>WNFD01008613.1_pt1 | contig 18828 bp, 20 predicted proteins | sample 5400491 | NCBI WGS metagenome assembly WNFD01 (sample SAMN13153343, study PRJNA577476) | soil metagenome | isolation source: 120 cm saprolite under Douglas fir tree site 2 hole 2 replicate 2 | place: USA:California | collected 2015-04-18 | reverse complement strand
GGGTTCGCGCGATTGTGGCGACTGCCCCCGGCTGATTGTCGACAGCGATTGTGAATTGCTTGGTTTTTGCCATGTCAGCACCTCCTGCTGTGCTGGCGGAGGATTATACGCCGCTGGGATGCGGGATGAGAAAATAAAGAAGCAAGGGAGCCGGCCGCGGCTGCGCCGATGCAGCGCGGCAGCGGGCGGTCTCGGAAGGCCGCCCCTACCTACTATATTTGCTGGCGCTTCCAGCGGCCGCGTTTGAAGAGAACGATGCCGGCGGCGGCGATGGCGGCTTCGGCAATGACAATGGCGATGTAGACGCCGTTGGATTGCATACGGATGGTGATGGCCAGGAAATAAGCGAGGGGAATCTCCAGCAGCCAGAAGCCGAAGAAATGGACGATGGTCGGAGTGACGGTGTCGCCCGCGCCGTTGAAAGCCTGAAGCATGACCATGCCGTAGGCGTAGCCGATATTGCCGTAGCTGAGGATGCGCAAGCTGGAGACGGCCAGCGGGACGACGGCTGGATCGCTGGTGAAGAGGCGGATGACCGGCTCCGCAAAGACCACAAAGAAGAGGCCAATCACGCCAAGAAAAATCATGTTGTAGAGTCCAGTACGCCAGACGGAAGTCTCGGCGCGCTCGGGCTGTTTGGCGCCGAGGTTCTGGCCGACGAGCGTGGCGGCGGCGTTGCTGAGGCCCCAACTCGGCATGAGGACGAAGATGAGGATGCGGATGGCGATGGTGTAGCCAGCAAGCGCAGCGGAGCCGAAAACGCTGACGATGCGCACGAGGCCGATCCAACTGGTGTGTGCAATGGCAAACTGCAGGATGCCGGTGAGCGAGACGCGCAAGAGGCGAAGCAGGACGCTGAAGTTGAGATGGACTTGGCGACGGAGGATGCGGATGCGCTCGGTGCCCTTCAGAAGACGATAGAACTGGTAGAGAACGCCGATGCTGCGGCCGGTGAGGGTAGCAAGGGCCGCGCCGGTGACGCCCAGCTTGGGGAAGGGCCCCCAGCCAAAGATGAGACAGGGGTCGAGGACGAGATTGATGATGTTGGAGACCCAGAGCAGGCGCATGGCGATGGCCGCGTCACCCGCGCCGCGAAAGATAGCGTTGTTGAGGAAGAGCATCATGATGGCGCCGCTCCCGGCGAGCGCAATGCGCGCGTAACCGGAACCGACGGCAACAATTTGCGGTGAAGCGCCCATCAGGTGAAGGAGGTGCGGCGCATAAATGAAAGAAGGCCCGCCGACGAGGATCGAAATGACCAAGCCGATGGCAATGGCCTGGACTCCGGCAACGGCGGCGCCCTCTGGATCTTTTTCGCCGATACGGCGAGCAACCATGGCGGTGGTGGAAAGGCTGAGACCGAGGCCGACGGCGAAAACCAGACTGAGAAGCGATTCGGTGAGGCCGACGGTGGCGACTGCGTCCGCGCCCAGGCGGCCGACCCAGAAAACGTCAACGACGGCGAAGAGAGACTCGAGCACCATCTCGAGAACCATGGGAATGGCGAGCAGAAGAATCGCTCGATTAAGATTGCCGGCGGTGAAGTCCTGGTGCGAGCCACGAACGGCTTCGCGGATGGAGCTCCACAGCTTGGGCGGAGTCGAAGCGACAACAGTTTGTTCCAGCGACATATATACCTTTGCGATCTGCGTGGGCGTGGCCTGAAAAATCAGGCGCGCGGACGCGGCTGCGAAAATGGAATGGCAGAGGCGAGGAAGGAATCAGGTCCGCGTTAGCGGCGGATTAAAATCGTACAGCGATTTGCGGGACGAACATGGGCGTTGTCCTTGGCGCTGTCTTTGCGTGTCGACTGCGCCCGATGTCCGAATTTCCACGGACACGATTAGAACAAGGCAATTCTACCTTGAACGGGTGCCTCGTAGCCAGAGGAATTAGACGGCTGAGAAATCAAGTGAGACGTAACGCGGTTCCTTCATCCAGAAACAGTGCATTTATTTCGGTGAAGAACGCAAAAATCGCCGCTTAGGCGGATCCAGCTAGCGATGCGGCGCCCGCTCCTGTGTGGCGCTGCAAGAACCGTAAGGTCTTCTGGTTGAACTCCTCGACCTTCTCATACAGCGGCGCGTGCGCACACCCTTCAAAGATCAGCAGTTCGGAACCGCGAATGCTACCGTTCATCCGATCCGCAAAACGAGTGGAGGTCGCCATGTCGGTGCGTCCGAATGTTATCTGCGTGGGCGCCGTGATCCGATCAAGCTGCGCCGCTACATCATGGGCTATTACGGCATTCGACTGCTGGATGAAAGCCGCGAGAGGCTGCGCTGGCCGGCTCCGAACAAAGTCTGCCAATGACTGGATATAGTCCGGCTTGGCGGCATATAGCTCGGGCGTAAAGCACCAGGGGAAGATTGCGAGAATAACCATTTCGGGAACACTCTCCAGCGCTTTGGCCACTACCTGCCAACTTTCGACTACCGTCCTTATGAAGGGGTCCGTCTTCGGCCAACCACTATGCAGCGACAACGACTGAACCTTGTCGGGATACTTAGCCGCCAGCCACATGCCTATTGCCGCGCCGAGGGATAGACCGGAGATATGCGCCTTATGGATCCCCGCGGCATGCATGAAAGCGGCAACATCGTCCCCCAGAAGCTCGGTGGAATAGACGCCCTCGGGTTTGTCCGTTTCACCTGTCCCTCGCAAGTCGAGCGAGATGCAGGTAAAGTGCTTGGCGTACTCTGCCACCTGGAAGGCGTAACAAGCGTGATCGGCGGCCAAATAAGGAAGGAGAATGAGAGGCTCTCCGGTTCCTTGTTGGTCATAGTTCATCGTGATGTTGTTGGCTTTGACTTTAGGCATGGGAGTCTCTCCTTCCGCATGTGTTCCGTTTCACTATACGCCCCAGTCCCAGCTTCGAGGTGGAAAGTGAGCTGTAGGCCACTCCTAGCCACTCTCGCCGCCGTCGTAACCCAGGACACACAAGACACAGCGCCGTACACTCGGCACTCGATTATCTTGGCCTCGGAGCGCTTGTCAAAGGTAAGGGCTTCGTCTGGCAGCCCCTACATGCGCCTGCCGAGCGAGGGAAACTGACCGATTGTCAAGTAAGGGGAGAAAAAATAAAAGATAACGTAGAGACGCCCCGACTACGTCGGGGCAGGCGCCGGACGCAGAGGAAACGTAGAGAAATGCAGTGGAAATGCAATGGGGCATCGGTAGAGAGCGAAGAGACATCCACCGCGCGGTTCGGACGCAAAGAACTTGGAGAGGTTTTTAGGCGGCGGCGATGCGGCGGATCAGGTCTTCCTGCTCGGACTGGGATTCGGCGCCGATAGTGAAAGAGTCGAGGAGATTCAGGCCGAGAGCAAAATTGAGGGCTTCGTCCTGGCGATGGCGAAGGTCGCCCTGGCCGAGGATTTTCATGCCGATGATGCCTTTGCCGGCGGCGCGCATTTCTTTCAGTACGCTGACGACGGTGGCAGGATCAGAGTCCATGTACGATCCGATTGGATTGATGCGGACAAGATGGACCTCGACCCAGGGAGACTTGGTGGCGGCTCGGAGCGCTTCAATGCTGTGGCAGGAGCAGCCGTGGGCGCGAATGACGCCTTTCTGTTTGGCTTCGGAGAGAACATCCATGACGCCCGCGAAGCGGTCGGTCCAGTTGCCTTCGGTGAGGCAATGCATGAGGCAAACGTCAATGTAATCAATTCCGAGCTCGCGGCGGAAACGGTCCAGATCGGCGCGGGCGGTAGCCGGGTCGCGCGCCCAGGTCTTGGTGAGGACAGTCACTTTGTCGCGGGGCACGTGCTTAAGAGCTTCGGCGACGTGCGGATGGCTGCCGTAGGAATCGGCGGAGTCGAAGAAGCGCAGACCGTGGTCGTAGCCGTTGAGTAGCAGGCCGGAGAGACCTTTGACGCCGAGAGCGGTCTGGTTGGAATGATGGCCGGAGCCATTCGTGCCGGTGCCCATGGCGAGGCGGCTGGTTTGGATGCCGGTCTTGCCGAGGGTAGCGGTATCTGCGGCGCTGAACTTACGAGAGAGCGCGGGCAGTGGGAAAGGACGCCGGGCAAATACGCATGGATGGAGCGATGCCGCACCGGCAGCGCAAGCGGTGCGATGAATAAACTCGCGGCGATTCATAAGGCCTCCCTGCGGCAAACGATCAAGGCTAAGGACCGATTATATCTCTATTGACGTTTGGGGGAGACGCCAGGTTATCAGGCGTCTTGATTTTCTATCAGATTCGTACGAGGCCGCGGGGAACATACGAGTGCTTCTCGGGGCGGTCATGATGGGCCCACCATTCGCGCCAGGCATCGGGATTTTTGCCGAAGGAGGCGCCGGTGATGGTTCGCAGAGAAGCGCAGACCAAATCCTGCGTTGCGGAATCGAGGGAATCGTCGTCGAGGAGATTGAGCAGTTGCGGAACGGCGGTGAGGCGCTGTTCGCCAGTGAGCATGCCGGAACGCGCGAGATCGGCGGCGGCGCGTTCGCGGACGCGCTTCGCGGGATCGTGAGCCAGAATGGAAAGAAGCGGGTCAATGGATTCACTGGTGCCGAGCATGGCCAACCCCTCAACGGCCCAAAAGCGCGTTTGCTGATTGGCATCACGCGAGTAGCGGAGAAGAGTGGCAAGGACCGTTGACGGCTGGACGCCGCGATTGCCGAGAGCGCCGAGTCTCCAGAGCGCGAGATAGCGACCGGCGGAATTGCTGTGAATTTGGTTGAGAAGTGTTGCGAGACTCTGCGGCGACTTCCTCAGATTATTGGCCACCAGATCGATTTCCACAGCAGCTACGCGAACACGGGGATCGTCGGAGTCCAGGGCGGCAAGAACGAGATGGAAGAGTTGATCGGTGTCTCGGAGGTGGCCGCGCCAAGAATCCAGGTTTTTGTCGATCAAGCGTAAAGATTGATCGGGGCGGTGGATGGCAAGTTCGAGCAAGTGCTCGGCCTGCTGTTGAGGCGCCATGTGGCTGGTTACTTCCATATCGTTGTTGCTGGCGCGGGGATTGGAAGCGGGTACCAGGGCGGGCGACTGGTTCAGAACAGACGCCAGCGCCGGGGTGATATGCCACTTGCTGGCTCCAGGAAATTCAAGCCGCGCGAATTGATAACCAGCGAAAGTGGAGAGGGCGGCAAGCAAAAGCAGGAACGAAACGTGGCGGGGCAGGCGATTCGGATTTTTCGAATCACGATGAGCGGCCCGCTCCTTGGCAGGAGTGGGCTGAAGGGCCACGGGGGTATCGTTCGTCGAATCGATCATGGGTCAGGCGTCTCGCCGCGTTCGGCGCACGCTAGGGGCAAGTTAAGCGTGGGGAAGAACGCGAACAATGGTACGCGCGGCCAAAGACCATCTGATTTGCCGGCAAACCCTGTGGGCTCAATGCGATTGGAGGCGTTTACTGGTAAGCGACGCGCGTTTGAATCCCGTACGAAGGAACAGGGTGGCGCATGGGGGCAAGCGAGCATGGGAAATGGGAAACGGCTGCACGAGAGAGCACCGGCAGGTCGCTTAAGGGAAAACGTTGAACGAAGCAATGAGAGCAGGTTGCCCGCTAAAATCATGCGGATTACAAACGGCGGCCTTTGTCGGAGGTGGAGGGTCTGGTAGAATGGGGAGCTTGGTTTTTCAACCTTTCTAATCTGAGAAATGAATCCAAGCTCAAATATAAGGATTAAGCAGGAAGAAAAATGGCACTGAAGTGTGAGTTCTGCGGCAAAGGGCCGCAATATGGAAACGTGGTCAGCCACGCAAATAACACCCGGCGGCGCCGGTGGAATCCGAACTTGAAGCGCGTGCACGCGGTCGTGGCGGGCGTGAAGAAGCAGGTCCGGATTTGCACGGCATGCATCCGCGCAGGCAAGGTGAAGAAAGCCGCCTGAGACTCCAGCCTTGAAATTGACCGTTGCGAGCGTTCCGTGGGGCGTCCGATGGAGCACTCAAAAAGAGTGAAGCGAGGCGGGGTATTGCTGCCGCTGGCGGCGATGCTGCTGACCGCCGCGGCCGGCTGCAAAGAGCAAGCGCAGCGTGCGCCAGACGTGTGGGCGATCGTAAATGGGAAAGAGATCAAGCGCGCGGAAGTCGACAAATACTACCGCACGCGCGTAAACGCGGAGGGGCAAGAGCCTTCGCAAGAAGAATCACTGTCGCTGAAGCTGAACGTGCTGGACGAATTGATTTACAACGAAATCCTGCTCGAAAAAGCGAAGAAACTGAACCTGGAAGCCAGCGACGGCGAAGTGGAAGACAAATTCACCGAGATCAAGAGCCCGTATACGGAAGACGAATTCCAGCGGCGGCTAAAGGATCAAGCGATTTCGGTGGACGACCTGAAGAGCGACCTGCGAAGGCAGCTTTCGATCCAGAAACTGCTGAACCGCGAAGTAGTAGCGAAAATCTCCATCACGGACCAGGACGTCACGGATTTTTACAATGCCAACAAGGCGCAGTTCAACGTGGCGGAGCCGCAATACCGGATCGCGCAAATCTTGGTGACACCGAGGAAAGAGCCGCAGATCCGCAACCGCAAGAACGACGACGCCACCAACGAAGCCGAAGCCCAGCGGAAGGTGAAGATGCTGATGGACCGGCTGAGCAGCGGCGCGGACTTCGGACAATTGGCAATGGATTATTCCGAAGACATGAATACCGCGGGAACGGGCGGCGATCTGGGATATGTGCCGGAATCGGCGCTGAACCAATCCGACCCAGCGCTGAAGAAGGTTGTGGTTGGAATGAAACCGGGACAGGTCAGCCCGCCGATTCAGTTGAAAGAAGGCTACCGAATCCTCAAGCTGATCACGCGCGAGTCACCCGGGCTGCGCGGCATCAGCGACCCCCAGGTACAACAGACGATTCGCGACACGCTGCGCAACCGCAAGGAGCAATTGCTGCGCTCCGCATACCAGGCGATCGCGCGGGATGACGCTCGGATAACGAACTACCTTGCCCAGCGAGTCATCGAGGCGGCAGGCAAATTGCCGGACGCGGCGAAGACCACCATGCCGCAGCGATCGATCGGACACTAATCCTGAAATTTTAAGAGTCGAGCCAGTAGTGTAGACCTGATTTCACGCAACTACGCAAAGGATCTCGCCGGCGTTGACGGGCTGGCCTTCCCTGGCGAGGACGCGCTCGACGGTACCGTTCTTGGGCGAGCGAATTTCGTTCTGCATTTTCATCGCTTCAACAACGAGGAGCCCCTGGCCGGCCTCGACGTGGTCTCCTTCCTTGACGAGAAGCCGGACAACTTTGCCAGGCATGGGCGCGACGATTTGCTGGCGGCCTTCGGCTTCGAGGTGTCCGCTGCGGCGGCCGCTCCAGATGCGCGGATCAATGACTTCGGCGGTGAATTCCTGCGTGCCGGCCTGGAGCTTCAGCTTTCCGTCCGGCGAAGGCGTCACGCCGAATTCGAAGCATTGGCCATCAAGCAGTATGGAAACGGTGTTAGGAGCGATTTCGGCGGCATCGACGACGACGGGCCGTCCGTCCAAAGTGGCGCTCCAACCGGCGGCTTCACGCTCCAGTTCAACGACGCGGTTTTTTTCTCCGGATGACGACGCGAGATGGACTTCGAACTTCATGGCAGGCGGTCCAGTTGCTCGCGTCGGGCTTCGAGCTTCCAGCGAGAGGGCTGGTCCGAAGACAGAGTGGGCTGAGAAGCACGGCGGTCCCCTAGGTTTACCTGCCAGATTGCAGCAGCGATGGCGGCGGCATCAGAAACGGAGCTTCCGCCCCGATTTTCGTTCGCGGAAGACGCGGCCGAGCGCGAAGGGCGGAGCAATTCGTCCAGCCACCTGGTGTGAATCTCACCGCGGAGAAAGTCAGGCTCACTAAGAATGCGGCGAAAAAGACCGACGTTGGTCTTAATGCCGGCGACGGTGTACTCCTCGAGGGCGCGGCGAAGGCGAGCAATGGTTTCCTCACGGCTGTTGCCCCAGGCGATGAGTTTGCTGAGAAGCGGGTCGTAATCGTTGGGAACGGTCCAGCCATCGTAGACGCCGTCGTCCAGGCGGATGCCAGGGCCGCTGGGAATCTGGCGCGAAAGAATTTTTCCGGGTGAAGGGAAAAAATTATTGTCGGGATCCTCGGCGTAAATTCGAACTTCCATGGCGTGGCCGCGCGGGATGATGGACTCCCAGGCAAATGGCAAACGGTGACCCGCAGCGATGGCAATCTGAAGTTTCACCAGGTCGAGACCGGTAACTTGCTCGGTAACAGGATGCTCGACCTGCAAACGCGTGTTCACTTCCAAAAAATAGAAATTGAGATTGGCATCCACCAGAAACTCGACGGTGCCGGCGTTGACGTAGCCGCCCGCGCGCGCCAGGCGCACTGCCGCGTCGCCCATCTTCTTGCGCAGTTCAGGCGTGATGAGGGGCGAGGGCGCTTCCTCGATCACTTTTTGATGCCGCCGCTGGACGGAGCATTCCCGTTCACCGAGAGAAACGACGCGGCCGTGGGCATCGGCGAAAATCTGGATTTCCACGTGATGAGGGCGGTCGAGATATTTTTCGAGATACAGACGGTCGTCGCCGAAAGCGTTCATGGCTTCGGAAGAAGCATCGCGAAAAGCGGAGTCGAACTCGGCGTCGCTGTTAACCAGGCGCATGCCCTTGCCACCGCCACCGGCGACGGCCTTCAGGAGAACGGGGTAGCCCATGCGTTGCGCCAGGGCCTGCGCTTCGGCGGGCCGTTCAATGGGGTCATTCGTCCCGGGAACGGTGGGAACATCGACGCCGCGGGCAAGCTGGCGGCCGGCCGTTTTCGAGCCGAGCGATTCCATGGCTTCCGCGGGAGGCCCGATGAAGGTGAGACCGTTGTCGGCGCAAGCGCGCGGCAGCGCGGATGCACGGCATCGCAACCAGTGCGGCGCGCCACGTCCATAAGCTTTTCAATGCAGAGATAACTCTCGCGCGAGGGTGCAGGGCCAATAGGGTAGGCTTCATCGGCGAGGCGGACATGCAACGACTTGCGATCAACATCACTGAAAACCGCCGCGGAGCGGATGCCCAGCTCGCGGCAAGCACGCAGGATGCGCACGGCGATTTCACCGCGATTGGCGATTAGAATTTTTTTGAACATGGCTGGTTTGCGATGCGGCGGGATTTTAACATGCGCTTTGGCGAGAGGAGACTTGCGGTTCGGCTTGCGTGTCCAACTGTGTGCGTTGTGTTCTTAACGACGCTTGTATAATAGTTCACGATTCGCAGCAATGATAGGAGCTAGAGCTTCATCGCGATTGAGGCGGGCCTCAGCGAGCGTTTTGCCCTGTGTATTCGCTCCAGGCACTTCCTTCACGTAGGCGATGTGCCACCCGCCACTCTTTCGAATAACGCGCATGAGTTTTCGTTTCATAGCGGGATGTTGCCGTGTTTTTTCTTGGGGTTGGTGTCGCGCTTGTTTTCGAGGGCGCGGAGGGCGGTGATGAGGCGGACGCGGGTGTCGGCGGGCTCGATGACGGCGTCGATGTAGCCGCGCTCGGCTGCGACAAAGGGATTGGCGAAGCGATCGCGGAATTCGGTGATTTTTTCCTGGCGAAGCTTTTCGCGCTCGGATTCGGGAACCTTTGCTAATTCGCGTTTGTAAACAATGTCCACGGCGCCTTCCGGGCCCATGACGGCGATTTCCGCAGTGGGCCAGGCAAAGTTTGCATCGGTGCGAATGTGCTTGCTCGCCATGACGCAATACGCGCCGCCGTAAGCCTTGCGCGTAATAACGGTGATTTTCGGAACGGTCGCTTCCGCGAAAGCGAAGAGAAGCTTCGCGCCGTGCCTGATGATGCCGCCGAATTCCTGCTGCGTGCCGGGAAGAAACCCGGGAACATCTTCGAAAGTAATCAGCGGAATATTGAAGGCGTCGCAGAAGCGGACGAAGCGCGCGCCCTTCACGGACGCGTTGATGTCAAGAACCCCGGCGAGAAACGCAGGCTGATTGCCAACGATGCCGACAGGGCGGCCGTCGAGGCGCGCAAAGCCCACGACGAGATTCTTCGCATAGTGTTCGTGGACTTCGAAGAAGTAACCATCGTCAACGACAGAATGGATGGCGTCCTTGATGTCGTAAGGCGTCTGGGGATCCCTGGGAACGAGGGTATTGAGCGCTTCGTCACGGCGGCCTGGCGGGTCCGAGGTAGGCCGGCGCGGCGGCTCTTCCAAATTATTCGCTGGAAGAAAACTCATCAGCTCGCGAATCATTGCCAGGCAATCACCATCATCGCGGGAAACGAAGTGCGCGACGCCGCTCGTGGCGTTGTGGGTCATCGCGCCGCCAAGCTCCTGCTTGGTGACCTCCTCATGTGTGACGGTCTTGATGACGTCGGGACCGGTGACGAACATATAGGACGTTTCGCGGGTCATGAAAATAAAATCTGTGATGGCCGGCGAATAGACAGCGCCGCCTGCGCAAGGCCCCATGATGGCGCTGATCTGCGGGACGACTCCGCTGGCGAGGGTGTTGCGCAGAAAAATATCGGCGTAACCCGCGAGCGAAGCGACGCCTTCCTGGATGCGCGCGCCGCCGGAATCGTTAAGCCCGATGACAGGAGCTCCGGCGCGCATGGCGAGGTCCATGATCTTGCAGATTTTCTCCGCGTTGGTTTCGGAGAGCGAACCGCCGAAAACCGTAAAGTCCTGCGCGAAAACGTAAACGAGGCGGCCATCAATGCGGCCGAAGCCAGTGACAAACCCGTCGCCAGCGGGACGCTGCTCCTGCATGCCGAAATCAACGCAGCGGTGCCGGACAAATTTGTCCAGCTCCTCGAACGTGCCTTCGTCCAGCAAAAGGTGCATACGTTCGCGCGCGGTGAGCTTGCCGGCTTTGTGTTCGCGCTCGCGGCGCTCCAGGCCGCCGCCGGCCTCGGCTTCTTCGGAAATGCGGCGGAGCTCTTCCCTGCGGTCGCGGTGCTTGTCTTCGGGAATTAGACTGGGCTTGGGCTCAGACAACGGGTCCTCCCGGGGAAGGAAATTCTTCCGTGCCAAAAATGCGCACGGCCAAATGTGTGGCGAGCCAGACAGTTCCCAAGAGCAACACGACACCCAGGAGCAGCTCCGCACCCATAGCTGCCGCGCGCTGGAGGGGAGACTCCAGCGCCGTCACGTATTCCGTGGCCTGGACGAGAATGAACATGGCGGCGAGAGTCATCGCCACGATGAGAATCGTGGTCAGAACGGAAGCGACGATCATTTTCATGGGGCTGGAATTGGGCCGCCCTGGAGCGGCATGCAAGAGGATAGCGCAACCGGAGTGAAATCAGAACGCAGAACTCCTCCGGCCACGGACATTGAATTCATTGCAAGCGCCTCGACTCTCAGCGCAGGCCCGACCAGTCATCGGCAACGAGGATGGAATCGCTCGGATTGGACGCATCGTACTTGATGCTGGCGGGCTGGCCGGCGACGAGGCGTTCCAGCCGAACCTGGCTTTCGAGGCCGGTGATGTCCTGCGCGGTGTGATAGGTAACTCCGGAAATCAAATAGCTGTAGGAGACGAGATGGCGCGGGCGCATGTCCGTCAGCGGGTGCGCGCTCGCGCCGAACAAACCTTTGCGCGCCGCTTTCAATTCAGGCGGATGCTCGATGAGATCGACGATTTGCCCCTCGGTGATTCGGCCAATCTGGTTCAGATGAAGCCGCCGCTTGCGCTCCTCTTCCTCGGGATCCACCGCGGGGCCGAAGAAGGCGTAAACGATCATGGCCAGCGCGGCGATCACCGCGCCACCCACGGCGAGAACTACTTTCCAGTCGGCAAACATGGCTTTCAACGAGCGGACTCCCTAGTTTCAGATCGGTGGGATCGTGCGCTGCGCGGAAGGACCCAGGCGTCCGCCATGCCCCACTCCTGGGTATTCTACCGAAACCTTGCGCTATAGCTATAGGTGAAACTACGCCTGCGGGGCATGCACCGGATTGCGCAACACTCCGACACCGGTGACACTGACCTCAACCGCGTCGCCGGCAACGAGCGGGCCGACACCAGCCGGCGTTCCAGTGGCGATGATATCGCCCGGCATCAGAGTCATCATGCGGGAGATCCAGCGTATAAGAAATGCGGGCGAATAGATCATCAGCGAAGTAGCGCCGGACTGCCGTCGCGTGCCGTTGACGTGCGTCTCTACGAGGACGTTCGATGGATCGAAATCGGTTTCGATGTGCGGGCCAACCGCGCAAAAGGTATCGAAACCTTTCGCGCGCGTGAATTGGACATCGCTCTTCTGCAGGTCGCGCGCGGTGACGTCGTTGAGGCAGGTATAACCCATCACGAAGGAGAGCGCGTCATCGGTGTCGCGCAGTTGCGAGCAGCGGCGGCCAATAACCAGCGCGAGCTCGCCTTCGTGCTCTACGCGCTGCGAATATTTCGGCAAGACGATCGCTTCTTCCGGACCGATGATGGAAGAGGGAGGCTTGAGGAACATCAACGGTTCCTTGGGGACTTCGTTGCCCAACTCCGCGGCGTGCGCGGCGTAATTCCGGCCTATGCAAACAATTTTCGAAGGCTCAACCGGAGCAAGCAGCCGCACATCGCTGAGGCGAGAAGTGCGCGCGCCGCGAGACCATCTCGTCCAAGGCAAGCCGGAGATCTCGATGACATTTTCATCTTCGATCACTCCATAATGAGCAGGGTCCGAGGCAGAAGCATCGCGCATCAAGTAACGGCAGGTTTTCATTCCTAGTTAGCTCGCGTGATGGTTGGGATGAGAAGTATGCGCTTCACGAGCTCTCCAGATCGTGGCAACAATCCAGCAAACCGTAGTGACAATCATATACGCCACGGCGCCCAACATGAAGACCTGGAACGTGCTATGCCAATCGCTGAGCCTGCCGAAGACCATGCAGAGCGCACGATAGCTCAAGCTGAAAATGACCCAGCCCAGAAGGCCCGACGCCAGGAGATGCCCCGGCAAACGCAAAAACCGAAAAATCGGAACCGATGCGAGGAAGCAGAGGATCACCGCCGCGGCAATATTCCGCTCCAGGGCAAGGCGCTCCAGGAACGGGGCATGATTGGCGATGACCAACCAGGTGATGAAAACCAGCGTCAGACAAACACCGACGTAAACACCCGTGCGGATCGCCGCGTTCGGGAAAACGTGGAACCAACGATAACCGGGCAGATGCGGACGAACCGACATCGAGTGCTGGGCTCCCAGAATGCTTGCAATCGTTTAACCCGGATTCACGGCGATGGTTGCGTGACCTCGACCACTACGGGTGCGCACGGCGCACTTTCATTCCCCGCTCGGTCTACGGCGGTCACGGTGTACCAATAGCGATGGCCGGACTTTAGAGACGTATCACGAACCGCAGGCGTGAGCAACAAATCCGGCGTCAGAAGCTCTCCCCTCGCGCCTTCCTGCTCACTTCTATAGACGCGGTATCCCGCCAGATCCGTTTCAAGATTGATGGACCACGAAAGTTCCACAAGAACCGCACCCGGTGCCACGCCGGGAAGGACCGCGGCAACAAGATACTGCAGCGTTGCAGGCGGAAATGTGTCTCGAGGCGTGACTTTCACCGGCTGAGAATCGGAAGACTCCAGTTCGTGCCCTTCAAGTTGGATGACACTGCGCACGATGTAAATATAGGTCTGGTCGAAAACAAAGTTGGTGTCGCGGTAGCTGTTGGCCTCCGATAAACCTACAAGAGCAGCATGTGATTCCGCTTTGGCTTGCGGAAGAACTTGAGGCGACGAAGAAACCAGGGGCTTAACGTCCGCGCGATAGATGCGATAGCCGGTGATGGCCGAGAGAGGCTCTCTTGCACCAGCGCTGGCCGGGACCGGCCAGCTCAATTCGACGGCTGACTCGGTCACGCGAGCTTCGACGGTAGCAATGGGAGCCGGAACAGGAAATACCTGCACCGCGATGGCATTCGAATCAGCGGAAGCGCGTTTTTGGGAAGCGCGTGTTCGTACGATGTAAGCTACCGCCTCGCCGGAATGCGCTTTGGTTTCTTCCGGAGAAATAGGATCGGTGAAGCGCACGCGGTCGCCTGCGCGGTAGTCGTCCACGAGTGCACCGGGAATCGTGTAGACAACGCGGAAAGCCTTCGCGTCGGCTGAGCCGCCGGGGTTAGCGGCGCCACGGAGAATTTCGACCGCAGGTGGCGAAGAGAGTTTTTCCCCGGAGATGGAGCGCGTCGGCAAAGTAAACAAAAGTTCCACGCCGTCGCCGGCTTGATGAGCGGAGAGATCGCTGATCGCCGCCGGAACCGGTGGCGAAGGCGGCGTTGGCTCACCAGGAGCTCCGCAACCAGCCGAACACAAGAAAATGGCAAACAGAAAATGGAAAATGGCAAAGGCTTGCGCGGGGCGTTCTTTGAGGTGAAGTGCCGTCCCTTTTTTATTTTCCATTTTCCAATTTCAGGAATCAGAGAATATAGCGGCTCAGATCCTGGTTCTTCACGATGTCTGAGAGCTGTTTGGTGACGTAGGCGGCGTCCACTCTCACGTTCTTCTTTTTGAGATCCGGGGCCTCGAACGAGATTTCGTCGAGAACTTTCTCGAGGATGGTGTGCAGGCGCCGCGCGCCGATATTTTCGGTCTGCTCGTTCACGTTGGTGGCGAACCGCGCCACGGCCGCGACCGCGTCCTCGGTGATGTTGAGCTTTACGCCTTCCGTTTCGAGCAGCGCGACGTATTGCTTGATGAGCGCATTCTTCGGCTCCGTCAGAATGCGGATAAAATCCTCTTCCTTCAACGATTGCAGCTCCACGCGAATGGGCAGCCGTCCCTGCAGCTCCGGTATCAAATCAGACGGCTTGGTCACGTGAAACGCGCCGGCAGCGATAAACAGAATGTGATCTGTGCGAATCATGCCGTAGCGCGTGTTGACCGTCGTGCCTTCAATGATGGGAAGAATGTCGCGCTGCACGCCTTCGCGCGAGACGTCCGGCCCATGGCCGGATTCGCGCCCGGCCACTTTATCGATCTCATCGATAAAAATAATGCCCATCTGCTCGGCGCGCTCCACCGCCACGCGCGTAACCTGGTCCATATCCAGCAGCTTGTTTTCTTCTTCCTGGATCAGGTATTCGAAAGCGTCGGCGACGCTCATTTTGCGCTTTTTCTTTTGCTGCCCGAACATGCCGGAGAACATGTCCTGCAGTTTGCCGATGTCCATTTCTTCGACGCCCTGGTTCGAGACGATTTCGAACGAGGGCATGGCGCGTTCGCGAACTTCCAGATCCACCATGCGCTGGTCCAGCTTTCCTTCGCGGAGCTGCACGCGCAACTTTTCGCGCGTGCGCTGGGCCTGTTCCCGCTGCGCGGCTACCTCGGATTCCGGAGTGCCGGCCACTGGAGGGGGTGCCAGCGGAAGCAGCAGATCGAGCACGCGTTCTTCCGCGGCCTGCTCGGCGCGGTCGGCGACTTCGTCCAGTTTTTCCTCGCGGATCATATCGATCGACGTTTCGACGAGGTCGCGGACCATCGATTCCACGTCGCGTCCGACGTAGCCGACTTCCGTGTACTTCGAAGCTTCCACCTTGACGAACGGGCAGCCTGCGAGTCGCGCCAGGCGGCGCGCAATTTCCGTTTTTCCCACGCCCGTGGGGCCAATCATCAAAATATTCTTGGGCAATACGTCCTCGGCGATTTCCGGCGGAAGCTTCTGGCGCCGGACGCGGTTGCGCAACGCCACCGCCACGGCGCGTTTGGCGGCGCCCTGCCCGACGATATACTTGTCGAGTTCCGCGACGATTTCCCGCGGCGTCATGTCGTCCAGCGCGGGCAGAAGTTCCTGCTCTTCCACTGGTTCGGCACCATTGCCACCGGGTAAATAGATCAATTCTTTTTCGGTCTTGCTGGTCATGTCTTGCTCAGTTCCTTTGATGCATGAAAACGGCTTGCCGTGTTTTCACCCTACCTCTAATCCGCATTTCTCACAACAATCTGGCCCGCCTGCTACTCCGGCTGACCTTGTCTCGTAAGGACGGCCAGCACCCTATCCCGAACCCGGTCGAAAAGCCGTCCGCTCCCTGCTTTGGCGCCGTCGCCTACTCGCGTGCGATTCTGAACGGGGAGAGAAAAGGCAATCCCAAATCCTTTCCCTTCCTACTTAAGACTTACGACCAAAAACCAACAACTCTTTCCAGTTCCGAGGCCGTCCGCTCTTCGTACTAAAGCTCTTCGACCGTAAAATTGGCGTTTGTGAAAATGCAAATCTCGCTGGCGATGCGCATGGCCTCCATGGCCAGCTCCTTGGCGGTGAGTCGCGAATGCTTCAGTAGCGCTCGCGCCGCTGCCAGCGCGTACGTCCCGCCCGACCCAATCGCCACGAGACCATCGTCGGGTTCTATCACATCTCCATTCCCGGAGAGAATGAAAGTGCCCTTGGTGTCCGCAACGATCAGCAGCGCTTCCAGATGCCGCAGAGCGCGGTCCTTGCGCCATTCCTTGGCTAGTTCGACCGCGGCCTTCTGGAGATTGCCGGAAAACTCCTGCAGCTTGCCTTCGAATCGTTCAAAAAGTGTTATCGCGTCGGCCGTGGAACCCGCGAAGCCCGCCACGACCTTGTCATTGTAGAGCCGCCGCGTCTTTCGCGCGGTGTGCTTCATCACATGATCGCCCATGGTCACCTGGCCATCGGCCACGAGCACCACCTTGTTCTCCTTGCGCACGCACAGAACCGTGGTGCCGTGCATCTGGGGACTTTCCGGGCGATTATGCATCCGCACATTATAGCGCCCGCGAGGCCGTGCGCCAAAACCCCTGTAACGCCGTCAACTCCCTGGTGAATTCGGTGAGCAGCCGAGGTTGCGCGTTTGAAACTGTGCGGAAAATTTAGCGAGGAGCTGCTTCTTGCGAAAAATCTCTTACTGGGAAATTTCGTGGAAAGACAGAATCTTGTAAGCAGAAGCAGGCTGCGACCTTTGGATCCAACAACTGCTGTAGCGAATGCCGTTCCCTTCCATTTCGTCATTAAAAACCACCGATGCCCCTCCCAAACTAGCGCCCGCTAACGTATTGGCAACGAACATCGCGCCATTGATTTGGTTGAACTGGTGTTTAGGGACGGGTTGATCGACCTGGCCTTGCCCAATCACAAGAACGATTCCGTTCCAAGTCGTATCCGGATTGTAGGTGAACTTGCCCGTTACCAGGAGAAGCCCGTACCCCGTGCTGTTCCAGGTGTCGACATTCAAGTTCCCATTTACGACGATCGTTAAGGGGTTGGAGGAAGACATCCCCGTTGTTGCCGCCGTCAGGTCAGCCGCGTTAGCGGTGTAAGAAGGAGGACCCGGCGTAATGGTGGCATCAGCGTTTTGACTGATGATCTGCACAATTGCGTTGAGCTGGCTCGGCGTTGGCGTTACCAGGTTGGCGGGAGGCGCGGTGAGGTTCTCCACATCCGGTCCGGGGTTGATCAGACCCGTATAGTTTGTTTTCGCGCCAGGTTGAATGCCGTTGAGTACGGTCGACCCGGGCGCTGCGTCCGATGCCCTGAAGACCCCGATCGCTGCAAATTTCGCCCCAGTTAGAGTGCCGTCGCAATACTGGTCATCCCCTTTCACAACGTATGCGAGGTTAGAGGCGGGCGCAAGGAAGGTTGCCTTGTTGCCTGGACTGTCGGAGAGTGTGAGCGCTGCAAGAAAAGGAGGCAGCGTGATTTGTGCGGGAGCAGCCAGATACTGAAGCATTTTCTGGCTGCCGTTGGGCAGAACCGCAAACGAAGTGATTTCGAAAACCTGTTGGGCCCCGATGGAATTCTTCGTCAACTTCGGCGGTGTACTGTTGCTGGGGTAATAGAGCACCTGATTGTCCTTTGTCGCCGTGTCACCGTCGACGTAGAGGTTGAGTGAATTCTCCGAGACGGCATTGATGCGCACCCACTTGTAGGACGGCCCCTGCACTCCCGCGACTGTGGAAACAGAAGCGGTGCTGGGAGAAGGATTCGGAAGGGTATAGGCGGGAGCAAACTCCGAGTTGTATTCACGATCCTCGTAGGTGGAACCCGGGACCCAGGGTGTCACGGTTTCGCCGCCGACCGGATTGATGATGTACACGGGTTTCCCTATGGGAAGGGGCGTGGGTATTAGGGTCGGTGCTGTGTTTTTGAACGAACCCGCATTCTTTCCCAGCAGCCGGCCTCGCCCCTCTTCCAGGCCGGCAAGCGCGGCGTAATAGACGCTTGTGGAGGAGCGGTAGTTCCCCGCCAGCGAGGACTCCGTCCCCGAAGCGACGATCATGGCAATCGCCACCACACTAATTAGCAGTAGAACAAAAATCGAGATGAGCAGGGCGACGCCGTTTTCATTCCGTCGCTTTCGCATTGATCTTCCCGCATTCATCTAAACTCCGCCGGCCTCACTGATTCGGATTGATTCGGCGTCCCCGCCCGTTCAGCATAACAAGGCGCGCCTGGCCCGTTGTAGCGTCCGGAAGAGGAGCAGCGACGATCAAGGTGATGTTGACCTCCCGGATGTTCGCCGGTGAATTGTTAGTGCCTGCTAATAGCGAGGTGCACGAAACCGCTGGAGGAACTGGAAACTGAGGTACAGGAGGATTGTCGCAAGCGTACGAGAAGATCGGCACCGGAGCCCCTCCCGGGAACAGGCCCGGATACGACGTCTGACAATTTGGAATCTGCGGGGTACATACGTTATTTACAACATTCTGTACGAAGGGGGCGAGGACTGCCACTGGCGTTGTTGCGGTCGTCGCGGCATCCGGATCGGTGCCCACAGCTTTTTGGGCCATCCCTCGCGTGAGCGTTGTCCCCTGCAATTGATACCGAATCCATTGGACTTGGCTGGCATTTGGATTCGTCTCAATCATGAGGTCGAAATCGCCCGGGCTGCTAGTGCCCGCCGTGGCGGTGGTACAAGTCCCGCCCCCCGCCGTACCGATTCGGCAGGAAGCGC
>WNFD01005891.1_pt1 | contig 18835 bp, 12 predicted proteins | sample 5400491 | NCBI WGS metagenome assembly WNFD01 (sample SAMN13153343, study PRJNA577476) | soil metagenome | isolation source: 120 cm saprolite under Douglas fir tree site 2 hole 2 replicate 2 | place: USA:California | collected 2015-04-18 | reverse complement strand
TGTTGGACATGGCAGGCCTTGAAGCTGCCGCAACTAATCCGCGCAGAGCGCAAATCGCCTGGATTTACGAATCGCACAAACTCCGGTGACTCGTTGTTCAACATGGAATATGAACGCACCGGATTTTGTCCGCTCTTGGGCCAATCCTGGGCGTAGAGAGGGTGTACGTGAGCTTTTTCCTTAGTCGAAGCTTTTGAATCTCCGCCGTGGCAATCGATGCATCCTAGTGGGAACTTGGGGTGCATTTCCTCGATTCCGGCGTGACAACCCGCCGCCTTGCATCCGACGCTCTTCGCATCGGCTTGAGCCTGGTTCTGATCGGAAATATCCGCCGGCACTATTGGCTTGGCGTTTAGGTCGTGGGCTGGTACCGGATGCTCCGGGAGCATTGCCCCCGGATTCGCGGGGTCGTAGGTGCGGTTGCATCCGAGGTACAGCAGAGCCGGGCTCAGGATCGCAAAAGCCAGGGCAGCGATACAGCGCAACCAGATCCGTGACAACAGGGTTGTGTGCTCCGGCTTTGGCGTCACTCTCGAGTAGCTCCTGACACTCAGTAGACCACCGTCAGACCCATGAAACTCGAGAAGAGCGTCCTTGACTGGTAGATGTCCCGAAACCCATTGCCCGGCGACAGGACTGAGAGCGCACCCGTGACAATGACGTTGTCAATCAGCAGCGGTCGATAACGGAACGCGACACTATAGTCAAAGCCAACGTCATGACCCAGGTTATTCTGGTGAAGGATCGATTCGAGCACCGCAACCTTGTCGAACTGGATGAAGCTTAGGTTCAGGAATCCGGTCAGCTCAGGGGTGATCTTCGCATCCAATCCGGCGTTGTACTGCAATACCCCGGGATTCACAAAATTGGCCTGCCCCTGCAGTTTGTCGCGCAGATCGGGAACCAGGCTGAGCGGATTGATCAGAGGAACCTGGGTCCCGGCCAAACCTATGCCCACCCGGTTGAAGTAAGAAAAAGGAACTCCTGCGAAATTTGGATTGTCCTGTATCGTGTCGAACCCGCTCGCAGTATGCCCTTGCGGGTTGCCGCTCCCCGATGCGTAGAAGAACGAACCCCGATAGCGCAGCCAATCGCGATCGTAGGAAAGTTCCAGCGCCGCCATCTGTGCGTTGATGTTGACCTTGTGGCCGGCGATGCCGTTGAAGCCGTCATGCCCGACGGCCTCGTAAAACGCGTGAGAGACGTTGATTCGGCCGATGTGGCCGTCGCTGGTACATCCGAAGTAAGCAGTATCGACAGCATGAGGCCGGACGGCTCCAATCAACGACGGGCGCACCAGGAAGCCGTTGTCATTGAACAAAGTGTGTCCGTTGTCGTTGTTGTAGGCGAAATCCAGTTGCATGTTGTAGCCGTCAAAGAGGAAGTCCTGACGGGTGAAGTTGAACAGCGCGATATTCTGATCGCGCCCGCCAAATACCTTGTTAAACCCGCTGTTGGTGTCCTTCTCCAACGGTCTGAAGTAAGCGAGATTCCATTGATCGCGGTTCGACTCGAAATTGCCGAACAGGCGGACACCGGGATCGTTATCGGAGAAGATGAAGCCGCGGAAGTCGCTGGTGAACCCCTGTATCCCGACAGTTATCGAAAGGAAGTCGTAGTAAGGGCTCAGGTCAGCGAGTTTGTAGGCTACAAACGCCTCCTGCACGCCGATATGGCCATTTGTGCGCTTGGTTCCATCGGCTGGATTGACGTTGACGATTCCTCTTTCGTTAGTGTCCAGGTAGTTGAGATTGAAGACGGGAGTAAACTTGAATTCCCAGTCAAACGGCTTGAAGCCTGCGTCACCGTGAAACAGGTCGAACGAAAATATTAAATTTTCCTGAACCGTAGTTTCGTCGCCACTACCGAAAAAGTTTGGACTGTTCGGGCTGGCGGTACTTACTCCGCTGGCGATCGGGAGCCGCTTGAACACCCACGCAACGTCGTTGACTCCCGTCAAATCCAGAAAGGTATGGTCGCCCAGGATAGGATAGTCGCCTTTCAAGACATTCTGATCATAAGGATCCCACCAGTGACCCTTCCGATAGGGGTACTCGCCGGGAACGTTGAGCGTGTAGCGGTCCCAATCAGGAAATCCTATCCGCCATCGATCCGGTATGGGGATAAAGTCCTGGTTGGGAGCGGGATTCGGAGCTGGCTCGAATATTCGCGAAGCAAAGCCAAGGGGCGCCATCGGCTTGGTCGCGCCGCTCCATTCGGCGGCCCGCGCCTTCAGGTAGTCGTCGATTGAACGTTTGCTTTTGTCTGGCGAGCTTCCGCTCTTACCAGATGCGGAGTCGTTCTGATTGGAACTAGCGTTGGTCTCTGTGGACTGGTCGTCGTTCGCGGCGGCAATTCGCGGAAAAAGTATTGCCAGACAGATGAGCAACCCGGCAGCGCAAGAGCGCCGCAGAATTCGAGAACCAATAGCGACTCGCCAGAAAGCGACCGCCGCAGGAGCCCGACTATTCAAAACACGCGGAACTTATTCCAGAGCTTCGCACAGTGTCAACAACTCGCCCGGACTTGTCTTGACGTTGGTCAACTCGATGTTGTGTATTGTAGCCGCACAAATGCGGATTGGAGAGATCAGCGCCTTGAAGGTGTACGCCCGCATGCGGCGGGCAGTGATTGTCGTCCTGCTTTCCGGATTTTGCGCAATGCTGCATCCGATCGCCGCTCTCGCGAACACGCTCGGAGTGCTGGTCACGGCGCCGCTCGAGGCTAGCGACGTCGAGAACATCATTTCGGCAGCCGTGATCCGCGCGGCACACGATGGCGTGGCGGTGGTCGTAGCGGTACAATCCGACGCTGGCCGAGCGGACTGCGATAGAAAAGGCGCGAACAGCGGCCTTTCTGAGCAGCGATCAAAATGCGTTTTCGACTCGCAGCGCTTTTGCTCTGGTTGGTGCTCACTTTCCGCCCGGCATCGCGAACACTCCACAAGCGCCATTGTTTGGCCTCCAATTTTCTCAATTGCCGTGCAGCGATGTGCAACCTGCCAACGGCACGACCGGGGCGCTGGGCGGTATCCCGCTATACAAAAATCATCATATCGCGGGCGGAATCGGTATCGACGGCGCGAGCCAGTCCGAGGACGAAAGGATCGCGCTGGGCGGCGCGTCGAGACCCTACGACCCGCCTGCAGCGATCACTGCAGACCATATTTACGTCGGCGGAATCCAACTGCCATGGATTGGCGCGCCGCCCCCGAAGCGTCTGCCGTTGGTGCCAATCACGAGCCTGCCCGGATCCCCGAACCCGAATTTTCCGATCATTCCCACTCCCGCAACCAGCTTCACGCCGGCGGTGTTTGCAGGCGTACCAGGTGAAATTCGGATTCCAATCATCGATAGCTCGATGCCGGGATCCGTCAAGCTCACAGCGACGGACGTGACCACGATCATCACCCAATCTGTCGCGAGAGCCAAAATAACCCGCGCCGCGATTCGCCTGCCAATCGGTGTGCCTGCGCGGATGCAGGTCGGAGTGACCGATCTCGACGGCACTCCCCTGGGTGTTTTCAGAACCAACGATGCAACCATGTTCAGCTTCGATATCGTTGTGCAAAAGGGCCGCACGGTAACCTCATTCAGCGATCCCAATCAGACTCTTGGTCATCAGTTGCGCCAATCACTGGGAGTTGGTGCGAATCGCGAGCTTGCCATCACGACCCGAACAATCGGGTTTCTCGCCCAGCCTTTCTATCCACCGGGCATTGACGGAACCTTGCCCGGACCGCTAAATCGAGAGCAGATTATTCTTCTGCAGATGCAACCTATCCAGATGCCACCGCCATCATGCCTACCCAATGGTAACGGCATCACCGCGTTTCCAGGCAGCACGCCCCTTTACAAGTCCGGAATACTTGTCGGAGGACTCGGTATCAGTGGCGATGGTGTCGATCAGGATGACTACGTGGCCAACGCAGGCGCAGCGGGCTATCTCCCGGACCCGTCCATCAGAGCTGACCAGATTAATTTCAGAGGCACGCCGCTTCCGTTTTTCAAGTTTCCAAGACAGCCGGGCTTATGAACATGAGAGCCAAACCGACAATGATGCCCGCAAGGGAGGGGGACCACATGGAAAGACCCACGCGTAACCTCGCCACTTTCCTTTTCATGCTGCTGGCGGCCGGTTTTTTTGTCTCGAGGTCCGCTCAGGTGCTGGCCGCCGACGGACATGCGTACGTGGGCGAGACCAAATGCGAAGAATGCCACCTTGCGCCACACGAAAAACTCGACATAAAGGGGCCGAGCGGCGCCAAGTCCGATCCGGTCACGGTCTGGAAAGCAGATCCTGCGGCAAAAGTGAGCGTCGCTGATCCGCAGGCCGATGGTTCGATGTGCCTGAGTTGTCATGCGACCGGTACCGGCGGCAACAATCCGCCTGATCCCAGCGAGGGAGTGTCATGCGAGGCGTGTCACGGGCCCGCGGCAGACTACGTGCCGAGAGACAAACACGGCGAGATCGACAACGATCCGGTGAAGATGCAGGCGACAGTAGCACTCGGATTGATCGACATGCGCCTGATGGACGTTCGCGAAAAGAATTGCCGCGGCTGCCACGTCGTGGATACGTCCAAGCGGCCATGCTATCGCCCGAGCGAAAAGCCGTTCAACGTCCACAACGATCAGAAGTTCCGGCATTGGAGAGATAACATCCCGCCTATTTGATTCGTCATCGTCCGCTGCGAGTTCAACCATAAGGGCTGGCCAGTTGGCCGGCCCTCTTTTGGTTCGGATGCTTTCTTTACCGCGCCGCCGCGATCAGAATCCTTTTCGAGTCATGCGAATTCCGATCGACTTCATGAACGGGGTCGGTAAATCCGCGCCCAACATCGCGAACACGAAATCGTTCTCGATTTCGAGCGGCTCGGTCAACTTCACCAAGCTATGATCTGGTGCTTGTGAGACTGTGGGAGTTGACTCGGAAGCGCGTTCATCCGGTTTGCGGCGGGTAAACAATGATAGCAACCGCGCGAAAACGCCACGCGATGAATGCTGTTTTGTCGTCTGGTCTGTGGGCTGCGCCTGCTTCGGAGACGCTCCGGATCTCGGAGCAAGGACCACTTTTCCAGGTTTGAGCTCCTTCACCTGACTCCAGGGATAGAGAGTAATGTGCGCGCTCTGCTGGAGATCGCTTATCTTCCCGGCGTTCTCGGGAGTTACCGGCGGACCGAGAGCCGCATCGCGGAAAGAATAGGCGACGACATTGCGCAACGCGGGATTGGCCAGCATTTGTGTCACTTCGGCGCCGGCATTTCCACCGCCTACCACGAGGATCCGCTTGTCCTTGAATTCCTCGGGCTCGACCAGATTGTAGAAAACGCGATCCGCAGTTTCGCCGGCAACACCCAGCTTCCGAGGAGTGCCGCGCACGCCAATGGCCAGCATTACATAGCGCGCTTTGAAGCGTCTGCCTGGCAAGGTCGCGATTTCAAACGAATCGCCGGCTCGACTTACGGAAGTAACCTCCTCGCGTTCGTTGATTTGAAGCTGCATCTTCAGCAGCATCTCTTCCCATTTCTTGACCAGCTCTTCCTTTGTATTGTCGCCCTCCATGGAGAACCAGCCGTACTCATCCAGCTCGATAGGTGTTGCCTGAACAAACTTGCCGCGCGGGTACATACGAATCGTGCTCGCAGCGGTGGTCTTCTCCAGAGCCAGGTAGTTCAGGCCGTTCTTCTTTGCGGTGCCCCCGGCGCTTATCCCTGCCGGGCCGCATCCGATGATCGCGATGTCATAGACCTCCGGCTCAACCGGCCTTTTCGCAATCCTGAGCGCATTCGCGATAAGGCCGATCACTTCGCGCCCTGAGCGCATCGCAAGATTGATCGAAGCCGTCCCCCCTGCTTCGCCAACGATGTAAACGCGTGGAACGCTGCTCTGATAGTTGTCGTCGAGCGCTGGTATCTCCGGAGTTCGCTGCGGGCCGGCTGAAAAAGGACTGCGAGGCGTCTCCGTTGGCAGATAGTTAAGGTAGGCGACCCCAATCAAGCTCATCGTCAGAAATGCGAGAAGTACGATCCACCACGGACGCACGGTGATTTTTTCTAGTGCGACGTTCGGAGATCCATTCAGGTTGCGATGCACCGAAATCGTGTAAGCGGTAAATTGCAACCCGGCTGGTTCATGAGGTCGAATCGTCGGCGCTTTGGGTTGGAAGTCCTTCACAACTTTTCCGCCCTTGTAGTTGTTGTGGAAGGCGTGACATTCGGCGCATCCGACGACCTTGCGTTCCATCGCCGATGGCGACGCAGTCGAGGCGGCGCTGGCGGAGCTCGCAGCGAAGATTCCAATTGCCGAAGCCACGTGAACCGCGGATTCGCCGGGCTGATGCGCGTGGCATCCGAAGCAGTTCGCGATGCGCTTGCTCCGATAATCGCCTGGCTTGGCGCTCTGTTCCATCTGGACGTGACACTCAATGCAGTTCGAGCGGAGATGGCCGCGCGAATGCGCGAAAATCGCCTTCACGAACTGGAAGCGCGATGCTGCGACGTAGCGGATCTGCTGCGGATCGGGCGAATTCGCCGTCTGCTGAAGCTCGTAGTCGGGATCCTCGCGCGTGAGCCTGATCCTCGGGTCGTGCCAGCTCGGATGACAGTTCGAGATCGCGCATCCTGCCATCGAAAATGAGAATTGCTCGGGCTGGCCGGGCGACGCAGGTACGACCTGGTGGCAGGTGCGGCATTCGAAATGTTGTCCTTTCGAATCGAGCAGCAAGGTGAGGGCGGCGGCCTCGGCTTCGGTCAGGCGCTCGGGTTGCGGCGGATTCTTGAGATGGTCGATGGTTATCTTCAAGTGTTTCTGATGCGAGAAGACTCTCTCAAAGACATGAAAAGCTGCTCCTTCAAGCAGCATCGGGTCTTTGCTATGCGGACTTACTTGGCTAATTGAGGGGTGTTGGTGACACCATGCGCAATTGCCGCCAGAGATTTTCGCCAAGTCGGGACTGCGCCCGATATGATCACTGTGACATGACCTGCACGCGAGGTTGTCATGAAAGCGCGCAATCTGTTTGCCCCGAATGACTCCCGACGTATTGTCGCTGACCTTGATGGCCGAGTGCGGGTTACTATCGGGCAACTTTCCGTGGCAATCGACACATCCGGTGCTGGCCAATTCGACTCCGGTCCAGGGCTGATGGCAGGCAGCGCAATTGGAGTTGAATGGCTGGTGACCCTCAAGCAGAGGGCCGGGTGAATAGCTTCGATGGAACGAAAGCAGCGCGGCCAGAACTGCCAGAATCAAAGCGCCGGCTATAGCCAGTTGGGCACGGCGATTCATATTCCGCCGAAATACAGAACTCCCGCCACGTGAAATATCAACAGCGCAAATGTCAGCGCGGATAAGATGATGTGAACATTAAGCCACCCCGTGCTGAGGTGAATATTGAAAGAGTTATGATCGAGATTCACCTTGCGCATCGCCAGGGCAAGCAGCTCCCGGTAGGTATTCTCATCGCTGGATTCGGCAATCCTTTCAGTCGCCGCCGCGCAGGCGCGCTCACCGGGATTGATTCCCTTTACCGTCGCGATCAACAGCGTCCATCTCGACACCGATCGATCGCTCATGAGTATAGGCCTGATGTAACTGACATATGCCTTGATCAGTTTCTCATCGTGTCCAAGGATCTTCTCCTCCGCTTGGTGGTACACCGCATTGACCTTGGCTTGGACGTCCTCGAGCCGCACCTCGTGCTCGGCGAGCCGGGTCATTGAGTGCGGAAGTCTGTCCTGCAGTATCGCACCAAAAATTCCGCTCATGAAAAGCAGCACCACCAGCGCCGCGAGCACCGCCTCCAGCGGACTCATCGCGACGGTGGTCACGTGCCACGACAAGGGAAGCAGGGCAAGCATGCCAAGCGTGAGGTGAAAGGCCCGCCATGTTTCGAGCCGATCGAGAATGATAAGTCGGCGCTGAAGTGCGGGGGGAAAGATCTTTCCGGTGAACTGCAAGACGCGCACGGAGAACCAGATGTTCCGCTTGCGGACGCTGTACCAGGCGATCGCGACGAAGCTCGCGAGCGCGATCGAACCCGACCAGTATTCTCCAATCTCGCGCCCGAACGTCGAAGTCGCCGCGTTCAGACCTGCCACTGCGACGAGACAGATTGTCAACCATAGCCAGCTCTGGACGGGCAACGCGCGGTCACGGCGATAGCGCACGCCCAAAGTCGGTCCGTTCCGGGCGTCGGCTCGAGCCTCTCGCGTAGCCATCGATCAGTCGTTCGAACCGATGACTTTTCGAACTCGATCGGGTCCGGGGATCACTGCGCCCGTGGTCTCCGGAAAGAGTTCAGCAGGCTTGATTCTCATTGCAGAGCCGGTCGGGCAGGCATGGACGCATCCCATGAATGGGAGCCCATCGCACAGATCGCACTTGATCGGAAAAGCAGCGGGTATGTGCGTTCCGGTCTTCGATCCTGGTTCGGCGGATAGCTCGGCCTGCGGCTCGTCTCCTTGATTGCGGCCCAGAATGCGTTGCCAAAGGCTGGGCTCGAGCCGCTCATGGCCGCCCTGTTCGTGACTGCTGAAGATCCGGCTCCATAGATTTTGCTCGACGGCGTGTGACGGAACCGGGTAGGGCCGGAAGAATTCTCGGCCAAGAGTTTCGGCCTTTCGCTCCTGCGCCGCGTCGAACTGCTTGGTCTCGATCATCGCGATGTTGTCGTAAGGACAAGCGATAGCACAGTTGCCACATCCGATGCACATATCGTACTGGAAGTAGATCTCGCCTTCCGGCCTGCGTTTGATTGCACCGGTCGGGCAGCTGTTCATGCACTTGGGGTCGTCGCAATGGCGGCAGGCGGCCGGAACCAGATATTTTCCGAGCTGGATTCCGGTCCTGATCAGGCGGCTGGTGCCATGAAGCGACTCGCATGCTTTTACGCAGTTGTCGCATTTGATGCACAAGTCGAGATCCATCACCAACAGTGCGTCGGCCTGAATCACTCCGAGCTGTCCGCTCTTCTCCAGAATCCCGGAAAGCTCGGGCGTGAGCCGTTTCTCGGCGTCGAGGCGGCGTTCAATCGTCGCGCGTATCTGCGCTTCGGACGCGGGAACTTCTCTGATTAGTTCCTCGACGTCTTCGCGCCGAATCTTGATTATCTCGCACTTGCCCGCAGTCGAAACATTGGCGTTATGGACTCCGCTGCCACCGAGCAGGGACATCTCGCCGAAATATTCGCCCGCGCGCCGATACGCGAGTACGCGTTGCGTGCCATCCTCGCGCTCGCGGACGACCTGCACATAGCCGTCCCGAATAACGTAGAGACCGTCGCCGGACTCACCCTGCTTAACCAGCGTAAATCCGCGCTGGTCGTAATGTTTGATCTCACAACCTGCGATCAGGCGATCAATGAACTCGTTTTGTACGCCCCTGAATAGCTCGAGTTCACTTACCATCACCCGAATCGCACGCTCACGATATCGCTCGGAGAGAATCGCGCGTGCCTCATCGTTGGTCTCGACAAACTTGAGGCAATGCCGCGGCAGGTAGAAGATCTCGGTCACGTCCTCCGCCGCGACAACATCCAGGGTGCGCGGAAGGCCGCCCAACGCCCCCATTTCTCCGTAGAACTCACCCACTCGGCGCGCACCAACCTCGGTCCTGGCCGCGCCATCGATTTCGAACAGGTCAACCCCGCCTTTAAGGATGAAGCAGAGATCGAGCTCATATTCGCCCTTGCCGCAGATGAGATCGCCGCGACGAAACTGGCGAACGCGCATGGCGGCCTCACGATCAAAGGCCTTCAGGAACCCTTCGCGTTGTTCAGCGGTGAAGCGGCTGAAGAGATCAAACTCGGCAAGCTCGGACCACAGTTCGCTTCCAGATATTCGCATCGGCACTCCAAAAGGGTCCACAAGGCCACCGCGTAGCGTGCCAACGGTCCATGTGTCAATAGCATCAATCCGAACTGCCGTATGGTCTGCTTCCGGATCGCTTTTCGATCGAAATTGGAATTAACTTTTGCCCTGAAGGGGTGGACAATCCGGGCATCGCGCGGCGTTACAACTACACCGCGGTTCGCGAAAGCGTGAATCGCGCGTCTCGCTTCGTTCTCTTGCTCCTTCCGCTTTCCTTCGCGCTGTCCTCGTGCCTGACTGTCATGTCGGCGCCGGGCTATGTAATGCCTGCCAAGACCGAAGAGAAGTGTGCTGCCGGACCGCATTGCGTCTGGATTGTATCGGTGTACGAGGCGCTCAAGATTCGCGACCAAGGTGAAGCGCTTAGGAACGCGGGAAAGTTAAACGAGGCGAAGGAAGCCTGGCGCCGTCAGCTCGCTCTCTACGATCGTACCACGGGTCCCGACTACGCATACGCGGCCGCAGCGTACTGGCAACTCGGAAATATTACCCGTGAGCAAGGGCGACTCGCGGAATCGGCGGTCTACTTTGAGCAGGCCCTCAGAATCATGGAGAAGGCGCACGGGCCGAATCATATTGACGTCGCGATAGCGCTCGACCGGGTCGGTGACATCTATACAGATGCAGGCCGCTATGCGGAGGCGGAGCCGGTGTACCTGCGCGCGCTCAAGATTCACGAGAGCTACGTCGGCGCGTCACGGGAACTCGCGCAAATTTTCACCGACTCGGTGCTGCATCTTTATTTCGATCCCGCGCCATACGGACAAGCAACCTCCGTCGCCCAGGACGTCGACAAGTTGGCGCATCTTTACCATGAAGAGGGCCGCGAAGCGGAGGCGGAGCCGTTCTACAATCGTGCGATGGCAGCGCACGAGAGAATTCTCAATGGATGGTTCCTGAAGTATTGGGGCAGCTCTTCCTATCCGCTCAGCAATCTGCGCAACGCGCAGGACGCCTATGCATCGACGATGGACAACCTTGGCGGCCTGTATCGGCGCGAGAGGCGATATGCGGAGTCGGAGTCGCTATGCCGGCACGCGCTCGAGGTTGAAGAAAAGGCGCGCGGCAAAAAGAGTCCGCAGGCGATGGCCGCCGTATTGGCACTCGCCGATACCTACGACGCCGAGGGTCGTTATGCGGACGCCGAGCCGCTTTACCGCCGCGGAAGGTCATTTCTGGAAAACGATTTCTTCGACAATGGTCTCGCACATGCTCTGCAGGAACAGGGCAAGCTCGCCGAGGCCCGCCCACTGTACGAGAAGGCACGCCAAATGCTCATGGCGAGCAGCAACATCAGCGCCGAATACAGCCAGGAGGCCGGCCGCGAACGGCGCAAAGCCAGCAACGAGACTGCGCATCTTCGCGACTACGCAACCCTGCTGGCCGATATCAAGCGCCATCCCGCGTCCAATCCCGCCGAGGTGCCGCCCGACCGCGACGCGTTCGTGGTGCTGGAACAGGCGCGCAGCGGCGAAGCTCAAAGTGCGCTCGCCGAGGCGGAAGCCAGAAACATGGCGAGCGATCCGGCGACTTCCGAACTAGCCCATCAAGTTCAGCAACTTCGCAACCAGCACACCGCCCTCAAGCAACGGTTGCAAGATGAATATGCAAAGTCCGCGGAGCAACGTAACGCCACTCTTGCCGCGAAGCTTCCGGATCAGATGCTCGATCTCGACCGCCAGATGGACTCGGCAACCGCGCGCTTGCTGTCCGCCTTCCCGAAGTACGTTGAGCTCACAGCACCTTCCCCTGTCGACTATGCTGGCGCACAGCAGACGCTCCGTCATGACGAGGCGCTACTCAGTTACTACACCCTCGACGATCGCCTGCTCATCTGGCTGGTGCGCCCCAATCGCGATGCGATTTACAAAGACTGCCCGATCAAGAGAGATGCCATTGTCGCGATGGTTGCACGGGTGCGCGCCAGCCTTCAGCCCGACCAGCCATTCGACGTCGGCGACGCGCGCGAGCTTTATCGTCTTTTGATCAATCCCTTCGACAAGGAACTCGCCGGGATCAAACGCCTGATTCTGGTGCCTGACGAGGTGCTCCTTCCGATTCCATTCGCTGCGTTGATAGCCAGCAGCGACGGTGACGCCTATGCGACACTTGCCGAGGACTATCGTAAGGGCTTCGCGCCGTCGGCTGAGGAACTCGAACATGACTACCCACGGCTCTCATGGCTCGTGTATGCAGACTTCGCGATCAGCACGATGCCCTCGGCTACTTCGCTCCGTGCTCTGCGCGGAGAGCACACCCCGGGAGCGGCGGCCGCGATCGTACGTGTTGCGCAAGCCGAGCCATTCATCGGCATTGGAGATCCGTCGCTCGACGGCAGCGGAAACACGAGCGGAGGCTCAATGATTGCGACCCGCGGTGCCGTCGCAGTCGACAGCATACGCCTGCTTCCACGCTTGCCACGCACCCGTGACGAGTTGATCGCCGAGGCTAATGCTATGGGTGCGGATCCGCTGAAGACCCTCTTCACCCAGGAACGTGCCACCAAAGCTACTGTAATGGACCTCAACGACCAACGACTGGGAAATGCGCGCGTGCTCGCGTTTGCCACTCATGCATTGATCGGCGGCGAGCTTGAAGGTCTGAAGGAACCAGCGCTGGTGCTGACTCCGCCGGAACAGCCGAACGAACAGGACAATGGACTGCTTTCTATCGATGACATATTGCGCCTCAAGCTGCGCCATAATGAATGGTTGATCCTCTCGGCCTGTAATACGGCGGCCGCGGACGGGAGCGGAGAAGGACTGTCGGGTCTTGCGCGCGCGTTCTTCTATGCTGGCGCTCCGTCGTTGCTGGTCTCCCAGTGGAGCGTTAACGACGCCGCCACCGACCAACTGATGACCGACGTCCTTTCTGCATATGCTTCGGGCAAGTCGATGCCGCGGGCAGACGCATTGCAGCTCGGCATGCGAAGCCTGATGACCAAGCGTGCTACTGGCGAGCACGCCTACTTTGCGCATCCATTCTGTTGGGCGCCTTTCTTTATAGTCGGCGAGGGCGGCGCGGCAACAACCCAGTAGTGTGCCGAAAGAGGATCGCATACTTGTAATGCCGCATCCAAAGCAATTACTGTTGCGTTCAACTTTCGGGAAAAGCCGGACGAAGTTAGACAGAAAGTGAAACCGACCGCGATTGAAGTAATCAAGGCAGCAGCCGTTGCCGCGATCGCTCTATGCTACCTCACGACCTCGCACACAGTGGCGGCGGAGACTGGCTCGCGCAACCCGGTCGCGCTGGTTGTCGACAAGCAGGGCCGAACCAGACCCGACCTGCAGCCGTATTCCGAGATCATGGCGGGCGACGCCTGCGAGGTTCCCGACGGATCGTCGCTGGTCTTCATCGACTATCGCAGTTGCAATCGCGTGACGGTTTCAGGAATGACCGTCAACTTCTCGTCTAGCGGCTTCTCGACCTCCGGAGGAGCCAATCGATCCCAACAAAGAGTGGCATGTCCTCAAACTCTTTCGCCTGATAGCGGCGGTGATAATTCATCGGTGCTGATGCGGGGTATCGGGATCAAACGTCCCTCGATAGCGCTTCGGCCCACCTTCGTGATCATCAGTAAACCGGGGCGCAGTTTTGCGCGCTTGAGCGTGACCAGCGCGACCGGCACCCTGGTCGATACTGAACTGCACGGTGCGCGATTCGATTGGCCGCCCTCCGTCTCAGCGCTCGAGGCCGGCAGCATCTACCAGTTGATCCTCCTGCCCGAACGGGCCGAAGACCATCCTGTCAAGCTGTCATTCAAAGCCGCGGAGGATTCGGGCGCTCCTGCAGCCATCGTGCTGATCCATGCCGACCGCTGAGAATTCCAGGGGAATGGGAGCGAAATAGAAGCCACCCAAACGATGAGAAACTACGAAGATCATTCAGCATAGTGACTCGGAGTTCTCATTCGGTACCGATTCCGATATAAGTGGGCGGACTGTGGGGGCGTTTTGACGCGTGGCGTCAAAATGGGAATTCCGGATTGCTTAGCAAATTACCTTCGGAACCAAAACCGAAACTTCGGACCAGGCGAAACCTCGCCCGCGTGATTTCCGCGATGGCGATGGTGTCAGCCATTGCGCTCTCCGCCTGTGGTCCATCCGCAAATTACGAAGATCCTCTATCTCAGATCGGCACCAGGAGTGTTTCGGCCAACAGCATCTCGGACACCAAGGCTGATTCGTTACCGGAAACAAAGATTAGTCCCTTCAAGACGTTAACCCTTGGGGTTGTTTTTACAAATAACTCAAAGCAGGCCATGGCTCTTGTCAGTACCGAGAACAACGATCTTAAGTTGGGTGCCTTTGGATTGGTGCAGGTAGATGGATCCACTTTAACAAATGGCATAAATGGGACGCTGAAAGAGAGATTTAAGGATGTCATCAACCTGTCGAGCTTTGAAGCGAGCCACTCAGCTCCGGTCGACGCAATAATGTACTTGGACATCCAGATAGCCTTCGGCACGCAGTCTGGAACACATACGACAGTGGCCTTGCAAGGCATTTTTGTAGACGAGCATCAATCGCCGCTCGGTAAAGTAGATGCCAATGGCTCTGGTACGATTCCTTTCCCCGCCTATTCGCTCAGGTTCGACGAAGCCGCGTCCCAAGCGGTGGAAAATTTCGGGAAATCACTCGACCTGAATACCGCGTTGGCCGACACAGTCGCGTCAAACGCGGCACAATTCGCGCAAGCAAGTAGTCCCGCTCAAACCTCGGCACCCGCTCAGACTTCGGCGCCAAGCCCATCTCTTGCGGTGGTCAATTATACGCCCGACAGCCAGAAAGTGGCTCTGATAATTGGAAATGGTCACTACAAGTACGTTTCTGCACTTACCAATCCAACCAACGATGCACAGTTGATGGCGTCGAACCTGCAAAGTGAAGGTTTCAAACTCGTCGACGGTAAAGCCCTGCTTGATCTCGACAAGCCCGCATTCGAGCGTGCCCTGCAAAAATTCGGCGATGAGATACAGACATCGAAGCTCAAAGGTGCGACCGTGGCTCTTTTCTACTATGCGGGTCATGGCATGCAGATTGACGGCGTCAACTACCTGGTGCCGGTTTCCGCGAACCCAAACAAAGCCTCCGATGCTCCACTCCAGATGGTAGCGGCCGACGCGGCGTTGAATCAGATGCAGGACGGCGGAGCGCGCCTGAAAATCGTGATCCTGGATGCCTGCCGTAACAATCCATTCCGCGGCCTTCACCGCAGCCTGGGCTCCGGACTAGCCAGCATGAACGCGCCCGATGGAACGCTTATCGCATACGCCACCAAACCCGACGGCGTCGCGGCAGACGGTAACGGTCGCAACAGTCCTTACTCGGAAGCGCTGGTTGAATCCTTCAGGAAACCCGGACTCGGCCTCTTCGACGTCTTCAACGAAGCGGCGCTGACCGTGAAGCGCAACACCGGCGATGCGCAACAACCATGGACAGCCGCCTCCGCAATCGAAGGCAAATTCTGCTTCGCCGGCTGCGCTAACTGATTGATTACCTATGCGAACGCCGCTCGCGACGTCATCCCCTTCCAGCGGGTTCCTCTGGCGCTACTCGTTAAGCAGCACGGCCTTTTCCACGCTTGAGGTTAGTCCTCGCACGCGCCGAGACTGCGGAGGAAGTCTGCCTGTTCCTTTGTGGTCGGTCCCTTGACTAAGTGAGCATTGATTACAGCGTGGTGTTGAGTATTGATCTCGCATTCACCCTCGGCTGCGACTTCTCCATTAGGCATTTTAATCGAGCCGAGCAGGGTCACAGTCCGTGGTGCGTTGTTTTCGAGCATTTTCTTGTCTTGCGGAATGCCATTCAGAGTGACTTCCGACTGACCGGCGGCCATCTCCAGGCAGGCCCTTTCAACTCCTTGCCGCGCGCTCTCCTGCGTCATCTTGCATCCCACTTGCTCAGACGCGCGAAGAGCTGCTGATTCTTGATTCGAGCACGATATCAGTGAAAACGTCACTGTAAACAAAGAGGCAATCTGTATAGTCAGTCTCTTCATTTCGATCCCTAAGTTCGCCGCCACTACGCACCCCGGTTCTCAGGGTATGAATGGACCAATAGTGATCGCGGACGGAGCAAAGAGCAGGGTCTTGGGGCCGCTGATGGTGGCGATAGGCGCCTCGTTAAGATCTCCAGTGCTGGTTCCAAGTGGCGGATAGACCGTAATGCTACCCGGCATGACATCCAGCAAGTTCAACGAAACTGCATTCGTTACATAGATGTTACCCGTTAAATCCAGCGCGACTCCTGTCGGCACGTTGAGCAGGCTGTTGGAGCCGGCAATCGTGGCGATCGGTATCTCGTCGAGGCTGCCCGTGTTGCCTCCAAGTGACGGATAAATTGTGATGCTGCCCTTGCCCGAGATTCCGCCGCTGGAGTTCGCGACATATATTCTCTCGCTGGAATCCAAAGCTACCCCAAGCGGCCCGCTCAGTTGGGTGGCGGCGCCACCGATTGCGGCTTTTGGCGCCACGTTACCGTCGCTGCCACCTGAGAAGATGGTAACGGTGTTGATAGTCGTGGTTGACGGCTCGGAGAGCAGCCCAGTGCTGGTTCCTACTGGGGGAAGGACCGCGATGCTGCCTCCGGCGTACGCGACATAGATGTTCGCGGTTGAATCCAGCGCGACGCCATGGGGGATAACGGACGGAGGACCGTTGGAGTCAACAATAACCGCGTTTGGTGGCACGTCGCCGTTGCTCCCGGCTTGATGGACCGTAAGATTGTCATTGGGTACGTTCGACACGTAAACGTTGCCGAGCGAATCCACAGCGATCCCGGCTGGAATCGCGAGCTGGCTGTTGCCGCCAACCGTTGCGTTTGGCGAGTCGTCGAGATTCCCGGATTTGCCTGCCAAAGGCCCATAAATCGTGACGCTGCCGAACCCGGACTTGCCCCCGATGCTGTTCGCCACATAGACGTTCCCGCTTGAATCCAACGCGATGCCGTCGGGGAAAGCCAACCCGGTGTCCGCGCCTACGACGGTAACTGTCGGCTGCACGTCGATATTACCAGTACTGCTGCCGAGTGGCGGATAGACAGTAACGGTGCCATGTATGCCGATACCTATGAAGGTATCATTCGCTACATAAATATTTCCGCCCGAGTCCAACGCGATCCCGTCCGACCCGTCGAGTCCGGTGTCAGCGCCGCTGATGATCGCGAGGGGCAATTCATCGAGTGGCCCCCGGTTGCTCCCGACTGCAGGAAAAATTCTGAGCACATGGGACCCGAAGCCCGACGTAAAGTCCGTCACGTAGATCTTCTCGTCTACGTCCACGGCGAGGGCCTGCGGGAAAACGAGTCCAGGATTGGTGCCGCTGATCGTCGCCAGCGGCGATTCGTCGAGGTTCCCCGTGCTGCTTCCCAGCGCCGGAAAGATCGAGATCGTCGAACCATTTATGAGATAGATCTTCCCGCTCGAGCCCACTGCGACGGCCCAGATATTGGCGGAAACGAGGCCGGTATTGGGTCCGGAGATAGTGGCGATCGGTGCTTCGTTGACAATGCCGCTGCTGTTTCCCAGCGGCGGATAAATGGTCAGCGTTTGGTTGCCCGCAGGCACGTCAAACCCGTTCGCGACATAGATGTTTCCGTTGGAATCAAGCGCGGCGAATTCCGGGTTGTTCAGCGCTGTCTGGTCGCCGACGATGGTCGCGATTGGAGTTACGATGTTGTTGGCACACGTCGAGTAAACGCTGATGCTGCTGGTACCCTTGTTTGGCACGTAGATGTTCCGCACCGCATCGACCCCGATCCCATGCGGATTGGTAAGGCCAAACGGATCGCCGATAACGGCGATTGGATCGACATTGCCGACAGCAGATAGCGGGTAGGTGGTCACCGTATTTGAAACCTGGTTGGTCACAAAAATCGCGGTCTGTGCGTTTTGAACGGCGGTCCCGCTCAGGCTCACCGCTGCCGGGCCGGTTTGATTCTTGATAGCCAGGGTTCCAGTTTCGATCCCACCTTTGGGATTGCACCTGACTGTCGGAATGAACGTCACGGTGACCTGACAGCTCTTGCCCGGCCCGATCGAAGACCCGCAGTTGTTGCTTTGCGTGAAAGCGCCGAACGCGCTGCTCGTCGCGATCGACTGAATCGAAACTGCAAGCTTGTTCGGATTGGTCACCTTGACCTTTTTGCTCGATTTCTGGCCCACCGGCACAGAGCCGAATTTCAGCGACGACGGCGCGGCCACGTTTTGTAGCGGTATTCCGATGCCAACGAGTTTCAGCGCGCCAGCGCTGGGATTGCTGTCGTCAGCCAGCATCAACGTCGCAATCCGCCGTCTGGGGCCGCCCGGGGTGAAAGTCAGCGTCACCGAGCAATTGGCCCCGGCGCCGAGATTCGCTGTGCAATCTGTACTTGCCTTCTGAAAATCGCCAGCGTCGCTGCCGCTGACCTGGATGTTCAACCCGGTGATTGCGGTACCCGTGTTCGAGATCTTGACCGTATGCGGCTGGCTGGTTGAGCTCGATGCCCCCGAACCAGTCGCGAAGCCTTGCTGGCCAAAGTTGAGACTACGCTTAGAGACCTGCAGCCCACCCGCAGCTCGCGCCGGCATCGCCCCGACCAGGTTGAGCAGCATCACGCCAATCAAAACCCCACGGATGACCCTCTTCATTATGTATCTGTCCCCACCCTCGAAGTACGCTGGTAACCTTCAGTCAAGGAACAAACGGCCCGATCGCGATGCCTGTCGGGAAGCTGAGTAGGGTTTTTGAGCCGCTGATGGTGGCGATTGGCATCTGGTCTATAGTTCCAGTGCTGCTTAGTGGCGGATAGACCGTCACGCTGCCGCCGGACGGAGACGCGCCTTGATTCGTCACATAGATGTTTCCGGCAGGATCCAGGACGATGCCTTGAGGTGAACGGAGTGCGGTGCTTGGACCGGTGATAGTGGTCGACGGCGCTACGTTGCCGGTTGTCGTGGCTGGATAAACTGTAATGCTGCCAA
>WNFD01007262.1_pt1 | contig 18845 bp, 16 predicted proteins | sample 5400491 | NCBI WGS metagenome assembly WNFD01 (sample SAMN13153343, study PRJNA577476) | soil metagenome | isolation source: 120 cm saprolite under Douglas fir tree site 2 hole 2 replicate 2 | place: USA:California | collected 2015-04-18 | reverse complement strand
ATCGTACTGATGACCGGATTGCTGAGCTTGACCAATCGCTGGATGCGAAAATTGACGTAACGCGTGGGAAGATGGCGCGATCCGGTCCTGAAAGGAGATAGTCGATTGGCTGCTGACGCTCTCGCCCCGGCACGAATCCGCAGGCGCGGCCAGATGCGCCGCGCCGAGCACATCTTGAGCCGTGCGCTGATCTACAGTGCGCTGCTGCTCTGGGCCTTTATCTCCTTGTTTCCCATCTACTGGACGGCGACGACATCGTTCAAGAACGCGGTCGATGTGACGCAAGGCCATTTGATTCCCTGGGTCGACTTTGAGCCGGATTGGAAAGGCTGGCGCTCCCTCGGCTTGTCGCCGGACAGGATCGGGGAGACCTCGACAGCCCGTCAGGAATTCATTCAGCGTTTCGCCAATAGCGTCGCGGCGTCCGTCGGCGCCTCGATCCTCGCGATCGTGATCGGGTCGCTGGCGGCGTACGGGCTAAGCCGCTTCAAGTACAAATTCGGGCCGTGGCGGAACGACGACATTTCGTTTTTCTTCCTGTCGCAACTGATCCTGCCGCCCGTCGTCCTCGCCTTGCCGTTCCTGGTTCTCTACAAGGAGCTGGCGATGCTGGACACGAAGCTTGGGCTGATCATGATCTATACGCTCATGGTGCTGCCGATCGTGATCTGGATCATGCGAGATCAGTTCAACGCGATTCCCATCGAGCTCGAACAAGCCGCGCTCGTCGACGGCGCATCAGTTTGGGGCGCGTTCACGCGCATCGTGCTGCCGATCGCCCTGCCGGGCATGGTGGCGGCGTTCATCCTGTCGGTCGTGCTTTGCTGGAACGAATACTTTTTCGCGGCCTTGCTGACGAGCACGGACGCCAAGACTCTCCCCGTCATGGTGGCGAGTCAAACCGGTTCGCAGGGGATCGACTGGTGGTCCATGGCGGCGCTTTCCACGGCGGCGATTGCTCCCCTCGTGGTTATCGGGATCTTTCTCGAGCGCTATATCGTCAAGGGTTTGACGGCAGGTGCGATCAAGTAGGCAGCGGTTGTGCTGATGTCTCAATGAGGCGACGCTTATGGTCCGAAGGAACGAAGACGCTATGTCCCCGAAGCCCGCAGCAGTGCGACAAGGAGCGTTGCCGACGCGCGTCCTCGGCCGCAGCGGCCTTGATGTCACGGTCGTCGGGTTCGGCGCCGCACCTGTGGGCGACCTCTACTCCCGCCTCGATGACGCTACCGCCATTGCCGCTGTGGAGGCCGCCTACCAGTCAGGCATCCGGCTCTTCGATACCTCGCCGCACTACGGCAACGGGCTCTCGGAACACCGCTGCGGCACGGCGTTGCGGCGGAGCCCACGAGAGAGCTTCGTGCTCTCCAGCAAAGTCGGGCGCTACATGCTGGCAGGGTCTGCGGCTGAAGCGGGGACGGCAAAGGCCGTCGCCGCGCCGGGCTTCGCCGGCGGATTGCCGCATCGATCAATCGTCGACTACTCGTTCGACGGCACGCTCAGGTCGTTCGAGCAATCGCTGCTCCGGCTGGGGGTCGACCGCCTCGACATCGCGCTCATTCATGACGTCGATGTATGGACGCATGGGGCGGAGCAGATCGAGGCGCGGTTTCGGGAGGCGATGGCAGGCGCGTATCGTGCGCTCGAGCGCTTGAAATCCGAGGGCGCCGTAAAGGCGATTGGCGTCGGCATCAACGAGGCGGATATGTGCGCGCGTTTTGCGCGCGCGGGCGACTTCGATGCCGTGCTGCTCGCCGGTCGCTATTCGCTGCTGGAACAGCCGGCCCTCGCGGAATTCTTGCCGCTGGCGCAGGACAAGGGGATCGGCGTGATGCTGGGCGGCGTATTCAACTCGGGCATCCTCGCCACCGGCGCGGTGCCCGGCGCGCACTACAACTACAAGCCAGCACCGCCCGAAGTGATCGAACGCGTCAGCAAGATTGCGCGGGTCTGCAGCGCACACGGCGTTGATCTTGCGGATGCGGCGCTGCGCTTCCCGCTCGGTCATCCGGCCGTTGCGTGCGTCGTCGTTGGCGCCGTGACGCCCGGAGAAGTCGCCCGCAACGTCGCTTCGCTGATGAAGCCGATCCCAATGGCGCTATGGAGCGATCTGAAAGCTCAGGGCTTGCTCGCGGCGCAGATTCCGACGCCGGCTGAAACCGAACGATGAAAGTATGATCGACGCAACGTAGGTCATGGCGGTCTCCGTCGTGCTCGAGCACGGTCAACTCGCATCGCTCAATATGGCCAGTCTGACGGCTTCGATGGCCTTCGCCTACCCGCCATGCGCTCCTGCGCCGGTTCGCCGGTACCTCACGATGTGTGGCTGCGCGAAACTAGACATTCACCCACGCCACCGTTCCCTGCTCTGAGGATGCCGGGATAACTCGATCGGTATTTATGAATCGAATAGAGGTGCGAAAAATCGAATAGCTGGCCTGATTGTCTTGCTCCCGCATCTGTAACATTCTCGACCAGGAGTGGTGGGATGGCTCTCGCACCGGGGACGCCGGCGCCACTGCTTCGATCAGGAGGGGCCCGGAATGTTGAATCGTCGTAGCTTGCTCAAGGCGGCGGCCGCCGCGGCGGCCGTGAGGCCAGCCATCGTCCGCGCCGCTTCGACGACGACGCTGCGTTTCATTCCGGTCATCGACCTCGCCTTCGTCGACCCAATCTATGCCTCCTCGGCGCAGGTATCGAGGAACCATGGCTTCATGGTCTTCGACACGCTCTACGGCATGAACTCGAAACTCGAAGTCTCGCCCCAGATGGTCGAAGGTCACACGACGGACAGTGACGGGCTGTTGTGGAACCTCACGCTGCGCGAGGGGCTGCTGTGGCACGATGGCGAGAAGGTGCTGGCACGCGACTGCGTCGCGAGCATCAGGCGTTGGGCAAGGAAGGATGCGTTCGGCGATGCGTTGATCCAGGCAACTCGTGAGCTTTCCGCCCCCGACGACCGAACGATACGCTTCCGCCTGGAGCGGCCATTTCCCTATCTGCCCTATGCGTTGGGCAAGGTCGCGGTACCCGGCTGCTTCATGATGCCGGAGCGGCTCGCGAATACGGATCCGCTCAAGGTGATTCCGGAGGTGATCGGCAGCGGCCCGTTCCGCTTCAAGGCGGACGAGCGCGTGCCCGGCGCACGCAATGTCTATGAGCGCTTTGATCGCTATAGGCCTCGGGAAAGCGGTGTCACGGATTGGACGTCGGGACCGAAGATCGTCCACTACGATCGCGTCGAGTGGACGACGATGCCGGATGCCGCGACCGCGGCATTGGCCCTCCAGACCGGCGAGCAGGACTGGCAGGAAAACCTGTCGCATGATCTGCTCCCCGTAGCGAAGCGCAATGCCGCCGTGCAGGTGAAGGTGCTCGATCCGCTGGGTTATACCTGTCTGATGCGGGTCAACCATCTGATCCCACCGTTCAACAATCCCGCCATCCGCCGTGCGCTCCTCGGCGCGCTGGATCAGCATGCTTTCATGACGGCTGTTGCCGGTGAGGATCCCGCCTACCACTACACTCCGATCGGCTTCTTCTGCCCTGGCACCCCGATGGCATCGGACGTTGGGCTCGAGGCGCTGAAGGGGCCGCGCGACTACGACAAGGTGAAGCGCGATCTCAAGGCCGCCGGCTATTCCGGGGAAAAAATTGTGCTCCTCGTGCCCGCGGATTCAGTGGCTCAAAAGCCACTTGGGGACGTCGCGGGCGACATGCTGCAGCGCGCCGGCATGAACGTGGATTATGTCGCCCTCGATTTCGGGACGGTGCTGAAACGGCGGACGAACAAAGGTCCGGTCACGGAGGGCGGTTGGAACGCTTTCGTCGGCAATTGGCAGGGCATGGATTGGCTGACGCCCGCCGGACATATTCCTCTGCGCGGCGACGGCAGCTATCCCGGCTGGGCGATGAGCGAGCGCATTGAGGCCCTGCGGTCGAAATGGTTGGCGTCGTCCAACCTCGCCGAACAGCAGGGCATCTGCGCTGCAATCCAAAAGGTCGCGTTCGAGGAGGTTCCCTACTTCCCGCTCGGCCAATACAAGCAGCCCACCCTCTTTCGCTCGAGCATCACCGGGGTGATGAACGGCACGGCCGTCTTCTGGAATGTGAGGCCTGTTTGACTGCGTCTCGATGCGAAAGACGAAGCGCCGAGGCGTTGTCACGTTGTCGATGGAAGAACTCAAAGTACTTCCGCTAGTAGCCTACACTTGTGCGAAACCGCCATCGACGAACAACTCTGTGCCCGTAACGTAGCTGCTGTCGTCCGACGCGAGAAACACGACCGCCTTCGCGATCTCATCGGGTGTGCCGAACCTGCCGAGCGGAACAATGCTGGTAATCATCTTCCGGCGTTGCTCGCCCGCTTCCGAGGAGGCCAGCAAGTCACTCAGTCCGGGCGTGTCGATCGAACCTGGGCTTACCGCGTTCACGCGAATGCGGCGAGGCTTCAAATCCGTCGTCCATGTCCGCGCGAACGAGCGCACGGCGGCTTTTGTCGCACTGTAAACACTGTTCGACGACAGCCCTTTGCTGCCGACGATGGACGCATTGAGGATGATGGAAGCGCCATCTGGCAACAGGGGAAGCGCCTTCTGCACCGTGAAAAGGAGCCCTTTCACATTGATGTCGAAGATCGAGTCGTAGAACTCCTCGGTTATCTCGCCGAAGGGGGCATATTTCGCGACACCGGCATTTGCGAACACAATATCGAGCTTGCCCTTCTCCCGCTTGATCTGTGCGAAGAGGCGATCGAGATCGGCGAGGTTCGCGACATCTCCTTGTACGCCGGTTACATTCCTTCCGATTTCCTTTGCCGCCGCGGCCAACTCCGTATCACGGCGCCCCGTGATGAAGGCGTATGCGCCTTCGTTCACGAACCGCTTCGCCGTCGCGAGGCCGATGCCGCTATTACCACCGGTAACGAGCGCGATTTTTCCGTCGAGCTTGCCCATGCGCGTACTCCTTCAATGTGATGCGGGTGAACCAACCCGGTATCTCGGCGCGGGCACGGAATTGCTGAGCCGTGTCGCGAGGGCGCGCCGCGCATCCTCGAAGCGGGTCCATTCGTCGCCATCGTGGAGGCCGGGAATCGTAACCAGCTCGCCCTGGTCGAGCCCGACCAGCGCCGCATCGACCATGTCTTCCGGCGACATCACGATCGACGGCGGCAGGTTTTGGTACGGGAGGCCGGCCTTCGCCCAGATCTCCGTCGCGGTCGCCCCCGGCAACACGGCCTGGATGCGGATGCCTTTGGCGGCGAGCTCATGCTGCAGCGAATGGCTGAGCGCGATGACGTAGGCTTTGCTCGCGCCGTACACGCCGTTGAGCGTCTCGGGCGAGATGCCCACCACCGATCCGATGTTGATGATCGTGCCGGCGCCACGCGCGACGAATGCAGGCGCGGCGGCGTAGGTCAGGCGCGTAAGCGCGGCAACGTTGAGATCGATGATGTCTTCCATCTTCTCAATGTCGGCATTCAGCAGCGGCGCGACGGAGGCGGTGCCCGCATTGTTGACGAGCATGGTGATGGTCGGATCATCCCGCAGGGTGGCTTCCACCTTCGCGAGATCCGCGTTGTTGCTGAGATCGGCCGGCAGCACCTTAACGGACAGTCCCGTTTCGCTCATTAGGCGAGCGGAGAGCGCCTTCAGCCGCTCCTCGTCTCGGGCCACCAGGATGAGGTCGTAGCCACGCTTTGCGAGACGGTCGGCATAGACAGCGCCGATGCCCGCAGAGGCGCCAGTGACGAGAGCTGTTCCGAGAGAACGGTCTTTCATGGGAAGCCTCCCTTAGGCCGATAAATGACGATCGTCATGGTTGACGTTAAATGATACACGTCATATATCGTGTCAAGGGGCGAGGAGGCGCAAATGCGAGTCAGCCGGGACAAGGCGGCCGAGAACCGCGAGCGGATCGTCGACACCGCTTCACGGCTTTTTCGCGAGAAAGGCTTCGACGGGGTTGGCGTCGACGCAATCATGAACGGCGCCGGTCTCACGCACGGCGGCTTCTACGGTCATTTCGGATCGAAAGACGATCTCGCCGCCGAGGCGATAGCGCGCGCGCTGGAGCGCAGCGACGAGAAACAAAGCCGCTACGCGAATCTGACCGATCTCGTGTCCGAGTATCTGTCCGAACGGCACTGCGCCGATCGCGCGAATGGCTGCGCTATCGCAGCGTTGGGCGCCGATATGGCGCGCCGGCGCGACGGCGTTCGCCGCGGACTGACTAAGCATGTGCGTGGGCAACTGGACCGCTTCACGCACCTGCTCGGGAACGGCGCTGCAGAGCGCCGGCGCAAGCGTGCGATCGCGACGCTCGCCGGAATGGTTGGGGCGTTGACGCTCGCCCGGGGTGTCGACGATCCCGCCTTGTCAAAAGAGATCCTGGCGGTGGCGCGAGACGCCCTCGGAGAGGCGCGACCGGCGGGCAAGAGCAGTGGCCGGCGCGGCGGATAGTTCATAGACTGCGTCCCTGATCCGTTCGCGGCACCGAGGAGGCACCCGGATGTCTGTCGATCTCCCCAAACCCATCGCCGCCTATATCGCCGCCGAGAACGGGGATGATACGGAGGCATTGGCTCAGTGCTTCGCCGACTATGCCGTCGTGCGAGACGAAGGCCAGACGATCGAAGGCTTGACCGCCATCAAGTTATGGAAGGCGGAGACCAAAAGGAAATACCAGCACACGATTGAGCCGCTTGCATCGGTCCAGAAGGACGGCGATACCATCGTCACCAATCGGCTGACCGGGAAATTCCCTGGCAGCCCGATCGAGCTCCAGTTCATCTTCAGGCTCGAAGGCGACAAGATCGCATCGTTGGAGATCCGCTCATGAGCGATGATCTCGGGCTAACTCGCTCCATCGGGTCGCTTTGCCCTCGCAAGCGTGAGCTCATCGGTTCGACCGAGAGGCGCTGACCGTGGCCGGTCCGAGACCGCCCGCCGTGATCGCGCGCAACTCGGTCCGCAGATCCGCGGCACGTCCGTGTCCGAACCAATCCTCGAAAATTCTTTGCGCCTCGCCCCAGGCTTTGGCCGCCGCGCGCAGCCTTTGGGCGCCGGCATCAGTCAGATGCACCTCCTTGCTCCGGCGGTCGGTAAGTCCTCGCCTGATCGCGATGAGGCCCTCACGCTGCAGCGGTAGGACGTTCCGACCAAGGGTGGTGCGGTCCATCACCATCTCGTCGGCGAGAGCGTTGATGGTCATCGGTCCCAACCGCCGGAGTTTGGCGAGGATGGAGAACTGGGTCGTGCGCACGCCCGCGGGCACCAGATGCTGGTCGTAGAATTGGGTGACATGCCGGGCCGCCTGGCGCAGCGCCGAGCAATTGCAGTCCTCCGGTTTCGGCAAGGCATCGCTAGGCATCAGTGCTCCTTCTTGACATACGCGCATATACGCTTATATAGGCGCATATACGCAGATGTCAAACTGAACTGGCGGAGGATCTCTCATGGCAGGGCGACGCTCGGTGGTTCTTTCCAGCCCGGTTCGAAGCGCGATCGGCACATTCGGCGGCAGCCTCAAGGACAGTCCAGCAGCCGATCTCGGTGCCGTCGCCATCAAGGCCACGCTGACACGCGCCGGGCTCACGCCCGACGAAATCGGCTCCGTCGTCATGGGGAATGTCGTCCAGGCGGGCGCCAAGATGAACCCGGCGCGCCAGGCGACGATCCGCGCCGGGCTGCCGGTATCGGTCCCGGCGATGACGGTGAACCGGGTCTGCGGCTCGGGAGCGCAGGCGATCGTGTCGGCGGCTCAGGAGATCCTCCTCGGCACGGTCGATGTCGCCGTGGCGGGCGGCATGGAGAACATGGATTTGGCCCCCTATCTCCTCGCGCGCGGGCGCTGGGGATATCGCATGGGCGACGGCCAAGTCTATGACAGCATGACGCGCGACGGGCTCTACGACGCCTTTTCGGACAAGCCGTCGGGCTGGCACACCGAAGATCTTGCCCGCGAGTTTCGCGTCAGCCGCGAGGCCCAGGATGAATGGGCGGTGCGATCGCAGCAGCGCTTCAGTGCGGCGCAAGCAGCGGGCAAGTTCAAGGCCGAGATCGTCCCGGTCGAGCTTTCCGGCCGAAAGGGGCCGACCCTCTTCGAGACGGATGAACACAACCGTCCCGGCACGACGCTCGCAGCCCTGGCTGCGCTGAAACCGGCCTTTCGCGAGGACGGGACGATCACGGCGGGCAACGCGCCCGGATTGAACGGCGGTGCTGCTGCGATGGTGTTGAGCGACGAAACCTGGGCAGAGCGGCGCGGCATCGAGCCGATCGCCCGGCTCGTCTCCTACGGCATCGCCGGCGTCGAGCCCGGGATGTTCGGCCTCGGCCCGATCCCGGCGGTGAAGCAGGCGCTGGAGCGTTCCGGCTGGAGCCTCGGGTCGGTTGAGCGCGTCGAGATCAACGAGGCCTTTGCGGCGATCGCGATCGTGGTCGCGCGCGAGCTCGGGTTGCCGCAGGATATCGTCAATGTCGAGGGTGGCGCCATCGCGCATGGTCACCCGATCGGCGCGACCGGGGCCATCCTCTCGACACGGCTCATTCATTCAATGCGACGCGACGGTCTGAAGCGCGGCGTCGTCACTTTGTGCATCGGCGGCGGGCAGGGCATCGCGCTCGCGCTCGAAGTGATCGCGTGATGAGTGTCGCCGCGCCCGCGCTGAGCGGCGCCGCCCGGGCGACGGTGTCGAGCGTCCGCCACGACCCGCGAACCCGCCAGCTGCTCGAGGCGCCGATCGCGCGAACTCTCCTCCGTCTCGCCGCGCCAAATGTCTTGGTGATGCTGGCGCAGAGCTCGGTCGGGCTGATCGAAACCTACTTCGTCGGCAAGCTTGGGACCGAGGCGTTGGCTGGTGTAGCGCTCGTTTTTCCGCTGGTGATGCTGATGCAGATGATGTCGGCGGGTGCCGTGGGCGGCGGCATCTCATCTGCGGTCGCGCGCGCCCTCGGGGCAGGACGCCGGGCCGATGCCGACGCGCTGGCACTCCATGCCGTCGTCATCGCGTTCGCCTTCGGGCTTGCCTTCACGCTCGCGCTGCTCATGAGCGGTCCGTCTCTCTATACCATGATGGGCGGGAGCGGCGCGGCGCTCGCCGCCGCGCTCACCTACTCCGGGGTGGTGTTCGCCGGCGCGATCCTGGTTTGGCTCTTCAACTCGCTCGCCAATGTGATCCGCGGCACCGGCAACATGGCGGTGCCCGCCGTCGTGACCTGCGCCGGGGTCGTCGCGCTGATCCCGCTGTCGCCTTGCCTCATCTTCGGCTGGGGGCCGTTCCCGCGGCTTGGCGTCGCCGGCGGCGCGGTCGCCGTGGTCGCATACTATGCGGTGGGCTGCATCGCGCTTGCCGCCTATCTCCGATCCGGGCGAAGCATTGTGCGGCTTGTCTTTCGCGGCGCGCGGTTGCGCTGGCCGCTTTTCCGCGACATTCTGCGCGTCGGCGCGGTCGCTGCCCTCATCACCCTTCAGACCAATCTCTCGATCGCCATCACGACGGGCCTGGTCGGCAGCTTCGGCGCCGCGGCGATTGCCGGATACGGCGTGGGGTCGCGCCTTGAATATCTTCTCGTGCCGCTGGTCTTTGGCCTGGGCGGGCCGCTCGTTGCCATGGTCGGCACCAATATCGGCGCCGGTCGGCGCGACCGCGCCTTGCGCACCGCCTGGATCGGCGCCGCCATCGGCGCTGCGCTATGCGAGCTCATCGGCCTGGGCGCCGCATCGGCTCCCGGCGCCTGGCTCTCCCTCTTCGACAGTGATCCGGCGATGCTCAGCTCCGGATCGCGGTATCTGCAGGTCGTCGGCCCGTTCTACGGTTTCTTCGGCCTCGGCCTTTCGCTCTACTTCGCATCGCAGGGCGCCGGGCGATTGCTGTGGCCGTTTCTCGCCAATTTGACGCGACTGGTGATCGCCGCAGGCGGTGGTTGGGTTGCGCTGCGTTCGGGCGGCGGTCTCTCCCACGTCTTCACCGCCCTTGCCGCGGCCTTGGTGGCCTTCGGCCTTATCAATGCCGCGGCGGTTGCGCTCGGTGTCTGGTCCAGCGGGGCGCCGGAAATCGCCCCCTATCGCGGTCAAGATCGCCCAAGAGGAGAAAGCCGATGATGGAGAGAACCGGCATCGATGATGAGACGGATGAACTCGCTGAGCTGCTGGCCGGCGGCGAAGGGGCACGGCCGTGAGCGCGCCCACCGCAGTCGTCGTTGGCGTCGGCGCCGAGCGCGGGCTCGGTGCCGCATTGTGTCGGCGCTTTGCGGTCGAGCGCTATCACGTGCTCGTCGCCGGAAGGACGCCGGAGAAGATCGAGCAGGTCGCGCGGACGATCCGCGGAACGGGCGGCAGCGCCGAACCCTTCGCGATGGACACGGCGCGCGAGGAAGACGTCGTTCGCCTCTTCGACCGGGTGATGTCGCCGGGCGATGGGCGCGACGCGGCCGACCTCGTCGTCTTCAACGCCGGCGGCAATCAGCGGGTCGATTTCCGCGAGCTCTCGGCCGAGCGCTTCGAGGCGTTCTGGCGGGTCGGCTGCTTCGGGGGCTTTCTCGTCGGCCGCGAGGCGGCGCGGCGGCTGGCTCCCCTCGGCCGCGGCACGATTATCTTCACCGGCGCCTCGGCAAGCTTGCGCGGCAAGCCGGGCTTCGCGCATTTCGCCGCCGCGAAGGCCGGGTTGCGAATGATCGCGCAGAGCATGGCGCGTGAGTACGGGCCTCTCGGCCTTCATGTCGCGCATGTCGTCATCGATGGCGGCATCGATGGCGAGCGATTGCGAAGCCGCGGTCAGGCCATCATCAGAGAACGCGGCGAGGACGGCCTTCTCGGCATCGACGAGGCGATCGCCGAAAATTACTGGGTCATCCATCGCCAGCCACGGTCCGCCTGGACGCAGGAAATCGATCTGCGTCCGTTCAAGGAATCGTTCTGAGAGCTAGGTCTCTATCGACGCAACCGCATGAATCGACAAGACGCGAGTCAGCACTAGAGCTAGGCTCGCGCGAGAACCTAGCCGCTTCCGTCCCCCTGGATCAGCGCTCCACCGAGGTCCCGAGGAGGTTTTCGGATGGTCACTCTGACGACACTCAAACGCAGGTCTTGCTCTAGAGCTGGCGGGCTGGGCTGCGGCTCGTCGTATCCTCCCATGGCTGGCCGCTCGGCGTCGGCGTCAGGTGCCCCGGCTTGCGGATTCTTGCGATTTCCTGATCCCTGATGGATGCGAGGCCTCGACCGATGACTTTTGCTTGGTCCAAGTGCCGGTGGGTCTGCACGATGGGAGTGGCCCTCGCTCTTTTAGCGGGATGCGACAAGCCCAAGCAGTCCGCTGCGCCGCCGCCGAAGCCGGCCGTCGGCGTGCGTGCGGTAGCCATGAAGGGCGTGAACCAGACCTTCGAGTTTGTCGGCCGCATCAAGGCCGTCAACAAGGTGGAGGTGCGCGCACGCGTCGAGGGCTTTCTCGAGCAGGTCCTGTTCCGCGAGGGCCAGGACGTCAAAACTGGCGATCTGCTCTATCAGATCGAGAAGGTGCAGTTCCAGGCACTGGTTGACCAAGCCAAGGCCAACCTGGCATCGGCCGAGGCCGAAGTGACCAACGACCAGCTTCAATACGCCCGCCAGCTTGAACTGTCCAAGCAGCAGTTCAGCCCCCAGGCGGTGGTCGACCAGCGCAAGGCCGCGCTCGACAGCGACCGCGCCAAGGTCCTGCAAACCCGAGCGGTACTGACGCAGGCGGAGGTGAACCTCGACTACACCGACATCCGGTCGCCTATCGACGGCCGGATTGGCCGCACGGCCTACACCGTCGGCAACCTCGTCAACCCCGCTAGCGGCGTGCTGGCGACGATCGTCAGCCAGGACCCGATCTACGTGCTGTTTCCGGTCAGCGTGCGCGATCTGGAGATCATCCGCGAGGCGCGACAGCGGGAAGACGGCGGTCTCGCCAAGATCGAAATCCGCATCCGACTATCGAACGGCCAGGACTATCCGCAACGCGGCGTGTGGAACCTCACCGATCCGCAAGTCGACCAGCTGACCGACACCCTGATCATGCGCGCCACCATTCCCAATCCCGACCGGCTGCTGATCGACGGTCAGTTCGTAACCGCGGCGATTCGCGAACGGCGGGAGGAGCCGCGTTTGGTTATTCCGCAATCGGCGTTGCAGGTCGACCAGTCCGGCTACTATGCGCTCATCGTCGACGGCGACCATAAAGTCGAACAACGCCGCGTCCAGACCGGTCCGAACCGCGACACGGACGTGGTCATCACCTCCGGCCTGAGCGAAGGCGAAAACGTGATCGTTGACGGCGTTCAGAAAGTGCGGCCCGGCCAGATCGTGCAGGAAACGGTGCTGCCTCCCGCAACGGGGGGCTGAATGATCTCCGACATCTTCATCGACCGCCCGCGGCTTGCCTTCGTCGTCTCGATCGTCATCACGCTCGCGGGCATCCTTGCCATCGCCGCGATTCCAGTGGCGCAGTTCCCCGAAATCGTGCCGCCGCAAGTGTCGCTGACCACGCTTTATCCCGGTGCCGACGCGGACGTGGTGGAGACCACCGTCGCCCAGCCGATCGAGCAGCAGATCAACGGGGTCGACAACGCGCTCTACTACCAATCGGCGAGCGGCGCCGACGGCAGCTATACGCTCACTGTGACGTTCGCGCTCGGCACCAACCCGGACATCAACACCGTCAACGTGCAAAACCGCGCCCAGCTCGCCACCCCGCTGCTGCCCCAGGAGGTCCAGCGCCAGGGCCTCGTCATCCGAAAAAAGTCGGCGGCGCTCCTCCAGATCGTCACCATCTATTCGCCCAAGAACACGCACGACGCGCTCTACCTCAACAATTACGCGACGATCAATATCGTCGATCCGCTGGCGCGCATCCGCGGCGTCGGCCAGGCATCGCTGTTTGGCCCGCTCGATTATTCGCTGCGGCTCTGGCTCGATCCCGACCGGCTGACCGCATTGAGCCTGACGCCGGCCGATGTGGTTACGGCCGTGCAGGCGCAGAACGTCCAGGCGGCGCTTGGCCGCATCGGCTCCGCGCCGACGCCGCAGACGCAGCAATTCCAGCTCACGATCAAGACCGAAGGCCGGCTCACGCGGACCGACGAGTTCCAAAACATCATCGTGCGCGCAAATCCCGATGGGTCGGTCGTGCGCGTCAAGGACGTGGCGCGCGTCGACCTGGGCGCGAAAACTCAGGAGCGCCACAGCCGGTACAATGGAGCGCCGACCGCGGCCATCGGCATCTACCAGTCGCCGGGCGCCAACGCCGTCGAGGTGGCGCGCCACGTGCGTGAGACGATGGATCAGTTGAAGCAGCGCTTCCCGGATGATGTCGCGTACGACGTGTTCTGGGACAACACGGTGTTCGTGACATCGACCGTCGAGGAGGTCATCCGGACGCTGGCGATCGCCTTCGTCCTGGTGGCGATCGTTGTCTTTCTCTTTCTCGGCAAGCTGCGCACGACCTTAATTCCGCTCGTCGCCGTCCCGGTGTCGATCATCGGGACATTCGCCGTCATGCTGATCATCGGCTATTCCGCCAATACGGTGTCGCTGCTGGCACTCGTTTTGGCCATTGGTATCGTCGTGGACGATGCGATCGTCGTTATCGAGAACGTCGAGCGGGTGATCGAGGAGGAGCCCGAGCTATCGATTGCAGCCGCGACTAAGAAGGCGATGGCGGAAATCACTGGCCCGATCATTGCCATCACGCTCGTCCTTCTATCGGTGTTCGTGCCGGTGGCGTTCATTCCCGGCATCAGCGGCCAGCTCTTCCGTCAGTTCGCGGTCGCCGTGTCGACGTCGATGGTCATCTCCGCGATCAACGCCCTGACGCTCAGCCCGGCCCTGTGCTCGGTGCTGCTGAAGCGTGGCGGGGTGCGACGCGGACCCATGCACTACGTGCTGAACGCCATCGATGGGATGCGCGATGGTTATGTGTTCCTGGTGCGTCGCCTCGTCCGGGTCGCGGTATTCGGTCTCGTCGCGGTGGCGGGCGTCGCAGTCGTCTCTTTCGGCGTTTTCAGGATCACCCCGCAAGGCTTCCTGCCGGCCGAAGACCAAGGCGCTTTTTTCGCGGCCATGCGGCTACCCGAAGGCGCCTCGGTCAATCGCACCGAGGATCTCGTCGCGCAGGTCGAAAACATCATCCGGCCCATACCCGGCGTGCAGGGTGTCTTGTCGGTCGTCGGCCTCAACTTCATCGATTATGTCGCTTCATCGAACCAGGCTTTCTTTGTCATTCGCCTCAAGCCGTACGCCGACCGTATCGACGCTGCACAACACGCGGAGGCCATTATTGCGCGCCTGAGACCGCAGCTAGCCGCGATCCAGGGCGCCATTGTGTTCCCGTTCAACCTGCCGCCGATCCTCGGGCTCGGTAACACGGGCGGATTCCAGTACGTGCTCGAGGCGCTCCAGGGCCAGCCGCCTACCGAGGTCGCGGCGGTGCTGCGCGGCCTGGTGGTCACCGCCAACCAGCAGCCCGAGCTCGCCGGCGTCTTCAGCACCTTCGCCGCCGACACGCCGCAGGTCTTTCTCGAGATAGATCGCGACAAGGCACAGGTGCTGGGCGTGAAGATCAGCGACATCTTCAACGCGCTGCAGTCGACCCTCGGCGGCTTCTACGTCAACGATTTCAATCTGTTCGGCCGTACCTGGCAGGTCAATGTCCAGGCTGATTCGCGGTTCCGCGACGCGATCGAGGACATCTACCGGGTCTATGTCCGCGGCAACAGGGGCGCCATGGTGCCGATCCGGGCGCTGGCACAGGCGCATCTGGTCCAGGGGCCGCAGGCGGTGATCCGCTATAACGGCTTCCGCGCCGCTGTCATCAACGGCGCGCCCAAGCCTGGTTTCAGTTCCGGCCAGGCCCTGGCGGCGATGGAGCGGATCTCGGCCACGACCCTGCCGACCGGATACAGCTTCGAATGGACTGGCACCGCCCTGCAGGAGAAGGCGGCTAGCGGCCAGACCGGCATCGTGCTCGGCCTCGCCGTGCTGTTTGCCTATCTCTTCCTGGTGGCGCTTTACGAAAGCTGGAACATTCCGGTGCCCGTGCTGCTGTCGGTCAGCGTCGGCGTCCTCGGCGCGATTGGGGCCGTCGCGTTGTCAGGGCTCGCCTTTGACGTCTATGCCCAGGTCGGGCTCGTCGTGCTGGTCGCGCTTGCGGCCAAGAACGGAATCCTGATCGTTGAGTTTGCCGTCGAACAACGGCGCCACGGCAAGTCGATCCTGGAGTCGGCAGTCGAAGGCGCGCGCCTGCGCTTCCGGCCGGTGATGATGACCAGTTTTGCATTCATCTTCGGCCTTCTGCCGCTGGTTATCGCCGAGGGGGCCGGCGCCCTCAGCCGACGGGCGGTGGGCACGCCGGTGTTCGGGGGCATGATCGCCGCGGCGCTGTTCGGGATTTTCGTGATCCCGATGCTCTACGTCGTCTTCCAGTGGGTACGCGAGCGGACAGCGCGCCGCGGCCTGATGCCCGAGGAGTTCATGCGAGACAGGCGGCGATCGCCGCGGTGAGCGCTTCGCGGATTTCGCGGTCGTCGGTGATCGGCAGGACGATCGCCGCCTGAAGTGCCGCCTCGAATCCGATCCCGGCGGCGATCAGTCGCGCCGCGTGGATGAGCATGCGTGTCGAGGCGCCTTCCTCAAGGCCCTGGCCGCGCAGATTGCGCGAACGCTGCGCGACAGCAATGAGACGATCGGCGGTCTCGCCATCGGTCCGCGCCTCGCGGGCCACGATCTCGGCCTCGATCTCGGGCCGCGGGTAGGCGAAGTCAATAGCGATGAAGCGCTGCCTATGCGGCAGATACGCCGGCGACTCTCGTTGTCGATCTCCAATGTGCCGTTAACCGCACCACCATTCTTGTTGCCCTTCGAGGGCGCACACGACATTGCGAGCGCCGCCCGTTCCCGGGGGTCAAGGCGCCAAGTTTTTCTGCAAGGCTTGACAATCTGACCGATTCCAACCTCCAATATGCACAAAAGTGCAGTCGATGAACTAAAATTCCATCGAGCTTACGATCACGAGGAAACGCTCAGCGTGCAGGGAAACGACCGCAGCCTAGCCGCCCGCGCCGCGTGGCTGTCATTCATCGGTGGCCATACCCAGGAAGAGATCGCCCGCAAGCTGGGGCTCTCTCGGGTCAAGATCAATCGCCTGATCGCCGAGGCGACAGAAGCCGGGCTGGTGCGTGTCTTTGTCGAAGGTACGGCCGCCGAATGCGTGGCGCTTGAAGATCGGATCGCCACGCATTGGGGTCTCGACTTTTGCAGCGTCTCCCCGACCGTCGACGAGGGTTCGCTGCCGCTGCGCACCTTGGCGGCGGCCGGCGCGCTCTACTTGCATGGCGTGCTCGAGCGCGGCGCGGCGCGGATGATCGGCATCGGTCACGGCCGCACACTCGACGAGATCGTCAAATATCTGCCGCGCGTGTCGCGGCCTGATGTGCGCTTCGTGTCGCTGCTCGGCAGCCTGACGCGCCACGCCGCAGCCAATCCATTCGACGTGATCCATCGCTTGGCCGAGGTCACGGGCGCCGAATGCTACTACATGCCGGCGCCGTTCTTCGCCGACAGCGTCGCCGACAAGAAGGTGCTTCTCGCGCAGAAGAGCCTCAAGGACGTGTTCTCGCTGGCGCGTGCGGCGGAGCTCTACATCGTCGGCATCGGCGAGATCGGCTCGCAGGCGCACATGCTGTCGACCGGCATGATCACCGGTAGGGAGTACCGCGAAGCAAAGCTGGCCGGCGCCGTCGGTGAGGTGCTGGGCCGATTTCTCGACAAGAACGGGCGTCCTGTCACCGCCGAGATCAACGACCGGGCGGTAGCGATTCAGCTGGAGGAAATCAGGGGAAGGCCGGTCACGGCAATCGCCGGCGGCGCTGCCAAGGCGCAGGCGATCACCGCAGTATTGGAAAGCGGCGTGATTAACGGCCTGATCACCGACGAAACGACGGCAAAAACCATTGTCGAGACGGTCGATGACGTGAGGATTGCGACTGGTTTGCACAAGGTCAGAAGATAATCATCAAGGGCAAGAGGGAAGGAGACACCACGATGTTCGATAAAGGGCGTGATCTAGCGGCCGCTTTCGTCCGAAAGCAGGTGGGTCGGCGCGAGTTGATGCGGCAGGCAAGCCAGCTTGGCCTCGGCATCGCGGCGACCAGTTTCTTAGTCAATCAGGCGATGACATCGGCACTCGCCGCGGATTTCGACTGGAAGAAATTCAACGGAACGAAGCTGAAGCTGCTGTTGAACAAGCATCCTTATGTCGATGCGATGATCGCCGACATCGACAATTTCAAGACGCTCACCGGCATGAGCGTCACTTACGACGTCTTCCCCGAAGACGTCTATTTCGACAAGGTGACTGCCGCGCTCTCGTCCAGCTCGAGCGAGTACGATGCCTTCATGACCGGTGCCTACATGACCTGGACCTATGGCCCGGCCGGCTGGATCACCGACCTCAACGAGTACATCAAGAATCCCGCGAAGACGAACCCCAACTACAACTGGAGCGATGTGTTGCCGGGTTTGCGCGCCTCGACAGCTTGGAATGGCGTTCCGGGCGGCGAGCTCGGCTCGGCCGACGCCAAGCAATGGTGCGTGCCGTGGGGCTATGAGCTCAACAACATATCCTACAACAAAAGGATGTTCGACAAGGTCGGTGTCGAGCCGCCGAAGAACATGGAAGACCTGGTGGCGGTAGCGGCGAAGCTCACCAAGGACGCCGGCGGCCCCTATGGCGTAGGCGTTCGCGGCTCGCGTTCCTGGGCAACGATCCATCCCGGCTTCCTTTCGGCCTATTCGAATTTCGGCCAGCGAGACTTCACGGTTGCCGGCGGCAAACTGAAGGCGGCGATGAACACGCCCGCGTCAAAGGCATTCCATAAGCTCTGGGTGAAGCTGATCCAGGACTCGGGGCCGAAGAACTGGTCGACCTATACTTGGTATCAGGTCGGCACTGACCTCGGTGCCGGCGCCTCGGCCATGATCTTCGACGCCGACATCCTTGGCTATTTCATGAATGGCGGCGACAACAAGGAGAAGACCAATATTCACTATGCGCCCTTCGCGGCCAACCCGGCAGCGTCGGCGCCGACGCCGAATGTGTGGATCTGGTCGCTGGCGATGTCCAGCTTCTCCAAGAACAAGGACGCGGCCTGGTACTTCATCCAATGGGCATCTTCGGTCGAGCATGACCTGTTCGGTGCCCGCAAGATGGATTTCGTGAACCCGGTGCGGGCATCGGTCTGGAAGGATCCAGATTTCCGCTCCCGCATCGACAAGTCCTATCCCGGGTACCTCAATCAGCACGACACTTCAGTGCCAGGGGCCAAGATCTACTTCACGGCCCAGCCGTTGTTCTTCGACCTCACTACCCAATGGGCGGAGACGCTGCAGAAGATGGTTGCCAAGGAAGTGCCGGTCGATGACGGCCTCGACCAGCTTGCGGCGAGCGTCGACAAGAAGCTGAAGGACGCCGGACTCGCCGGCTGACTCCAGCGTATGGCGAAGGCGGCTCGGCGACCGGCCGGGTCGCCTCGCCAGTCGAGGCAAGACTGCGAGTTCTCTACTGTTGTGCGTGAGAACATGAGAGCGGCAACGACATCACCCTCGACGATCCGGTCGGTGACCGGGAGCGCCAGCAGGCGACGGCTGCTGCGCGGCGCCTTGCCTTATGTTCTCAGCCTGCCGGCGTTGCTCGTCTGCATCGGTATTCTGATCCCGTTCTTCACCGCGATGTACTACTCGCTGCTGCGCTTCCGGCTCAGCCTGCCGATGATGAAGGGGTTCATCTGGTTCGACAACTACATCGCCTTCCTGAGCGATGCGGCGTTCTG
>WNFD01002399.1_pt1 | contig 18849 bp, 13 predicted proteins | sample 5400491 | NCBI WGS metagenome assembly WNFD01 (sample SAMN13153343, study PRJNA577476) | soil metagenome | isolation source: 120 cm saprolite under Douglas fir tree site 2 hole 2 replicate 2 | place: USA:California | collected 2015-04-18 | reverse complement strand
TTGCCATCCTGTGATACGGCGGTGCGGTGGCGGGTTCGCGATGGGTGACGTTTAGTGGTGGCGGCCATGTCTTCGGCGCGATCATAGCAGAGCTTCACGGGATGGCCAGACTTCATGGCGAGGAGAGCGGCGTGGCTGCCGATGACGGAGGGGAAGTCCTCTTTGCCGCCGAAGGCTCCGCCGGTTTCGGTCTGGATGACGCGGCACTTTTCGGCGGGAAGGTTGAAGACGAGCTCGAGAGCGTGGACGAGGTAGAAGGGGCACTGCATGGAGCCGCGAACGGTTACGCCTTCAGTCGCGGAGTATTCGGCGATGACGCCGTTGTTCTCGATGTAGAGCTGCTCCTGGGCTCCGGTGCGGTACTCGCCTTCGACGATGAAGTCGGCGGTTTGCCAGATCTCTTCGGGGATGGGGGTTTGGTTCTTCTGCATCAGGTAGGTCTTGAAGGTGTTGGCTTGTTCGCCTTCGCCCCAGATGATCTGTTCTTTTTTTTCGGAGTCCTCGATGGTGTAGATGGCGGGGAGTTCTTCGTAGGTGATGTGGACGGCGGCTACGGCGGCGGGAAGCATACCGCGGTTGGGGTGAGCGAGGAGGAGGATGGGCTCTTCGGCGTGGTTGACGTGGGTGGATGCGAGGCAGGGTTGGTCTTTGGTGAGGTGGACGATGGCGTTTTCGCCGGGGATGTCGGCGGCGGAGACGATGGTGAACTCCTGCCAAGGGATGGAGGGGTCAAAATTGATCGACCTGATGCGACCCCGTGGGATGGTGCTGCGGACGGTGGCGCCGAACCACATGCCGGGGAGGGTGATGTCGTCGACGTATTGGGCGCGGCCGAGGACCTTGGCTGCACCTTCTTTGCGCAGGGGAGATTGCCAGACGATTTGTGGGTGGGTGGCCATGGGGGTAGGGTCAAGAATAGAACGAAAGCGGCCCCTGCGCGAACCTTGATAGGTTGACGTTGGCCGATGGGATTTGGCGTGTCGTCATCCTTCGGGCTTTGCTCTTCCATTTTGTTCCTTCCGCCCAATCGCCTAGATCGTTTTGCTCCGTCCTCCTCTCTTATCAGGTACCCCCTCCCCCCGGGGGGTATTTTGGGAGTAAAATACTTTAATTCAATGGCTTGCAGAGGGTTGGTGTCTGCAAAATATTCATAACAAATGGGTTGTGCGCAAAATACTTGTTATCAATAAGTTAGCCCCGGGGGTGTCCGGGGCTTGCTTGTTTTTTTGATCTATATCCAGTATAGCGGATTGAACCTAACTAAAATGCCACCCGGAGGTTGTTGGTTGGTAAGGGGTTAGATGGTTCCGGGGCTTGACATGCGATTTTTGGGCAGAAAACGGCAAAAGAAAAGTGACGGCGATAACAACGATAATAGAATCAGTCACTTCTGGCGATAGGTTGGGTTTTGCTTAGGACAGGCTTGGGGGCTATGCCTCTCCGTGATTGTGGGCTGTGGAAGGAGAGCATACCCCTGGGCTGAAGCCCCTTGTTTTTGGTGTGGACTTGAGAGACCCAAGGAGACCCAAGGCTAAAGCCCTGGGCTACCAGCCTTGGGCTACCCAGATGCAACGACAACGGCAAAAAGGCAACGGCAAAAGCAACGACAACGGCAAATGCGGGGGTTCTTCGCTACGCTCGGAATGACAAGCCTCACCGACAACGGAATCCAGTTCACCGATCTGCCGAAGAACCGTGGAGGGCTTACGGCTTGTCGGTCACATACGCTTCTAAACCGCAATGGCCGGCGGAAGAATCGCAACGGTTCTTCCGCCACGCTCTTCTCGCGCACTCTTCGGAACACGCGGAAAGTGTCTGTATACACTAAGTGCCACCTCGCTTTCAGGAGAATGATTCTGTGTATCAACCGCAGGCGTACACCGTAGTTCTTCTGTTCATGCTGGCCAGCATGCTGTGCTGGGGATCGTGGGCAAATACGCGCAAGCTTACCGCAGGGTATCCCTTCTCTCTGTTCTATTGGGACTATGTCGCTGGGATTGTTGTCGGCAGTTTGTTATGGGGATTTACGTTAGGAAGCTTAGGCACTGATTCAGCATCTTTTCTTGCGAATCTTCGTGCTGCGGATTCAGCGCATCTTCTCTACGCGATTAGTGGGGGCGTGATCTTCAACGTCGCGAACCTGCTCTTGGTAGCCGCGATCGATCTTGCCGGCATGGCAGTCGCGTTCCCCGTCGGGATTGGTTTGGCGCTGATAGTGGGCGTGATGCTGAACTACGCAATCCATCCGGCAGGCAATCCATTATTCATCTTTGGCGGAGTGGCTTTAGTCGCAGTTGCGATCATGCTGGATGCTCTCGCTTATAAACGTCGTGAGTCTAGCAACCCTACGAGTACACGCGGCGTCGTCTTAAGTATCGTGAGCGGCGTGCTGATGGGCATCTTCTATCCGTTTGTCGCGAAGTCGACCCTTGGAGATCATGCACTTGGTCCCTACGCTGTGGGCTTCATTTTCGCCATTGGCGTGGCGTTATGCTCGCTGCCGCTGAACTCGTTTTTGATGGGGCACTCGCTTACAGGCGAGCCTTCCACGAGTTTCGCGCAATACCTGAAGACGAAAGGTTCATGGCATTTTTGGGCCTTGCTCGGCGGCATGATCTGGTGCACAGGTGCTGTCTCCAGCTTCGTCGCTTCCAAGGCTAACTTAGTAGGCCCTGCCGTTTCCTACGCCATCGGCCAAGGGGCCACAATGGTCTCGGCCGTTTGGGGTGTCTTCGTCTGGCGCGAGTTTGCGTCAGCCCCCAGGGCGGCCCGCAAGTTGATCCCGTGGATGTTCTTGCTTTTCTTGACTGGCTTGTGTGCGATTGCTATCGCTCCGCTCCTTGCTAAATAACTGATCGAAGATGAAGCCATGGCAAAAAAAATAGTTGTAGTTGGAAGTGTCAATCTCGATCTTGTTGCATCTGTTCCCCGCTTGCCTGCTGAAGGGGAAACGCTGATGGGCCACGACTTTGCGAGCTATGCCGGAGGCAAGGGAGCCAACCAGGCCGTAGGGGCGGCGCGTCTTGGCGCGCATGTCGCGATGGTGGGCCGATTGGGGAATGATCTCTTCGCGGAACGGCTTCGCGGCGAACTAGACGAAGCTGGAGTTGATACCGAAGCGGTCCGCAATGTTGATGGCCCATCAGGATCGGCAGTGATTCTAGTGACGCCGGGGGGAGGAAATTCAATCGTGGTTGTTCCAGGTGCCAACTCTTCGCTGCGGCCTGAACACCTTGATGAGCATCTCGACCTGTTTCGCGACGCTTCGGTCATTCTCTCTCAGCTTGAAATTCCCCTGGAAACAGTGGAGCATGTTGGCTCCGTGGCCACCTCCTTGGGCGTGCCGTTCGTGCTGGATCCCGCCCCTGCACAGGCTCTCTCACCTGAGATCCTCCGCAACGTAACGTGGCTGACCCCGAATGAAACCGAAACACGCGCCATCCTGAAGCATCTAGGCCATCCAATGAAGGACGACGCCTTTGATGGCAACGCTATCTCCGCCATGGCTGAACGCATTCTAGAGACAGGAGTCCGCAATCTCATTCTCAAGCTGGGGTCACGCGGCATTTACTTGGCGGGCAAAGATGTGCCGCCAACCTCTATTGCCCCCTACCGTGTTCGGGCTATCGATACGACTGCGGCAGGAGATGCTTTTAACGGAGGCTTCGCATATGGGCTTACCAAGGGCTTGGCGCCGATCGAGGCTGCACGCTTCGCCTGTGCGGTCGCTGCGGTTTCTGTGACACGCGTAGGTGCGCAGCGGTCGATGCCGACGCTCCCCGAAGTCGAAGCGCTGATGAATACGCCACTTGAGATTACTGAATCGCTTCTAGCGAACTGAAGATATTCACTGAAGATTTGTGTGTCGATTTTGGGTTTTACTATCTCACTCGCAGCGCAGTGCGATCATTGGATCCACCTTTATTGCCTTTCGGGCAGGCACATAGCAGGCCAGTAGCGCAACGGCAATCAGCAGGAGCGACACAGCGGCAAAGGTAGTTGGATCGGTAGGCTGGACCCCATACAGGAAGCGCGTCATCAGCCGAATCGTCGTCAACGCTGTAATCAGGCCAATCGCAATTCCTGCGCAGGCAAGGCGGCAACCTTGCCCGAGGACCATGACAAGGATTTATGCCCGTCGCGCGAAGCCACAGAACTCCAGTATTGAAAGCGGAGTTGCTTGCCATTTGAGGCTCCAATAGCGCTCTTGGACTCTTTGAAGATCCCGGCGTGTCAAAGGATGATCCATCAAAGACATGCCGATGGCGCACTAATTTCCAGAGCTACTCGCCACCGTCGCATTGCAATCAGCGGGAGCATTGATCGGATTGCAACGAGCAACGGCCTTTCCGGGAAGCACAACGACGAAGTTGCCGGACCAGCGCGCAGGTTCGTTGGCCGGATAGTCCGTGCTAAGCAGTTGGGCGCCGCTCGCGATCATGGCGTCGCGAACCGTAGTGTCGTTGGTTCGCGCTTCCTTGGTGTCGGAGTCTGTGCGCGCCCGAATGAGATAGCCCTTGCGGACAAGCTCCGCGATCTCGGAGGCAGGCCCCTCGTTGCGCTCGATGAAAGCGGCATCGGGCTCTCCCGGCGTCGAGTTGGTGAAGAGGACGCGTCCACGCAACGACGGGTGACCTGCAAGGTAGACAGGACCCACGGAACGCTGGTCCATGAGGAAGACTAGCTTCCCCCGAGCACTGGCAAGACTCGGCCAGTTGCCTGCGAGCACAGCTTCGTTGAGCGTGCCATAGTGGCCGCGCACGTCATCGGGAGCAATGATCTCATTGGCCGGGAAGACGGAGCGGATCTCGGCATCAAGTGCATCGAAGGTGCTCGAGGTGAACGGCTCCGGTTCGGTCAGGTGGAGTTCGCCGCGCGGTTTACCCTGCTTCGTCTCGACCAGGATGAAGATGGGTACATGATTAGGATGGGCCCGAGACCATTGCCGCACCTCCTCCAGGCAAGCAGTGAAGGGCTGGCAGGTGCTTCGGTAGTCGACGTCCTGGACGTGCATCACCTTGAACCCGGGTTTGCTCATGACCCCATTGGGATCGAAGTCAGGATCCGGCGGAAGCTTCGCAGCAGCAACCATTGACGGCCCGGACGGATGTGCGTAGAGCCCGCCCTTGCTATCGGCGTAGACATCAAGCTCAATCTGGCGCACACCGCTATCGAACTGCTGCGGAAGCGGTTGATGCTGGTAGTCAAGACCTTTGTAAGCGTCTGCATACTTGGCCTGCCAGACCTTGCTTTCGTTGGGCGCGATACCGGCGTGATAGCTGTTATGCGTACCGATGACCTGAATTTGATTCAGCTTCAATGTGGCGTCGGCGGCCTGAGCCCGGATAGCGGGGGCGTTGCACGCCAGAACTGCGGTCAAGGCAATGCCGGAAGGGATGCGGAAGCAGCTCAAGTCCAAGTAGATATCCTTTAGTTCCGTAAATTTTCAAAGTTGTATAAGAGACGATTGCCTGTCAGTTGGCGACATACGCCTTGCTGTAGTGCGTCGACCATTCGACGAGGCTCTCGTTCATGAAGCGCCAGGTAACGTGCTTCGTATCGACCTCCATCAGCATGTAGGCGTTGGGGTCGTAGCGAGTCGCAGCCATGATGTAGTGTTGCGGACCGTAGTCGCGATGGTAGTCAACCCACTTGTGCTGGTGACCCGAGACCACAAGCTGAATGGTGTCCTGGTATTTGCGCAGGAGAGGATGCAGGCCGTAATCGGCGAACTCGGTTGGCTTGTCCTGAATGAGCGGATAGTGGATGAAGACGAAGGTAGGCTTGTGCTGCTGAAGCTGAGCCTCGAACCAGTGGAGCTGCTCTTCCCCAAGCGAACCAATGTTCGGATGAAAATCCGGCGAGGTGCGGTCCTGCGTGCTGCCAAGAAAATTATTAAGGTGAATGAATTTGTAACCCTTGTAGTCCAGGGCTGAATACGGCTTCGTATTGAACTTCGCGCCTCGAAGAGGCGATGGCTCATCTCGCGTGAAACCCTTTTGACGTCGTAGTCATGGTTGCCAAAACCCAGGTGCACCGGCATCTTGAAACCGTCAGTGATGATCTTGGCATTGTCAAGACGCGTCGTGTTCTTGAAATAGAAGTCGTAGTCAGCAGACGGATAGTTATGAAAGTAGTCGCCGATGAGGAACACCTGTTCAATGGCAGGATGAAGCGAGTTGATGAGATCGCGTGCCGAGATGAAACGAGGAGTGGTGAGCAGAATACTCTCGTTATCCTCCACTCCGTTCTCGCTGCCTTTGACATAAAACTCGTCGATGATGTGTGTATCGGCGACGAGCGCAAAGTAGAACTTGTCCGGAGAAGCCGTCGCACGCGCCTGTTCGGCCCAGAGTCTCCGGGTGAGCAGGCTGCCGAGCGATGCGCCAGCGAGCGTGGAAAACTGTCTGCGGTCCATCATGTAACGATCTCCTCAGCTTGGTTAGAAAATAATCTTACCGGCGAACTGCAGGATGCGAGCCGGGAAGGTGGAACCAGCAGCAACAACGCCGAACGTGCTCGACCCGAAGCTGCTCTGCGGGAAAGCGTAGTTGGTCTGGTTCAGAAGATTGAAGGCTTCAACCCGGAAATCAAACGACGTTCCCTCCGGATAAAGCGGGAAGTTTTTGTGCAGCCCAAGATCGAGCTGGTAGAAGGGGTCGAATCGGACAGAGTTACGACCCGCACTGCCATAAGGATGGTTCGGATCCGGCAGGCTGAACAAGGCAGGGTTCAAAGCGACCAGGGTCTGGTTGCCTGACTGCCTGACACGCTGGCTCTTCGGAATAACGGCATTCCCGGGCAGTTGATTGGGACGCAGGCTGAGGATGGTGCTCACCTGCTGGGCGCCGTTGGGCGAGTAGGTAATGTTGACAGGAAGGCCGCTGCTGGCGCTGTTGATCGCAGTAATCTGCCAGCCTCCGAGAATCTCCTGCATGACGAAGGGAGCACTTGCGCCGAACATGCGGCCCCTGCCGTAAGGCAGGTCATACACGATCGACAGGACGTCGTTCAGTGGCTGGTTGTAACCCGACGGGCCGCGCTCCCCCAATGCGTTGGCAAGGTTGATGCGCGAGTTATCTCCATCGTTGGCATCGAGGTGGCCGCCTGCGTTGTCGAGCGCGCGAGACCAGGTAAAAGAGTTCAGCAGGTAGAGTCCGTGACCCGTGCGATGCTCGAACTTTGCCTGCAGCGAGTTGTACGAGAGAAATCCCTGCGGAAGGGTCTCCTCGATGGTGGTGAAAGTCTGAATAGGACGGCGCTGCGCCAGACTCAAACATCCTGAAGTGACAGAAGAGTTGCAGGTAGCGGTCACAGCATTAGCCGCCGACTGATTGAGATCAGCAAGAACCTGCAGCTTGACTCCGTGTTCGCCGACATACGAAACCTCAAAGGTGTTGGAGTTGCCGATCTGCCGCTGGACCGTAAGATGGTAACCCTGTACGTAGCCGGTGGGCAGGTTCTTGGGGATGTAGCGAGCCTGCGCCGTCAGGTTGCTCGCCGCGGTTACATTGGCGGGACTGGTGAAGCCGGAAGGGTATCCCTGCGACGTAGTCCGGTAGCACGGCGTAGGATTGCTGGAGCTGAACGGTGCATTTGCCTGCGCGGCCGTGCAGACTGGCAGCAGCTTCTGCGTTCCCGTAACAATGGGATTCGCGAAAGCCGGGGCCTGCACAATATTCGTATTGACGATGGCAGGCAAATTATAGACGAGCAGATTTTCGCCGCCCTCGCGATTGAACTGCGCGTAGTTCAGCCCATAACCCGCACGAACAACCGTCTTGGAATCGAGAGAGTATGCGAAACCCAGTCGCGGAGCAAAGTCGGTCTTCGGCATGTTCACGAGCGCACGATTATAGAGAGAGCCTGGCTTCGCCTGGATAAGAGATTGAGTTCCCGGATCGTAGTTCGAGAGCAGATTGTTCGACTCCCACTGCGGAGTAACGAGTTCATAGCGCAGACCGGCATTGACCGTAAGACGCGAGTTGACCCGGATATCGTCCTGAAAGTAGATGTAGTTCATCCGCTGATTGAGATGAACATTAACAAAGTTGTTGAGTTGGAAGGTATCGCGCGCACCGAAGAGAAAATCCGAAAGCGAGACTGCCTCCTTGGTGCCAGTATCAGAAGAGCTCAGCGTGTTGGTCTTGCCAGGAGGCACAAAGCTGAACCCGCCGTTATAGGTGTCCTGACCATAGGTTGGGTTGAAGTCATCGATTGTGGTGTAGATGGCTTGATATTCGTACCCCACCTTATAGGTGTTGCGTCCCCGAATCAGCGTGTAGTTGATCTTCGGGTTGAAGATGTAAGGATTCTGATACTGCGGATTGCTGCCCTGATTGCCGAACTGCGAGAAGCCCGAGACACTTTGGACGTTGAGGCTCCGGACGACTGCGGGATCGGTGGGCAGGCCGGGAATGCCCGCCATCAGACTGGGAAGGCTCGCGCCGTAAGGGCTCTTGCCCCCGTCGGTGCGGGTGAAGGCAAAGCGAGCGTCGAGGATCGAGTTCTGGTTGAACGTGTGAGTGACTCCGCCGGCAATCTGCTGATTGAAGATGTTGACATTACCGTTGCTGTTGCCACCGGCCGGCCCTTGAATGTTGGGCGGCGAAGCGATCTTGCCTTGATGCTGGCTGTAGCGGACAAACGCTGTAGTGCGCGCATTGAAGGTGTCATCAACGCGGATGTCGCCCTTGTCATCGTTGATGGTATCGGCCGGCAGTGAGGCGTAGTTGTTGCTGAAGGGGCTCCCCGGGACGTTTCCTTTGGGTAGGGCCGCGAGAACGCCCTTTGCAAAGGCCGAGACGGACGGATCGTTGAAAGGGATGACGCCGTTCGCGTAGCTCTGGCCAGTAGTGGGATTGACCAGCGGCACAGGACTGCCGGTCTCGGTGCTCTTGCCGGAGAGAAACGTATAGCCGCCGTTGGCGATCGCAAGCGCGCTGGTTCCATTCTGGTTGGCTGTCGGAACCGTTGCCTGGTTCACAGCGTGGACAACCTGCCGTGTGCCCTCATAATCGCCAAAGAAGAAGAGATGATCTTTCCAGATCGGTCCGCCGAACGTTCCGCCGAACTGATTGCGAATCAGGACGGGCTTCTGCGGCTTGCCAGTGAGGGGATTAGCGGGTGGAGTGAAGGGGCCAATTGCATTGAAGACCGTATTGCGCAGATAGTCATACGCCTTGCCGTGAAACTGATTCGTGCCGCTCCGAATACTGACGTTCACGACCGCACCCGCCGAGCGGCCATACTCTGCGCTGTAGTTGTCGGTCTCTACGCGAAACTCCGAGATGGCGTCGGGCGAAGGAGGAATCGCCTGGTTCGAGAAGCCCTGGTTCGAAGTGCCATAAGCATTGTTGTCCAGACCATCAAGCAGGAAGTTGTTGAACTCGCTCCGCTGACCGTTGACGTTGAACGAAGCATCGCGGCTGGAATCAGTCGAGTTCTCGAGAATGTTGCGGCGAACCCCCGGGACAAGCGCGGCGAGGTCGGCATAAGCGCGCCCATTAAGAGGAAGATTCTCGACCTCGCGAGTGCCGATCACCTGGCCACGTTCACTGCTGTCCGTCTCAAGCAGCGCCGCAGCAGCATCAACCGTCACCGTTTCTGTGTTAGAGCCGATCTTCAAGGCGACGTCGACGCGCTGATGAGCATTAACCGTGACCGTAAAAAGCTGCGTCGTGCTGGTGTCGAAGCCGTTGGCCTGCGTCGTAATCTGATACTGCCCAATCTTTACATCGGTAAACTGATAGGCGCCCTGAGCATCAGTCTGCGCGGTCACCTGGGTCTTGGTCTCCTGATTGACCAGCGAGACAGTTGCGCCAGAGACGACTGCGCCGGAACTATCGCGCACATAACCGAGAACGGAAGCGGTCTCGAACTGCGCAAGGATTGAAAGTGGACTCGCCAGGAAAAGACATACTGCCAGAATGACAAAAAAAATGCGTTTCACATGATCTCCAAAAAGTGGTATCGAACGAAGGCCGGAGCTTCTCTTACAGGCAGCTCAAAGTTAACGGTGACTTAGAGGAATTTACGAGGAGATTGTGTATATCACATATAACGATTGTTACTGCGCGAAGAAAATCTCGCAGCATAGCTTTTAGATCAGTGGAAAAACCTTCGCTCCCCAATGGGCCTCGAAGCTCTCCCTGGAGTGTTCTGCGCATCCGGGCCCCATCTCTGGCATAATTTGACGACTTCCTTCTCGCGTCTCAAGTCGCCGCCAACCAGCTGATTCAGGAACAACGCAGGAATCATGTTCGACTGAAATCGGAGGCCTATGAGCAACATCAACGGCAAAGTCTACGCGATGAACGTCATCACCCCCATGAAGCCATGGAAGACCTGGATCCTGCGCGGACTCTTCTTTGTGCTCGGGCACGTCAAGCCCTTGCAGAACGACCTGATCAATCTGTCCTTCATCGAATTCGCGCGTTGGGTCATCCTGCCCCGCAGACGGTTTCCCTTCCTCGCCAACGGCCAGGTCAAAGAAGATCTGAAATACGACTACCTTCTGTTCTTCAGCAACTTCAATGGAACCTGGAACCAGTACATCGACGCATTCTCAGCCGTGCTCAGCCGCGGATTGAATATGATCTGGCGATGGAGCGAAAAATTTCCCGGCTCCGTTCCCGTCACTCCATTCAAGGAGTACATCGCGCGCGTACAGTTCGACACCGACTACTACTACACCGCCTATCCCTACGCCACGGCCAACGATCTCAAGTCAGCCCACATCGTTCAGTCTGCACTGGACAGCCTCAATCAACGCACGCAAGCCTGCAGTCCAGAGCAGTTTGCCGAGGCTTATCTAAAATTTGTCCTTCGGGTGCAGGCTCACCTCGGTGAGACTGGCGAAGCCCCTGTCGTGTCCTAGAGAAAGCAGTCATGCCAAACAAAAACGGCAACGTCTATGGATTAACGATTCTCTCCCCCATCATCGACGATGAGAGCGCCACTCCCTCCCACGACCTTCAGATCCGCGAGTACCTCGCCACATTGCCAACAGGAGAAGAGAGCCCCTTTGCACTCTCTCCGGGAACTCATCTCTGCCGCCTCGTTGTCATGGACGACGTGATCTACGTAGGCGCGCCCGCCTGTGAAGAGCACCTCCACTCGAAGTACCTGGTCTTTGAATCCAACTGCGACTGCGATCTCGACAGCTATCTGCAAGGACTGGCCGCCAGCGTCCCCGAGCGCCTGGATGCCATTTGGAGTCACTGTGTCGGTTACCCCGGAGCAGCAAACCCGCAGGCGTTTATCGATTACATGAAAGCCTGCCAGATTGAAACCACCTTCTACTTCGCCGCAGTCAACGACAAATCAGTAACGGAGACGCTCTCCGCACTGCAGACGCAACGCGCGGTTACAGACTTTATCGCGTGCCACCAGCATACGAAACCGGAGCAACTCCAGAAGGAGTTCACGGAGTTCATGGCGGTGTTGAAAGCCGCACCTCTTCCCAGGTCGGGCGGCATGGCTCCCCGCAGAGACATCAAGACTGGCGGTCGAAATGAGTAAATTGAACGCGACAGATATTCAGGGCTTTGCTCTGCGAGGCTACAACATGCCCGTCGCCCGGTATCTCTTCCTGCACTTCGAAGACCCGACACGCGCCCGCAGCCTTGTAGGACGCCTGCTTCGCAAAGTAACGACCGGCCAGCGCTGGGACACCGGAAAGCCGGCGAACACCCTGAACATCGCATTCACTCACCTCGGACTCGTTGCCCTCGATCTGCCGGACGCAACCCTGCTCACCTTCCCGGTCGAGTTTCAACAGGGCATGAGAAAGCGAGCCGCCATCCTCGGAGACACCGGCCTGAACTCCCCCGAGCGTTGGGACGAGTGCTGGCGCACCGACCAGATCCACGCGTGGGTTGGCGTCAACGCCCAGTCCCCACAGGCGCTCGACGCCGGCTGCGCCGAGGTCATGGCGCTCCTCAAAGAGACCGGCGGAGCAACCAAAATCGCATCGCAGGATGCCGCCGCCGTTGTCGTCGATGGCAAGCCAACGACACGCGAACACTTTGGCTTCACCGATGGCTTTGGCAATCCAGACTATCTCGGCGTCGAGCGGAGTTCACAACCAGGCCAGGGCAAACTCATGCCAGACGGAAGCTGGGCTCCGCTCGCCACAGGAGAGCTACTACTAGGCTATGCCGACGAAGCGGGCGAGCTTCCGGTCGCGCCCGTGCCGCACCTACTCGCCATCAATGGAACCTTCATGGTCTATCGAAAGCTGCACCAGAACCTAGCGACATTCCGTGCCTACCTCGAAGAACACGCGGCACTCTATGGAGGTGGCAAGGAGAAACTCGCTGCAAAGTTTATCGGCCGCTGGAGAGACGGCACGCCCATGGAACTCTCCCCCGACCGACCCGATCCCGCGATCGCCCAGGACCCCAGCCGCAGCACAAACTTCACCTTCGGTGCCGATCCCGAAGGCACACGCTGCCCCATAGGCGCGCACGTTCGACGTGTCCATCCGCGAGATGCCTTTGGCTTCAACAGCAAGCTGATCGATCGTCGCCGCATCACCCGTCGGGGTCTTCCCTACGGACATTTCGCCGCTGACGGCGAAGCCGCCTCCGATCAGGAAGAGCGCGGCGTCATCTTCATGGCCCTCAACGCAAACATCTCCCGGCAGTTCGAGTTCGTGCAGCAGCAGTGGATCGAGTACGGCAACGATGCGCATCTCGGCAACCAGAAAGACATGCTGATGGGCAATCACGGCGGGCGGGGCAGATTCGTCGTTCAGGGTGATGCAAGCGCGACAAACCCTCCCTTCATCTGCGGCAACTTGCCGAACTTCGTTGAGCTGCGCGGAGGAAATTATTTCTTTCTCCCCAGCATCACCGCCCTCGGAATGATCGCCATGGGCCTCGTCGATCCCCGCTAAACCCCGCGCTAAGTCCGCGCCAGACACATCTCAATTCCGCAACCCAACCGGGCCAGCCGTCTCTGCACCGCGCTGCTATCCTTTACCATGCCCGCGAACCACTCCGTCATCGATGCCCATCATCACCTTTGGCGCTACTCCGCCATCGAATACGAGTGGATCGACGACCGTATGGCAGCACTGCGTCGCGATTTCCTACCCGCAGATTTTATCGACGAACTCGCCAGCGCCGGCATAGACGGTGCTGTGACCGTACAGGCGCGGCAGACGCTCGAAGAGACGCACTGGCTACTCGAATTGGCAGGAAGGCACAAAGAAATTCTCGGCGTCGTGGGATGGGTCCCCATAGCATCACCGGATTTTGCGGCCTCACTGGAAGCACTTGCCGCCAACCCAAAACTCGTAGGTCTACGTCATGTAGTGCAAGCCGAGCCGCAAGGCTTCCTCGATGGCACAGACTTCAACCGCGGCATCCGCGCCATGCGCGAAACCGACCTTGTGTACGATCTCCTCATCGCCGAGCATCAGCTTGCGGAAGCGATTCGTTTTGTCGACCGCCATCCACAACAGATCTTTGTGCTCGATCACATTGCGAAGCCAAAGATCGCAACCGGAGAGATCGAGCCTTGGCGCATCCGGATGCAGGAGTTGAGCAAGCGCAGCAACGTATGCTGCAAAATCTCAGGCATGGTAACGGAGGACTCCTGGTCACACTGGTCGATCGATTCATTGCGACCCTATCTGGACACAGTGGTGAACGCGTTTGGCCCTGATCGCCTGATGGCCGGCTCCGATTGGCCCGTGTGCCTGGTAGCCACCGGCTACGGACGATGGTGGCAAGTGCTCCGAAACTATTTCGCAGACTTCAGCAACAACGAACGCGCAGACATCTTTGGTGAGACAGCCGCCAGAATCTACAATCTTGAAACAGGGAGAACGGAATGAAGGCCGTAGTCGTACAAGAACCGGGCAAAGCGACTCTGACCGACATCCCCGAACCTTCCAACAGCGCGGGCGAAACCTTGCTGCAGATCAGAATGATCGGCCTATGCGGAACGGACCTCAACACTTTCCGCGGCAAGAATCCGCTCGTCACCTTTCCGCGAGTCCTCGGGCACGAGGTAGCCGCAACCATCCTCCACGCTGGCAGCGGGCTGTCGGACGATCTGCGTAAAGGGTCAGCAGTGACGCTGGCACCGTACACCGCCTGCGGTCAATGCGCCAGCTGTCTACGTGGCCGGCCCAACGCCTGCAGCTCCAATCAGACGCTAGGCGTACAACGCGACGGCGCACTCACCGAACGTATCGCAATTCCTGCTGAAAAACTCTACGGCGCACAACTCTCTCTCAAAGAGCTCTGCCTGGTGGAACCGCTAACGGTGGGGTTCCACGCCGCAACACGCGGACGCGTTACCAAACACGATACCGTCGCGGTCTTCGGCTGCGGCGGCGTAGGGCTTGGTGCAATCTCTGCGGCCGCATTTCACGGTGCTCGTGTCATCGCAATTGACATGGACGACGCTAAGCTCGAAATCGCTCACAAGGCAGGTGCCACTGAGTTCATCCATTCCGGCAAAGAAGATCTGCACAGTCGGCTGAGCAAACTCACCGACGGCCACGGCCCCGACTGCATCATTGAGGCCATCGGTCTGGCCCACACTTTTCGTGCCAGCGTCGAAGAGGTCGCCTTCACCGGCCGTGTCGTCTACATAGGCTACGCAAAAGAACCAGTGGCCTACGAGACCAGCCTCTTCGTACAGAAGGAGCTGGACATCCTCGGCTCGCGCAATGCCCTGCCTGATGACTTCCGCGAAGTAATCCGCATGCTCGAAGAGCGCCGCTTCCCCGTTGACGACGTCATCTCAGCAATCGTACCGATCGAAGAAGCGCCCGAGATGCTGCGACAGTGGAGCAGCACTCCCGCAGCGTTTACGAAAATCATGGTGCAGGTAAGTTAGCAAGCGCCATCAGCCTCGCAGATTAATAAAGCCGCCATCCAACGGGTAGTCGACACCGGTCAAAAAGCTGGCCTCGTCCGAACAGAGATAGAGCGCCAGATTCGCCACCTCTTCAGGCTTAGCCATCCGCCCTATCGGCTGGGCCGCGGAGAGTCTTTCAAACATCTCCGCTTCCTTCCCTGGATAATTTTTCGCAAGGTATCCATCGACAAAGCCGGTATGCACCCGCGCCGGAGAGATAGCATTGCAACGAATATTTTTCTTGAGAAAATCCCGCGCAATCGAGTACGTCATCGCGAGCACGGCCCCCTTGCTCATCGAATAGGAGAAGCGTTCGTCAAGTCCGCTCGACGCAGCGATCGAAGCCATGTTGAGGATCACTCCGCCGCCGGCCGCAACCATCGGACCGATGCAGGCTCGCGTGCAGTGGTAGACGCTCTTAACATTAACCTCGAACACACGGTCGAAATCCGCAGCGGCAGTAGTATCGACCCGTCCGATACCCGCAATACCCGCATTATTGACGAGGATGTCGATGCGCTGCCCCGCCAGCAACTCGCCGAAGACGTGGTCAACTTCGCCCTGATCCGCGACGTTGCAGCCGTGTCCCTTGGCTACTCCGCCGGCTTCAACAATCCGTTGTGCCGCCTGGTTCGCGCTGTCCAAAGTCAGATCGACGATGTGGACGATAGCACCCGCGCGGGCGAACTCCGAGGCAATGGCAAAACCGATTCCGCTCGCGCCTCCGGTAACAATAGCCGACCGGCCGTCGAGTCGAAACCTCCCCGATCTTTCTGGTACTGACTGCATGGAGCCCTCACGTAGTATGGTCACTTAGATATCCAATTGTAGAGGCTTCGACCGTGCAACAAAAAAATGAGACGCAGAGGTCAAGCAACGAAGAGCGCTATCGCCAGGCGGCAGAGGCATCCGCACCTCCACGTCCAAAGACGGCTCGACCGATCGTGGTTCTCGGCGCAGGCGGCATCGTTCGCGCAGCGCATCTGCCCGCCTATGCCAAGGCCGGCTTTCCGGTCATCGCCATCGCGGATAGCGCAAGCGGAAAAGCAGCCGAATTAGCTTCGGAGAAAAACATCCCCCACGCCTTCAACTCCATCGAGGAAGCTGTGCGTTTCGCGCCCGCCGACGCCATCTTTGACATAGCCGTTCCAGCCACGCAAATCATGAACATCCTGCCTCAGCTCCCCTCCGGCGCCGCAGTTCTGATCCAGAAGCCAATGGGAGAGACACTCGAAGAAGCCACGCTCATACGCGACCTGTGCCGCCAGCGCGGACTCGTAGCCGCAGTTAACTTTCAGCTGAGATATGCACCAAACAACCTCGCCGCCGTCGCGCTGCAGCAAGCCGGACTACTCGGCGAGCTGCACGACATGGAAGTACAGGTTCGCACCTACACCCCCTGGAAGCTGTGGACGTTTCTCGCAACCGCTCCCCGGCTGGAGATCCTCTACCACAGCATTCACTACCTCGATCTCATCCGCTCATGGTTCGGCAACCCCCTGGGCGTCTACGCAAAGACAGTGCGCAACCCACAGTCCGCAACTCTGGCAGCCACCAAATCCTCGATCCTGTTGGACTATGGCGAGTGGAAGCGCGTCTTCGTCGTCACCAATCACGGTCACGATTTTTCTTCAGAGACGCACCGCAGCTTCGTCCAGTGGGAAGGAACCGGAGGCGCAATCCGCATGGACATGGGCGTCAATCTCGACTACCCCAAGGGCGTGCCCGATACCCTCGCCTATGCAGAACGCGGCGTCTCCGGCGGCCAATGGAGGACCCTTCCAGTAAAGGGCAACTGGTTTCCAGATGCCTTTGTCGGCAGCATGGGGGCGCTGCAATCCTACGTCGAGGGATCGACCACAGAGTTGCCGATAGGATTCGAATCGGCCTACGAAACCATGGCTCTCGTCGAAGCAGCGTATCGCTCAAGCGCCCGTCAAGCCGAACCTCTGCCTCTCTGAAGAGACAATTATTTTTTGCGCGTCTCGACCAAAAAAATGGCCGCTGCGAACCTTTCCGCAGCGGCCCAAGGGACTTCTCGCGTTACTCGCCGCTCTGATTGCCACCGTCCGTATGCACGACCCGGTAGCTCGCGTTTCCCTGCGACCACACCAGCAGCAGCAGGTCCTTCCCCGCCGCATGCGCTTCATTGACAAACTGCTCAGCAGAAGTAACCGGCTTGCGGTCCACTTCGAGAATCACGTCCCCAGGAGTAAGCCCCGCATCCTCCGCCGGACTCGCTGGACGAACACTTTGCACAGCCACGCCATTTACCTGCGACGGAATATGCAACTGCTGCCGAACATCCGGAGTCAGCTCAGCCACAGCCAGCCCAAGCTTGCCCTTCTGCGGAGTGGCTGAACCGCCATCGCTCGCGACCTCAGCATTCTTCTTGTACTCGCCGACCTTTACATGGACCGTCTGTCGCGATCCATTGCGAATGATGCCCAGCGCGATCTCCGTCCCCGGAGTATCTTCACTCACAGCGACCTGCAGCGCACTGCCGTTTACGATCTTGTGTCCGTCCAGCTCAGTGATCACGTCGCCATTCTTCAACCCCGCGCGGCTGGCCGGAGAATCAGGAGTCACCTGCGCCACAATCGCGCCCGTAGCCTCGTTCAGTTTGAAGAAGCTCGCATTCGCCGGCGTCACATCGTTCAAGCTGATGCCGAGATAGCCATGATGCACCGCTCCCGTCTTGATCAGCTGCTCCGCCGTCGCCCGCACAATCTGTGAAGGAATCGCAAACCCCGCACCGGCAAACGAACCGCCGTTCGAGATAATGAACGTATTGATGCCCACCAGCTCGCCGCGTGCATTCACCAGCGGCCCGCCGGAGTTGCCCGGATTGATCGCAGCATCGGTCTGGATATAACCACCCAGCTTCCGCGCATCTTCCTTGTAGGGGTTGTCCCGGTTTACCGCGCTCACAATGCCGCGCGTCACCGAAAATTGGAAGTAGCCAAACGGACTGCCGAACGCCAGCACCGTCTGCCCCGGCTTCAGCTTGGTCGAATCACCCCACGCAATGCTCGGCAGATCGTGCGCGTCAACCTTGATCACTGCGAGGTCGGTCAACTGATCCCTGCCCACCAGCTTTGCATTCAGCACGCGCCGGTCGTTCAGCGTCACGCGCATATTCACCGCACCATCGACCACATGGTTGTTCGTCACGATATAGCCATCCGGCGAAATGATGATTCCGCTGCCGATGCCATGCTCAATCTGCGGCTGCTGCGGCCTCATCATCCCACGGGGCAGTTGACCGAAGAACTGCGAAAATCCCGGAGGCAGCCCCTGCATCTGGCCCTGACCGAAGCCCTGACCCTGACCCTGACCCATGCCCTGACCGTCCTGGTCCTCCTGGTCCTGGTCCGCGCCGCCCATCTCATGCATCGAAGACCCGCGCGACGTCACGGCAACATTGACGACCGCAGGCGTCACTCGCGCCGCGACCGCCTCCACCGCGTTGTCCAATGCAACCAGCGAAGACACACTGTTGTCATCTATCGGCGGAGGCGACGAGATCATCGCCGCATGAACGCCGCTGTGATGAAAGGAAAGCGTAGCTGCCAGCACCAGCGCAACGGCAGCCCCTGCGAGAGCGCCAAATCGTCCCGCCTTACCTACTAATTTATTAGTTTCAAGAGACATGATCGAACCTCAGCATTGAGTTGAACAGCTTGGTTAAAGTTGAATGACCAGCCAGCCGCCCGCAGTAGGCACGGCTGCATACGAAGTAAAAATCAGGCGTTCCTGGGTTACCGAAAGAACCATCCCCGGGCGTTCCGACTCATCCTCCGACCCGTCCCAGGAGGTCAGCATCACCCAGCGACGCACCTCCTGCACTCCCGCGCGGTCCTGTCTGGAACGCTGCAGAACCGAATTACGAGTAGCCCGCCGATGCTTTAACGCCGTCGGACTCACCGGACGACCCGTACTACCTCCACGATCCACCGGCATCGAAGC
>WNFD01010650.1_pt1 | contig 18859 bp, 15 predicted proteins | sample 5400491 | NCBI WGS metagenome assembly WNFD01 (sample SAMN13153343, study PRJNA577476) | soil metagenome | isolation source: 120 cm saprolite under Douglas fir tree site 2 hole 2 replicate 2 | place: USA:California | collected 2015-04-18 | reverse complement strand
AGGCGCCGTTCGCACCACGACTGCCGTGTGATATAAAGGGCATGTATCCCGGATACGGGCGTCATGACGCCCGACAAGCCGGACCTCTGATGGCTACAACAGAGGAGCGTGCGATGTTCAAAACGTCATTGCTGTGCGGCGCGGCGCTGATCGCCTCGGTGGGTCTCGCGGCGGGAGCCGGAACGCCGGAAAGCGCCATTCCGAACTTCTCCGCCGCCGCTTTCGGTTGGCAGCCCATCACTTTTCTCGACTTCGAGCCAATCGCCGGGAAGGTGGCGCCCATCGGCCCCGATCCAACCTACACGCCTGGCAGGGGCATCGAGCGCCTGTCCGATGCCGAGAACCCCAATCTGAAGCCGTGGGCCGCCGCGCAGATGAGAATGCACAACGACCTGGTGCGCAACGGCCATCGCGCCTTCAACGCGCAATCCCGCTGCTGGCCGGGAGGCGGTCCGGGCCAATTGCTCTTCGTTGCCGAGCCCGTCTATTTCATTCAAACGCCGCAAGAGATCTGGATCATCTGGCAGCGGAACCAACAGGTGCGCCGCGTCTATCTCAACCGCGAGCACAGCGAAAATCCAAAGCCGAGTTGGTTCGGCGAGTCCATAGGCCGTTACGAGAACGGCGAGCTTGTCGTCGACACCGTCGGCTTCGTCGAGCACCCGTATAGTTTTGTCGACAATTACCGCACGCCCCACACCAAGGACCTTCACGTAGTGGAACGCTGGAAGATCGTCGACGGCGGCAACGCGGTCGAGGCGACCGTGACGGTTGAAGATCCTGGCGCGTTCAATGCGCCCTGGTCGGGTAGGGCGCGGTGGCAGAAAGTAAACCGCCCGATGATCGAATCGATATGCGCGGAGAACAACCTGAACTACGAGATATTTTTCAAGCTCAAAGAATATCCGATGCCGGAGGCGAAGACTCCCGACTTCTGATGATGACGGGCCGATGCATCCAATGGTCATCGGAGACCATCGCCCAGCTGAGAGGAACCAAACATGCGCCTGATCGCCTTCGCCCTCGCGGCATTTGTCGCCGGCGGCCCTGCGGCCGCACAGAACTGGCAGGAATACAGCTATCCGGCTTATTCCTTCACGGTTGCCTTTCCGGCCGATCCACAGATCGAAACCACGACCTACCGGCTCGCGGACGGACGCACGGTCGAAGCGCGCGTCTATGCGGTCCGGCAGAACGACAGCGTGTTCACGGTGACGGTCGCGGAACTCGGCAATACCGGCCTGGACGAAAGAGCCGTCATCGACCACGCGGCCAAGACGCTGTCCGAGGGCAGCGAGGTGAAGATCAACATTCCCCACCGCGTATACCAGGTCTACGGCCGTCAACTCAGCATTCTTGGGGCGGACGGCAGCCGCTCGATGGTCGCCCTGTTCGACTTCAATGGACGCCTCTACCAGATCGAAGGCAAAGCGCTTCGTGGTGGAAATCCCCTCGACATGCTTCGCTTCCAGCAATCGCTGGTATTCAGCGGGGGCGGCTCGAACCGCTCCGCGGAGGCGATCCGAGCCATTCGCGAAGGCTGTCGCGGCGGCGCCGCGAACCCTGCAGGCCTAGATGATCCACGCTGCGCGCGGCAGCAACCGTAGCCCGGATTGAGCGCAGCGAAATCCGGGACCGGCTGCCGAAGCGGCACTGCCACCCCGGGTTTCGCTGGCGCTCAACCCGGGCTACAGCTCTGATTTCGCGGCCGATCGCAATTGCGCGACGACCGAACCGATGGCTGATCGTTATGCCCACAGCGCTTCGGACGCGATTCGTGCACCCTCGGCGAGGCTTTTGAACTTCGCCCACACAATCTCGGCTTCGATTTCCGGGCGCTGTCCCGGGACGAGCGTCGAGGCGAAGCCGCAGTCGGTTCCGGCGATCACGCGTTCGCGTCCAACCACCTTGGCCAACCGCACAATGCGCTCGGCGACCAACTCCGGATGCTCGACGATGACGGACGCGTGGGTGATGCACCCTGGAATCAGCACCTTGTCGTCGGGCAGCTTGATGTGCTCCCAGATGCGCCATTCGTGTTCGTGGCGCGGATTCGCCATCTCAAACGAATAGAAGCCGGCCCGGATCGTGACGATGATATCCGCGAGGTGCTTCATCTCCATGTCGCTCACGCGCGGACCCATGTTGATGCCGTAACAAGTGTGGTGGCGCACGCGCTCCGGCGCGATGTTGCGCAGCGCGTGATTGAGCACTTCGACCCGTCGCCGCGCCCAGGCGCGCGCCGCGTCGACGTCCTCATCGGGGCTGAGCATGTAATGCATGGCGAGGCGGGGGTCGTCGATCTGCACCTGGAAACCGGCGGCGGCGATCGCTTCGTATTCCTCGCGCATCGCCTCCGCCACTGCGAGGACATGCTCCTCGTCGCTCTTGTAGTAGCGGTTCTCCATGAACCCGGCACAGCTCGATGGCGAAACCGACGGCATGAAGGCGTCGACCGATGACGCGCCCTGCAACGCGCGCTTGAGATTTTGAAGATCGGCGGCGAGCGCCTCGTGCCCGACATATTTGATCGGCCCGGTGCATGCCCATCGCGGCTTTGCCGAGCCCGAATGCGCGCCATCGCGGTAGAAGGTCGGGAACGCGATGTTCTCGCGGGTGCGCCGCTCGCCCGCCGCCGGCGTGATCGGCTCGATGCCGGCCAGGCGATCGGCCGCGTAGGCCTGAAAGCTCGTCTTCGATTGTTCGCCGTCGCTGACAATATCGATGCCGAGATCGGCCTGTGTCTTCACGCTTGCCGCAACCGCCTCGGCGGTCAAGTGCGCGAGCTTGCCGGCGTCATAAGGCTGCCCCGTCATCCGCGCGAACAGCAGCGCGGAGAGCGCGTCGGGACGGGGCAGGCTGCCGGTATGCGTCGTCAGGATTCGCCGGTGACGCTCGTCGAGCCGGGACATTATGGTCCTCCGTTGAGTATGACTCCACGCTGTCATCGCCCGGCTTGACCGGGCGATCAAGTAAGCACCGCCCCTCCTCCCTACCCTCCCCCGCGAGCGGGGGGAGGGTAGGGAGGGATAGGGGTAGGGAGCATCGATTGGTTTCGATACCAATGATCCAGGGACCGCGGGCGGTACGGAGACCAGACGGCATTGATTTCGTTGGGAATTCCAAAATTAGTTCGTTTCCACAAAAGCCGGCCCCCACGCAGGCGAATAGGCATGGTTATCCGGCCCCTCAAAATGTATGCTATCGAAAACAGCGCCGCGCGTGATACCTTTCATTTGTTGTCCGCGCTGAGGCAAGGCTAGTCATGACCGTAACTCCTCCTAACAACGTCCGAACGCCCCCTCGTAAGTGGCAATTAGCTATGACGCTGGCGTTCTTGATTGCCGGCATTTACTTCGCCTCGTGGCTCTACGGTGCTGATCTTTTGCCGCAAGTCATCGGTGGGATCGTTGGGGCGCTTGTCGGGTTCGTGTTAGATGTTGCCCGAGAGCCTACACTTCGATCTCTCTTCCGCAGGGGGGGGTAGGGTGGCCAGGCTTGCAATCTTTTTCGACCGTTGGCTTAGTCGATTTATTTTCATAACCAGCTTCCTGGTCACTGCTACCTATTTCGTCGCGATGCTCACTTTGGGCTCGCGAGACATCGGCCTTATCTTGCCGAGCATTCTGGCCTGTATCACAACAACCGCAGCTCTTCTCACGTGCGCTGCCGGCATTCTCATGATGGCTGCGATGGATGACAAGTGGCTTGGAAATGTGCAGAAATTTCGACTGCACCTCGGATTGGGATGCTTGTCTGGAGCACTTACCGCAGGCTTTGCTCTCAGCGTTGAAATTGTCCCACGCCTACAAAAGGCTTGGAACGTCATTTTCCCATGACGGTTCACTGAGCTGTTTGCCTATACGCCCTTTCTGACCGAGCGGCTTTGAGGCCTGCAAGCCGGCACTCGACCAAAGGACGCTTCGGGTCACCGGCAGACGACTCAGCATGTCCGCGGCGACGGCAGCTTTCCTCAGAAGCGGCCAATCCGGATGTTTCCGCGCCGTTGGCGGCCCATGTCGTCTGAGTGGGGAATTACCAGCGGGACGGGCTCAAGGGCCGTAGGGAGGGGGTTGCCCAGCCAATCCCCGGATCAAGTCCGGGGAGGCCAATGACACGGGAGAGCGGGAAAGGCCTTATGGCTTCGGCTGCGGGTCGAACTCCTGCATCGCGGCAGCGACTTCATCGAGAGTTTGCGCGATCACGTCTTTGAGTTGCTTGGGCGTCGACGATGCGGCAATCGATCCTGCATTCTCGATCATGTTTTTGTAATCGGCCGCCGCGACCACTGAAGCGATTTCGTGATTGAGCCGATCGATGATCGGCTGCGGAGTTCCTTCGGCGGCACAGACGCCGAGCCAGCCGAATCGCACATAGTCGATCCCGACTTCCTTCAGGGTCGGGATCTGCGGCGCGTTCCGCAGCCGCGCCGGTGCGGTGACGGCGAGCACCTTGAGCTGTCCGCTTTCATATTGCGGCATGATGGCGAGCGTCGGCGCCACGTAGAAATGGACGCGTCCGGCCACAAGTTCCTGCACGACCTGTGGTCCGCCCCGGAACGGAATCCTGTTCATGGTGATGCCGGCAAGCTTCTCCAGTTGCCGCGCCAGGATTTCCTGGGCCGATCCTGCGCCGATGACCGCATAGCTGACTTCGCCCGGCCGGGCTTCGGCGTAACGCACGAAAGACGCAAAGTCTTGTGCCGGGATCGCAGGAGACAACGCGAGGGCGTAGTAATATTTTGCAATCAGGGATATGGGCGCGATGTCGCCCAGCCGGTATCCGACGTCTTTGTAGACGGCGGTATTGATCGCGTCGAAATGTGTGCAGAGCAGGAGGCTGTATCCGTCTTTCGGCTGGGACAGGACGTCCCTGGTGGCGAGCATGCCGGCCGCCGCCGGTTTATTCTCGACCACCACGCGCTGGCCAAGCCTGTCGCCTAGTTTTTCCGCGACGAAACGGGCCGGAATGTCGGTGGGGCCGCCCGCGGCGAAGCCAACCACCAGCCGGATCGGTCGAACCGGATAGTCGGCCGCGCTTGCACCGCAAGCGGCGGCCGCAAATGCGACACAGGTCGCTGCGGCGATCCGGCCCATTGGAGGCACCTTAGTACAGCATTTCCATAGTACAAATCATGTCGATTTCATCGGTCAGCCTCGTCCTGAGGAGCGCGCTCCTGAGCTTGTCGAAGGATGCGCGCGTCTCGAAGGACGGCCACAAGCGAGTTCGTGCCCCCGCGGCCATCCTTCGAGACGGCCGCGCGAAGAGCGCGGCCTCCTCAGGATGAGGTCCGAGGGGTGATTTCGGCCGTTCCATGCGATTGGTTTCATGGACTCGATCCACTAGCCCAGCTTCGGCAGCAGCTCGGCGAAGACATCCGGGCGATAGCCCACCGCCGCGAACAGGTGACTGCGCGATTCCTCGACCATCGCCTTCAGGCGCACCATGTCGAGGCCCACCACCTGGCCGCGATACTTGCGCACGCGGCCGCCGATGATGACGGTGTCGATATTGCTGCGTTCGGCCGCCTGCACCACGGTGCCGACCGCGTTGTTCGACGGATAGAGGTTGATGTCATCCGCGCGAATCAGGAGGAGATCCGCCTCCTTGCCGGGCGCGAGCGAGCCGATCTTGTCGTCGAGGCCGGCACAATGTGCTCCGCCCATGGTGGCGCAAAAGAGCATGTCTCGCACCGTAAGCGGCTTCGGCGGATTCTGGTCGCCCGAGAACCTTCGGTTCTGCGCCACGGCGCGCTGCAGGTAGAACGCCACCCGCATCTCCATGAACATGTCCGTGCTGTAGGAGGTCTCGTTATCGACGCTGAAGCCCGGCTTGATGCCGTGGTTCCATGCCGTCTGCAAGGCGCATAGGCCCTCGCCCAACGCATATTGGGCGTCCGATCGCGGGCATACGTTGATGTTGGCGCCGCCATCGACGAAGATTTTCCACGTCTTCTCCGGCAGCGCGCCGCAGTGGTTGAAGGTGTTGTCGGGACCGACAAGCTTGTCCTGGGCCAAGGGGTCGAGCAGCGCCGCCGCCTGCGGGCCCTGGAACTCGGTTGTGATGCGCAGTCCGAGCTTGCGCGCCAGGGCCCAGTTGTCGCGATTGACGCCCGAGAACATACGCAGTGTGACGAGCTGGTCGGTGGAGGAGAAATATTTCTTTTGCAGGCGCTCGAGATCCTGCGGCCACTGATGGGCCCAATCGCCGGCATTGGGCGGGCCGGAGGCATGGACAGCGCGCATGCCGCTGTCGATCAGCGCCTCCACCGCCGCATCGGAGTGGTCGGCGCTGCGCGAATTATGCGAATTGTCGATCACGCAGGTAATGCCCGCGTCGATGCAGCCGACGGCCGTCAAATAGTGGGAGGAGTAGTGGTCCTGCGGCCGGTAAGCCTTGGCGAACGAAAGATGGGTCGCATTGCTATAGTCGGCTATCGTCGGCGAATTGGGATTGATGCGGCGCAGCGGCGCTTCCCAGGAATGGCGGTGGCAATCGACAAAGCCCGGCACGATGATGGTGTCGTGGGCCTCGATCACCTGGGCGTCCGCGGCACTGAGCGTCGGCGCAATGGCGGCGATCTTCTTGCCCTCGATCAGCACATCGCCCTGCAATAGGTCGCCGACTTTGGCATCCATGCTGATGATGGTGCCGCCCTTGAGCAGAATACGGTCTCTTGGGTCGACAGCTGCCTGCCGCTCGAAGCGGCGCAGGTTTTCTGCCGCGTCCGCAGCCGAGAGACCGCCGCCGGCCGCCACTCCGGCCGCTAAAGTGGCGCCAACCTGCAACGCACCACGTCGGGTGATGGGCGTGTCATCTTTCATGGGGAATCCTCCTCTTGTGATTTTATGTGAATCATCTGTACGTGGCTTGGAGACCTGGAAGAATCCTAGCGCGGATTTCGACCGATTGCGATCACTTGTAGGGTGGGCAAAGGCGCGTCGCGCAGAGCGGGTTTGTTGGCACCGACCGTCGTGCGCCTTTGCCCACGCCGTCCCACCTCGGTCTGACCGCGTGGGCAAAGTCGCGCGAAGTCAGTGCGAAATATCATTAGCCGCGGCAGGCGACCTTGCCCACCCTACGATGTTCGCGATCCTCATGCGAAAGGAGCACACGATGGACCTTCAGCTTAAGAACAAGACCGCGCTGGTGACCGGCGGCAGCGCAGGGATCGGCAAGGGGATCGCCCGCATGCTGGCGCGCGAAGGCGTTGACGTCGCGATCTGCTCGCGGCGCCCGGATGCGATCGCGGCGGCCGCGGCTGAAATCGCGAAGGAGACCGGTCGCAGGATTGTCGGCATCCCGGCCGATCTCACCAAGGACGAAGACGCCAGGAACTTCGTTGCTAAAGGTCACGAGGCGCTGGGTCGCGTCGATATCATGGTCAATAATGCCGGCTCGTCGCCGGGCGGCGTGCTGGAGCATCTCTCGGAAGCCGATTGGGCGCAGTCGCTGCAATTGAAATTCATGGGCTATGTGCGCTGCCTGCGCTACGTGCTGCCCATCATGGTCCGGCAGGGCGGCGGCCGGGTGGTCAACCTCATCGGCAATGACGGCGTCAAGCCGTCCTACTGGGAGATCGCGCCGGGCGCCGCTAATGCGGCCGGACAGAATCTCACGCTGTCGCTCGCCGGCCAATATGGCCGGCACGGCATCAGCTTCTGCGCCGTCAATCCGGGGCCGGTGCGCACCGAGCGCTGGGACGGCCTCGTCAAAGCCATGGCACGCGACATGAAGCTTCCCTACCACGAGGCCAACGGGCTCGCGCCGGCGTCGATCCCGCTCGGCCGCATCGCCGAGGTGGACGAAGTCGCGGCGCTGGTGGCGATGCTGGCGTCGCCGCTGATGCACATGGTCAACGGCACCATGATCGAGATCGACGGCGGCCAGGAAAAGTCGTTGATGGACCGCCTGCGCGACAGGTAGTGCCCATCCTACGTGCTTGACAAGGTTGCGGCTACGCGGACACTTTCAAATCACGAATTGCGCCGGAACCCACTGGCCGTCTCGGCGACCTCCATCACGGAGACCCGTCATGAAAACCTGGAAAAGCCTGATTCCGCTCGCCGCAGCGGCAACCGCGGCCGTCGCCACACCTTCGTTGGCGCAGAACACCATCAAGATCGGCGAGCTCAACAGCTACAAGGCGGCGCCGGCTTTCCTCGATCCCTACAAACGAGGCATCGAACTTGCGCTTGAGGAGGTCAATGCGGCCGGCGGCGTCCTCGGCAGGAAATTGGAATTCATCATCCGCGATGACGGCGGCAATCCGGGCGATGCGGTGCGGGTCGCTGAAGAGTTGGTAACGCGCGAGGGCACCAATCTGATCGCCGGCACATTCTTGTCCAATGTCGGACTTGCCGTGACGGAGTTCGCCGGCAAGAAGCAGGTGTTCTTCCTCGCCGCCGAACCGCTCACCGACAAGATCACTTGGCAGAACGGCAACAAATACACTTATCGCCTGCGCTCCTCGACCTACATGCAGGTCGCCATGCTGATGCCCGACGTCGTGGCGGCGAAGAAGAAGCGTTGGGCGCTGGTCTATCCAAATTTCGAATACGGCCAGTCGGCGGTGGAAAATTTCAAGGCGATGCTGAAGAAGCAGCAGCCCGACGCCGAGATCGTCGCCGAACAGGCGCCGCCGCTCGGCAAGGTCGATGCGGGCGCCATCGCGCAAGCGATCGACGACGCCAAGCCGGACGCCATCTTCAACGTCCTGTTCGGTCCGGATCTCGCGAAGTTCGTGCGCGAGGGCAACACGCGCGACGTGTTCAAGAACCGCTTCGTGGCGAGCCTGTTGTCGGGCGAGCCTGAATATCTCGATCCGCTCAAGGACGAAGCGCCGGTTGGCTGGGTCGTTACCGGCTATCCGTGGTACGCGATCGACAGGCCGGAGCACAAGAAATTCCTCGACGCGTATCGGAAGAAATTCAACGACTAAATCGATGGCAGCCGGCATCGCCAAGGCGGGCTCGACCGACACCGCGAAAGTCGCAGCAGCGTTCAACGGCCTCAAGGTCGATAGTCCATTCGGGCCGTTCGTCTTCCGCGGCAGCGACCACCAGGCCACCATGGGAGCCTATGTGGGCAAGCTCGCGCGGAAGGACGGCAAGCCCGTCATGGTGGATTTCGAATATGTCGATGGCGCCGCCGTGCTGCCTTCGGACGAGGACGTGAAGAAGCTGCGCCCGGCGGAGTGAGGGCCACGTGATCCAATCGTGAGGCGTGCTGATTGCCTGCGAACCGCGCACCTCCCCCTGGAGGGGGGAGGTCGGCCCGCGCAAGCGGGCCGGGAGGGGGTGACAGCGCTTCAGCAAATGCTGCGTCGTTGTCATCTGCGGCACCGCCGTCACCCCACCCCGGACTGCCTTCGGCAGTCCGACCCTCCCCCTCCAGGGGAGGGTGATCGAAAGCGATTGCCCTCACCGGAAGGAGAGAGGGAGCAGGCTCGGGCTTCGCGCCCATGACCCTCGACGCAGTCGCGTTCCAGGCGCTCAACGGCCTGGCGGCAGCGTCCAGCCTGTTCTTTGTCGGCGCCGGACTGTCGCTGATCTTCGGCGTCACCCGCATCGTCAACATGGCCCACGGTTCGCTCTATATGGTGGGTCTCTATCTCGCCTATTCAATCGCCACGGCGATCGGGGGCGGATGGGGCTATTGGGCGCATCTATCATGTCCCGGAGCTGTTTCAGCTGCTGGCGACCTTCGCGGTCGTGCTGGTCCTCAACGATGCGACGTTGTGGCTGTGGGGGCCTGAGGATCTCCTCGGCCCGCGCGCGCCGGGCCTGCGCGGCGCAGTGGACGTGCTCGGCCGGCGTTTCCCGGCCTATGACCTGTTCATGATCGCCATGGGGCCAATCGTACTCCTGATCCTGCACCTTGCGCTGACGCGCACGCGGCTCGGCCGGCTGGTGCGCGCCGCCACCCAGGATCGAGAAATGGTTGGGGCACTCGGCGTCAACCAGGCGCTGCTGTTCACCGCGGTATTCACCGCTGGATCATTGCTGTCGGGCCTCGGCGGGGCGCTGCAGCTCGCCCGAGAGCCGGCGAATCTCGCGATCGACCTCACCGTCATCGGCGACGCCTTCGTGGTGGTGGTGGTTGGCGGCATGGGGTCGATCCCGGGCGCATATCTCGCGGCCGTCATCATTGCTGAGGTCAAGGCGCTGTGCATCGGGGTCGGGGTGGTTCACCTTGGAGGCCTGGACGTCAATTTCTCCAAGCTGACGCTGGTGGCGGAATTCATCGTCATGGCGGCCGTGCTGATCCTGCGCCCGCACGGGCTGTTCGGCACTATTGTCGCGCTGCGCGCCGTCAGCGCAACGGACTCGCCGCTGCGCCCGGCATCGAAATGGCTCAAGACCGGCGCAGCGGTGTTGCTGGTCCCCCTCATTTCCCTTGCGGCCGCGCACGCAAATTCGCCCTACGCACTGGTGCTCGGCACCGACGTGCTCATCGCCGTTATTTTTGCCGCCAGCCTGCATTTCATCATGGGGCCTGGCGGCATGCATTCGTTCGGCCATGCCGCTTATTTCGGCCTCGGCACCTATGGGGCCGCCCTGTTGGTGAAGTTCCTGCAAGCCCCGATGTTGGCGGCGCTCCTTGCCGCCCCGGCAGTGGCGGGCCTCGGGGCCATGCTGTTCGGCTGGTTCGCGGTGCGCCTGTCGGGAATCTATCTCGCCATGCTGACGCTGGCCTTCGCCCAGATCGTGTGGTCGATCGTGTTCCAGTGGCAGGATTTCACCGGCGGCTCCAACGGCGTACTTGGCATTTGGCCGTCGCCGCCGTTCGATGAGCCGTGGCGCTTCTATCTCCTCACGCTCGCGGTGGCCGTGGTTGTCGTCGTGGCATTGCGAACGATCGTGTTTTCGCCGTTCGGCTACGCCATGCGGGCGGGACGCGATTCGCCGTTGCGAGCCGAGGCCATCGGCATCGATGTCAAGCGCGTCCACTGGATCGCCTTCGCGATGGCGGGCGCTGCCGCCGGACTTGCGGGCGGCCTGTTCGCGTTTGCCAAGGGGTCGATCTCGCCCGAGACCATCAATGTGGGCCGCTCCATCGACGCCATCGTGATGGTGCTCTTGGGCGGCCTCGAATCCCTGAGCGGCCCGATCGCCGGCGCGGCGATTTTCGCAACCTTGCAGGACACCGTCATGCGCCAGGCCGAATACTGGCGCGCGCTGCTGGGCGCAATCATCCTGGTGCTCGTCCTGGTATTTCCGGGCGGCATCGTCGGCGCTCTGGCGAAAGCGATTGCGGATCGGGGCGCTGCGCCTGGAAAGACGCCATGACGGTGTTTGCGATCCGGGACCTGTACAAGTCGTTCGGCGGTGTACGGGCCGTAGCCGGTGTCAGCTTCGAGATCGGCCGCGGCGAGCTGCTGGCGCTGATCGGACCGAACGGGGCCGGCAAGTCCACCTGCTTCAACATGATCGGCGGTCAGCTGCGGCCCGATGCGGGCGATATCCTGTTCGAAGGCCGCAGCATCGCTGGATTGCGGCCGCGCCAAATCTGGCGCCTCGGGGTCGGACGCACCTTCCAGGTCGCCGCCACCTTCGCGTCGATGACGGTCATCGAGAACGTCCAGCTCGCCCTCGCCAGCCATCACGGCCGGCTTCACGACATGGTCGGCTCGCTCGGCGCCTGCCGTCGCCAGGAGGCCGAGGAGCTGCTCGACCAGGTCGGCATGACGGATGCGGCGCACCGCGCCTGCCGGGAGCTTGCCTATGGGGACGTCAAGCGGGTCGAGCTTGCGATCGCGCTCGCCAACGATCCGCGGCTGCTGCTGATGGACGAGCCCACCGCCGGCATGGGACCGCGCGAGCGGCTCGACATGATGGCGCTGGTCAAGCGGCTTGTGGCGCGGCGCGGCGTTACAGTGCTGTTCACCGAGCACTCCATGGACGTGGTGTTCGCCTTCGCGGATCGCATCATCGTGATGGCGCGCGGAGCGCTCATTGCGGAGGGCGATGCCGCGGCCATCCGGAACAATGCGCAGGTGCAGGAGGTCTATCTCGGCGGCGGGACGACCTATGCGGCCTCTTCTCCCTCCCCCCTTGTGGGGGAGGGCCGGGGTGGGGGGTGGTGCCCGCGGGGCACAGTCGTGTCCTACTCCTCGACCCCCACGGAGGGGAGCAGCGCAGTGCCGCCACGAGCGATGCGGACACCGTCTTGGAGGTCGAAAACCTCAATGCCTGGTATGGGGCGGCGCGGGTGCTGTTCGACCTCACGCTGCGGGTTGGCCGCGGCGAAGCGGTCGCCCTGATGGGCCGCAACGGCGCCGGGAAGTCGACGACCATCAAGTCCCTAATGGCGCTGATGGCGCGGCGCAGCGGCACGGTGCGCTTCTGCGGCCGCGATATCTCGCGTTTACGCCCCCCCTGAGATCGCCCGCCTTGGGATTGGCTTCGTCCCGGAGGACCGCCGGGTGTTCTCCGATCTCACCGTGGCGGAGAACCTCGACGTCGGCCGCCAGCCGCGGCGCCGGTTTCCGGACGGAAAACCGGCGCCGGTGTGGACCAAGGAGAAGCTATACGATCTGTTTCCCAACCTGGCCGCTATGGCCAATCGCCTCGGCCGTCAGATGAGCGGCGGCGAGCAGCAGATGCTGGCGGTGGCGCGGACCCTCATGGGCAATCCGCTGCTGGTGCTGCTCGATGAGCCGTCGGAGGGCGTCGCGCCCGTGATCGTGAAGCGGATGGCGAACACTATTTCGGAGCTGAAGAAGGCGGGATTGTCGGTGCTGCTGTCCGAGCAGAATATTCATTTCGCCGAGCTGGTGTGCGACCGCGCCTATGTGCTGGAAAAGGGTCAGGTGCAGTGGCAAGGCGCCATGGCGGAGCTTGCCGGGGACACGGCGACGCAACGTGCGCTGCTCTCGATGTGACGAGCGCAGTGTGACGAGGTGGGCTAGGCGTTGACGTTGTGCGTCGCCCCGTGGGGGGATACTAACCTAGCTAGTGTCATCCCCTCAGGCTGCCATCACGTGGCGAGACGGCGACGGAATTGGACGCCCAAGGCGCTTAGCTTCATCGATCCATTCAGCGATTGCATCCTTCACTGAGTGCAACGCTTCTTCTTCCGTCTCGCCATCGGACATGCAACCTGGAAGATCAGGCACCAAGGCAATGAACCCCCCCCCTTCGGCCGGTTCAATCAGGATGGAGTAGTCAGACATTCCTGGCTCCTAGGACTAGATCAACGAAGCGGACAAGCCGTCGAATGTAACCGGGCTTGATTGGTCGCTTGTAAGCAATGGTCAAGATTTCGCGTTGCGTCGGATCAGAAATCTTCCAATGTGACCCGCGGCTGGGGGGCTCACAATGAATATCATGCTCTCGACATAGCCTCTGGACATCTTCAATCCGCCAACCGGACGGATTGTTTCGCATTTTATCAAGCAGCTTCATCGCACCCCAAACCCAAAGATAGTCCCTCTTGGAGAAGCCGGCTAGACCCTCCTCAGCCTCGGGAACGGCGCTCAGGAAACATGGGCTGGGCTAAAGCATGAAACAGCAAATCGCCTCGCGAAGGTCCGACGTGATGGGCGGAGCGGCCGTCTTCTATGGCACACGGGTTCCCGTGAAGCTACGGATGCAGGTATGCGGCGTTGGCCACCCGCCATGCGCCGAAGACCGATCAGCCGCCCCTCAAAATCTCTCGCATCCGCTGCGGGGTCACGGGAAGCCTGGTCACGGCGCCCGGAATCCCGATCGCGGCGTCGATCGCGCCTGCGATTGCGGCGCCGACCGCATTGACTCCGGCCTCGCCGGCGCCCTTGAGCCCCAGCGCATTGAGCGGGCTCGGGGCGTCCTCCGTGATGACGACTTGGAGCGCCGGGATTTCGCGCGCGGTTGGCATCGTGTAGTCCGCGAAGGTGACGCTCAGCGGTTCGCCGCGATCGTCGTAGCAGAACTCCTCCAGCAGGGCGCCGCCGAGTCCTTGCGCGAACCCGCCGGCGATCTGGCCCTCGACAAGCATCGGATTGACGGCCTTGCCGATGTCGTAAGCCACCAGATAGCGCTCGACCGTCACGCCGCCGGTCTCGCGGTCGACCCGCACCACCGCAATGTGCACCCCGTAGGGGTAGTTCATATGGTCGCAGTAGAACCAGCCGTCCGCCGCGAGGCCGGGCTCGCGCTCGCCCCGCAGTTTCGAGGTCGGCGCCAGGGCCCGGGCGATCTCGGCGAGCGTGATGGAGGGACCGGCATCGCTGTCCCGCGTCACGACCGTGCCGTTCACAATGTCCAGCTCATCCATGTTCCGCTGGAGCAACACGGCGGCGAGTTCGATCGCCTTCCTCTTCACTTCCGCTGCTGCCCGGCGGGTCGCCTCGCCGGTCATCACGGTGACGCGCGACGCGAACGCACCGACCCCGAAGGCAATGCGATCCGTCTGGCCGTGGACGACGCGCACGCGTTGGTAATCGACGCCGAGCGCATCGGCGCAGATCTGCGCCACCACGGTCTCGACGCCCTGCCCGACCGACGCCGCCCCGCTGATCACTTCGACGGCCCCTGCCTCATCAACGCTGAGGTGAACGCACTCGAACGGCCCAAGACCGCTCTTTTCCACGAACATCGCGAGCCCGGCGCCGACCGCTTCGCCGGCAGCGCGGCGGCGCTGCAAGTCCGTCTGCAGGCGCTCCCAGCTGATCGCGGCCAGCGCCTTGTCGAGCAGGCCCCCGTAGTCGCCTGAGTCAAGCACCACATCGGTGCCGAGCGTCGCGAACGGCCGCGGATAGGGAAATTCGGATCTGTCGATGAGGTTGCGGCGGCGCAGCTCGACGGCATCGAGGCCGAGCCGAGCCGCAATGGCGTCCATGATGCGCTCGCGCGCAAAGGTGCTCTCAAAGCGGCCGGGCGCCCGGTAGGTGCCACCGGGCGTCTTGTTGGTGAGGCGGATACGCCCGGTCGCCCGATAGGCGGGGACCCGATAGGGCCCGGGCAGCATGGTGGCTGCAAGGTCCGGCACCGTAGCCGCATGGGTGCGCACGTAGGCGCCCTGATCGTGAAAAAACGCATCGTCGAACGCCAGGATGCGGCCGGCGCGATCGACCGCGGCGCGGATGCAATGGGACTGCTGGCGCGAGTGATTCGCCGCGATGAGATGCTCGCGGCGATCCTCGATCCATTTGACGGGCCGGTCGAGCCGCAGCGCCGCCAAGCATACGAGCACGTCCTCGGGGTAAAGCTCACCCCGGATGCCGAAGCCTCCGCCCACATGGCCCTCATGAAGATGCACCGAGGACGGGGCGCGCCCCAGCATGCGCGCGATGCTGTCGCGGTTCCAGTGCGGCACCTTGGCGGCGCCGTACATTTCCAGGATATCGCGGGAAGCGTCGTAACGCGCGATGGCGCCTCGGGCCTCGATCGGCACCCCGGAATGGCGGCCAATGTCGAGCGTAAGCGCGATGATGGCGTCCGCTTCGCGAAATGCTTGCTCGACCTCGCCGTAGTGTTTCTCAACGATTGCGGCCTCCGTGGAGTGGCCAGGCTCAAACTCGCCAGGCGGCCCGTCGGCCGCAAGCACAGGGCGTAACTCTTGGGTCTCGACCGCGACCAGATCGGCGGCATCCTCCGCCACGTAGGGATCGGCTGCGAACACGGCCGCTACCGGCTCACCCACATAGCGCACCCGGTCGCGCGCCAAAATCGGCTGCCGATAGGCCGCCAGCCCCTCGATGCGCGACAGGCGGAAGTCGATCGGCGGAATGCCGGCGACATCGGCAGACGTCCAGACCGCGACGACGCCCGGCAATGCCTGCGCGTCGCCGGCCTCGATCGACACGATGCGGCCGTGCGCGACGGCTGAGCGCACCAGGCGCATGTGAAGCTGATGCGGGAAGGAAATGTCCGCCGCATAGGCGCCGCGCCCAGTGACCAGCGGGCGATCTTCAAGGCGCGGAACCGATTTTCCGACGAAGGGCATATCGCAGGCGATCACGCCGCGCCGACCCCCCGCAAGGCGGCGCGAATCCGCTGCGGGGTGGCGGGAAGTTCGTCGATCGAAACGCCGAAGGGCGCGAGCGCATCGTTGATGGCATTGAGAATCGCGGCCGGCGCCCCGATCGCCCCGCCTTCGCCGAGACCTTTCGCCCTGGTGATCGAAAACGCCTCCGACTGGGTCTCCAGATGATGGATTTCGATCGTCGGTACGTCCCGGGCTGTGGGCAGAAGATAGTCTGCGAAGGTGGCGGTCAGGACGTTGCCGCTGTTGTCGTAAACGATTTCTTCGAGCAGCGCATTGGCGATGCCCTGGGCGACGCCGCCGTGGATCTGGCCCTCGGCGATCATCGGGTTGATGAGGCGGCCGGCATCCTCGGCGACGAGCAGCTTTTCCAGCGTGACCTTCCCGGTCTCGATATCGATTGCCACCACCGCGATATGGCACGCGTTCGAGAAAGTCCCCGGAGGGTCGTAAGTGGCGCTTTCGCGCAGGCCCGGCGTCAACTCGCTTCTGAACCGATGGGCCTGATGGTAGGCCGCGCGCGCCAGCGCGGCGATGGGGATTTCCCGATCCGTACCGGCAACGCGCGCCACGCCGTCCGCCAGCACGATGTCGTTGGCCGCAGCTTCGAGCAGGTGCCCGGCCATGACGCGCAACTTGCTGCCGACCTTGCGCGCCGCCATGAGGCTTGCGCCGCCCGCAATCACCAGCGAGCGGCTTGCAAAGGTGCCGAAGCCGTAAGGCGTGCGGTCGGTGTCGCCGTGGGTGATCGTGATGCGGTCGGGCGCGACGCCGAGTTCATCGCCGATGATCTGGGCGAGCGTCGTGCGCAGGCCCTGTCCGTGCGGCGAGGCGCCGATGCGCGCTTCCACGAAGCCCGACGGGTCCATGGCGAGCTCGACCGTTTCCCAGCCCGGCGCAACCTCCATGCCGCGCGCCGCGAAGGCCGGCGTGCCGTATCCGGTGCGCTCCGAGAAGGTGGCGACGCCGACACCGAGATAGTGGCCTTCGGCGCGCGCCTTCATCTGGCGCTGGCGGAAAGCCGGCAAGCCGGCCGCAGCGGCCGCCATCTCCATCGCCTCCACATAGCTCGCCTCGTCGAACGTGAGGCCGGTCGCCGATACGTAGGGAAAGCGCCTGATCAGGTTGCGGCGGCGAATCTCTAAAGGCTCGATTGCGAATGCCGCAGCGGCCTTGTCCATCAGCCGTTCCATCGCCACGGTGATGACCGGCCGCGCCACGCCGCGATACGGCGCCATCGGACAGGTATTGGTGGCGACGCCGCGGGCGCGGCACGCATATTCCTGCACGTCGTACGGGCCGGGCAGTTCCGCCATCGCCATCAGGGGTTCGACGCCGCAGGTGGTCGGATAGCACGAATAGGCGCCGATGTTGGAAACGACGTCCGCATCAAGCGCCAGCAGCCGGGCGTCGGCATCGAACGATCCTTCCAACACGATAGAGAGGTCGCGGCCGTGATAGCAGGACGTGAGATTTTCGCGGCGGTCCTCGGTCCACGCCACCGACGTGCGTAGCGTGCGGGCAAGCCAGGTGACGAGAACGAATTCCGGCCCGAGCGACATCTTCTGTCCGAAGCCGCCGCCGACATCCGGCGCAATCACGCGCAGATCGGATTCCGGCATGCCGATCACGTCCGCGATTGCGGTGCGGATGATGTGCGGCATCTGGGTTGCGCAAGTCAGCGTGACACGTCCGCTCGCAGCATCATAGGTGGCGTGGGCGGCGCGCGGCTCCATCGGAGATGCGTTCTGTCGCCGCGAGCGAATTTCGATTTTCACGCGGCGGTGCGCAATGGCGGCAGCGGCGTCGAAATTCGCGGTCTTGATGCGGCCCTCGACAATGACGTTCCCTCCCGCGTCGGCGTGAACCGCGGGCGCACCCGGCGCTAGCGCCGCCGTCGTATTCACCAGCGGCGTCGTTTCCTCGATCTCGACGGTGGTGCACTCGGCCAAGTCCTCGGCGGCCTCGCGGCTATCGGCCACCACAGCGGCGACCGGTTCGCCGACAAAGCGCACCACTTCACGCGCCAGGATCGGTTGGGCGATCGGCGCATATTTGAACTTGTGGAGCATTGGGACGATCGGGCGCAGCGCGGTGATTTCAGCGGCTGTCACCACCATCGCGCCCTCCGGCGCCAGCACGCGCACATTGCGGCCCGCCGCAATCGGACTGCGCACGAACCGCACCCACTTGGCGGCCGGCAGGTCGCCGGTGAAGCGGCCCTGTCCGGTCAGGAGCGCCGGGTCTTCGACCCGGCGCAGCGAGCGGCCGACCCAGCCGCCTCGATTGGCGTGGGAGGTCACCACCTACTTCGCCGGCGGCTTGGCCGCAAACGGCGAGCCGCGAACGCACATGCGGCCGCGCGGGTCTTGCCAGAGCTTTTCGGTCGCGTGCAGGTGCCCGATCGCTTGCGCGATGGTGCGGAAATCAAAGTGCGCGAACCGCTCGGCGATATCGGTGTAATAGAGCGGCGCTTGGTCGATGGCGGCAAGAATTTTTTCGGCGAGCTGCCGAACCGCGGCTTCATCGCCGGCTGCCCCCGCCGCGTCCGCCTTGCCGTCCGCATAGTCGGCGATCCTGGCGGTTTCCGCATACGCATAGGTGATGCGCTCGTAGTGCTCCTTCGGAATGCCCTCCGGGATGGTGGCGTCGATGCCGACCTTGGCGCCGGTGGGCACCACGCCCGATCCCTGCGGCAGGCTTGGATCGAGCGGCTTTGCGCGCGCATTGTTGACGATCATGATGTCGCGGTCGCCCTGAACACGGGTCGCGATCGCCCATTCGACCTCGGTCGGATCGAATACGTCGATGTCGTCGTCGACCACCACCACGTGCTTGAGGTCCATCACCGACAGCGCCGCTAGCAGCGCATTCTTGGCCTCGCCAGGCT
>WNFD01005825.1_pt1 | contig 18859 bp, 14 predicted proteins | sample 5400491 | NCBI WGS metagenome assembly WNFD01 (sample SAMN13153343, study PRJNA577476) | soil metagenome | isolation source: 120 cm saprolite under Douglas fir tree site 2 hole 2 replicate 2 | place: USA:California | collected 2015-04-18 | reverse complement strand
GTCAAACGTGTGGCATCGGCGGTCGGTGAAGGGTCGATCTCTGTTTCGTTTGTCCACCGCGCGCTGGCCGAGTTCGCAGACCATCGAGATCTCAAATGACCGACCGTCATCAAGACCGTTAAGCACCCGAAGGCGAGACAGTGCGAGGAGTGCTCGAAGATTGGCGCTCGATGGGTCCAACTGAACCTGTCAGGAGCGCGAGTCACGCGGTGCTGCGACAGCTCCGCGAATCAACACGCCAGCAAAAACTCAGGGACAAAACTCAGGGACAGACGGGACGTTCACGGGACTTTCGGAGACCCGGAAATAAAATGGGCCGGTTCCTGGCACCGGCCCTTCACTACTTCAAATTGGTTGCGGGGGTCAGATTTGAACTGACGACCTTCGGGTTATGAGCCGGAAAAAATAATAGCCCGTCTTTGCTTCTCAACGATTTACGTACATCTTGGTCGACCTATTTCATGGGTGTTCTTCGATAGTTTGTTCCCAATTTGTTCTCGATTTGTTCCCAGTTTTTGAGGTGACCCCCTCAACTGTCACAAAAACTTTGGGCACACTTTCCGTTTTCTAAAAGTGTTCTTGCATCTCCTAGTAGGTTAAGGGGTCTGGGGGGGCGACGTCGCCCCCTCCCCCAGAAAATTGGTCGCGCGCGTTGGTCATGGTCTAAAAAACACGAGGGTTGCATTCGCTGAGCTTTCCACTTCCCTCGGACTTTCCGTTTGCTGCTCGAATTCTTCCGGTGAACGGTAGCCCAACGCCGAGTGCAGTCGCTGGCGATTGCAATACTGTTCGATGAACTCTTCGATGTTCACACGCATGTGCCCAAGGTCCCCGTAGCAGCTCGCGTAGATTTCTTCCCGCTTCAGTGTCTTCATGAAGCTCCCGCAACTGGCATTGTCGTATGGATTCGCCGGCCGACTCATGCTAGGGATCATTTGGTGCTGGCGTAACACGTTCACGCATTCGCTGGACGCGTATTGCAGACCACGATCCGAATGGTGCATCAAGCCTGGTCCTGGTTTCCTTTCTGCGAGAGCCTGGTTCAGCGCTGCGAGCGCCAATCGCACCGCCAATGTTTTGTCCAACTCCCACCCCACGACTTTTCGGGAAAAAGCGTCGAGAACCACCGCCAAATACACAAACCCCCTCTTCAATCGGATGAAGGTGATGTCTGCGACCCACAACTGAACGATCACCCTCCGTTTCATGCGACCGGCCAGGTTCAGATGAATCTCGAATTCATGCTGGCTATTCGTAGTCACGACAAATGCCCGTTCCCGCATGCCGAGTAGGTTGTCCTCCGCCATGATCCGCATGACCCGTTTGTGATTTACCGGCATGCCCAGCCGCCGCAATTCTGCCGCAGTGCGGCGATAGCCGTAGCGCCGCCGATGTTCGACGGCGACCTGCTGAATCGCCGATCGCACTTCCATCTCCACTTCGACCGGGCGCTGCTCTCGAAAGGAACGGTAGAAGCTCGCCCGGCTGACTCGCGTCAGGTCACACATACGTTCGATACTCAAGCTGCCTTGCAATGACATCACTTCTCGGATTTGGTCATAGATGCCATCTCGCTAGTTGCGCCTTTCTTCTGGGGTCGAGCCTCGACTTTTTGCAAGGCACCTTTGAAAGTTTGCTGAAGCCAGCAGAACGAGGAACCAGTCGGGTGATCTGCCAGTAAAAACTGAGGTGCAAACAGCGTTCAACGCCTATCCGACAATTGTGCGCAGGATGCTTTCAGGATCTTGGCATTCGCGCTTCGGGAAATATCCCTAACAAATTTTGAGGGAAAGACCTGATTGTGCGGGGGTTCTGCCTCCGCTATCGTCCGGCTTGGGTCGAGTTTCCGTTCATCATTGAAGCGGTCCGAAGCGTACGACGAGCTTCACGGGAACCAGGCCTTGAATAAATCGGGAGTCCCGCCGGAATGGGACTCCAACGGTGGTAGCTTCTCTGGGGGACGGAATGAGCATGCGGAATCAGCAGTGGCCGTGGTTCGCAATTCTGACCAAGACCGGACGGGAAAAGAATGCAACGCTGCTCCTGGAAAATTCGGGGTTTGAATGTTACTTGCCGGTCAGCAAGTCCAGCCGGAAGTGGTCCGATCGCATAAAAGAAATTGATGTGCCGCTGTTTCCGGGATATTTGTTTTGCCGGATGAATCCGAATGACCGGCTGCCCGTTCTGATCACTCCTGGCGTGGTCCAGATCGTCGGAACGGGTAAGACCCCGATTCCGGTCGAAGAGCAGGAGATCGCTGCCATCCAGCGCGTGGCCAGCAGCGGACTCGCGGCGATGCCGTGGCCTTACTTGCAGGTTGGCCAGACGGCCCGGATCGAAGCAGGGCCGCTGCAGGGAATGAGCGGGATCGTCGTCAGAATCAAGTCTGGATTGAAGCTGGTGTTGTCCGTCCAATTGCTGCAACGCTCAATTGCGGTGGAGATCGATCGAAGCTGGATTCGTGCGGCGCATTCCACTAGCGTCGCGGAACACCGGTCCCCAACGGAAGTGTTTGACGGGGCAGCCTGCTGATCGAATGAAAGCGGAGTGCGCCCAGAGCCCCGTGCAATAACCCAGCGCAACAATTTGAAAAGCAAGAACAGGCCGCATGTAAACCCACCAACCCTGGCCGCCTAAAAATTCTTTCCTCCCAGTGGATCCCGAGAAGGCCATGCAATTTCTTGTATTCATCACCGCGCTGTTGCTATCGGCACTCTTCACGCGCATGGTGCGTGATTATGCCAACCGGCACGGTTGGGCCGCTCCGCCGGCTTCGGATCGCCATATCCACACGCGGCCCATACCGCGGCTGGGCGGAGTTGCGATTTTCCTGACGCTCTGGGGTATCGCGCTGCTGGCGCATTGGGTGCCGGAGCATTTCGGTATGAGCGGATTCCCGTTGTCGCAGCTCACCGTGAAGATCCTTGGGCCGGCAACGATAATTTTCCTGCTCGGGCTGATTGACGATTTTTGCGACATTAGCGCGTACACCAAATTTTCCGTTCAGGCGCTGGCGGCGGTACTGTTGTACTGCAACGGCATTGGGATTTCTCAGTTGACGATTCTCGCGGGCCACCCACACCTGGGTTGGCTGGTGGGACTCCCGCTGACCATTCTTTGGGTTCTTTGGATTACCAACGCGTTCAACCTGATTGACGGACTGGACGGGTTGGCCGCCGGTTCGGCGCTGCTCTCTACTTTGGTGAGCTGTGTCGTGGCGATGGTCGGCCACAACGAAGTTGTTCTGATCCTGACGCTCGCCTTGGCCGGCGCGATCAGCGGATTTCTACGCTACAACTTCAACCCGGCTTCCATCTTCCTCGGCGATTGTGGCAGCCTGCTGATCGGGTTCCTGATCAGCGCGATTGCCATCGCCGGTTCGCACAAATCTCCGACGATGGTGGCGGTTGCAATTCCCATCGTCTCCCTCGGACTTCCGATTCTGGACGTAACGTTCGCGGTATTGCGGCGCTTCCTGAGCTATAAGCGCCTGTTCGCACCAGATCGCGAGCACATTCACCACAAATTGCTTGGCAAAGGAATTTCGCACCGACAGACAGTGCTGTTGCTTTACAGCGTCAGCGCGTGCTTTTGCCTCTTCAGCCTGCTGCTTCTGAATCCCGGCGGCGCCGCGCTGGCTGCGGTCCTGGTGGTGGTGGGAATCGGCGTGCTGATTGGCGTGCAACAACTGAAGTATCACGAGTTTCTGGAACTCGGCCGCGCGGCCCGCCGCACATTGAATCAACGCCACGCGATTGCCAACGGGATCAGTGTGCGGCGGACGGCAGACAATCTGGAGACTTGCACCAGCTTGCCGCAGTTTTGTCAGATTTTACGGAACTGCCTGGAGCCGATTGGCTTCGACGGTTTCGGGCTTTATCTCTCGACAGGGTTGCCGGCGGATGCAGACCTCGGCCCGTTAAAGATGGTGGGCCGGTCCAAACTCCATTATTTTTGGGTCCAACTGCCAGAACCGTGTGATGCCAATTGGAGTTTGACATTCAGCCTGACGAAAGGAAATGGGAAATCCCTGGGCGGTTTCACTTTGTATCGAAAAAACACCGCCTCTCCGCTTTGGATGGATCTGGATGCCTTTACGACAACTGGATTTTCCAGTGCCGTCGGCGCCTGCGTTGAGAATATTCAGAACACTTGGCCGGGGCAGGCGGAAGAAGAAAAGAGTCAGAAGCCCGCGTACGAACCAACCGGTACGGCGATTCGTCCCGGTTTCCGGCATTCCATTCCGGTTCGTAGCTCAGGCTAGTTCTCAACTTTGACGTACCTCGCGGCAAAGACAGGGCCGCCAAAATGAACATGGAACCGAACACACGGACATTGGTAAGTGCGATGCAGTCTACGCGACAACGGAGTTTCTATGCTTTGACCAGCTCCAAGCTGACTCGGCTGGCAGCTTGTGTGTTGTTCATTTCCAGACTCCTTGGTGTCGGTTTGGCCGGCGCTATCTTGATCGGAGGCGCATCCGCGCAAACTCCGGCTGCAAACGCGTCCGACGAAGAGAAAGCCAAGTGCGCTAACCAGATTCGCTCAACCTACTTGCTTGGACCTGACGATCAATTGGAAATATCCGGTCCGGAGCTGACAGATTTGTCCAACAAGCCGGTCCGCATTGATGGTGAGGGCGACATCCAGGTGCCGCTGGCCGGGTCTGTGCACGTGGCTGGATTGACCGTGCAGCAGACCGAGAAGGAACTAGACAAAGTTTTGAGCAAGTACATCAAGCATCCCCAGGTTGCTGTAAACGTCGTGGAGGTTCGCAGCCAGCCCGTCTCCGTCCTCGGCGCTGTGAATTCTCCCGGCGTCCACCAGGTGCAGGGACACAAGACGGTGCTGGAGATGCTGGCCTCTGCCGGTGGCATTCGCCCGGACGCGGGGTACAGCATTCGTATCACCCGCCAAGTGGAATGGGGCTGCATCCCTTTGCCCGGCGCGCAGCTGGATGCTTCCGGAAAGTACAGCGTGGCGGAAGTGAACTTGCGAAAAATCATGGACGCCAAGACGCCGGAAGAAAACATCCAGATTCTTCCGCACGACGTGATTTCCGTTCCCAAGGCGGAAATGGTTTACGTGATCGGCGAAGTCCATCGTTCCGGTGGCTTTGTTCTGGGCGAGCACCAGTCCATCTCCGTCTTGCAGGCGCTCTCGCTGGCCGAGGGACTGAACACGGGCGCTGACCCGCGCCACGCCAAGATTCTTCGGCTGAAGCCGGACGCCGATCAGCGGGAAGAGCTCAAGGTGGATGTGAAGGATGCGCTCAACGGGAAAAAGCCCGACTTTCCCCTGCACGGCGAAGACATTTTGTTTATACCAGGCAGTACCGGCAAGAAAGCGGCGCTGCGCGGGCTGGAAGCAGCAATTCAAACCGGAACCGGCCTGGCTGTTTGGCGCATACCTTGAAACCAGGTTTAAGGGGTTGAAATGAGAGCTTCGGAGTTTCCAATTCAGAGAAAAAACGGCCGCTCCATAGAGATTGATCTTTGGAATGAGCAGCGTCCCACGCCGTACAGGCATGCAGATGCGCCTGCGACGGAAATTGGCGCGGCGGGCGGTTACGACAGCCTGCGGGATCACTGGCAAGTTCTGTTCCGTCATCGCAAGACCTTGCTCAGTTTCCTTATCGCGGGTTTGGTGGGGGCAATCTTAATCAGCCTGATCCAGACTCCGATCTACCGCGTGCGCACTTCTCTGGAAATTCAGGGCACGAGTTTTCTGGAACAAAAGGGCCCCAACGACACTGGCGGAAACTACGCTTCGCCGGAGACGTACGTGGAAACACAGGTCAAGCTTCTGCAGAGCGAATCTTTGTTGGAGCATGTGATTGACAAGTTGAAGCTGCAGAATGAGCAGCCGAAAACCGGATTGCGGGCACTTACCTGGCGCATCCACCGCATGTTCCAGTTCTCCGATCCTTCGGGCCTTCCGGAACGCGAAAAATTGATGCATGAAATCGAACGGAATCTGACGGTTCGCACATCCGGCAACTCGCGTTTGCTGGAAGTGACCTATGAATCGCCGGATCCCAAGGGCGCGGCCGATTTTGCGAATACGCTGGTCAGCCAGTTCATTGAGCTGAGCCAGGAAGAGCGATGGAAATCCGCGCAGGGCACGGCCGAATGGCTGACAAGCCACCTGGACAAAATGAAGGCGCAGTTGGAGCAGTCCGAGACGGAGATGCAGGAGTATGCGCGCAAGTCCGGATTGTCGTTCACTTCGGAAAAAGAAAATTTGGCGGAGAGCCGGCTGAAGGAATTGCAGGACGCTCTCGACAAAGCCCAGGCGGATCGCATTGCCAGCCAGGCGAAACTCGAAGGGGCGAAGACCAAACCGGCCGATACTCTGCCGGAAGTCCTCGACGACACCACCATGCGCGAATATCGCCAGCGGCTGACGGATTTGCAGCGGCAATACGCGGAACTCAGCGCGACGCTGACGCCGCAGCACTACAAGGTGCAGCGCGTTCAGGCACAGATTGACGAGCTGAAGACCGCCATGCAGAGAGAACGCGGAAACGTCGTCCACCGCATCGGCAACGAATATTCGGCCGCGCTCCGCCGCGAGACGCTGCTGAGCAAGGCGCGCGACCAGCAGGCGAAGGTGGTCGCGGTTCAGTCGGAGAAGGCCATCCACTACGACACGTTAAAGCGCGACGTGGACTCGAATCGCCACCTCTATGAGGTGATGCTGCAGCGCGTCAAGGAAGCCAGCTTGGCTTCCGCCATGCGCGACAGCAACGTGATGGTGGTTGACCGCGCCCGGCCTCCGCTGCTGCCTTATCGCCCGAGCCTGCCGATGAATTCCGCGATCGGCTTGTGCAGCGGTGTGCTATTCGGAATTGGCTTTGTGTTGCTGCGCGAACGCGTAAACCGCAAGATCAGCGTTCCCGGCGACGCGCAAGTGTACCTGGATTTACCGGAGCTGGGCGTCATTCCATTGGACGAAACCGCCGCCCCCCGTCAGATCTCCAACGGCTTTCACCCCCGGCGCCCTGCTCCGGCTCTCCAGGCCTGGAAATCGACTGGCCCGGAGCTGGCCACATGGAAACGCAAGCCATCGTTGGTGGCGGAAGGCGCACGGACGACGCTCACCTCGATTCTGTTGCCCAGCGAAAATGGCGAAGGGCCGCAGGTCATTGTGATTACCAGTCCGTGCCCGGGCGACGGGAAGACTACGGTCGCATGCAACCTGAGTATCGCCGTGGCGGAGATCGGTCGCAAAGTTTTGCTGATCGAGGGTGATCTGCGGCGGCCGAGGCTGAACAGCGTATTTGGCGTGGGCAACAACTGGGGCTTGAGTGACGTCCTGCGCGGCGATGGCGCCCTGGAAAATGTGTCCGTGTCCCACCTGGTTCGTGAAACGGAAGTGGCCGGATTGTACCTGTTGCCCGGCGGAAGTTGCGGGGTCACGCCTTCAAATCTTTTTTATTCTCCGCGCATGGCGACGTTGCTGAAACAGCTGCGAGGGGAGTTCGACATGATTCTGATGGACGCGCCGCCGATGATTCATTTGGCCGATGCGCGTGTTTTAGGCCACTTGTCGGACGGCGTGGTGCTGGTAATTCGCGCGGGACAAACCACGACGGACAGCGCGCTCTCCGCCTGCCAGAGATTCGCGGAAGACGGCACGCGGGTGCTGGGCACTATTCTGAACAGTTGGGATCCGAGGACGACCGGCGGTTATGGCTACGGAGGTTACGCGGATTATCACGCAGCCGCGAAAAAGTAATGCCGGAAGGGAGAAATGCGAATCTCCTCACCAGAGTTTTCAACGAACTGCAGCACTATATTTAAATTCCCCGGCGACGGGCGTTCTACATAGGAAACCCTCACTTTTGCCATGCTCTTTGATTCCCCAGCATATTTTGTTTTCTTAATTCCCGTTGTGCTGATTTACTGGCGCCTGAATCGACGCGAACAGAACATTTTCCTCCTGCTTGCCAGTTACTTCTTTTATGGCTGGTGGGATTGGCGATTCCTGGCGCTGATGATCTGCAGCACGACCGCGGATTTCCTGATTGCTCGGAAGATTGATCCCGAGCGTGGCGACCCGAACCGCAGGAAATGGTTCATCTTTTCTCTCGTTTTGAATTTTTCCATTCTCGGTACGTTCAAGTATTTCAATTTCTTCGCGGATTCTTTTTCGACGGCGCTGGACACGCTGGGATTCCACAACATCCCGATGCCGTTGATCCGTATCCTGCTTCCGCCCGGGATTTCGTTCTACACGTTCCAGGAAGTGGCCTACATCGTGGACGTATACAAGGCGCGGTTGCAGCCGACGAAATCGTTTGTGGAGTACGGACTTTTCGTCAGTCTATTTCCGCACTTGATCGCCGGGCCGATTCAAAGGCCGGGGCACCTGCTCCCGCAGGTGCAGAAGGAGCGTACGTTCGATGCCGACCGGTTTTTCGATGGCATCATGCTGATTTTCTCTGGCCTGATCCGCAAGTGCGTGGTCGCGGATAATTGCGCGGTGCTGGCGAATGCGGCATTCGGCGGTCAGTTCGGGCAACCGACCCTGTGGGTTGTTCTGCTGGGGACCTACGCATTCGCGTGGCAGGTGTATGGAGATTTCAGCGGCTATAGCGACATCGCCCGAGGCAGCGCCCAGTTGATGGGTTTCCATTTTATAGTTAATTTCCGGCAGCCGTATCTTTCACAACGCCTGCAGGAATTCTGGCGGCGCTGGCACATCAGCTTGAGCTCATGGCTGCGCGATTATCTCTACTTCCCGTTGGGCGGCAGCGCGGGCGGGAAGTGGAGAACTTCCCTGAACCTAATCACGACGATGATTCTTGCCGGGCTGTGGCACGGCGCAAACTGGACGTTCGTGATTTTCGGCGCGATACATGGCGTGGTGCTTTCCCTGGAGCGACTGGTTTTTCCGGCCGCAAAGGGAGCAGCCAATGCGCTTCCAACGAAAGGCTTGGGTCCATTCCTTTCCATCTGGGGGCAGCGGATTCTTACGTTCAACGTGTTTTGCCTGAGCCTGGCTTACTTTCGCGCGACCTCGCTCGCCGCGGCGACACAATACCTGGGAGGACTTTCTAATCTTGCCTGGCGGAGCGAGTACGGAACCGCATTCCTCATGCTGAGCCTTTTCTCCATACCGTTGTTCATCGTGGATCTGCTGATGGAAGCCAGCAACCAGGAATATCCGTTCGCGACCAGTTCGTATGCGTTTCGAACCGCGCTGGCCACAGCTGCTTTCGTTGTGCTGGCACTTTTTTCGGGGAGCAACCTCAATGCCTTTGTCTACTTCCGGTTCTAAGTCCAAGGCGATTGGCTACGCTAAGGCCCTCGCTGCGATTTGCGTCCTGCTCATCCTGGTGTTGGAGATTGCCTCGGTTTACCTCTTGAACCACCAGTCAGCGACGTACGCTCGGATTTCGCGGCAATACGACCAGGCGTTAAGGATCTGTCCAGTCGGTGCCGGTGAACCGCCGACCGTCCTGATGGTCGGCAATTCGCTCCTACTGCACGGCGTGCAGTTGGATCGCCTGCAAGAGCTGACAGCTTCGCGAATGCATCTTTACCCGATTTTTCTGGAAGCGACGGGCTATTACGACTGGCTGTATGCGTTGCATGGGCTGTTTCTGCGCGGAGCCAGGCCGCAAGTCGTGGTTCTCGGCGTCGGTGTGAATTACTTTCTGGAAAATGGCGTGCGCCAGGATTATGCGCCGATGATGTTCTTCAACGCGGGTGACACGCTTGCGGTGGCTTCCGACTTGAAACTGGATCGCACGGCAACCAGCAATCTGCTGCTGGCGCATTCGAGCACGTTCTGGGATACGCGCAGCGCGATTCGAATGCAGGTTTTGAACCACATTGTTCCACATCTCGAAAGTCTTTTTGCGCTCGTGAATCAGAAGCCATCGGTTCCAGAGGGAAGGGAATTCGCGGAGATCACCCTCCCCCGCCTGCAGAGGCTCCGCGAATTGTGTGAAGCAAACGGAGCCAGACTGATTCTGCTCGTCCCCCCGACTCTGGATTCCGGGAACGCGGTCAACGAGATGGCCGCCGCAGCACAGGCCGCGGGAGTGGGAGTGTCGGTGCCAATCGATCCGGCGGCGCTTTCGGCAAAGTTTTATCAGTCGGACGGAATGCATTTGAACCGGGATGGGGCAGTGATTTTTACATCGGCGCTGGCCAAAGATCTTCCGGAAAAGGTCACGGCGCGCGAAACGCTGGCCGCTCAGAAGTAGAGTTTTTCAAAACGCGATTTCACGCAGCGTGTGGAAATGAATTCCATGGCAATCACAAAAACAAAAGCGAGCGAGACCCGTGGGCACTGAAGCGCCCAACGTGTTCGCCCTGGAGCAGGGCGAGCGGTCCTCGCTGACCGCAGACTTCAGCTGGACATTCGTGGGTAACGTCATTTATGCCGCCGGCCAGTTCGCAATTCTGATGCTGTTGACGAAGTTGGTGCGGCCGGAGCAGGTTGGCCAGTACGCACTGGGCCTCGCGCTGGTTTATCCCGTAATGATGCTTGCGAACATGCAATTGCGCTCGGTGATGAACTCCAGCGCGAACAACCGGGCCCAGTTTGGGCATTACCTCAGTCTTCGCCTGCTGACCACGTTCGCCGCATTTGCAGTGATCTTCGGCATCACCCAAGTTCTCCGGTATGACCCCGAGCTGACGGCAGTGGTTTTGCTGGTAGGGGTCGCCTACGGAATCGAGACAATCAGCGACGTGTATTACGCCCGGCTGCAACTCCACGACAGAATGGTCGAAATTTCCAAATCGCTGATGGCTCGGGCAGCGTTGTCGGCTCTCGCTCTTGCCGCGGCTACTTATGTGACCAGAAGCGTGGTCTGGGGAATCGCGGGGGTCGCCGTAGCGCGCGCCGTCGTGCTCTTCGGCTACGACACTCGTGAACGCACGCACGTACTGCGCAGGCACGCCAAATGGTATTGGCTGAACGGGGAACTGGCGCCGCGATTCGATGCCGGCGAGCAACGCCGACTGCTGTGGCGGAGCCTTCCGCTTGGAATCGTTGTGCTTCTGACCACCCTGAATTCCAGCATCCCCAGCTTTTTCATCAAGCATGGAATCGGAGAACGCGACCTGGGCATCTTCTCCGCGCTTGGATTGACGATCTCGGTCGGGAACATGGCCGTGGTTTCGCTCGGGCAGTCCGCGTTCACCCGTTTGTCGAGAGCGTACGCCAGCGGGAACATCGCATCTTTTGGCTCGTTGCTTGCGGTGCTGCTCACTTGCGGCGCAGGCCTCGGGGTGTGTGGCATGCTCATCTCCAAATTCGCAGGGCGCGAGATTCTCACTCTTCTCTTCCGGCCCGAGTATGCGGAGCGGGCAGACCTTCTCCCCTGGATCATGGCAGCGGGCGCCGTTCTCTTCATGGCGCAATTTTTGGGATTCGGACTGACCGCCGCGGGTTGTTATCACTCGCAGGTGTACTTGAATATTTTGGCCAACGTAAGCCTTGTGGCCGCGTGTTACTGGCTGGTGCCCGGGAAAGGATTGCTCGGCGCGATCCTTGCGATGTTAATTGCGGCGATCGTGCAGCTTGTGGCGAGCGCCGCCATTCTCGCGGTTGGCATGCGGGAAAAAATAAACGTACGCACGGAAACGCTCGAAGCAGCGTGACGCCAGCGATGCAAATCCATCCGAAATTCGGAGAAAACAACTCGTGACGGAACAGAGTCCATTCGGCGCCTTCCCTGGCTATGAGGGCGTAATCGTTCCAGAAACGATGTACGACTATCCAGCCGGGCGGGGACGAGCGGCTGGACGAAGCACGCGTCTGCCCTCGAAGCCGCGATTTTCATTTGCCGGCAGATTTTCCCGCCTGTTTGCAGGCGCCGAACAACTTTCCACACTTGGAAAAATTGCGTTCGGCTCGCTGTGGCTGCTGGTGTTCGCCATGCCGTGGGAAGACGCCATCACGATTCCGGGATTTGGCACCAGCGTGCGGCTGATCGGAATGGTTACGCTCGGGCTGGGGGCGCTCGCAATCCTGGAGCGCGGAAAAGTCAGGAAGCCAGCGATTGGCCACGTCGTAATGGCGCTGTTCGTTGCGCTGGCCGCTCTTAGTTTCCTTTGGAGCCTTTATCCGGAAGGCACTCTGATCGAAGCATTCTCTTACGTCCAACTGTTCACGATGGTGTGGCTGATCTGGGAGCTGGCTTCGGGAGTGCAAGAGCAGATGCATCTGATGCGTGCCTATGTTTTCGGAACGTTCGTCTCCGGGATAGACACCATCTGCCTTTTTCTATCTCACCAGGAATCGGTCTACCAGCGTTATGCTGGTTGCGGGAACGACGATTCTGCTGACGGCCTCGAGAGGAGCCACGCTGGCTACGGTTGTCGCGCTCACGATCGTTCCGCTCACGCAAGCGCGCCTGGGCGGCCAGCAGAGAGTTGCACTACTCCTCACAGTCATTCTGCTCCTCGGAGGTATTTTATTTTTTGTCCCGGAGACTTCCTGGGAACGTTTGGCAACGGTACCCGCGGAATTCGAGCAAGGAACGTTTACCGGCCGTACGATCATCTGGAAAGCCGGCTGGGAGATTTTCTGCGCGCATCCCTTCGTGGGAATTGGAGCAAATGCGTTTCGCGTGATGGTCAGCCGTGAGCTCGTGGAACCCATTCGCATGGGTGAGGCGGATCCCGCGCCGCCCGCGCACAATACGTTTCTTTCGGTTCTTGTTGAGCAGGGTGTGCTCGGCTTCGTGGTGTTTTGCGGGATGCTGGGAGCCCTGGCGGTTTCGCTCAGGGGCATGCCGCCGTTTCCGCAGCGCCTCTGGATTGTGTCGCTGGCTGTTTGGGTCGTTGGCGTCTCCAGCTTGACGTGGGAAATGCGCAAACCAACTTGGTTCTTTTTCGGCCTTTTAATGGCGCAGTGCGGAAGCATTCCTCAGATGCTGCGCGACGCGCGAGCGTTCGCCCGCCTGCGATTGAGCGCAGCTCCCGCCTCCGCCCGAATCATGGGAATTGGACTTTCCGCCCGAAAACCCGGATGGCCGCTTTTCTCCTGAACAATTTCCTGGTCCAGACTGGCAGATTGAACTCATGAACAAAATCAAAGTAGTCCAGATTGTCCCGTTGCTGAGCCCGGGCGGCGCCGAGCGCGTTGCCGTCCACATCACACGGGGATTGAACCGCAGGCGCTATGAGCCGATTGTCATCTCCTTCAGCGGACGAGTGGGGTGCGACCTTGACCACATGCTGGAGGACGCGGGAATCGAAGCCCGCTATCTCGGCAAGCACCCCGGATTCGATTACCGCGTCTACAGTCGGCTGGACAGCGCTCTGAAGGAATATGCGCCGGATGTGATCCACACCCACTTGCACGTACTTCGCTACGCGTTGCCTTCCATGTTGCTGATGAAGCGCGTTGCAATGGTGCACACGGTCCACAATCTTGCCGAGCGCGAGATTGAGCCGCGCGCACGCATGATTCAGCGTTATGCGCTCACACACGGAGTGAAGCCGATCGCTGTGGCCGAAGAAGTGGCCGCCAGCGTGGAAAGCATGTATGGAGGCCACCGCTGTCGCGTGATCGCGAATTGCATTCCAACGGATCTTTATGCAAATCCCCAGACGCCGCGGGAAGTGTGGCGGGCAAAGGAAGGATTCAGGGATACCGATGTTCTTTTTGTGTGCGTGGCGCGATTCGCGCCGCAGAAAAACCACGCGCTGCTGCTGAAGTCGTTTGCCCAGGGTCCCGCGTCTGATCCTCGCGCGCATCTTGTGTTGGTGGGCGAGGGAGACTTGCGCGCGGAGCTTGAAGAGCAGGCCAGGAAGCTCAACGTGGCCGGCAAAGTTCATTTTCTGGGCCTTCGAAACGATATTCCCGACGTTTTGGGCGCGATGGATATCTTTGTTCTGAGCTCGGACTATGAGGGTAACCCGTTGTCGGTCCTTGAGGCCATGGCATCCGGGTTGCCGATCGTAAGCACTGCGGTTGGCGGCGTGCCGAAACTCTTCGAAGCGGGGAAAGAAGGGTTCCTGGTGCCGGCGAGAGACTTGCACGGGCTCTCCAAGTCAATGAACTCTCTCCTGAAATACGAAGCCGCGCGGCAGTTCATGGGAGCGGCCGCCGCAAACCGCGCGAGAAAAAACTTCGACATCTCGAACATGGTCCGCGCATACGAGGCAGTGTACGAGGACCAACTGGCTCTTTCGCAGCTGCAGAGCGTGCGCAGCTTGTTCCGTGCGCCCGCACTTCCCGCCGAAGAAGGATTGGGAAGCCACCAGCACTGAGCTTTCCGGGAGAAGAAGGAAGCCGACCATGATCAAAGTGATGCACATCATAACGACGCTCGGCCCGGCAGGGGCTGAAAACATGCTGTGCCGGATAGCCGCCGGGATGGACGGAACGCGCTTTGAGAATGAGGTGGTCTCCCTCACCGAAATTCTCGACCTGGCGGAAAGAATGCAATCCATCGGCGTGCGTGTGCGAACTCTCGGAATGAAGAAAGCCATTCCCAATCCGCTGCTGGTGATGCGGTTGGCGCAATGGATCCGCGAATCGAAGCCGGACGTGATTCACACGTGGATGTATCACGCGAACCTGATTGGCACTCTCGCGGCGCGGCTCGCGGGGAATGTGCCTGTGATCTGGGCCATTCACCACAACGCGTTCGATCCCCGCGTGGACAAGCGCCGCACGATGCTGATCAATCGCGCGTGTGCTCTTTTGTCGCGAAAGTTCGCGGCTCGAATCGTATTTTGCTCGGAAGCTTCGATGCGCACGCACAAGAAACTCAACTACGCCGCCGAAAAGCTGGAGGTGATTCCGAACGGCTTCGACGTGGAACAAGTGAAGCCCGATCCCGCGGCCCGCGAATCGCTGCGGCATGAGCTGGGAATCCCCGCCGAGGCGATTTTAATCGGCTTCGCGGCCCGTTTTCATCCGCATAAGGATCATCGCAATTTCATCCTGGCCGCTGAGCGTTTGCATAAAGTAATGCCGGATGTTCATTTCCTGCTTTTCGGAATGGGCATTACCCGGGATAACCCCCAGTTGGCCGGATGGATCGAGTCCGCCGGAATCCGTGAGCGCTGCCATTTGCTGGGCCTGCGCCAGGATAATATTGCCACCACGGCGTCGCGCAGCGAAGCGTTCCCCATTGTGATTGGCGAAGCGATGGCCTGCGGAACCCCCTGCGTCGTGACCGACGTGGGTGACTCCGCGTTGATCGTCGAAAACACGGGCAGCGTCGTTGCGCCGGAAGATCCCCACGCGCTTGCTGAAGCCTGGCGGGGGCTGATTGACGCCGGACCGGCCGTACGCCGGCGTCTCGGAATTGCGGCGAGAGACCGCGTGCAGCGATATTTCGCATTACCAGCGATCGTGGAAAGTTATCAGAAGATTTACGCGCAAGCCGTAGCCAGCCCACAACGGGAAGTACCTTCGGCCGAGGTTTCGCAATTTGCCCCGTAAATTTACGCTCGCAGCCAGACATGAAGATAAATTCAAATCGGCCACGGCTGGTCATCGCGGTGAATTCTTCCATCGCTCTCGGATTCCTGCAGGGTCAACCGGAATATTTCCAGAACTCGGGCTTTGATGTGACGGTGCTTTGCCCTGAAAAACGCTCCGGTGAGTGGGATGTAGCACAGCCTGAAAATGTACAAGTCCTGGAGGTGCCCATGGAACGTGAGATCGCTCCGTTACAGGATTTCCGATCCGCGTGGCATTTGTGGCGCATCCTTCGGATGCTGCATCCGGCGGTGACGAATGTGGGCACACCCAAGGCGGGACTTCTCGGAGGTTTTGCGGCGTGGGCGACTCGCGTTCCTTGCCGCTTTTACACCCTGCACGGCCTGCGTTTTGAAACCACGCGGGGGTTGAGGCGCAAACTGTTAATTTTAGCCGAACGCCTCGCCTGCCATTTTGCCCATCGCGTTTTGTGTGTCAGTCACAGCGTGCGGCGAAAAGCGATTGCTCTCGGCCTGGTTGATCGGGAGAAAGCGATAGTGTTCGGGGCGGGAAGCTGCAATGGCGTGGATATTACGCGGTTCGAACCGACGCCGGAGCGGATCAGGAAGGCGGCCGAGTTGCGGAGTCACTTTGGAATTCCGGCCGATGCGCCAGTCGCACTTTTCATCGGGCGGCTGACCTGCGACAAAGGAATCTGCGAACTGCTGCAGGCCTTTCTGCAAATCGAGAATCGATTTCCACGCCTTCGCTTACTCCTGGTGGGTAGCTTCGAAGACGGCGACCCTCTTCCAGTGGAAATTCGCAAACACCTTGAAACACATGAGCGGATCGTTCTGGCGGGACCCGTCAACGACCCGGCCCCATACTACGCGCTCGCGGACCTCCAGATTCTACCGAGCCATCGTGAAGGGCTTCCCACAGTGGTTCTGGAGGCCCACGCGGCGGGCAAGCCGGTCATCGGCGCGTCGGCCACCGGAATTGTGGACTTATTGGTGGATGGTGAAACCGGCCTTCTCTTTCCCGTGGGGGATGCCCCCGCACTTGCGGAAGCGACGGCCAGAATCATTGAGGACAAGGCGCTGGCCAGGAAGCTTGCACTCGCGGGACAGGATCAAGTGAGGCGGAAATTCCGGCAAGAAGTGATCTGGTCTGCTTTACACCGGGAATATCTGAGGGCTTTGCAGGATGGAGAACCGCCGCATTCCTCCGTACTTCGCCAGCACGAAAATTAACGGCCAATAAACACACATGAACACAAAGCTTAGCTTCCTCCAGCCAAAAAGAGGTTACGGACAGTGGATTTTTGAAGTGGGGAAGGTGCCACTGTTAGTGGGAGTCGCGTTGGTTGTTGTGGTGATCGTCATAAAAGCGAACAAGTCAACCGCGGCCGCCTTTCCCGTGTGGGTGGCGTCGGGTTTGGTCAGGGTGGAAAAGGCGGAAGCTCCGGGAATGGTTTCTTCCATCGACATTTCCGGCGCGCGTGGGGAAATTGTGGACGCGCAGATTATCGTGCATGCGCCGGCCAGCGGGTTGACGCAAGTGAACCTGAGCGCTTCGGACCTCACCGCTCCCGGCGGCGAGACGATTCCGGCGTCAAACATAGCGCTGTACCGTGAATACTATGTGACCGTCACTGGCACCGCGAACTACGGTGGCGGCAGCAATCCGCCGCTGGGTTCGGGAACTTTTGCTGAGCCGCTGATTCCGTTCAATGATCCGGAAACGGGCGCGGCGCTGTGCGGAAGCTCGGCGACTCTCAAGGCCTGCAACGCGAGCATCATCGCCGGAGAAAATCAACCTTACTGGATCGACGTCTCCATCCCGCATGGAACCACAGAGAGTCCGTCGGGAACCTACACAGGAAATATTCTGGTCACTTCCACCGAGGGTACGGTAACGGTCCCGGTCTCGTTGACCGTGTGGAATTTCGAACTACCGACGCAACCTTCGGAACTTTCTCTGTGGACGCTCTGGCCACCTACGGCTGGAAATACCGCCACAACTCTGGCCCGGGCGCTGATGCGGAACAAGGTGATGAGCTGGTTCGATGAACCCGGGAACGCATCCGCGGACAAATCCATTGCCGGGTTGAACCGTTCAGGCCTCGAGGCCTTTTTCCATTTCCAGGTTAAGTGCGATGGCACGCATACCAAAATGCCATCCACCCAAGAGATCGATTCCGCGGCCGCAAAGTTTCCGGAAGCCCTGCCGCTTGATCTTTACGTCGGAGACGAACTGAATGGCTGCCCCGAGAGCTATGCGGCTCTGAAAACCATCGGTTCTCAGGTGCATGCCGCGAATCGCACCGTGAAAACCATACTGACCGTGAACGCACCCGACGCGAAACTTTTCGACGATGCCCACGGGCGGAGCGTCATTGACCATTGGGTGCTCCTCTCTTCGATGGAGAAGTGGCCCGCGTTGCCGTTTGCAAGCGGAGGCGATCTCTGGAGCTATACGAGCTGCAACACCGGCTACGGCAACACCCCGGAATGGCTGGTTGACTATCCACCGATCAACGAGCGCATCCAGGCGGGATTTCTGAACTGGACGCAAGGCGCCACAGGCATTCTTTACTACCGCTCCGACGGGTGGACCGCTGGGAACACCCTTGGCAGTTGGAACAATCTGGACACCAGCGCCTGTGGCCCCGGCATCGGCAGGCCGGGCGACGGGATCTTCCTGTATCCGCCGGGCCCGATTGCCTCCAGCGAACCTGCCCCGGGCATACGCTTGAAGGCCATCCGGGACGGCATTCAAGACTACGAATACGCGCAGATGCTCAAGAATCAGGGGCAATCCTCGTACGTGGATTTCGTTCTGAAGCCGATTGCTGCGAGCTGGACCAAGTGGACCCACGAACCCGGCGAACTCGAAAGCGTCCGGCAGAAATTCGGCCAGCAGCTGCAACAGCGTTCGCATCCCGAGTGATTTTCTTCTCAGGTCAAATTCAGATTGTTCAAACACTTTTCTCAAGACCGAAAAATCAGTCCAGCAACAACCAACTCTATTTCGAACAGGAGCAAACAAATGACAGGGTGTGACATCGCGATTATCGGTGCAGGGCCGTACGGAATTGCTGCCTCGGCTCACTTGCGCACGATCAAGGGCCTGGACGTTCACACATTCGGCGAACCCATGGTTTTCTGGCAGCGCAATATGCCGAAGGGCATGTTGCTGCGCTCGGGTTGGGAGGCCAGCCATATCGCCGACCCGAACCAGTTCCTGACACTGGATATTTTCCGCAAGGAAAGCGGCAAGCACTTTTCAACTCCCGTGCCGCTCGACCGGTTCGTGAACTATGGACTCTGGCACCAGCGGCATTCCGTTCCGGATCTCGACCGGAGAAAGATTGTTACCGTCGAACCCGCTGCTCGGGGATTCCGTCTGGTCCTCGAGGACAGCGAGTCGGTGCTGGCCAATCGGGTCGTGA
>WNFD01016743.1_pt2 | contig 18873 bp, 16 predicted proteins | sample 5400491 | NCBI WGS metagenome assembly WNFD01 (sample SAMN13153343, study PRJNA577476) | soil metagenome | isolation source: 120 cm saprolite under Douglas fir tree site 2 hole 2 replicate 2 | place: USA:California | collected 2015-04-18 | reverse complement strand
CGGTAGCCTTTCTGCGCCACCTGCCGCACTTCGCCGACCAGGTCGTCGACCTGCGTGCGGGCGGGGCGCACCTCGACCGGCGGGTCGATCAGCCCGGTCGGGCGGATCACCTGCTCGACGAAAACGCCGCGCGCTTCCTCCATTTCCCACGGGCCCGGCGTTGCGGACACCGCCATCGTCTGCGGCCGCATGGCGTCCCATTCCTCAAAGCGCAGCGGCCGGTTGTCCATGCAGGAGGGCAGGCGGAAGCCGTATTCGGCGAGCGTTGCCTTGCGGCGGAAGTCGCCGCGAAACATGCCGCCGAGCTGCGGCACGGTGACGTGGCTTTCGTCGGTGAAAACCAGCGCATTGTCGGGCACGTATTCGAACAGTGTCGGCGGCGGCTCGCCCGGCTTGCGGCCGGTGAGGTAGCGCGAATAATTCTCGATGCCCGCGCAGGACCCGGTGGCATCCATCATTTCCAGATCGAAGGTCGTGCGTTGTTCGAGGCGCTGCGCTTCGAGCAGCCGGCCGGCGGCATTGAGCTGGTCGAGGCGCTGGCGCAGCTCGTGCTTGATGCCTGCAATGGCCTGAATGAGCGTCGGCCGCGGCGTCACATAATGCGAATTGGCGTAGATTTTGACGAAGTCGAGCTCGTCGGTTTTCTGGCCGGTGAGCGGATCCATCTCCTCGATTTTCTCGATCTCATCGCCGAACAGATGGACGCGCCAGGCGCGGTCTTCGTAGTGCGCGGGAAAAATGTCGATCGTGTCACCGCGCACACGGAATGAGCCGCGGAAGAAATCGCCCAGCGTGCGCTTGTATTGCAGCGCGACCAGGTCGGCGAGCAATTGGCGTTGTTCGATCTTGCCACCCCGCTTCAACGTGAACGTCATCGCCGAATAGGTTTCTACAGATCCGATGCCGTAGATGCACGACACCGAAGCAACGATCACGACGTCGTCGCGTTCGAGCAGTGCGCGTGTCGCCGAATGGCGCATGCGGTCGATCTGCTCGTTGATGGAGGATTCCTTTTCGATATAGGTGTCGGTGCGCGGGACGTAAGCTTCCGGCTGGTAATAGTCGTAGTACGAGACGAAATACTCGACAGCGTTTTCAGGAAAGAATGACTTGAACTCACCATAGAGCTGCGCCGCCAGCGTCTTGTTCGGCGCAAGGATGAGAGCAGGGCGCTGCGTTGCCTCGATCACCTTGGCCATCGTGAAGGTTTTTCCGGAGCCGGTGACGCCGAGCAGCACCTGTGTGCGGTCCTGGCGCTGCACGCCTTCGACCAGGTCCTTGATGGCCTGCGGTTGGTCGCCCTTCGGCTCGAAGTCGGACGCGATTACAAAACGTTTTCCGCCTTCGGATTTCTCCGGGCGCGGCGGCCGATGCGGCGTCCACGGCACGGTGGAAAATTCCGGCCGGCCGTCGCGCAGCAGCCGTTCGAGCGATTGTTGGCTGGCGATGCCGCCAAAACCGCCGGGCTGCGTCGGCAGGTCGGCGCGGGGCAGGCGATACTTGGGGTCGCTTTTTTCCGGTGCGGGCGCGGCTTCATCGCCGAGGCCCAGCTCCCGCTCCAGTTGCGGATCAAGCCCGGTGATCGGCGAGGCGGTGTAGTCGCGCTGCGGCGCCTCGTTGAACTCCTTTGGCGTGGATTTCCGCGCCTTGTGCGCTTCGGAAAAATCCCGGCGGCGGTCCCACGAATTGTCGGGCGGCGGCTGTAGGCCGCTTTCTTCTCTTTGCCTCTCCCCTGTGGGGAGAGGCCGGCGACGCGTAGCGTCGTCGGGTGAGGGGGCGGGTGACTCGCGAGGTTGGTCCCCCCTCACCGGCGCCTTCGGCGCGACCTCCCCCCGCTGGGGAGAGGTGACGCGTGTGTGTTGCAATCCCGTGCCGGAACCCATCCCCGCCGTACCCCGGCCAATACCGGGGTTGAGCAGGTTTGCGAGCGCATCCGGCGTCGGCGTGTCGTCCGGGCGCGCGGCCTTGGCGCGCGTCGGCCGCGCCGGATCCTTCTTCGGCAAATTCTTGGAATTCTTGGGCTTGTCGGGATTTTTCGCCATTGCGCCCTGAATATGGGACGAGTCCTGTGGCGAGGAAAGGGCGGGACCGGCGTCGCGAGCCGGTGCTAGATTGCGGCCATAAAAAACCGGGGAGGAAGCGATGCCGGCGGCCAATCTCACGCGACGCACCCTGCTGGCCGGGCTGGCGGCAGCGCCATTTGCGCGTTCAGCCAGCGCGCAGAGTGCGTGGCCCACCAAGCCCGTGCGCGTGATGGTGCCCTATCCGCCGGCCGGTGGCGCCGATACGACCGGACGCATCGTGTTCGGCAAGCTCGGCGAGTTATTCAACCAGAGTTTCGTGGTCGAGAATCGCGGCGGCGCCGGCGGCACCATTGGCGAGGCGGTGGTCGCGAAATCCGAGCCTGACGGCTACACGGTGCTGCACGACGCCACAGCGTTTTCGGTCAATTCGGCGCTCTATGCGAGCCTGCCGTTCGATTACAACAAGGACTTCGAGCCGGTCGCGCTCGTTTCGCTGGTGCCGAACATCCTGGTGGTCACACCGTCGGTGCCGGTGAATACGGTGGCCGAGGTGATCGCCTACGCCAAAGCCTCGCCCGACGGCATCGACATGGCGTCGTCCGGCAACGGCACGCTGCAACATCTTTCGCTCGAAATGTTCCGGCACCAGACCGGCATCAAAATACCAGTCCGTCATCAAAATCAGCCACGTGCCTTATCGTGGCGGCAGCCTTGCGCTCAACGACGTGATGGCGGGGCAGGTGAAATTCTTCTTCGCAAACGGTTCGGCGGCGGCCGGGTTGATCAAGGGCGGCAAGGTCAAAGCGATCGCGCACACCGGCAAAGGCAAGCTCAATAGTTTGCCGGATATTCCGGCGGTGTCGGACACTTTGCCCGGTTTCGAAGCCTATGAATGGAACGGTGTCTTCGTGCCGCACGGCACGCCGGCACCGATCGTGCAAAAGCTCAATGCCGGCATCAACAATGTGCTGCACGACCCCAACGTCACCACGCGCTTCGAACAACTCAATATCGACATTCGCCCGACCACGCCTGAAGAATTCCGCAGCTTCGTTCAGGACCAGATGGCGCTGTGGAGCAAGGTTGTGAAGGACGCCAATATCCGGCTTGGGTGATGCGCGTCATTCACGAATCACTTTGCGAGGGCCGCGCCACACACTCGCTTCACCTCTCCCATAGGGAGAGGTCGGCGCACGAAGTGCGACGGGTGAGGGGAAGTTGACTATCGAGAGTCACTTGCCCCCCTCACCCCAACCCTCTCCCCAACGGGGAGAGGGAGTTCGGCCGTGCGTGCGTCTGTGCCGAAGTCCAATTACAGGACCGATGATCGTGTCTAACGAGCCGTCACGCATCGCGGGACCTGTGCCGGAGCCGCTCAAGCCGCGTACGCCGCCGCCGCGCGGCGCATGGGACACGCACGCGCATATTTTCGGCCCCGCCGACAAATTTCCCTTTACGTCGGGCCGCGGCTACACCCCGCCTGACGCTCCCGTCGAGCGCTACGTCGCGCTGCTCGACTATCTCGGCTTTGCGCGCGGCGTGCTGGTGCAGGGCAACGCGCACGGCTTCGACAACCGCGTGTTGCTCGACGCACTGGAACGCTATCCGCAGCGGCTGCGCGGCGTTGCCATCACCGATACGCGTATCGCGCCGGACACGTTGCGCGACTGGCACAAGCTCGGCATGCGCGGCTTGCGTTTCCATCTGTTTTCGGACGCGGGAAAGCCCGGCTACGTGCGCGGCGTCGGCCTCGATATATTCGAGATCTTTCGCCCGGTGATGCGCGCGCTCGGCTGGGTCATGCAGGTGTTCTGTGACTGGCGGCTGATGAGCGACCTTGCCCCGGCCTTTCTTGACATTTCACGCGAGATGCCGGTGGTCGTCGATCACATGCTGCACATCCCGGCCGCGCGCGGCGTTTCCGATGCGGATTTCCAGGCGCTTTTGCGCCTTGTGGGCGACGGACATGTGCACGTGAAGGTTTCCGCGCCCTACCGGTTATCCGACCAATACCCGGACTATCCTGACGCGCGCGCATTTCACGATGCGTTGCTGCGAGCCAATCCGGAGCGGTTGATATGGGGCACCGACTGGCCGCATCCGTCGATCGCGGCCGAAATCATGCCGGACGACGGGCATTTGCTCGATTTGTTTTTCGCGTGGACGCCGGATGACCAAGCGCGCCGGCACATCCTGGTGGATACGCCTGCGCGGCTGTTTGGCGCGTAAACGGCACACGCCGCTCATTCCCAGCGGAATCCAGCGCGGGTCCCCGCTGGAGCTTGTACTCGGGCCGGCGGAGCCGGACCCGGGTACGGGGACGAGCGGAGAAAGTTTGCGCGCTTCGCGCCGCCGCTTAGTTCGTCACCATTTTTTGGTCGGCCAGGTTGAGCGTGACCATGTCGTAGCGTGATTGCGCCAGCGTGCTCGCGCCGACCTGGTGGAATCCAATCGCGAGTTCCTTCTCGTCGACATGGATGCGCAGATAGCCGTAATTGGTGTCGTTGTATTTCTCGAGCCAAAGCTCTTTGGCCGTGATGGCAGCTTTTTTCCATTCCATATAATCGACGCGGCTGCCGGGGTGTGGCTCCTGTGCTGGCTCTCCCTTCTTCGCGCGCACCAGCGGATTGACGTTGTGTCCGCCGTCGCCACAAACGATGAAGGGGACGTCGATTTCGCGCCCGGCGAACTGCATCGTCCGGCTGAAGCGCTGGTAGTTGTGCGCGTGCGCCGACAGTACAGCGTGCGGATAGATGCCTTCTTTCAGGCAAACTTCGTCGATCTGGCTCAGCATAACGACACTCGGGCTGTGGTTGCCGCCAGCGCCCTTTTTCGGCGGGGGCATGTAGGTGTAGGGCGGATGATGAACGGCGAGGAGCACGGCGCCTTTGTAATTCTCTTTTTTGATTCGCTTGAGTTGAGCCGAGAGAAAATCCAGCTGGTCGTTCTTGACCACTGGCCACTTGCCGTCTTCGTTCGAAATGACGCCGGGGTCCTCCAGCGCGTTGCTGAACAGCCCGATGATCCGCACGAAGGGGGCGTCGAGCGCGAAATAGACGCCCGGTTGGGTCATCGCCGTGCGGTGAAGCGAACGCGCCTCGTTTGTAATGACCGGTTGCTTGGCGCAAAAATTGCGCTGGAATATCGCGAGCGGAGTCTCATTATCCGGCGTGCCGGGAACGACGAATGAATCATGGTTGCCGGGAATTGCGAAGATCGGCGCGGGATAATTGCGAAAAGCGTCGTAAAACTGATCGTAATAATATTGGGCCTCGCCGAAATTGTAGACCACATCACCGAGATGGAAGAGAAATGCGGGACGGTTCGCCTCATCCGACTGGGCGGAATCGAGCGTCACCTGATCGGACACTTTCAGCTCATTGCGGTATTTGCGCTGTTCCGATGCGCCTGAATCGCCGCACGAATGGAAAATAATCTTTTTGGCCTTCTTGATCTTCTCGATGACCAGCGGTCCATGATTGCTGCCGTAAGCATCTTGCAGACCGAAGAGCGCATCGGCGGCGGCGCGTGATTTCGGAATTGCGACGACCTCCTTCGTCAGCAATTTTTTGACTTCGGCATAGGTCGCATTGTCGTTTGGATGGTCGGTATCGAAACCGGTCGGGCTTGGCAGAACCTCATCCTCGCTGAAGATGGGCTCGTGGAAAATCGGCTGTGGAAGCGGAGCGTTGTGATGCTTTGCAGGCATGGCGGCGTCTCCCATGAAAAGGAAGCATTAACTCCAAAGTTCAAGACAAAAATATTACACCCTATGGGTGTATCGGTATGTGAGGTAATTCACGCTGGATGCGCCGGGGAGAAAGGGTTTTATGCGGCCTTCGTCCACAGCTGCTTCGAAGCGCGCCGGGCGCCTTCGGCCAGCGACTGGAGCTTGAGCCAGACGATCTTGGTGTCGACCTGCACGCGCCCGGCAAATGTTCCGAAGCCGCAATCGACGCCGGCCATGACATTCTCGCGGCCGACCACCGCGGCGAAATTCAGAATGCGGTCGGCGACTACCTCCGGATGCTCGACGATGTTGGAGGTAGAATCGATCACGCCAGGAATGATCTTCTTGCCGGTAGGCAGCTTCACGTCACGCCAGATTTTCCATTCGTGCTCGTGGCGCGCATTGGCGGCCGGGAAAGACACCGCGTGCGGGCGTGCCGACAACACGATGTCGACGATGTCTTTGAAATCGACGTCGGTGTGGTGCGGCGCCATGGTCGAACCCCAACACACATGCATGCGCATTCTTTCGGGCGGAAGATCGCGCACGGCGTGGTTGAGTGCGGCAACATTGGTCGCGATGATCTTGCGATAGTCGGCGAGCGGCAGGTCGAGATAAACCATGTGCCGCAGCATCGCGAGATCCGGGCAATCGAGTTGCAGGATGAAACCGGCTTCGACGATCGCCCGATACTCGCGCCGCATCACGTCCGCGAGCGCGTAAATGTAGGCCTCGTCGTTCGGGTAGTGGTTGTTCTTCAAATAGCGCGCGATTTGCCCGGGCGAGGGCGAGGTCATGAAAATGTCTTCCGCCTTGGCGCCCTGCATGGCGGCCTTGGCGAGGTCGATGTCGGCCTGCGCCGCGGGCCAGTCCTTCCAGTCGACGGGGCCCGAGCAAGCGGGGCGATGCTGGAACGGCGAGGCGAAGAATTTAAGCTGCGCGGCGAGCTCGGGGAATTCCGGCTCGCCAGTGCCCATCGGCGGCGCACTTTCGCCCTCGTAACCGGTCAGCCGCTTCAGGACGTGCACGGTGTAGTCGGTGCGGCCCTGTTCGCCGTCATTGACGATGTCGATGCCGCATTCGATTTGTTTGTTTACGACCTGCTCCACCGCTTCACGGACGGCGGCCTGCAATTCGCCTTTGCGTGCCCCGGGTTTTCGCTCTTCGGCGAGCAGAAGCTCGACCACCTTGGCCGCGCGCGGCAGGCTGCCGGTGTGGGTCGTGAGGATACGGTTGTTGCTGGGGGTCATTGCTGGGCCATTTTGCCCGCTCGTCCCCGCGAAAGCGGGGACCCGGGAAAGCCGATTACCAGCCTTGCGAATGCTGCTCTGGATTCCCGCGTGCGCGGGAATGAGCGGGGAATGGACTGGCGTATCACAGTCAAACCCCGCGTATCACCTCGACGACGTGCTCGACATTCGGCGGCGCTGAGAAGCAGTGGCCGACCAGCTTGCGCCATTCCTGAAAATCGGCGGATTCGCGGAAATCCTTGGTGTGGTTTTCCAGCGTCTCCCATTGCACGAACAGCCGGTAGCGCTGTGGCATCTCGTGTGAGCGCTGCAGCGTCATGAATTTGCACCCCTTGGCCCGCTTGAAGATCGGCGCGGCCTTTTTCACACCGGTTTCAAATTCGGCTTCCATGCCGGGCTTTACGTCGATCTGCGCAATTTCGAGGATCATCCGGTTTGTCCATGTGAAAACAAGCGGTGGCGGGACGGGCATTATGATCCGCGCCCGCGAATGGGGAAAGGGCCGGACGCGTGCTAACGCTCCATGCTGCGCCGCATCCGGGACGCGAGCGTAGCAGGTGCTAGGCCCGGGCGAATTTTCCGCGTCCGAAGAAGCGTCGCGGGCGGCAATCTTGTCCACCCACTTTTTGATCGCCGGATATTTTCCGGCGTCGACGGCGAGCAGTTCGAAGTTGCGCAGCCACGGCCAGGCCGCGATGTCAGCGATGGTGTAATCGTCGCCGGCAACGAAAGGCCGCGTCGACAGCCGCTGCTCGTAAAGGTCGAACAGCTTAAGCATCTGCGTGCGGTAACGGCTGGCGCTGTAATCGTGGCCGCCGCCTGCGAATTTGCTGAAGTGGACGTGCTGGCCGCTCATGGGGCCAAGATTGGCGACCTGCACGATCAGCCATTGCAAAGTGTCGTAGCGGGCGGCCGGCTCGTGCGGAATGAACTTGCCGGTCTTTTCGGCAAGATAGATCAGGATTGCGCCTGACTCGATCACGGCATAGGGCTTGCCGCCCGGCCCGTCGCTGTCGACGATCGCCGGCACTTTCAGCAACGGGTTGATCTTGGCGAATTCCAGCGAGAACTGCTCGCCGGCCCACACGTCGACCGGCTTGATGTTGTACGGCAGCCCGCATTCTTCGAGCATAATGAAGATCTTCTGAACGTTCGGGCTGGTCAGCGCATAAAAATCGATCATGAGATGGTCTCGCCTGGGGGACCGCGGACTGCGGCGGCTTTCTATAGTCGAACGCAAGCCGTCTGTCTCGTGGCAACCCGCCGTTTGCGAAGTGGGATTAGCCGTTTTGGCCGGCGGCGCGCCTGCTGTCGGCGAGGCCAGCAGCCGCCTTGCGCATGCAGGTGGGGCACAAACAGTCCTCGATCCAGGCTTTGGTCATCGGCAGCCGGTACGGTTCGGCCGCGCACCAGCAATCGCCGGACAGTCCGCACTCGAAGGTAGTGCCGCATATCCGAATCAGGCTTATGGCGAAGGCATGACACTCGCATGGCTCATCGATTCTGTCGGCGCCATAGGCGCCGCGCTCACGACGCTTTGTTGGCTCCCGCAAATGCTCAAAGTGATCCGTGAGAAGGAAACGCGCGCGCTGTCTTTGCCAGCGACCGCGGCATTCACGTTCGGCGTCCTGTTATGGTTGGTCTACGGTGTAGCGATCGGCGATTGGCCGCTGATCGGCTCCAACGCCGTGACGCTCACGCTCATGGCACCGATCCTGGCGATGAAACTGCGTTACGGTTAAATCGTGTGGTCAATCGGCTATTGCGAGTCGCCGCCGCCGATATAGCCGCCGATCTTCCAGCCACCCGCGTCCTTGACGTAACAAATCTGGTCGTTGCCGATCGGCGCGACCGAGTCCACCGACACAAAGCCGATTTTGCCCGCCGGTGTGACGACGCGAAGGAAAGTCGGCGCGTTCGCGCCGCTTTCGGGCACGATGCGAATGAAAGCGAGCCCAAGTTTTTCGATGACCGGCGCACTGGCTTGTGGCGTCGCGCGCACTTCGACATCGGCGGAGACGGGATAACCCCACTCCCCGACGTCGGTCTTGGTGGTTTGCATCAGCGCGTTGAAGGCCTTGCCGTCGAAGCTTGGATCGGCGGGCGCGCAGAGCGCACCTTTATGCTCGGGCGAGGGCGAGCCGGTGGGGTCATCGGCAAAGCTTGCGAGCATGTCCCAGCCGGCGCCTTCCTTGTTGTTTAGGCCGAGCGCTGCAGCCAGATTGTCAGTGCCCGATTTACGCTTGTCGGCGCGGTCGCCATTTTCGCGCACCCAGAAGAAGCCTTGGCCGACCACAAGTTTCGCCAGCGCCGCGCGGTCCTTGCGCTGCGCGGCTTCACCCATCTGCTTGCGGAACGCCTCGAAGGCCGGATCGCTCATGGAAGGCGGTGGGGTGACCGGCACGGGTTTGTACGGACCCGCCATTGCGGGCTGTGGCGGTTGCGCGCCGCGCGGAGGATTTTGCGCAATTGCCGGCGTCGCGCCGGCGATCAGCAGGGCCGCGAAAACAGACGCCAGGTGAATGGTGCGCATCGTATCGCTCCCGGTTCGGTGCGAGCGCGGCCGTGTAGGCAGCGGCTGGGATGAACCTAGCACGGGTCCACGGTCCCGTGACCGGAAAGCGGATGGAAGACTGCTGGCGGGCAAAAAATTGCGGTCCCGGAGGGCAGGGTCAGCCGACGGGACCGCATATTGGGGCAGCACTCGGGTACGTAACAATGACAGAAGCACGGTGTTGTTAGCGCGGGGCCATGACGGGACGGTGACATCGCCAATCTGTGGACATCTGCGCCACGTGGCCGCTAGATCCGCCGCGCGCCAATTCCCGCCTAACGAGGATCCGATGCCCGTCTTGTCTCCCTACCTGAGGCCAATCTTGCTGCTGATCGGCTCGAATGTTTTCATGACCACCGCGTGGTATTGGCACCTTCGTTACAAGGAGGTGTCGCTTTTTTATGTGATCTTAATAAGCTGGAGTCTCGCCTTCGTTGAATATTGCCTCGCGGTGCCGGCCAATCGCTACGGAAGCGCCGTCTACAACCCCGCACAATTGAAAACGATACAGGAGGTGGTCACCTTCGCGGTGTTTGCTGTTTTCTCATTCGTCTACCTGCGGCAGCCCATAACGCTGAGCCAGGGCTTTGGCTTTGTGCTGATCGCCGCCGGCGCGTTCTTCGTGTTTCACAAGTGGTGAATTATCGCGCCGGCGCGATGCGCAGGATGCGTCCAGACGAATTGTCGGTGAGCAGATAAATCGCGCCGTCAGGGCCTTGCCGCACATCGCGGATGCGTTCGTGCAGGTCCTTTAAAAGCTGCTCCTCCTTTACCGCCTTGTCGCCCTTGAGCTCGAGGCGCGACAGCAGCTCAAATTTCAGCGCACCATTAAACAAACTGCCTTTCCATGCAGGAAATAAATCGCCGGTGTAGAAGGCCATGCCCGATGGCGCGATCGACGGCGTCCAATGCCACCGCGGATCGGTGACGCCTTCCATTGTCGCTTTGCCCGTACCGACAGGCGTTCCGTCGTAGTTGACGCCGTAACTCACGCGCGGCCAGCCGTAGTTGCGGCCCTTTTCGATGATGTTGATTTCGTCGCCGCCCATGGGGCCGTGCTCCTGCTCCCACAATTTTCCATCAGCGGGATTGAAGGCAAGGCCTTCTGCGTTGCGGAGGCCGTAGGCCCAGATTTCCGGCAGCGCGCCCTGCCTGCCGATAAAGGGATTGTCGGGCGGCGCTGCGCCTTGGGCCGTGATGCGCACGATCTTGCCGATGTGGTTGTCGAGATTTTGCGCGAGCTCTTTTGGAGCGAAATGATCGCCGAGCGTCACGAACAAATTGCCGTCGGGTGCCTGCACCATGCGGCAGCCGATATTGAGGCCGTGCGAGACCGGGCCCTGTTGCCGAAAAATTGTTGTTACAGAATCGAGCCGTGGCACCTCATCGTCGACCAGACGCGCACGTAAGACTGCAATGCGGCCGCCGCCATCGGCCGGCTCGGCATAGCAGACAAAGATCGTGTGCGTGCGCGCGAAATCGTGCGCCAGCAATACATCCATCAGCCCGGCCTGGCTTTGTACATAGACCTTCGGGACATTTCCGAGCGGCGGAGACAGTTGGCCGTTACGGCCGACGATGCGCATGCGCCCCGGCCGCTCGGTCACCAGCATGCGGCCGTCCGGCAGAAATGCGAGCGACCAGGGATGCACCAACTTGCTGGCGACGGTTTGAACAGCGAGAACACCGGCGGAGCTGGGGAATGTGCGATCAGCCGATAGGGCCACACTGCCGGCGGCGAGTAGAACGCCCAGCGCCAGTACACACCGCATGCGGCTCTCCCTCGATGTCGCACCAACTGTGCGTCACCGCCGGCAGTTCCGATAGGCTTTGGTTAGGTGTGGGTCTTTTTATGCCGATGATGCGGCAGGGACAGGAAAGTCAGCCCGCCCATACCGATAAACAAAAGGCCAAGCAGCAGAGCGATAGCGAACAAACCGCTTTCGTTGTCGATGACGTTGCTGGCGACGTCCGCCCGTGCGATGCCGATTGAAACGACGGCGGTCGCAACGAGAGTGGACAGGGCAAGGCCAATGCTGGCGACAAGTTCAGCAGTGGCCACAGTGCGGCGCTCGCTGCCAAGGGCCCGATTGGCTGGGGGCGTGAAGCCGGCCGATTTAATGGTGGCGCGCATGGCAATGCCTGGAAAAGAACCATTCGGACAATGGCGGTTAGATAACACCGGAACTCGGCAACGGTTCGACCCGATTGGGGCGGAGGCGGTGACGAACCGCGGCGTTTTCGTGGCGGTGGTTTAAAAAGCCGAGGAATTCCGGCGCTATTGCGCTGCGGCCAGCTCCGCCTGCCAGGTCATGTCGATATATCCCGGCTCTTCCGCGACTCGGTCGAGCCAGCCGCGAATCGCCGGATAGCGACTGAGGTCGAAGTCGGCCTGGTTGGCGACGTGCGTATACGCGTAAAGCGCGATGTCGGCGATGGTGAAGTGATCCGCGACGAAATAGCGGTAGCGCGTGAGGTGCGTTTCCATCACGCCGAGCGCGCGATAGCCGTTCTCCATCCAGTCCTCGAGCGCGTGGCTTTGCAAGTCACGTCCGCCCTTGATAAGCGCGAGCCAGAAATAAGCGGCGCCGATATTCGGCTCCAGGCTATGTTGTTCGAAGAACATCCATTGCAATGCTTCGGCGCGTCCGATGCGATCTTCAGGGGCAAGCGTCGAGCCGCCCGCAACGTACCAAAGAATTGCGTTGGATTCGGCGAGATGGCGACCCGGCGCAACTTCGAGCAGCGGCACTTGGCCATTGGGATTTTTGTCGAGAAATTCCGGCGTGTGGCTTTCACCTTGCAGGATGTCGACTTCGACGAGCTTGTAGGGGATGCCAAGCCGCGCCAGCGCAAGGCGGACCTTGTAGCTGTTTCCCGAACGCTGCATCGAATAGAGCGTGTACATTTAGAGTCTGATCCGTTTGCGCACGATCGTTACCGGAAACCAGGGCGATTTTCGAAATAAGCGCTACCCCCGCAGCGCTCAGCCTATCCGATAGGACGAACAAAGTTCGTCAATTACAAGGCCGCAAAAAGACACGGCATAACGTTAAAATTAAATCGTTTCGCTGCAGTGCAGCGAACGAACGGACAATCTCCGCTCGGGCGAAATAGAAGAATTCTATTCCGCAGCCACTTTATGCGCGCGTGCGTATTCAATAAGCGCATCGTCGTCGACTGGCTCGATCGGCGCGAAGTCGCGATGCGCGATCCATTCCGGCCGCGTGAACTTGGTAATGTGGTTGGAAACAGCGCATAGCGTCAGATAGACGATCTTACGCGGGTAGGGCGTGATGTTCGGCGGCGATGCGTGAACGAGGTTGCCATGGAACATCAGCACCGAGCCCGGTTTACCGGTCGGCGCAACGATGCCGACGCCGTCGGGGCCAGCGGCCTCTTGCGCAAGCCGCGTCACGGTCTCCTTGTCCAACGTCCACAAGGGATATGACGTGGTGGTCTTGTCGTGTCCGGCAGCGAGCACGCCCTGTTTGTGACTCTTGGGGATGATCATCAGCGCGCCGTTGATCGGCAGCACCTCATCCAGGAAAATCGCGATGTTCATCGCTCGGGGTTCCAGCATGCCGTCGTCGCGTGCCCAGGTTCCGTAATCCTGGTGCCACTGCCAGACGTCGCCTTCGAACGCGGCTTTGGCGTTGAGTTTGAACTGGTGGACGTAAACGCTCTCCCCAAAGAGTTGCATCAGCGGTTCGACCAGCCGCGGATGTCGCGACATGACCTCGAACACTTCATTGAACTTGTGTGCGGCGAAGGCTGTTCGCGGCGCGCCATTCTTCTCGCGCCAGACTTCCTGGCGGTCGAGTTTCAGGATGTTGTCCGCTTCCAGGCGCAGGAGCGCGATCTCGTCCTCGGAAAAGCAGTTTGGGAAGAATACGTAGCCCAGCTCGTCGAAAGCCTTGAGTTGCTCGGTGGAAAGTTTCATGGCGCTCTCCCGGATTTCCATGGCCGCTTCAGGGGCCTTTGGTGGGCAGTCTATCGGCCGGGCGGCCGAAAGCCTAGTTGCCGGAAGGCGGCTTCCAGGACGTATGGCGGCGTTCGCTCAACGGGTGGCGGATTGATCGCCGGAGGCGATAGAACCCATCGAATTTCTTCAACAAATCGCCTCTTGCTGGACTCGCATGGTCGCATTACGACATGTGCGCCGCACAAGACTGCGGCATGGATTGGAGAGTTTCGATGGCCTTTCTTGCGGACCAGCTCAAGCGCATCAAACCGTCGGCGACCATCGCCGTCACGGACAAAGCGCGCGCGCTTAAATTGGCCGGCCGCAATGTCATTGGGCTCGGTGCTGGCGAGCCGGATTTCGACACGCCGGACAACATCAAGCGGGCGGCGATCAAAGCGATCGAGAGCGGCAAGGCGTCCAAATACACGAACGTGGACGGCATTGCCGAGCTCAAGGACGCGGTCGTCAAAAAGTTCAAGCGCGAGAACGGCCTCGACTACAAGGCGAGTCAGATCACGATTGGCACCGGCGGCAAGCAGGTGCTGTACAACGCATTCGTCGCGACATTGAATCCTGGCGATGAGGTGATCATCGCGGCCCCGTATTGGGTGAGCTATCCCGACATGGTGCTGCTCGCCGGCGGCGAGCCGGTAGAAGTCGTTACCAGTATGGCGGCCGGCTTCAAGATGACAGCGCAGCAGCTCGAGCGTGCGATCACGCCGAAAACGAAATGGGTGTTGCTGAACTCGCCCTCGAACCCGAGTGGCGCCGCCTACACGCGCGCCGAATTGAAGTCGCTCACCGACGTGCTCGCAAAACATCCGCTTGTGCACGTGATGACCGACGATATGTACGAGCATCTCGTCTACGACGACTTCGTGTTCACGACGCCTGCACAAGTGGAGCCGTCGCTCTATCCGCGCACGTTGACGATCAACGGCTGCTCGAAGGCCTATTGCATGACCGGCTGGCGCATCGGCTACGCCGGCGGCCCGGAGCCGTTGATCAAGGCGATGGCGATGATCCAGTCGCAATCGACTTCGAACCCGGCTGCGGTATCGCAATGGGCGGCGGTGGAGGCGTTGAACGGTCCGCAGGACTTCATCGCCAAGCACAACAAGATCTTCAAGGAACGGCGTGACCTGGTCGTGTCGATGCTCAACCAGTCCAACGGCCTCAAATGCCCGACGCCGGAAGGGGCGTTCTATGTCTATCCGTCGTGTGCGGGCACGATGGGCAAGACAGCGCCGAGCGGAAAGAAGCTCGCCACCGACGAAGACTTCGTCACGGAGCTTCTCGAAGCCGAGGGCGTTGCAGTCGTGCAGGGTACGGCCTTCGGGCTTGGGCCGGCGTTTCGCATTTCCTATGCGACCAAGACTGAAGATCTGGAAGAAGCCTGCCGGCGCATCCAGCGCTTTTGCGGGAATTTGAAGTGACGCTTTAGCGTCATTCCGGGGCGCCGCGCGGCGGCAAACTCGGAATCCAGACGCACCTCATGACTATGCATCTGGTTTCCGGGTCCGGCCTTTCGGGCCGTCCCGGAATGACGAATGCAGTGACTTGTCCAGATTCACTATCTCTTATGCAGCGCTTCGCTAATCTGCGGTGATGATTCGCCTCAAGGTTGCAGCTCTCGTTCTTACTGTGAGTCTTGCAGGGCCTGCCGCTGCGCAGGAACGTGTCGTGATCGGCACGCAGCGCCTGGCCGACAACGGTGCGCTGTTCATCGCCGCTGCCGAAGGCTACTTCAAGGCGGAAGGCGTTGATCTCGGGATGACGGCATACGAGTCCGGGCAGGCGGTGGCGGAAACGCTCGCGTCCGGCACGACCGATTTCGGCCTCGCGAGCTTCACGCCGGCTGCCTTCAACCTCGCCGGTAAAGGTCTCATCGTCGTTTCCAACATTGGTTTTGCGAAAGGCCTGCACAAGTTTGAGGACCTCGCAAGCAAATCGATCGCCATTGATGCGCTCGGCTCAGCCTCTCACTATCAACTTGAACAAATTGCCCGCATCAAGAACATCGACTTCAGCCGCGTTACCGTCAGGCCGATGAAGACGCTCGATGCCATTGCGCGTGCGGTCGGGCTAGGCGCGGTCGATGCGGCGATCATGCCTGCGGCTTATGCGCGCGAGCTTTTGGTAGCAAATCAGGCGAAGCTCGTCGGCTGGTATTCCGAATTGGATGAGCAACAGCTGGGCGCCCTGTTCGTATCCGCAAAAATGATCGCGACCAGGCGCACCGTTGTCGAAAAATTTGTGCGTGCGTATCGCCGTGGCGCCGCCGCCTACGCGGACGCGCTGTTGCGCAAGGACCGCAACTCCAAGCGAACGTCCGACACCAAATCGCATGAAGCGGCAACGACGATCGCACGCTATGTTTATCCGGATCGCAGCGACAGCGGCGCGGCTGCGGTCGAGGCGAGCACCTATTTCATCGAGCCGGAGGCGCGGCTCGATGCCGCAGACATCGAGCGTCAGATTGCGTGGTACAAGGCACAGGGCTTGATTGACAAAAATGTCGCCGCGCGCGACGTGGTCGATCCGAGTTTCGTCAAGTAAGGATTTTTGCCGGCCGACGAAATTCCACCCTTGCCAGTCCCGGTCCCACCTGAGACGATAATGTGACAGGGCCGGGAAACCAGGTCCGACCTCCCGGCCGGCAAGGGAGGTAACTATGGGACAAAACGGCACAAGTCCCAACGGTACAAGTCCCAACGGCACGAGGAACTTGGGTCCACGGTGTATTGCGCTGGTGGGCCCGTTCCAAAGCGGCAAAACAACATTGTTGGAAGCAATTCTTGCCCGCACAGGCGCGGTCCAGCGTCAGGGCACGGTGGATGCAGGTACCACCGTAGGCGACGCCAGCAAGGAGGCGCGCCACCACAAGATGAGCGTGGAGGCGACCTTCGCCACCACCAGCTTCATGGGCGACAGCTACACGTTTATTGATTGCCCAGGCTCGATCGAATTCATTCAGGACATGCGCAGCGTATTGCCGGCGATCGACGCGGCAGTGATCGTTTGCGAAGCGGATGAAAAGAAAGTGCCCCAACTCCAGCTGATCCTGCGTGAACTGGAAGACCAGAACATTCCGCGATTTGTCTTCCTCAACAAGATCGATAAGGCCGACAAACGCGTTCGCGAGACCATCAAGTTATTGCAGCCGGCTTCGCGGGTCCCATTGCTATTGCGGCAAATTCCGATCTGGAACGGCGACATTATCTCCGGCTTTGTCGATCTCGCCCTCGAGCGCGCCTATGTCTACAAGGAGCACGCGCAATCGGAGATCGTCGAGCTCAAGGGAGAGAATCTCGATCGCAAGAAGGAAGCGCGCTTCACCATGCTGGAGACGCTGGCCGATCATGACGACCAGCTGATGGAGCAATTGCTGGAGGATATCGAGCCGCCGCGCGATAAGGTCTTCGACGATCTCGCCAAAGAACTTCGCGACCGTATCGTCTGTCCGGTTCTGCTCGGCGTAGCGACTCGGAGCAATGGTGTGCTCCGTTTGTTGAAGGCGCTACGGCATGAAGCACCGGGAGCGAGCGAAACAGCGCAGCGCCTGGGCGTCAAAGCCGGTAACGACGCCATTGCCCTCGTGCTCAAAACCTTCCACACCACGCACGGTGGGAAAATGTCGGTCGCCCGTTTGCTCGCAGGTCAGGCGGGCGACGGCACGACGCTCATGACGTCTGCCGGTGAGGCAGGCCGCGTTTCGGGCGTATTCAAGTTGATGGGCCAGCACTTTGAGAAGCGCGGTCAGGCAACGAGCGGCGAGACGATTGCGCTTGGCAAACTCGATAACGCCAAGACGTCTGACTCGCTTTCGTCGGGCAAACAGCCGCTGGCGCCACTTGCGCAGGTCAAGCCTTATCCGCCCGTATTAGCGATCGCCGTCCATGCCAAGGAACGCAAGGACGACGTTAAGCTCGGCCCGGCATTCACCAAGCTGACCGAAGAAGACCCTTCGCTCGCCGTCGTGCATAACGCCGAAACCCACGAGGTGGTGATCTGGGGCCAGGGCGAAATGCATTTGCGCGTTGCCGCCGAGCACCTTGCCGATCGCTTCATGGTGCCGGTCTCGACGCGGCCGCCCTCGGTCGGCTATCGCGAAACCATCCGCAAGCCGATTACCCAGCGCGGCAGGCACAAGAAACAATCGGGCGGACATGGCCAATTCGGCGATGTGGTGCTGGAGATCAAACCGCTGCCGCGCGGCAGCGGATTCAAGTTTGAGGACCGCATCACCGGTGGCGTCGTACCGCGCAATTACATCCCGGCCGTGGAAGAAGGGGTCCTGGATGCGCTCAAACATGGGCCGCTTGGATTTCCCGTTATCGATATCTCGGTGGCGTTGACCGACGGCTCCTACCATACCGTGGACTCGTCCGATCAGGCATTCCGCACGGCCGGGCGCATCGGCATTGTCGAAGGTCTGCCGCAATGCCAGCCGGTCCTGCTGGAGCCGATCCATCTGGTGGAAATCGTTTGTCCGACTGAAGCGACAGCGAAAATGAACGCCATATTGTCGGGCCGGCGTGGACAGATTCTCGGATTTGACACCCGCGAAGGCTGGGACGGTTGGGATACCGTGCGTGCGCAGATGCCGGAGGCGGAGATTGGTGACCTGATTATTGAGGTGCGTTCGGCGACTGCGGGCGTCGGATCATTCATCTTCAAGTTCGACCACATGGCCGAGCTGACGGGCCGTACCGCTGATCAGATCATCTCGGCGCGGCGCGCAGCCGAATAAATACGGCGTAAAAGATCCCTGTGTCGCGCCGGCTAGCGGGCACGACCGCGACAATTTTCGATATTTTGGTAAGTGGATAAAAAGCAGAATCAACGGGAGTTGACTGTTGTTAACTGTGCAGCCGCCGAGACCCCGCAAAATCTGCTGCGCGCGTGAGTCAGGCGCGTTGCGTTCGATCTGCGGGAACAACGTCAGTGCTAGAAGGGTTGCGCAATCTATTTTCACCGGGACCGGCTCCTTATGCCGACCCGAAATCGGCAATTCCGCTCGGCGAGGTGCTCCGTCGAGATTGGTTTGAGCTTTGGTACCAGCCGAAGATCGACCTGAAGACGATGCATCTCGCCGGCGCCGAGGCACTGGTGCGCGCGCGCCATCCTACCCGCGGCATCGTCCCGCCCGCTTTGTTCCTACCCGATGCCAGCGAAGACGACATGCATGCGCTTACCGAGCGAGTCATTCTCACCGCGCTTGGTGACTGGGAAAGTTTTGCCGAATACGGCGTGCCGATAAAACTTGCCGTCAATGTGCCGGTGTCGGCGCTAGTCGAGCTGCCGATCCCGCAAATGCTGCGTGAGGCGCGTCCGCTCGCAGAAAG
>WNFD01005555.1_pt1 | contig 18873 bp, 18 predicted proteins | sample 5400491 | NCBI WGS metagenome assembly WNFD01 (sample SAMN13153343, study PRJNA577476) | soil metagenome | isolation source: 120 cm saprolite under Douglas fir tree site 2 hole 2 replicate 2 | place: USA:California | collected 2015-04-18 | reverse complement strand
TAATTCAATTGCAGCGCTACGGAATCAAAGCGCCCGCCGTTTTTTCGGACAAACATCGATTCGGCTTGGCTTGATTTTTTTGCTCGGGCTCGGTTGCATCTCCCTATCAACGAAGCGAAAATCATTCAGGATCCGGCGCATTAACCGGTAAACTTCGGTTTTACTCGAAGCCTTCAAACTCTTCAACCGCACGGCCTTTAATGCGGGAGAATGATCAGCAGGAGAAGATTGCCCATGAAAGGTGTCGTGCTTGCCGGAGGTAAGGGTTCCCGCCTTTATCCGCTTACCCGCGTCACCAACAAGCACTTGCTTCCCGTTTATGATCGGCCGATGATTTTCTACCCGATTCAGACCCTGGTGGATGCCGGTATTCGCGACATCATCGTCGTCACGGGCGGACAAAACTCGGGCGACTTTATTCGGCTGCTTTCCAACGGGAAGGAGTTCGGCCTCCACCGTATTCACTACACTTACCAGGAAGGAGAAGGCGGCATCGCCGATGCCTTACGGCTGGCCCAACCCTTCGTGGAAGATGAAAAGATCTGTGTCGTCCTCGGCGACAACATCATTGAAAACAATATCGTCGCGGCGAAAGATTCTTTTGAAAAACAAAAACGCGGCGCCCACATCCTCCTGAAAGAAGTGCGCGACCCGGAGCGCTTCGGCTGTCCGGAACTTTCCGGCGGCAAAATACTCAAGATTGAAGAGAAGCCGAAAAAGCCCAAGTCAAATTATGCCGTGACCGGCATCTATTTCTACGATGCGACGGTTTTCGACAAAATCGGCAAAACCAGGCCGAGCTGGCGGAATGAACTGGAAATCACCGACGTCAATAATATGTATCTCAAGGAAAAAACTCTCACCCACAGCATCCTGGACGGTTGGTGGACCGACGCCGGGACTTTCGAATCCCTTCTGCGCGCGACGAATCTTGCCGCGGAAACGGGCACCAACAAGCTGCCCGGACGAGGGAAGCCTACGCGGCCTTCCGAAGATTCAAGATAACGCCGCGCGAGTCATTGGATAGAATTTGCAATTTCAATTCCGAGAAAGGATGGTAGTGATTGAAAGTTCTCGTGACAGGCGGAGCGGGCTTTATCGGCTCTAATTTTGTGCGCTTTCTTCTTGCCGCTCGCCGCGACGTCGAAATCGTCAATTTCGACAAATTGACCTACGCAGGCAACCCGGAGAGCCTCTCAGATGTCGCGCATGACCCGCGCTACCGCTTCATTCGCGGCGACATCACCGACCGTAGCGCGGTCACTGAACTATTCCAGCTCGGGTTTGACGCCCTGGTGCACTTCGCCGCGGAGACGCATGTGGATCGCAGCATTGAGGACGCTTCTCCCTTTCTGAGGACCAACATTTTTGGCACCCAGTGCCTGCTGGAGGCAATCCGCAACTTTCCCGAGATTCGGTTCATCCACATCAGCACCGACGAGGTTTATGGCAGCGCCCCCTCTGGAATAAGCTTCAAGGAAGAATCTCCGCTCGACCCCCGCAGCCCTTATGCGGCCAGTAAAGCTTCCGCGGAGCACTTCGTCACCGCCTACGCCAACACGTTTGGAATTTCCTCCGTAATCCTGCGTTGTACCAACAATTTCGGACCGTTCCAATTTCCCGAGAAATTAATCCCGCTGATGATTGCAAATGCTAGCGAAGACAAGCCTCTCCCCGTTTATGGCGATGGCCTGCAGGAGCGCGACTGGCTTTTTGTGGAAGACTATTGCCGCGCAATCGCGCTGGCGCTCGATAGAGCCAAGCCGGGTTCAATCTACAATGTGTCCTCCGGCGTCTCGCAGCCCAATCTGAAAATCGTGCGCACAATCCTGCAACTTCTCGGCAAATCTGAATCTCTGATTCAATATGTCAAAGATCGCCCGGGCCATGACCGCCGCTATGCGCTTGACAGCTCGAAAATTCAGCGGGAACTTGGGTGGAGCCCGCTGGTCAGCTTCGAGGAAGGGATTCGCAAAACCATCCAGTGGTATCGTTCCAATTCCGAGTGGCTCGATCACGCGCGTTCCGGAGAATACCGCAACTATTACGATCGGCACTATAACCGCCGGTCCGAAACTTTTCGCTCCTAAGTTGACTTATAACGCGGCGGTTCCTCCGGGTCCCCCGCAAATTTTCATCTCCAAGGCAGGGCATCGCGGAAAATATGAACGCATGCGAATTCTGATCATCGGTTCCAACGGCTTGCTGGGAAGCGATCTGGTCGAGGACTGGACGGAAGACGATCTCATCCCGGCCACTTCACGCGATGCGGATATCCGCGAACTCCAACAGGTTCGCCAACTGGTAACCCGGGAACATCCCGACTGGATCATCCTGACCGCCGGCTACACGGACGTTGATGGCAGCGAGCGGCACCCGGACCTGGCCTTCGCCGCTAATCGCGATGGCGCGCGGAATGTCTCCATCGTTGCGCGCGAACTCGGCGCGAAACTTTGTTTCCTGAGCACAGACTACGTCTTTGACGGCGCAGCCGATCGCCCCTACGAACCACAGGACGCCATCCATCCCCTCAACATCTACGGCGCTTCCAAAGCTGCCGGCGAAAAAGCCGTGCAAGAACATGCCGGGCATTGGCTGATTGCCAGGACGTCTTGGCTTTTTGGCGCAGCTCGCCCCAGTTTCCCTGAAAAAATTCTGCGGGCTGCGGATTCCCAGCCTGTATTGAAAGTGGTTGCCGACCAGATTGGCTCTCCGACGTATACGAGGGATCTCGCGACGGCCATTCGCGCACTGGTCCGAGCCGACGCGCGCGGCATCCTGAACATCACCAATTCCGGATCGTGTTCCTGGTTCGAATTTGCAAAGGAAACTATGCAAAGGGAGAGCCGCACCACTCCCATTTACCCGATCACATCCGCTGAGTCCGGTCGTCCCGCCAGGCGTCCCGCCTATTCCGTCTTGTCTCCAAATGCCTTGGCCTCTAACGGCATCACCATGCGTAGCTGGCAGGAAGCCTTGGCTGCATATCTGGTTGAATTACGCCGCAGGCGCAAACCCCACTAGCGATTCTTCGCCATCCCAACGGATAATTCCTCATGACACAGCGACTCAGCTACTGGTTTCCCGCGATCAGCGTGGCTATTCTGATTTCTGTTTTTTCAACGCACTATTTCAGTGGCGAACAAACCGCGCATTTCATCATTCCAATCCTGCGATGGCTGTTACCTTCTGCCAGCCCGCACACGTTGCGCCTGCTGCATTTTGGAATTCGAAAGGCAGCCCACATCACAGAGTTCGGGGTCTTCAGTATCGCCGTATTTCATGGTGTTCGTCGCCAGCGCTACGGCTGGCGGCCCGAGTGGGCCATGATCACGCTGTTAATCGCGGTGGCTATGCCGGCCTCGATGAGTGGCACCAGTCCTTTGTACCGGTGCGCGAGGCCAGAGTTCGCGATGTTCTGATCGATTCGACGGGTGCACTACTGGCTCAAGTGCTCGTCTGGGGTTACGCGAAGCTCCACCGGAATTCGGTGCAATCGCCGGAGCTGAAGGAAACTGAAACTACCTCCTAGCGATCCGCGTTGTTCGCCCTCGCTACGGGATTACCGCGACCGCCTCGTTCGAGTTGATGCTCTCCAGCCCGCTGGCATCCACCGCGGTTGTTACGTAGTAGTAGGTTGTCCCGTTCGCGACGGTCGAGTCGGTGTAATTCACCACTGAGACCAGGCCCCCGTTCACCTTCGTGTAGCCCGCTCCGCTCGCTGTGCTCCGGTACACGTTGTAGCCGCTCACGGCGGAGGTACTGGCAGTCCACGACAGGCTAACGCTGTGGGTCACAGTCGCTACACCGCTGGCGGAGAGCACAATCGTCGAGGGTGAACCAGTAGCATTGCTGGTTATCGTCACACTCCCGCTCACGCTGCCGGTAACCGTCGGGCTGAAGATGACGCTGAAGATCAAGCTCTGCGAAGGCGTCAAAGTAACCGGCACGCCGGCCCCGCTCAGCGAGTATCCAGTGCCACTCGCTACAATTTGCGAAATCAGCACATTGGAATTGCCGGTATTGGTGACCGTCACCGGTAGCGTCGAACTTGCTCCCGTAGCCACGTTTCCGAAGCCGAGGGTGTTCGTGCTGAGTGTAAGGGTTTGCGTAGCGGCCACGCCGGTTCCGGTCAATGCCAGCACGTTCGGTGAAGTAGCGGCGTTGCTCACGATCGTGATGCTTCCGCTCGCCGCCCCTGCAGCCGAAGGCTGATACTGGGCGTTAAATGTGCTCGTTTGTCCCGGATTAATTGAGAGCGGCAGCGTCAAGGCTGTCGTGCTGAAACCGGTCCCGGTGACGCTCGCCTGGGTAATCGTAAGAACGCCATTCCCCGTATTGCCGATCTGGATCGTCTGGGAATTCGCCGCGCCCACGGTCACGCTTCCAAAATTTGCGCTCGAAGGCGTCAGGCTGATGGCAGCCTGAAGGCCCGTTCCGCTGACGCCAACCACGGTGTTCGTTCCCTGAGTGTTCGTTACGGGTCCTGGCGTCAGAGTCACCGGTGTCGTGACTCCGCTGGTGGTAACGTCTTTGGCGCTGACCGTCACTTGCGAAATCGTCACGTTCGCGGTTCCGCTGTTTGTGAGTGTGACGCTCTTTGAACTTGTGGTCCCTGCGTTGACGCTGCCAAAAGCCAGGCTGGTTGGATTCGCCGAGAGTGCCACAGTCCCCGCGACGCCTGTTCCGCTAAGCGCGACCGTCGACGGAGACCCCGGCGCATTGCTCGAAATCGTGATGGTTCCCGGCAGGCTTCCCGCAGTGGTCGGCGCGAAGACGGCGCTGAAAGTTGCGCTGGCGCCCGCCGCTATCGTACTCGGCGTTGCCAACCCGCTAACGCTGTAACCCGCTCCGCTCACGCTCAGTTGCGAGATCGTCAGCGATGCGCTGCCCGTGTTCGTCAGCGTGAAGGTTTGTGATTTCGTTTGCCCGTCCGACACGCTTCCATATGCGAAGCTCGCCGGTGCAATGCTCAATCCCGGTTGCGCGCCTGTGCCAGTGAGTGGAACGGTCAGCGCCGAGTTGGTTGCGTTGCTCGTTACCGTCACGCCCCCTGACGCACTGCCACCAGCCGTCGGTGTGAACACCGCGTTCAGGGTCGCCGTTGCCGCCGCATTCAATGTAAAAGGAACGGTTATTCCGTTCACGGTAAATCCCGCTCCGCTTGCGGCAATGCTCGAGATCTGCACGGCGGTTGTACCGGTGTTGCTCAAGATGATGGGCTTCGTGGCGTTGCTGCCGGTGCTCACGCTGCCAAAACTCACTGATGTCGGATTTGCCTGCAGTTGTCCGAACGAAGACGTTGATCCCGTCCCACTCAGCGAAACGTTCATCGTCGGAGTGGCCGGATCGTTGCTCGTGATGGACAATGTCCCGCTCGCGGCTCCCGTAACGGTCGGTTGAAAATACAAACCCGCCAGAGCCGATTGCCCCGCAGCGATTGTCTTCGGCGTTGTAATTCCGCTCACCCCAAATGCAGCACCGCTCACGGAAATCAAGGAGATTGTCAGGTCCGCGCTCCCTATATTCGATATCAAAACATTCGCATTCCCCGTGGCCCCAACTCCGATTGTTCCGAATTGAACCGAACTGCTGCTCACGGAGATCTGCGGCGCTGCGGCTACTGCCGTCGCGGAAAGATTAACCACCGCCGGAGCGGCGCCATTGCTGCCTTGAACGGTCAAAGTCCCACTCATTGCGCCGGTCGCCGACGGTGTCACGGCAACCGTGAAGTTCCCCGATTGGCCAGTGGCCATGGACACAGGGAATGTCACACCAGTCAAACTGAATTGCGGGTTGGAAATCGTCGCTTGGGTAATCGAAATCGGCATGGTGCCGGTGTTTGCGACCGCGATCGTCTGGGTGGTCTGCTTTCCTACACCCACCTTCCCGAAATTCACGGCCGTCGGGCTCACCTGAAAGGCAGCCTGGCCCGTGGTGGTCTTGGTGCCGTTCACGATACCTGCGCAACCCCCAAGAATTCCGGTGCAGAAAAGCGCCGTTGACAGCGCGATCGAATTCAACACTTGGCGCAGGCTTACGGGACGCTGCCGTGCCCCCATTCCCTTGGCCTTAGCAGTTTCCCCGGTTCTCATTGTCTTTCCCTCCGCGAGCTTCATCACACAGCTAGGGTAGGGGTACTAGTCCCCCTCGACTACTGGTGGGAGGACCAAATTCGGGACAGCCAAATACACTGTCCGGGAGGCAACTTTCGGACTGCCCTTCCGGTCACGAAGGGTCATTCAGTCAGGGAGCCTGGATTTTAGGGCCCTTTGGGCAGTGGGAGGGCAATCGCTTCCCCGTATCCTGATAGGATACCCGGCCGGCACGGCATATCCAGGCGAGCTCCGGTCTGTCGTCGCGGAACGGCTCGTCGAATTTCTGTACAAACTTCTTCCGGTTTTTACTTGGTTGAAGTAGGAGAAGTGTAATCTGTGGTTCAGAGCCTTCCGGGAGCTGGCTATCCCGGACCTTCCTTCAAGTCGTCGAAGCACAGGGAAATTCACTCCCCCCCAATCTCCTGAATTCTTTGAAGGAAAGTGCAGCTTTGTCTTTTTCCGAAAGAATCGGCTCTCCCTGCAGGGGCCAGCGTATTGCCAGATCAGGATCGTTCCACAAGATCACCCGCTCGTGCTGCGGAGCGTAAAACTCCGTTACCTTGTAAGCGACGTCCGCGGTTTCTGACAACGTATAGAATCCATGCGCGAATCCTTTGGGAATCCAGATCATCTTTTGTTCCGTCGCCGAGAGGGTAAGCCCCCACCACTTCCCGAAGGTATTCGATCCAGCCCGAAGGTCCACGACCACATCAAAAATTTCACCCTGCAGCACTCGGACCAGCTTCCCCTGTGCTTGCTCCACCTGATAGTGAAGCCCGCGGAGTACGCCTCTTTTCGATTGCGACTGGTTGTCTTGCACAAATCGCTCGCCAATTCCCGCTTCCGCGAAAGTCTTGGCATTAAAGGTCTCCAGAAAATATCCGCGCGCATCTGAAAATACTTCTGGTTCGATTACAACCACTCCCTGAAGCTCTGTCGGTTGAATCTTCATGAATCTCTTTACCCGCCTCCAAAATGGCACACTTGATTGCAAAAATCGGCTCGGCCCGAGGACCAATGCGGCTGGAATTCGCCCTTATTTTTCGCTGCTTTTCTTATCCTCTGGAGAATATCGCGAAATGAAGCAAGGAAGGATGTAAATGGAGGGATATTCCAGTTTGCAGCGGGGTCAGTTCCGGGCGAGGCCGATTGGCACGTCGCTTTGCACTCGCTGGATTGATGCCCGCCGGGAAACCAGGCCCGCGTCCTGGATTTTGTAAATCAGGGCGCGATAGCTGATCTTCAGCGCCTGCGCGGTTTTCCGTCGGTTCCACTGGTTGGCGCGAAGCGTTTCCAGGATTACATTCTTTTCCATTTCCCGGACCGCGTCTTTGGAAAGCCGTTTCAGGGTGACCTGCGGTTCGCCATTTCCCGCTTCTACGACGACTCTCTTGGCGCGCCTTGTCGGAATCTCCTGGTGAACCGCGGCCTCCGGCCCCAGCAGCACGTACCGCGCAACGCCATTGGACAACTCGCGAATATTGCCAGCCCACGCAAGATTCTTCAGATACTCCAGCATCTCCGGCGGAAACGCTTCTGCTTTCATCTCGAATTGTTTCTCAAACTGCTTCCGGAAATATTCGGCGAGCAGGGGAATATCGTCCCGGCGTTCACGCAATGCCGGCATCTTCAGACGGAATACATGAATCCGGTAAAACAGATCTTGCCGGAACCTCCCCGCATTTGTCTCCGCCTCAAGATCCTTGTTGGTGGCGCAAATCAGCCGGGCGTCCACTTTTCTCTCGCACTGATCGCCAATTCTTGAAAAGGTGCCGTCTTGCAGGAAATGCAGCAGCTTGCTCTGAAGATTCAAATCCAGGTCCGCGATTTCATCTAGAAACAATGTTCCCCGATGCGCTAACTCCACCCGGCCGGGCTTCACATTGTTGGCGCCGGTGAAGGCCCCTTTTTCATAACCGAACAACTCGCTCTCCAGGAGCGTCCCCGGAATTGCCGCGCAATTCACTTTCACGAACTCGCCAGTCCCATATTCGGAGTTGCCATGGATCCATCGGGCCAGCGCCTCTTTCCCGGTTCCTCCTTCGCCACAAAGGAGAAGCGGGACGTTGGTGCGGCAGATCCTTCCGGCGCGACTCTGAACCTCCGCCATGGCTGGCGAACGCCCGAACAGGATTTGATCCGGGAGGACGGAGCCCGGTCTCTCGAGACCAGGCAGTTTGTTGGAGCTATCCCCTATCATGTGAACTCGACTGGAGGTAGTTGCACATCGCCAACCAAACACACTAGGCGGGTAGCTTTGAGGAGATCATTTTGATGTCGAGTAAGCTACACGGAATCAATTGTTTATGAGAAGAGAATGTATATGAGTAATGGTACCCGGCCAGCCAAGCACACCTCGGCTTTTGGCGAAAGTAGGAAAATCAAATCACTGTCGGTGGAAGCATTCTTCTCTTATTGGGAACTTGCCTGCGTTCTCAAGCACTCGAAGAATGGTTTCGTTTTGGCGCTAGCGATTCGGGAAGACGTAAGACTCGAGCATATCCGCGCGAGCCTTTTCACTTGAGGCCATCACCCTCAGAAGGTCGCTCACCGATAACATCCCCAGATATTTGTGTCCTTCGCCGAGAATCAACAGATGGTAAAGGCCATTCTGCTCCATCAATCGCAGGCAGTCGTCGAAACTCACTTCCGGCGTCACCGTCACCAATTCACGGCTCATGATCTCCGTAATGTTCGACCATGCGGGACATTTGTTCTCGGCCGCTACCTTGTCGGAAATATCGCTCTGGGAGACCACTCCGATCAATTTTCCGTTCGAATCCACAACTCCGGCCGAGCGCACCTGTTTCTCTCGCAGGTATTTCGCTGCGTCCAGGACGCTCTTGCTTTCCGGGATCGAAAAGACTTCCTTGCGGGACCCGATTAGATCCGCCACTTTCATTGGACCCTCCGGGGGACGAGATTTGCCCTCATGCTAGACTTGCCGGCAATTGATTGCAATCGAAAAATAAACCGCCGAGCTGCCCAATAAGTCTTCTCTAATCGCGACCTCTCTAGGCGCGGACTCCCTCGCCGCGCACGATGTCATACCTTTCAATCACAGCCGCGACTCCCATTCGCTGCTCGCCATCTTCCAGTCGCCGTTCCACACGAACAACCTTGCCTTGCGCCCGAACGAACACATCCGATCCATGGGTAATCTCGCCGGGGAGAGTAAGGGTAAGATCCAGCGCGCTTCCGGCTTCCAAATCCCGCTCAATCACGAAATACAATCCTTTGGTTGAAATGTCCCGCGTCTTCCCTTCTTGACGCACAACTAACTTCTCCGCCGAGATTCGGATACTCACCGGTAGCGTGAGATCGTAACGCCGGGCCAGCCGGCGTTCAGTCATTAAGGACATCCTCAACTCCGTCCGAGGCTTCGCAAGCCATCCGCAGTATGAAATTACATCCAGTCCGCTGAATATAGGAATTCCAGAGGTTCAGTTTCAGATGAAATACATCCATCCCCAACGAACCCAACATTCTGAACCGCTTCGTGTCTGTAGTGTCCCGTGATGTTTCAGGCTACTGCACTTCAGAACCAACGTCGGCGACCGCTGCGCAAGATACCTTGCGCCTCATAAACTCGCAAGTTTTCTTTTTCAGAGGGGTATGGTTTGCCGGCAACCCCGTACTAGACCCTGCTACCCTTCCTGTTTTGCACCCACTACTGCCGGGGCACTTTCCTCCGGCTTGGGCACGGAGGCACGCCGCGTCCGTGGCGTATCCAGATTGAATTGCCGCATCTTGTACAGTAGCGCCTTGTAGCTGATCCCGAGCATCTTTGCAGCGTCCTTGCGACACCACCGCGTCTTTTCCAGCGCGTCGGCAATTGCTTCCATTTCCGCCTCATCCTTCAACCCGCGGACAAGTGCCTTCAGCCCCTGTTCGCGAACCACGGGAGGTTCTTCACGAGGCGAAGTTCTCTGACGCGTCGCCGACATCTCGATCAGTTCGCGCAGGCTGCCTTCGTCATCTTCCAGAATCACATAACGCTTCACGAAGTTTTCCAGTTCGCGCAAGTTTCCAGGCCAAGGGTAATTGAGCGCCGCGTCCAGGAGATGCTTCGACGGCTGTTGCAGCGTTTTCCCGAATTTCTCGCTGTATTTCTCCAGGAAATGTTTGAACAGCAGCGGAATTTCCGAAGTCCGCTCGCGCAGTGGCGGCACGTTGATGGAAAGCACGTTCAGCCGGTAATACAGGTCCTCACGGAATCTTCCCGTCTTCATCGCCTCGTGCACGTCCACGTTCGTCGCCGCAAGCACGCGTACATCCGTCTCCACCAGGTGTCTGCCGCCAAGCCTCGAATACTGGTGGTCCTGCAGCACGTGCAGCAGTTTGGCCTGCAGGTGCACCGACATTTCCGCAATTTCATCCAGGAAAATTGTTCCTTTATTCGCCAGTTCAAATTTCCCGGGCTTCGCTCGCACCGCGCCCGTAAACGCGCCCTGCTCAAATCCGAATAGCTCGGATTCCAGCAATTCGCCCGGCAGCGCCGCGCAGTTCACCTTGATGAATGCCTGATTCCTTCTCTTCGACCGGAGATGGATCATGCGTGCAACAACTTCCTTGCCGACGCCGCTTTCCCCGCACACGAAAACCGGCACGTCCACGGGAGCGATCTGCAGAATCTGCTGCCGGATGCGCACCATCTGAGGGCTGGCCGCAAGAAAGCTCAAATCCTCTGTCACCTGGTCGCAGTAGTCGCGTAACGCCTTGTTCTCCTGCGTCAATTGCTTCTTCTGCCGCGACTTCAGCATCGCCGCTTCCAGTTCTGTCTTTTCGAAAGGTTTCGTCAGGTAGTCGTGCGCGCCAAGCCGGATCGCTTCCACCACTGTGCCCACTTCGTTCGAGCACGACAGCATGATCACGTTAAGGCTGCGGTCCATCTGCATCAGTTCCTGCAGTGTCTCAAGTCCCCCCATCTCCGGCATCAGCACATCCAGGATGATAAAATCCGGGCGCTCGCCGTCACCCACGCGTTTGATCGCGTCCTTACCGTTGCTCACCGTCTCAACGTCAAACCCTTCCACTTCCAGAAGTGTCTGAAGGTACTTCCGGATGCTCGGCTCATCGTCCACAACCAGAATTTTCTCTTTAACTTGCATAGCTTGTCCCCTTTACCCGTTCCCGCCTAACTCTTACGTTTGATCCATCGGCAACAAAAATGCGAACGTGCTTCCCCTTTGCGATTCGCTCTCTACCCAAATCTTTCCCCGGTGCGCCTGAATCAGCCGCTTCGCAATCGCCAGGCCCAGCCCCATCCCGGACGTATTGCGGTCCACTCGCACGAAGTCTTCGAATATTTCCTGGTGATGTTCCGGCGCAATCCCCGTTCCCGAATCCGTAACACTTACCTCCACGCTATTCGGCCGCGGGAGCCGGAATCGGCGGCGTTCTTCCACCGGCGCCACTTCGGCCACGCGCCGCTCCCAAAAATGAGGTTTTGCCCGTAAGATTACCGTCCCGCCCGTGGGCGTGTGTTTCAGTGCGTTGTCCAGCAGGTTTGCCGCGGCCTGTTGCACTTTCTGATAGTCAAACTTGAAAGTCGGAATCGACGGATCAATCTGCGTCTCAAGCTTTACGCCTTTTCTCTGAAACGCTTCAGACCACCTTCCGGTCATCTCCACAAGGCAGTCCCGCAAGTCGTTTTCCCGCAACTGCAGCACTAGCTTCCCGCTTTCCAGTGCCGAATAATTCAAAAACATCGACACCAGGCGCACCAGCCGTTCGCAGCTTTCTTTCGACTCTTCCAGAATGTCCTTTTGTTTGTCCGTCAGTTTTCCCAGGGAATTGGTCAGGAGTAAGTCGTAGTAGCCTTTGATGACCGCAAGTGGCGTCTTCAACTCATGCGCGGCTGATGCCAGGAACACGGTCTTCTGGCGGTTCACTTCCTGCAGCTTCAGATACGCAGCCAGCAGATTCCGGTAAGTTATTTCGCGCTCTTGCAATAGCTCCTGAACCGTCGGCTGCGGCGCGCCGTTTCCGTCAACGGCTTCTGGTTCGTTTGCGAATTGAATCGCCACCCAATCCGATTCTGGAATCCATCGCACGCGGGCGTGATAACTCTTCAATCCGTTTCTTCCGGAAAGTTCAATTTCGTGCTCGCCGCTTTCAATTCTTTTCGAGATTTCTCGCGGCTCCACGTTCAGCAGATCTTCAAAAATGTTCAGGGAAAGGACATCAGACTTGCCATGTTCCTCGAGGCATTTCTTCGCTCGCGCATTCACCATCAGTACGCGCCCGTCCCGGCTTGCCACCACCACACCCTTCTCCACCGTATCCAGCAAAGCCCGGACATGCTCGACGGGAAAATTAGTTCCACCTGGCACAAACTTGCCAGTGGTTGTTGTAATGCCACTTCCCATAGACGTTGGCTGGCTCCTGTCCAGAGTGGAAAACTTTTTCCCTTGGTGGACTTCATCCTTTCAAACGCTCCCCTGACTGTCAATGGTAAAAGCGTTCCATTTGCACAATTTGGGAAGTGGCCTACTCAATCCAAGCCTCCGGTTCCCACTCGCGTCCGGCGTGCCTCCCAAGCCACCTCTATGTCTATTGAAAGACGCATGTTAAATTAGGAATTGGATTCAGAATACTGGCAAACAACCTGCAAGGGATGTACTAGTTCCTGAGTACTACCATTCGGACCCTATGGACCTACGTACTGATCAGTTGAAGGAGGGAGTTCGCGTGGATTCGCAACGGGCACGCCGTTCGCCTCGAATCCGCTTACAAGTCCCCGTTTTCCTGAGGGCCTCCGATGCCTCGGGTACAGAGTTCATTGAGCTCACCCGGACTCTCAATATTAGCGCCACCGGCGCCTGCATCACCTCTACCCACATACTGAGGCCTGATCAGGCGGTCTTACTCACAATTCCAGCACCGTCGCCGTCATCCTCCAGCCTCATTCCCAGCGAGACCCCTCCTATCCAGGCCAAGGTTCGGCGCCAGGAAACCCTGGGTGACCAACGTCTGTTCGGATTGGAATTTCTTCGCCCACTCGAATAATTCCTTTTTCTAGTACTACTCTCACTCCTCCATCAGTTTGCAAGTGGTTGAATTCCCCCTTCACAAGAAATCTCGCATATCATTTCTTTTTGTAATAGGATAAGCCGCAAAAGAGGACCCGATTAGGGCCGATTCGCCCTCCCTGTCTCACCGACAGGAATGGCAACCGATTTGCTCCCTAATCAGGCGGTTCTCGGATTGTGCTTTCCCCAACCCCCGCGGGGATAGGCAGATTGTGGGAAAAACCCAGTTATGCCCAGCCCCGGTGCCCCAGTGGCCCCGCGTATGCCTTTGGAAGATGCTTATCTCGAGCTTTTGGCCGATACGCTCGAGGGTCTTGAGCATTCCGCCCGCGGTCAATTTCTCCAACGATATTTTCGCGCCACGACTCATTTGGACTTGCGCGAGAGCCAGTGTTTGCAATTATGGGATGAAGTGCTCACACGCCGCCGTGAACTCACCGACATCCTGGGTCGTCCGATCTCTCTCAAGACCGTTCTGATGGACGTACTTTCCACTTCCGGCTTGGTCCGCGTTCCCGTAATTCTTGAATACGACGAACTGAAAAAAATCCAATTGAACGCGGTCACGGATCCACTCACAGGCCTCTACAATCGCAGGCTCTTCGCGGAGTCGTTTGAAAAGGAACTTAACCGCGCTCGCCGCTATGGTATCCCGCTGGGCATCGTGATCCTGGATCTTCATCGGTTCAAGGAAGTCAACGACAAGTATGGCCACCCTCGCGGCGACGAAGTTCTTCGCGCCGCCGCAACAACGCTCCAGCGAGCCCTGCGTACCTCCGACTCCGCTTTCCGCATCGGCGGCGACGAGTTTTCCCTTCTGCTTCCGCAAACCGATGCCGCACAGGCTCTCGCCCTCGGCCGCCGTATTGAAACCGTATTTGCGGAGACTCTCCGCCCGCTTCAGTTGACCTTCGCCGTGACAATGGACCACGGCGTCGCCACATTTCCCCAGGACGGCGATCAATCGGATCAGTTGATTCGCGTCGCGGACGAGCGGCTTTATCGTTTCAAGCACGCCAATCAGGTTCGGTCGGCCGGGGATCCCCCACGCTCGGCAGTTTCACAGCCCACCACCCAACCGCCGGCGCAGTCGCCAATCTCCATCTCTGCGGGCCGAGCCAACGAAAAAGTCTCACCCGAGTTTGTGGCTGCGGCATCAGCCGCGGCTGGGGCTCTGGCGGAGCAGCTTCCTGCGCCGATCCCTGAGTCTTCCTTCGCAATTCAACGCAAAGCGGAACGTGTCTCGATGGTCGGAACCAACGCCTACGCGATCATCGGCGACCAGGGCAGCCGTCGCGCTCGCGTCCTCGATCTTGGATTTGGGGGCGTCGCCCTGGAGTTTGAACAACCCGAAGACCTCCCGGAGAGCATCCTGGCGATTCTCCATGTTCCCATCCTGCCGCCCGGCCGCGTCTACTTGCGGCCTGTCTGGTCTCGCCGTACTGCGGAAGGCTCCTTCCGCCTTGGCTGTCATTTCGTCTCCTGATCGCGCCGGCCACCAACCGCTTGGCGCTGCTCTCCTAGTCACGACTCCGCCCCGAACCTACCCAACATCCCTCCGTGCTCCGCCCTCAGTTCGAATTCCTCAGACATTGATTTACCTGTTCTTTAGTACAGGTCCACTTTCTGTAAGACCTGTCCTACAACTGTACCCGGGACAGGTTGCGGCTTCTGTTCCGCAAACAGTAACTTGGAATTTCCGAATCTGAGGGGGTTCGTAGCCGAGGTGTTCTCTCGCCTTTGCAATTTCCGCCACACCGACAGCATCCTTACTGCTGCCTCGTTGTTGTTTGTTACCTTGGCTTTCGTTGGTTGCGCGAGTGTCACCCCGCGTTCTTCGCCGAGTGGACCCGTCATTTCCCTCTCCGCCACAAGTTTCAACTTCAATAATGTTGTTCTCGGAAAGTCCTCCACGCAGACTCTCCACATCGCCAACACCGGCGCAGCTCCGCTGACCCTCAATTCTGTGGCGCTCAAGAGTTCACAGTTTGCACTCACCGGCCCTTCCGTGCCCCGCACGATCCTGCCAGCCCAGCACGTAGACTACGCGCTTACCTTCGAGCCCAGTCTCGCTGGAAGCGCATCCGCTTCCGTTCAGATCACCAGCAATGCTTCAAACACTCTGGCCTCTGTCTCCCTCGCCGGCGTTGCGGAAAAAGCCGGTGCCGCAGTCCAGGTATCGCCGGCCTCCATCAGTTTTGGCAATCTCAAAATCCAGACCACCGCGACCCAGAATGTCACGATCAAAAACATAGGGGACATCAGCATCACTATCAGCGGCATCACCGTCGCAGGCGCCGGCTTTGGTTACTCCAGTCTCACGCCCGGTTACTCCCTTGCTCCCAATCAGACTGTGACCTTTCAGATCTGGTTCCGTCCCCAAACCGGCGGTTCTGCCTCGGGGAGTGTGTCCATTCTTAGTTCAAATCTCGCCACACCCGCCAGCATTTCCGTGTCTGGCGCCGGCGTTACCTCCACTCCGACCACACCCTCTCCGCTGCCACACAGTGTTGCCCTGTCATGGGGCCCGAGCGCCAGTTCCGTCGCCGGTTATCGCGTCTATCGAGATGATGGTTCCGGCTTTTCCCCTCTTTCCGCGATAATCTCAGACCTCACGTATTCGGATTCAAGTGTCGCTTCCGGGAGCACCTACCGCTATGTCGTCACAGCGGTTGACTCTGTTGGCGACGAAAGCGCCTACTCCAACGAAGCAACTGCCGTCATCCCCACTCCCTGATTCAATTCCCCGCCCCGAACCGCCGATTTTGAAATTCTCGTCTCTTTCCGTATAATCAGGGATTGTCTGTGACCTAGCGACGCGGCTGTAACTCCCCTCAAGGGATTGCCGTGCAGACCGGCCACACTAGATTGGAGATCCATGAAACCCGGTATTCACCCTGACTACCATCCCGTTACCGTCCACTGCGCTTGCGGGAGCACCTTCCAGACACGTTCGACGATTAAAGGCGATATGCTCCGCGTCGAAATCTGCTCAAGCTGCCACCCCTTCTTCACGGGCAAGCAGAAGCTTGTGGACACCGCTGGCCGCGTGGAGCGCTTCCAGAAGAAATACGCCAACGTTCCCGCCGCTGCTGCCAAGAAGTAATTTCGCGGCTAGCACGCGATTCTCTTTGAGCGGACCGGCCTCAGGCCGGTCCGCTTTTTCTTTCTATCCTTTTGTCCGCCCCCAACTCTCCGTGTAGAATCAACTTCCAACGTGGCTACGCAATCTCGCATGTTCGATGGCGCACCGGACGCCGGCTTGGTGGAAACGGGCGCGCCACGCGTCACCCTCCGCAACGCCTTCCTGCATCCCTTCGACTCCGCCATCGCCGCCGCGCGCACCTGCTACTCCACGCATCTCATCAATCACGACGAAATCACGGACAAGCAGCGCCTGAATATCGGCGCCGCCACCTTTTATAGCGGCCACCACACCGTCTACCAGCACGCCCACTTCGAATTTGGCCTCGAAAACGTCAGCCGCCAGTTCGTCTGGTCGTTTCTCCACGCGCACCCGTTCTACAATTCCGAGCAGCAAAGCCAGCGCTATGTCCGTCTCGATCGCGCCCAGGCCTACGTTCCGCCGGTCTCTCTCTTCTTCGACGAAGGTTCCCGGGAAATCTATGAAAATGCGCTGGCCCGCGCGTGGACCTTTTATCGCGAACTCTCCGCCCTGCTCACTCCCGACGCGCGCAACATTCTGTCCGACATCTGGCACATCGGCCCAATGTCTCATCCGAAGCGCATCCAGAAAATCGAGCGCTCCGCCGAAAAACGCTCCATCGAAATCGCCCGCTATGTCCTTCCGGTCGCGGCCTTCACCACCATGGTCCACACCGTCTCGGGCATCGTCCTGCATCGCCTCTGGCGAATGTGTTCCGCCTCCGACACCCCCAGCGAAGCCCGTGCCGTCATCGGCGACATGGTCGCGCACGTTCGTCAACTCGATCCCCAGTTTTTCGATCGTTTCGGCCTCTCCCCTCTCGAAGAGTTGCCCGAATGGAAGGATGTTGCGCCAACAAAGTCCGAAGCCGATTCATTCGCAAGTGAATTCGATGCCAAACTTGACGGAAAAACTTCTCGCCTCGTTGATTATTCCCCGAACGCGCCTCGCGTCATGGCAGAATCCTACCGCGCCGTCGTCGGTCTTCCCGAAACCGCCTGCAGCGACGCCGAAGCGATCGACCGCCTGCTCAATCCTGCGCGCAATCTCTATCGGCTCGAAACTCTGAACATCGGCGTCCACGCGCCCATGATGCGCGCCCTCCAACACGCCAATTACACCTTTGCAAAAAAAATCAGCCACACCGCCGACAGCCAGGACCAGCGTCACCGCATGGTTCCCGGCTCTCGCCCATTGCTCACGCTCGCCGACACACGCGAACCCGACTACATCACTCCCAAGCTTCTCCTGGAAAATCCCCGCGCCCGCGATCTCTACGAACGCGCCATGCACGAAGCCTGGTCAGCAAAAAATCAACTCCTCGACCGCGGTGTGCCTCCCGAAATCGCCCTCTACCTTCTTCCCAATTCCAAATCCATTCGCCTCGTCGAGACCGGCTCACTGCTCCATCTCCTCCACAAATGGACTATGCGCACCTGCTTCAACGCCCAGGAAGAAATCTACGCAGCCTCCATGGACGAGATCGCCCAGCTCCGCGAAGTCCATCCGCAACTCTCTCGCTACATCGGCCCGCCCTGCCATCTCCGCGCCGGCATCACCACGCCCATCTGCACCGAGGGCTCCCATTTCTGCGGCATAAAAGTCTGGCTCGATTTCCCCAACACTCCCCGCCGCATCTGATCGGATGTATACTCAGTTAGTCTCCGCAGCTCAGGAGGGGCCATGGAGCCCGCCAAGCCGCACTTTGCCTTCGCAATTCTTGCTGTTTTGCTTCTCATTTCTCCGAATTCCAGCGCCTTCGACACGCCTCTCTCCGACACTGCTGTCCGTGACGCCTATTTCCTCGGCCAGCGTCGCGATGACTCTCTTGGCAAACTCCTGGACAAGTACGTCCTCTATTTGCAGCCTCCGAAAACTGGTCCGTACATCCAGTCGGTCAGTTTTCTCACCCCTTATGCCCTTACGGCGCTCTATTCCAGCCAGCAGGTCAGCATCTACAGCGCCCAGCAAGCCCAACTCGACCACCTCAAAAATCCAGAAGTGGTCCGAGTCACAGTGCAGATTTCCCTGACGGATTCCTACGGCCCCTACATCGCTGCTCCCACGGGACCCGATTCACATTCACTCAAGGGAATCTTCGTGCGTCCCTCGGATTTCTGGCGCGATTTCCGGCTCCGCACTTTTCAGAAGGATGAGCTCGTCATTCCGACCCACGCCGACGGTAAGCCCATTTTCCGCTGCGAAGACAGTGGTTGCATCCTGTCGGGCGCCACACTGACATTCGAATATCCCGCCGCGTCCTTCGCGGATACTTCCGCAACCATCCAGGTCGACCCGCCCGAAGGCGACCCGGTCGTCGTGGACTTCGACCTCACCTCATTCCGCTGATTCTAACCTCCGCAGGCTGGCCTTGCTGATCTTAGGGAAAGACCGACCTTCCTCCGCCCTCAGCCCCGGAGGGGCGCAAGACGTTAGCCCGGCCCGCAAGGGCTGGGGCCACGCCACAATAAAATCAAGCCCCGGAGGGGCGACAGACTCTTCCCCTTCTCAACTCTCGACACAAACAAATTCCTCAACTTCTCCAACGCAACGTCACCGGCCCATCCATCGGATG
>WNFD01002394.1_pt1 | contig 18875 bp, 12 predicted proteins | sample 5400491 | NCBI WGS metagenome assembly WNFD01 (sample SAMN13153343, study PRJNA577476) | soil metagenome | isolation source: 120 cm saprolite under Douglas fir tree site 2 hole 2 replicate 2 | place: USA:California | collected 2015-04-18 | reverse complement strand
CGAGCTGGGCATGCACTGCCGCCATCACCTCGGGGTGGCAATGCCCGAGCAGGAGCGCGCCGTGCCCGCCGAAATAATCGACATAGCAGCGCCCGTCGACATCCCATTTGCGCGGGCCCTGGGCCCGGGCGATGTAGAGCCCGTACGGCTCGATGTAGCGCGAATCATGGGTAATCCCGGAGGGGAACATCTCGGCCGCGCGCAGGGCGTTGGCCGCCGAGCCGGGCGTCGCGGCCCGGTAGGCGGCGATAACAGGCGAATTGGTGGTCAGCGTGTCGGGCATTTCCGGCTCCTCTTTCGCGCTCCGTTGTAAGCCCGGCTCTCGCCGCGGGGAAGCGGCTTGGAAGAGTAGTCATTGCGAGGAACGGAGTGACGAAGCAATCTCGATCGCCGAGTGCAGTGCGGCGCGAGATTGCTTCGCCGGCCTGCGGCCGGCTCGCAATGACAATCTCCGAATTCCGGCCGCGAAGGGAGATCGCCGATGACCCAGACCTACGACAATGAGCTTCGCGCCCGTTTCGGCCTCGATGTCGCGCTCGGCGGCGAGGTGCCGGACGACCCGTGGCTGCGCCAAGTCTTGATGCGGCGCACCCAGCGCCGCTATGCCGACCGGGCGGTGCCCGATTCGCTGGTGCGGCTGTTGCTCGCCGCGGCGTTTTCGGCCTCGTCGAAATCGGATTTACAGCAGGCCTCGGTGGTCTGGCTCAAGGAGCGCGGCCGGCGCGATCGCCTCGCCGCGCTCTTCCCCGACATGCCGTGGATCGGCGCCGCGCCGGTTTTCCTGGTCTTTCTCGGCGATGCGCGCCGGCTGGAGCGGATCGGCGGACAGCGCGGCCACGCGCTCGACAACGGTGCGCTCGAGGGATTTTTCAACGCTGCGATCGACGCCGCGCTGGCGCTGCAGAGCTGCGTTCTCGCCGCCGAGACGCTCGGGCTCGGCACCTGCCCGATCAGTGTCTTGCGCAACCGCATCGCCGAGGTCGCCGAGATCCTCGCGCTGCCCGACAAGGTGTTTCCGGTCACCGGTCTCTGCCTCGGCTACCCGGCGCAGAGCGGCTTTGTCAGCATGCGGCTGCCGCTCGAGGCAACCGTGCATATCGACCATTACGATGATTCCGGGCTGGCCGAGGCGGTCGATTCCTACGACCGCCGGCGCGACGCGCGGCATTCGATCGGCGACCGCCAGCGCGCACCGGAGCGTTTCGGCATTGCCGAGTTCTATGGCTGGTCGGAGGACAAGGCGCGCCAGGCGATGACCCCCGAGGGGGTTGGGTTCGCAAGCTGGCTGAAAGCGCACGGCTTTATGTGGAACGCGCCTGGATGAAGCGGCCGCCCTACTCCGCCCGCGGGCTTCGCAGACGGCGAAAACGAGGCGGTTCCCCGTCACCCCCGCGAAAGCGGGGGTCCAGCGCTACCGCTCCGTCGCTGGCCCCTGGATCCCCGCTTTCGCGGGGGTGACTATTCAGCCGGATTGTATAACGCCACCAAGGAGCCGTTGAGGACCGCGGGCCTCTGGCCCGCAGCGGGCTTTGCAAAAAAAAAGCTCAAAATGCCCGTCATTCCGGGGCGCCGCGCAGCGGCGAGCCCGGAATGACCGGACTTTTTGTGCAAAGCCCACCCGCAGCGGGCGGGACGCCCGCGGTCCCTGGTTTTACCCTGTCAGCGGAGCGCGGCGGCGATGGCGGCGCCCATATCCTTGGTGCCGGCATTGCCGCCGAGATCGGGGGTCTTCGTGCCGCCCTCGGCGAGTACCTCGGTGATCGCCCGCTCGACCGCCTGGGCCGCCGCGGTCTCGCCGAAATGCTCGAGCATCATCGCGCCCGACCAGATCTGGCCGATTGGGTTGGCGATCCCGCGCCCGGCGATGTCGGGCGCCGAGCCGTGCACCGGCTCGAACATCGAGGGGTATTCGCGCTCCGGGTTGATGTTGCCGGAGGGGGCGATGCCGATCGAGCCGACGCAGGCCGGCCCCAGATCGGACAGGATGTCGCCGAACAGGTTGGAGCCGACGACGACGTCGAACCAATCCGGGTGGCGCACGAAATGCGCGGTCAGGATGTCGATGTGGTATTGGTCGGTCTTGATGTCGGGGTAGTCGCGGGCGACCGCGGCAAAGCGCTCGTCCCAGAACGGCATCGTGTGAATGATGCCGTTCGACTTGGTCGCCGAGGTGACGTGCTGCTTCCTCGTCCGCGCCAGCTCGAAGGCATAGCGCATCACCCGGTCGCATCCGCGCCGCGTGAAGACCGTCTGCTGCATCGCCATCTCGTATTCGGTGCCCTCGTAAAGCCGGCCGCCGATCGCGGAATATTCGCCCTCGTTGTTCTCGCGCACGACATAGAAGTCGATGTCGCCCGGCGCGCGGCCCTTCAATGGCGAGTCGACCCCGGCCAACAGACGCACCGGGCGCAGATTGATGTATTGCTGAAAGCTGCGCCGAAGCGGGATCAACAACCCCCACAGCGACACATGGTCGGGCACGCCCGGATAGCCGACGGCGCCGAGAAACACCGCGTCGTAGGGGCTCAACTGCTCGATCCCGTCCGCCGGCATCATGTGCCCGGTCTTGGCGTAGGTCTCGCAGCTCCAGTCGAATTCGCGCCATTCGAGCGCAAAGCCATAGCGCTGGGCGGCGGCTTCCATGACCGCCATGCCTTCCGGCACCACCTCCCGCCCGATGCCGTCCCCGGCAATGACCGCGACCCGATAGAGGTTCGCCATGCGCTCTCTCCCCGTTGAGCGGACCATGGTCCGGCTCTTGCTCGTCCCTGACAACTAAATTTGACCGCCGGTTGACGGCGTCACGCAACATCGCGTTATCTCCGCGGTCCGATCGGGGCCGGTCCGGGCTATGGCAAGGACCATTCGCGGTGAGGCAGGAGGCGGCTTATGGGTAAGGCTCCGTTGCGTTCTCCGGCACGCTCTGCGTTGCGATGGCCCACACACCTGACCCTGGCTCTGGCCATGCTCGCCTGTTGGGGCGCGCTGCGTGCGGCCGACGCACAGGCGCCGCCGGCGCCGGCGGTCGGCGTTCGCGCCGCCGAGATCCGCGGTGTTGCCCGCTCTTACGAATTCATCGGCCGCATCGGGGCAATCAACACGGTGCAGTTGCGCGCGCGGGTCGAGGGGTTCCTCGACAAGATCCTCTTCACCGAGGGTCAGGAGGTCAAAGAGGGCGACCTCCTCTACCAGATCGAAAAGGCGACCTATCAGGCCCAGGTCGACCAGGCCAAGGCGAGGCTCGCTTCCGACCAGGCGCAGGTGGTCAACGCCGATCTGCAATACAGGCGCTCCTTTGAGCTCGCGCAGCACCAGAACGCGCCGCAGGCGACCGCCGACAAGGACAAGGCGACCTTGGAGAGCTCCCGGGCCGCGGTGATGCAGGACGAGGCGGCGCTGCAGCTTGCCGTGGTCAATCTCGACTACACCGATATCCGCGCGCCGGTCGATGGGCGCATCGGCCGCACCGCCTATACCAAGGGCAATCTGGTCAATGCCTCGAGCGGCGTCCTGGCGACGATCGTCAGCCAGGATCCGATCTACGCGATCTTTCCGGTCGCCCAGCGCCAGCTCGAAGAAATTCGCGCCGAACGCCATCAGGAAAGCGGCAAGACGATCAAGATCGAGATCCGGGTAAAGCTGTCCACCGGCAAGGAGTACCCGCATCCCGGCGTGTGGAATTTTACCGACGTGCAGGTCAATCAGCAGACCGACACCCTGACGATGCGCGCGACCCTGCCCAACCCGGAGCGGCAGCTGATCGACGGGTTGTTCGCCACGGTCGTGGTGAAGGAGCGCCAAGAGCAACCGCGTCTGGTTGTCCCGCAGGCGGCCCTGCAGCTCGATCAGGCCGGCACCTTTGTGCTGATCGTAAACCCCGACAACAAGGTGGAGATGCGGCGGGTCACGCCCGGCCCCCAGGACGGGACCGATATCGTCATCACCGACGGGCTCAAGCAGGGCGAGCAGGTCATCGTCGACGGGATCCAGAAGGTGCGCGTCGGCCAGGCGGTCTCGGTCACGGTGCTGCCGCCCGGCAAGGGGGCTTAGCAGGTGATTTCGGATGTCTTCATCGATCGGCCGAGGCTTGCCTTCGTCATTTCGATCGTCATCACGCTCGCCGGCGTCATCGCCGTCACCCGGCTGCCGGTGGCGCAATTCCCGGACATCGTGCCGCCGCAGGTGACCGTCACCGCGACCTATCCCGGAGCTGACGCCGAGACCGTCGAAGCGACCGTCGCGCAACCGATCGAAGAGCAGATCAACGGCGTCGACAACGCGCTTTATTATCAGTCGACGAGCGGCGCTGATGGCAGCTACACGCTGACCGTCACCTTCGGCCTTGGCACCGATCCCGACATCAACACGGTCAACGTCCAGAACCGCGCCGCCCTGGCGCAGCCGCTGCTGCCGGCCGAAGTCACCCGCTCGGGGCTGACGATCCGCAAGAAATCCTCCGCGCTGTTGCAGGTGATCCAGCTGAGCTCGCCGAACAAGACCTACGACGCATTGTTTCTCAGCAATTACGCGACGATCAACGTTATCGATCCGCTGTCGCGCATCAAAGGGGTCGGTCAGGCCACGCTGTTCGGGCCGCTCGACTACTCGCTGCGGATCTGGCTCGATCCCGATCGGCTGACATCGCTCAACCTGACGCCAAACGACGTCATCACCGCGGTGCAAGGGCAGAACGTGCAGGCCGCGCTCGGCCGCATCGGCGCGGCACCGGTGGCGTCAGACCAGCAATTCCAGCTGACGATCAAGACCAAGGGCCGGCTGACCCAGCCGGCCGAATTTGCCGAGATCGTCCTGCGCGCCAATCCCGACGGCTCGGTGGTGCGGATCAAGGACGTCGCCCGGGTCGAGACCGGAGCCCGGAGCCAGGATCGCTACTCCCGCCTCGATGGGTCTCCGGCGGCCCCGATCGGAATCTACCAATCGCCGGGCGCCAACGCCGTCGCGGTGACCGAGCAGGTCCGCAAGGTCATGGACGATTTGGCCAAACGGTTTCCCAACGACCTCAACTATAGCGTGTTCTTCGACACCACTGTTTTCGTCAACGCGACGGTGCGCGAGGTCATCCAAACGTTGATCGAGGCCTTCATCCTCGTCGGCATCGTAGTGTTTCTGTTTCTCGGCAAATTGCGCACGACGCTGATCCCGCTGGTCGCGGTGCCGGTGTCGATCATCGGCACCTTCGCGGTCATGCTGATGATCGGCTACTCGGCGAACACGGTATCGTTGCTGGCGCTGGTCTTGGCGATCGGCATCGTCGTCGACGACGCCATCGTCGTCATCGAAAACGTCGAACGGGTGATCGAGGAAGAGCCGGAACTTTCGGTTCCGGAGGCCACCAAAAAGGCGATGGCCCAAATCACCGGGCCGATCATCGCGATCACCCTGGTATTGCTGTCGGTGTTTGTGCCGGTGGCGTTCATCCCGGGGATCAGCGGCCAGCTGTTCCGCCAGTTTGCCGTCGCGGTGTCGGTATCGATGCTGATCTCGGCGATCAACGCGCTGTCGCTCAGCCCGGCGCTGTGCTCGGTCCTATTGAAGCGGGGCGCGACCGGCCGCGGGTGGTTGCGCTATGTGCTCGGCGGCATCGACCGCACGCGCGACGGCTACGCCGCGGTGGTCCGGCGTCTCGTGCGGTTCGCGGTCTACGGCGTCGTCGCCGTCGTCATCGTCCTCGTCGCGACCGGCGGTCTGTTCCTCGTGACGCCGCAAAGCTTTCTGCCGGAGGAGGACCAGGGCGCCTTTTTCGCCGCGATGCGTCTGCCGGAGGGGGCTTCAATCAACCGCACCCTCGCCCTCGTCGAGCAGGTCGAGGCAATCATCCGGCCGATCCCCGGGGTGCAAGGCGTCGTGTCGGTCGTCGGCTTCAACTTCATCGATTCTCTCGCCTCCTCGAACCAGGCGTTTATCGTCGTCACCCTGAAGCCCTACGCAGAGCGCACCGCAAGTTCGCAGAGCGTCGGCGCGATCATCGCCGCGCTCCGCCCGCGGCTCGCCGCGGTGTCGGGAGCGATCGTCTTTCCGTTCAACCTGCCGCCGATCATCGGCCTCGGCAGCACCGGCGGGTTCCAGTATGTGCTCGAGGCGTTGCAGGGCCAGCCGCCGGCCGACCTCGCCGCGACGATGGGCGGTTTGCTGGTCGCGGCCAATCAGCAGCCGGAGCTGGCCGGCGTCTTCAGCACGTTTGCGGCCGACACGCCGCAGATCTACCTCGATATCGACCGCGACAAGGCGCAGGTCGTGGGGGTCAAGATCAGCGACATCTTCAATGCGCTGCAGGCCACGCTCGGCGGCTTCTACATTAACGACTTCAACCTGTTCGGCCGCACCTGGCAGGTCAATGTCCAGTCCGAGACGCCGTTCCGCAACTCGGTCGACGACATCTATCGGACCTATGTGCGAAACGCATCCGGCGGCATGGTGCCGATGCGCGCGCTGGCGCAGGTGAGGTTTGTCCAAGGCTCGCAGGCCTTGGTGCGCTACAACGGGCTGCGCGGCGCGGTCATCAACGGCGCGGCCAAGCCCGGCTATAGCTCGGACCAGGCGTTGGCCGCGATGGAACGGATTTCCGCCGCGCTGCCGTCCGGATACGGCTTCGAGTGGACCGGCACCGCGCTTCAGGAAAAAGCCGCCCAGGGCCAGACGGCGATCCTTTTGGCCCTGGCGATATTGTTCGCCTATCTGTTCCTCGTGGCGCTCTACGAAAGCTGGAACATTCCCATTCCGGTGTTGCTGTCGGTCAGCGTCGGGGCGCTCGGCGCGATTGCCGGCGTCGTCATCGCCGGTCTCAGCTTCGATGTGTACGCGCAGATCGGGCTGGTCGTGCTGATCGCGCTGGCGGCGAAAAACGGCATCCTGATCGTCGAGTTCGCGATCGAGCAGCGCCGCGAGGGCAAGAGCATCGCGGAAGCGGCGATCGAGGGCGCGCGGCTGCGGTTCCGCCCGGTGATGATGACGAGCTTTGCCTTCATCTTCGGCCTGTTGCCGCTGGTCGTCGCCACCGGCGCCGGCATGCTCAGCCGGCGGGCGGTCGGTACCCCGGTCTTCGCCGGCATGATCGCGGCGGCTTGCGTGGGGATCTTCATCATCCCGATGCTTTTTGTCGTGTTCCAGGGGATGCGCGAGCGGGTCGGCCGGCCGCGCCCCGCGCCGCGTCAGGGGACGGCCGAGGGCCCCGGTCCGGACGCCCCCTGAGCAGCGCCGCCCAGCGAGCGCGGTGCCTGCCCCTCACCCTCCCACGCTTCGCGCGGGTCCCTCCCTCTCCCCGCCGGCGGGGAGAGGGTTGGGGTGAGGGGCCGGCACCGGCGGATCAACCCACTCGAAATCCGCGCTACGTTTCAGAGCGTCAGACCGGCGATGTAGGAGGCGAGGTCGCGCTCGGCGGCGGTCATGGCGTCCGACGCCTTGGCGATCGCGGCGGTAACCGTTTCGATTCCCGTTTCGGTCTCGCTGAACTTGTCGAGCAGGCGCTTGCGCAACGCCGGTTCGCTGCCGATAACGGCGATGTCATTGCGCAGCCGGGTCTCGTCGTCGACGAGCTGCGTGCGCTGCTCCTTCAGATGCTGAAGCTCGGCCCGCTGATGCCCGACCGCCTGCCGGCGCGTCGCGATCTCGCCCAGCTTTTGGCGCAGCTTGGGGTCGAGCTCGATCGACGAGACCAGCGCGCCCAATCGGTTGTCGTCGATATCGAGGAGCCGGAACGTCTCCTCGATCGGCTGCTCCTCGACGACGTTGAGGCTGCCTTCGCCGGCGGCCGGGAGCTGAAACGGGATGCGATACGAATTGGCCGTCTGCTCCACCGTCTTCGGGTCGGGCGCGGTCAGGGTGGCGCCCTGGCGCCGCGGCTGCTCGAGCACGAGAGGCGGCGGCGCTGCCGCGGCCTTCACCCGGTAGCTCGTCGTCGAGTGGATCGCCCGGATCACCCGCATCACACCGTCGCCGATCGTCGCCTTGACGACGGGGCGGCGCTCGCCGTTCGTGAGGTCGATCGTCACCTTGCCGTCGACCGCATAGCTGAGGAGGCGCCTGTCGCCGGCCGGCAGCGCGGCGAGCCGGGCGTCGCCGAGATAAAGCGCGCCGCGCCCGGCATTCAGCTGGTAGAGCGTCAGCACCCCGGGCGGCAGGCCGGTGTCGCTTTTGTTGGTCAGTTCGATGGCCGCGAGCGGGTGCTGCCGGTTGCTCTGCGGCTGATAGAGGTCGATGCGGCGCGCCGGCAATTCGCGGTCGAGCAATGGGAGGACGAGGCTCTGCCCGGCCGCGACGCTGACCTTGTTGGGCGCGGTGAAGGCGATCTGGGTTGCTTCCTCGGCAGCGGCGGCCGCTTCGATCTGCGCCGGCGGGGGCGCGGCGGCGGGCGCCGCCATTGCCATGTTGGCGGCGCCGCCCACGCCGCGCTGCATCCGCAGCGTCTCGTCTCGGTTTGGGCTTGACTTGGCGGCCTCCTCGCGGGCAACCGTGCCGGTATCGGGCGGCGGCAGGACACGGCTGCCCGACTCGACCGGCACCATCGGGCGCGGCACGTAATAGCTCTCGTAAAGCGCCTGGCGAAACGTCACCGGATTGCCCGAGAGCAAGGTCAGCTCGACATCCTGCCAGGCCCGGCCGCTGAAATTCTCTAGTACCGCCCAGCCTTGCAGCCGGGCGGTCCGGGAATCGGGATCGGGCAGAAGGCTTAGCCGGTACGAGGCCTTCCACAACGGCATCCCAACGACATAGCCGACCCGCACGGTGCGGGCTCCGGAGCCGTGAGTGGTGAGCGTCAGCTGGCGCCGGCCGCCGGCGCGGTAGGCGGCGATGCGCGACAGCGCGGCGTCGACCTGGCGCTGCAAATTGGGGTCGGCGAAGGCGATGGCGTCGACGTCCTGCAGCACGAATTGCTGCAAGCCGGCATCGGTCATCACGCTGACCCGCGAGCGGGTCTGGGCGACCCCGTCGGCGCCGCGCACGGTTTCTTCGTCGACATGTATGAGGTGGCCGGTGATCGCCTTCGGCGCGGCGACCCGGATCTCGGCGCCTTGCAGGGCATTCAACAGAGCGGTGGCCGACTCGAGCGCGGCGCGGTCGAACGGCAGATCGACAAAGCTCTGGGTCAGCGGCTCGCGGCCGGGCAGGGTGATTGCTCCGGCCGAACCGCCGGCATCGTAGACGACAAGGCTTTTCAGCACGTCGTCGACCTGGTCGAGCGGCACATCGAGGGCGAGGGTCGCGTCACCCTCGACCGACGCCTCGTATTCGAAATAGCCGACCCCACCGGTCGACAGCACGACCCGCTTCAGCACGAGGTCGGCCGCATCGGCCGGCAGCGCGGAGATAAGAACAACGCCGGCCAACGCCGCCAGCCCGCACCGCAATCGTCTTGGCATTTCCGCCTCCCACGCGATTCCGCTGATGGTCGAGCGCGAGAATGGCGAATTTGCGGTGCCGCGATGCTCAATTGTGGCGCGACTGGCTCTGGAGCGGTGGCGGCGCATTGGCGATCGCTCGGGCATGAGCGCCGCATGAGCGCCGTGCGTCCTTCGAGACGCGCCCGCTGGGCGCTCCTCAGGATGAGGTAAATTTTTGATGGCATTAAGAAAGAACCTCATCCTGAGGAAGCCGCAAAGCGGCCGTCTCGAAGGAGGCACGAGGCTCATGCAACTTGAATTTGATCGGATTGACATCGGCGCCGGGCGCCCGAACACTCGGCGCCCTTTCAGGTTAGCAGGGCGGGCGCAGCGTGGCGGAAGGAGAAGTACAGGCGCGGCTAGGCGTCGATATCGGCGGCACCTTTACCGATGTCGCGCTGGAGGCGGCCGGGCGCCGCTATAGCGCCAAGATCCTGACGACGCCGGAGGCGCCCGAGCGCGCCGTCCTCGAGGTGATCGGCACGGTGTTGCGCGAAGCGGGGCTCGCGCCCGGCGACCTCTCGATCATCATCCATGGCACGACGCTCGCCACCAACGCGATCATCGAGCGGAAGGGGGCGAAGACCGCGCTCGTCACCACCGAGGGTTTTCGCGACACGATCGAGATCCGCCACGAGAACCGCTTCGAGCAATACGACGTCAACATCGACCTCCCGCCGCCCCTGGTGCCGCGACGGCTGCGCTTCGTCGTCCCCGAGCGCATCGACGCGCGCGGCCGTACCGTCATTCCGCTCGACGAGAGCGCGGTCGAAACGCTCGCCGAGCGCTTTGCCACGTCGGGAATCGAGAGCGTCGCGATCGGTTTTCTGCACAGCTTCACCAACCCGGCGCATGAACAGCGCACCCGCGATATCCTCGCCGCGCGCCTACCCGGGGTGACCCTTACCCTGTCCTGCGAGGTGTCGCCCGAGATGCGCGAATACGAGCGCTTCTCGACCGCCTGCGCCAACGCCTATGTGCAGCCGATGATCGGGCGCTATCTCGCCAATCTCGCGGCGCTGCTGCGCGCGCGAGGGTTTCTCTGCCCGCTCTTTTTGATGCTGTCCGGCGGCGGGCTAACGACGGTCGAGACGGCGATCCGGTTTCCGGTGCGGCTCGTCGAATCCGGTCCGGCCGGTGGCGCGATCTTCGCCAGCCACATCGCCCGGCAATGCGGGCTCGACGCGGTGCTCTCCTACGACATGGGCGGGACCACGGCGAAGATCTGCCTGATTGACGAATTCCAGCCGCAAACCAGCCGCGCCTTTGAGGTCGCGCGCATCTATCGCTTCAAGAAGGGGAGCGGGCTGCCGCTGCGCATCCCGGTCATCGAGATGGTCGAGATCGGCGCCGGCGGCGGCTCGATCGCGCGGGTCGACCGGCTGAAGCGGATCGCCGTCGGCCCGGACAGCGCCGGCGCCGACCCGGGCCCGGCCTGCTATGGCCGCGGCGGCCTGGCGGCCACTGTGACCGACGCCGATCTCCTGCTCGGCCGCATCGACCCGACGGGGTTTTCCGGCGGCCGCATGGCGCTCGACCGCCCCGCCGCCGAGGCGGCGGTGGAGCGCGAGGTCGGGGCCCCGCTCGATCTCGCGCTGTCGCTCGCCGCCTTCGGGGTCAGCGAGATCGTCGACGAGAACATGGCCAACGCCGCGCGCGTCCACGCCATCGAAAGCGGCAAGGACGCGCGCGGCCGCACCCTCGTCGCGTTCGGCGGGGCGGCGCCGCTCCATGCCGCGCGGATGGCCGACAAGCTCGGCCTCGACCGGGCGCTGGTGCCGTCGAACGCCGGGGTCGGGTCGGCCGTCGGCTTTCTGCGCGCGCCGATCGCCTACGAGATCGTGCGCTCGCAATTGCAGCGGCTCGACGCCTTCGATGCCGACGCCGCCAATGCGCTGCTCGCGGCGATGCGCGCGGAGGCCGAGGCGATCGTCCGGCGCGGCGAACCGCAGGCGCCGCTCAGCGAAGCCCGCTCGGCCTTCATGCGCTATCGCGGCCAGGGTCACGAGATCGCCGTTCCGGTGCCGGCCCGCCCGTATCGCGCCGAGGATGCCGCCGAGCTCCTCGCCGCGTTCGAAGCCGCCTATCGCCGGCTCTACAGCCGGGTCATCCCCGGGGTCGAGGTCGAGGTGTTGAGCTGGGTCGTGCTGCTGAGCGGGCCGGCGCCGCACGAGGATGATGCCGCACCCGCCCTGCCGCCGCCCTCCCGCCCGGCACCGGCGCGGCGCCGCCAGGTGTTCGATCCCGACAGCGCCGATTTCATCGAGGTGGCGATCCACGAACGCAGCGCGCTTATGCCGGGTGCCATCATCCCCGGCCCCGCGATCATCGTCGAGGACGAGACCTCGACCGTGATCAGCCCCCTCTTCGACGCCCGCATCGACGCTTTCGGTTATATCGAGCTGACAAGACGCACCCCGTAAAAGCCCCTCTCCCGCACCGCGGGAGAGGGAGGGACCCGCGCCGAAGGCGTGGGAGGGTGAGGGTCTTCGCTCGCCGGCACCCTCACCCGGCTCGCGATGCTCGCCACCCTCTCCCGCGGTGCGGGAGAGGGGCTAATCTCATCGTGAGGGAAGCGGTCTCAGGACGCTGATCGCGTCTTCCGTGTATTCGATATTTCCGTCCCAATAATCGATCAGCACATCCCGATTGAGTTCAATCCATTCGGCCAGCCGGGCCAAATCGTCGGGATCGAGCCCCCCTCGGATCACCCGCACATTGGGGCGCACGGCGACGGTGACCATCTCGGAGGGTCTGACCTTGGCGCCGCGGGCAACCGTCACCCGAAGATCGTGTAGGGCGCCGCCCTTTTGCGAGATGAAGACGACAAACGGCAACCCCGCCCGCTCCGGACGCAAATTCGCCATTTCGAAGAGCGCCCGACCTTCAGCTTCGTCTTCGACCGGGTTCGCCTTCACAGGCTTGTGTAAAGACCTGGTATTCATCAACGCGTCACCAGGCGGCGCAGCTCCTCGACCACCTCGGGGTTGGCGAGGGTCGAGACGTCGCCGGCGTCCTGGCCGCTCGAGATCGCCGCCAGGACCCGCCGCATGATCTTGCCGGAGCGGGTTTTCGGCATGTCGGGCACGATCCAGACATGCGCCGGGCGGGCGATCGGGCTGATCTCGGTGACCACCGCGTCGGAGATCCGCTTGTGCAGCTCCGGGGTCGCCTTCACCCCGGTTTTCAGCGCGACATAGAGATCGGGGACCCGGCCCTTGATCGCGTCGGCGACCGGCACGACCGCCGCTTCGACGACTTCGGGGACGGTCAGGGCGGCCGATTCGATCTCCTTGGTGCCGAGGCGGTGGCCGGCGACGTTGATCACGTCGTCGATGCGGCCGAGGATCCGGTAATAGCCGTCGGCGGCCTCTACCGCGCCGTCGCCGGCAAAATACGGCCAGTCGCGCCAATCCTTGCTGTTCCGGTCCTTGCAATAGCGCGCGTAGTACTGCGCGACAAAGCGGTCGGGGTCGCCCCAGATCGTCTGGAAGATGCCGGGCCACGGGTTCTGAATGCAGATGTTGCCGGCCTTGCCGGCGCCTTTGGGGATCTCGTTGCCGTCTTCGTCAAAGATCACCGGGTGGATGCCGGGGATCGCCGGACCGGCGCTGCCCGGCTTCATCGGCCCCATTCCGGGCACCGTGCTGCACAGAAAGCCGCCGGTCTCGGTCTGCCACCAGGTGTCGACGATGACCGCCTCGCCCTTGCCGACCGTGTTATAGTACCAGCGCCAGACCTCGGGCTCGATCGGCTCGCCGACCGTCGTCATATGCTTGAAGCGGTAGTTGTAGTTGTTGGGCTCGTCGGCCCCGGCACGGCGCAGCGCGCGGATCGCGGTGGGCGACGTATGGAAGATGTTGACGTCGAGCTCCTCGGCGATCCGCCACGGCCGGCCGGCATCCGGGTAGGTCGGCACGCCTTCGAAGATCACCGAGGAGGCGCCGAGCGCAAGCGGCCCATAGACGATGTAGGAATGCCCGGTGATCCAGCCGATATCGGCCATGCACCAGTAGACATCCTCGGGATGGATGTCCTGGATGTATTTCGAGGTAGCGGCGACATAGGCGAGATAGCCGCCGGTGCTGTGCTGGCAGCCTTTCGGCCGGCCGGTCGTCCCGCTCGTGTACATCAGAAAGAGCGGCGCTTCGGCCGCCATCTGCTCCGGCGCGACCCGGTGCCCGCGATACTTGGGAAGCAAGTCGTTGACGATGTAATCGCGCCCCCGCAGCGGCGGGCTCTTGCTCGCATAGCTTCCGGGGTGGCGCTGCCAGATCAGCACCTTCTCGACCTTGTGGCCCTGTTGGGCGGCGTCATCGGCCGCGATGTCGGCCTTCTCCTTCTGGTCCTGCATCGCGCCGCTGCGGTAATAGCCATCCATCGTAATGAGGACGCGGCTCTGCGAGTCGACGATCCGGTCGGCGCAGGCCTTGCCGCTGAACCCGCTGAACACTTGGCTGTGGATGACCCCAAGCCGGGCGCAGGCCAGCATCGTGATCGCGAGCTCGGCGACCATCGGCATGTGCAGCGTCGCCCGGTCGCCCGCCTTCAGCCCGCAGAAATTTTTGAGCAAAGCGGCGAATTCATTAACCCGGACATACAGCTCCTGATAGGTGATGTGCTGGATCGCCTCGTTTTCCAGTTCCGGGACGAAATGGAGCGCGGTCTTGTTCTTGTTCTTTACCAGATGGCGGTCGACGCAATTGTAGCTGGCGTTGAGCCGGCCGCCGACATACCACTTCCAGAACGGGGCGTTGCTGGTGTCGAGCGTTTTGTCCCAGCGTTTGTACCAATCCAGGAGATCGGCATATTCGTTGAAGCATTCCGGAAACTTGTCGAGCGAAAACCGCTCGAAGACTTTCTTGTCAGTCAAGTTGGCCTGGGCGACAAAACTTGCCGGGGGCTCGTATTTTTTCTCTTCCTGCCAATGGACCGCAATCTCAGCTTCAGACACGTCGTTCTGTTCTGCGATCTGTTCTGGCATTCCTTGGCTCCTGAGATTATTCGCGGCCCTGCGGCGCGCCCGGATATCTGAAACTCAATGTACGCCGAACGGGTGGGGTTTTGAAGTGGCGCACCGGCCTACGGCGCGACGCCCGCCAGGCGGCAGATCACCGCCCATTCCGGCTCGCTGACCGGGCATACCGAGAGGCGCGACTGGCGCAACAGCGACATGCCGGCGAGTTCCGGGACCCCCTTCATCTCGGCGAGCCCGACCGGCCGCTTGACCGGCATCACCGGGGCGACATCGACCATGCCGAACTTGCCGCTCGGATCGCTCGGGTCGGGATAGAACGGCCGCACGATCTCGACGATCCCGACGATGTCCTTGCCCTCGTTCGAATGATAAAAGAAGGCGCGGTCGCCGTTCTGCATCGCCCGCAGATTGTTCGCCGCCTGAAAGTTGCGCACCCCGTTCCAATGGGTGCGGCCGTCGGCGACCAGCTGGTCCCAGGAATAACTCGTCGGCTCGGATTTGAGCAGCCAATATGCCATCGCGGTGCTCCCGGTGTTGTCCCACACGATAGACCCTAGCAGCCGTTTCTCCCTCCCGACCAGCCCTGCGCGGTGCTATGATGAGGGATCGGCGGCGCGCGCCGCCCGGAGAAGGAGGGCACGATGGGCGAGATTCTCGGGATCGGCGTCACGCATTATCCCGGCCTCATTCAGCCGGACCAGCAGATGGCCGGGCTCCTGGACCGCACGCTCAACAGCGACCAGGTCCCCGAGGCGATGAAGGACCCGAAGCGCTGGCCGGAGCAGATGCGCCGCGAATGGGCCGATCCGCTCGCCGCGGCCAAGGAACACCGCTCGCGGCTCGTCAACGGGTTCCGCAAGTGCCGCGAGGCGCTCGATGCCTTCAACCCCGATTTCGTGCTGATCTGGGGCGACGACCAATACGAGAATTTTCGCGAGGACGGCGTGCCGTCGTTCTGCGTCTTTGCCCTCGATGAAATCGACTCGCGCCCCTACGGGCGCCCCGGCCGCTCAAACGCCAATGTCTGGGGCGAGGGCGCCGACACCGTGATCCACACCAAGGGTCATCACACCGCCGCCTCGACGCTGGCGGCGAACCTGATCAAGGCCGATTACGACGTCAGCTATGCCTATCGCATGCGCTACGAGAACGGCCTGCCGCATGCCTTCATCAACACGCTTCTCTACCTCGATTACGACCGCAAGGGCTTCCCCTATCCGGTCGTGCCGTTCCATGTGAACTGTTATGGCTCCTCGGTCATCGCCAAGCGCGGCAGCACCGCGCATCTGACCGGCGATGCCGATCCGAACCTGGTCGACCCGCCGGGGCCCAATCCGAAGCGCTGCTTCGATATCGGCGGTGCGGTGGCGCGCTCGCTCGCCGACAGCCCGTGGCGGGTGGCGCTCATCGCGTCATCGAGCTGGTCGCACGCGTTTCTGACGCCGAAAAATCATTACCTCTATCCCGACAATGCGAGCGACCGCGCGCGCTTCGACGAGCTGTGCTCGGGCAAGGTGAGCCGCTGGGGCGAGCTGACGACCGAGGAAATCGAGGACGCCGGCCAGCAGGAATTCCTCAACTGGGTCTGCCTCGGCGGCGCCATGCACGCGCTCGGCCGCGAGCCGGTCATCGTCGACTATATCGAGAGCTACATCTTCAACTCCGACAAGTGCATGGCCCTTTTCCCGGCCTAGATCTGGGTTCGCGCGACGCTGAAAGCCCCTCTCCGCCCTTCAGGGGGGAGAGGGAGGGGCCCACGCCAAAGGCGTGGGAGGGTGAGGTGGGTAGCGGCCGATGACTGTGGAATCCCCCACCTCACCCCGACCCTCTCCGCCCCCGGGGGCCCCGGGGGCGGAGAGGGAGCGCGAAAAAGGGCCGCTGGTCTTTCTCGACTACGATCAGGCGGAGCTCGATGCCGCCTATGATCAGGCCGCCTACCAGCCCAATATTCAGCAGCTGAGAGATCGCTGGGTCAGCAACAGCGAACGGACCCGGGCGCGCATCGGCCACCCATTGCGGCGCGCCTATGGGCCGAGCGAGATCGAAGGGCTCGACATCTTCCAAACCAAGGCGCCCGCGCCGGCCCCGGTTTTCGTGTTCATCCACGGCGGGGCGTGGCGGGCCGGGCGAGCCGCGGCCTACGCCGCGCCGGCCGAGATGTTCATCGACGCCGGCGCCCATTATGTCGTGCCGGATTTCGCCTGGGTGCAGGATTGCGGCGGCAGCCTCTTGCCGATGGCCGACCAGATACGCCGCGCGATCGCCTGGGTCTATCGCAACGCGGCGAGCTTCGGCGGCGACCCCGAAAGCCTCTATGTCGGCGGTCAATCCTCGGGCGCGCATCTCGCCGCCGTCGCATTGACCACCGATTGGCAGCGCGCGTTCGACCTGCCGCCGGACATCATCAAGGGCGGGCTGTGCAGCAGCGGCATGTACGATCTGGCGCCGGTGCGGCTGTCGCACCGCTCGTCGTATGTTCGCTTCACCGATGAGATGGTGGCGGCGCTCAGCCCAACGCGGCATCTCGACCAGCTGCGTGCGCCGCTGATCCTCGCCTATGGCACCTATGAGACGCCCGAATTCCAGCGTCAGGCGCGGGACTTCGCGGTTGCCGTGCGGGCTGCCGGGAAGCCCGTCGAGCTGCTGGTCGGCGAGAATTACAGCCACCTCGAGCTGCCCGAGACGCTGTGCAACCCCTACGGCTTGCTGGGCAGCGCCGTCCTCGAACAGATCGGCCTCGCCCGAAGCTGAGGCGGGGGAGCGAACGGCCGGCCCGCGCGTTGAATCGGCTGACGGGCCAACACGGAAAGCATCCCCATGCAGCGAAACATCATCGAGCTTGTGACCAATTGGAAAGGGACGCCGCAGGAAGCCGAGCGGGAAGTGGTGGCGGCCATCTCGTCAGCCGAGGGCGGCGCGAACCTGCTCCCCAGCAGCGGCCGCGCCGTTGGCATCGGCCTGCCGCTCCTGTCCCTTGCCGCGGGAGCGATGGTCGGCTATGGCGCCGCCCGCTGGTTACTCCCCTGGCTGTGGAGTCAGCCCGCCATCGCCCCGCGTCCGATCGTCGGCATCCGCGCGGGTTCGATCTTCGGCATCCGCAGGTAGGTCGCGGGAATAGCCGGCCAGCGGTTTCTTGAAGCTGGTCGGCACCCCGGCAATCGCGCTACGATCTCCCCGAGAGCGCGGCCAAGCGCAAGGTGTTTTGCGCGGGCCCAGCCCCGCGGGGAGGAGACATGAAATTCCTCAGCGATGCACAGCTGAACGAGCTGTTGCCGGCGGAAACCTCGTCGTTTCCGGCACCGGTCCCGACCCAGATCGTGTCGAGCGATGAGTACCTGCCGGTGCGCCAGACCGAGCGGCAGCGCGCGGTCGAGGCGCGGCTCAAGGACCTGAGCGGCGCGCTCGCCAAGCGTCAGGGGCTGTCGCGGCGGCGCTTTTTTCAGACCGCGTCGGGCATGGCCGCCTCGTTTGTCGCGATGAACCAGGTTTTCGGCCCGCTGTTCGACGTCAGCACCGCCGAAGCCGCGACCCCGGAATTGGCCAACGAGCGCGCCGCGGCGCTATCCGGCCAGTACGTCATCGACGACCAGACCCATTTCCTGCGCGACGACACGCGCCTCATGGGCTTCGTCAAGCAACGCGAATCGGTCGGCAAGTTCGGCTGGAACAAATCTCTAGCCGAGAAAGAACAAACCATCGACGATCTGAAATATCAGAATTTTGTCAAAGAAATATACATGGATAGCGACACCAAGATCGCGATCCTGTCCAACTCGCCCTCGGAGAAACCGGAAGACTGGTTCCTGCCGCAGGATGTCGTCTTCAAAACCCGGGAAACCGTGAACAAGGAGGCGGGCTCGCGGCGGATGCTGGCGCATTTCATCATCACCCCGGGCTGGCCGGGCTGGCTGGAGCAAATCGACAAGGCGGTCGAAGTCTACAAGCCCGATTCCTGGAAGGGCTACACGGTCGGCGACAATACCAACAAGGACCACGCCAACCATCCCTACCATCTCGACGACGAGAAGCTGATGTACCCCTTCTACGAGAAGGCGGCGAAGGCGGGGATCAAGAACATCTGCATCCATAAGGGCCTGTTCGCGCCGGCGGTCGAGGAGAAATTCCCGCAGCTGCGCCCCTATGCCGATGTCCGCGATGTCGGGAAGGCGGCCAAGGATTGGCCGCAGCTGAATTTCATCATCTACCATTCGGGCTATCGTTGGATCGGCGCCAAGCCGGCAGAAGGGATGGCCGAGTTCGACCAGACCGGGCGCAGCTCGTGGGTCAGCGATTTCGCCGAGATCCCGGAGAAATACGGCGTTCATAACGTCTATGGCGATCTCGGGCAGCTGTTCGCCTGGACCACGGTGGCCGAGCCGCGTCTGGCGGCGGCACTGATGGGAATGCTGGTCCGCGGGCTCGGCGCCGACCATGTCGTCTGGGGCACCGACGCGGTGTGGACCGGCGCGCCGCAATGGCAGATCGAAGGCCTGCGCCGT
>WNFD01004477.1_pt1 | contig 18878 bp, 19 predicted proteins | sample 5400491 | NCBI WGS metagenome assembly WNFD01 (sample SAMN13153343, study PRJNA577476) | soil metagenome | isolation source: 120 cm saprolite under Douglas fir tree site 2 hole 2 replicate 2 | place: USA:California | collected 2015-04-18 | reverse complement strand
GATCACAGCGGCTTTGTTGACGGCAGTCTTCCTCGACATCCGCGTGCCTTCAGGTTAGTAGCCCCGGGCCTTCGTAACCCGCGCGTAGAAAGCTGGTTAGGATTTTTTCTCCCAGAGTCAAGTCGAAGGCGTTTGTCCGATGTCTCGGCTGCACGCCGGCCGCCTACCGAGACTCGGCTCGGAGGATGTGAACATCTACGCCTGCTCCGTGGCGATCGCAGAGCCGGCGCCCGGCGACCGCCTAAAGTACGAGGCGGGGCTCCGATCCGTAACGTCGGGGCCACGGCTCAGCGCCGCACGCAAGGAGGTCAGCAAACACTATGGCTCAGAGGAAACCTGGAACGAAGGCCACGCAGAAGTCCGCCAGGAGCACCACCGCGACCAAAAAGAGATACGACGGATTCACGGACGAGGAACGAGGCGCGATGAAGGATCGCGTCCAAGAGATGAAGGTGGCCGCGGACAAGGCGGACGGGGAAAGCGCCGTGCTCGCGAAGATCGCCGAGCTGCCGGAACAGGATCGCGCCCTGGGCAAGCGGCTCCATACGATCATCAAAGCCAGCGCGCCGGCCCTCTCGCCGAGACTCTGGTATGGGATGCCTGCGTATGCCAAGGACGGCAAGATCGTCTGCCACTTCCAAAGCGCGCAGAAGTTCAAGACGAGGTACGCGACGTTGGGCTTCAGCGACGCGGCGAACCTCGACGAAGGCGCCATGTGGCCCGTCGCCTTCGCGCTGACGAAGTTGACCGCCGCCGAAGAGGCAAGGATCGGCGCGCTCGTGAAGAAAGCGGCGAGTTGAGGACTGAGCTCGCCACAGACGCGCGCGCTGAGTATCCAGGTGAATTCGCAAGGCCGACAAGGAACTGCGCCGAGGGGTTCCTTTACCCTTCAGAGGGCGCCGGCGTAGCTCATTTGGCAAAGCAGCTGTTTTGTTAACAGGTGGGCTGCCGCTGAGATCGAAATCGGTCCAAAAGAGCCTAATGACCAGCTGTTCATAAACAACTGAACATCGCCGTTTGCCGACGCGAATCGAGCCTACGAGAAGCCCGCCATGAAGCGATGTCGTCGGGGCTCTCCATGAGCCGTCGGTGGCTATTGATAGGTCCGGCCGCCGTCAATCAGGATGAGCTGGCCGGTGATGTACGCCGCCCAGTCGGAGGCCAGAAACGCGACCGCGTCGGCGATGTCTTCCGGCTGGCCGATGCGCGCGAGCGGAATCTGCGACAGGAGTTTGTCCTGCTCTAGTGGAGCATGCGCATATCGCGCCTGGAAGAGCTCGGTGTCAATGGTGCGCGGCTGCACAGAGTTGACGCGCACGTCGGGAGCCAGCTCGCGCGCGAGATGGCGCGTCAGGCCGTCGACGCCCGCCTTGGAAGCCGCGTAGTGCGCACCGCCGCCCCCGCCGACCAGCGCGGAGCTGGACGAGATGTTGACGATCGCGGCTCCGGGGCGCTTGCGGAGGTGCGGAATCGCCGCGCGGCAGCAGTAGAAGGTCGCGGTGAGATTCACGCGCAGCGTGCGCTCCCATACCTCGAGCGCCATGGCCTCGACTTTCTGCACGCTCGTGGTCCCGGCATTATTGACCAGCACGTCGATGCCGGTTCCCTCACCCACCCTGTCCATGCTCGTCTGCACCGCATCCGGATCCGTCACGTCGACGATTGACCACTCGATGTGGGCTTTCCGGCCCTGCTCACCCAAGAGGTCGTTGAGCTCAGCCGTCGTTTGCTCGGCGTGCTTCCCGTCCAGGTCCCAGATCACCGTCCGCGCTCCGAGTCCTGCCAGCCGGTAGGCCACCGCCCGGCCGATCCCCCGCGCAGCACCCGTAATGACAGCCGTTCTGCCTTCGAAAGTTAGGTCACGCCATCCGTTGTTACTAGCCATCACCGCTGTCCGTACTTGTGATGGATGAAGTCGTGCATCCGTTCCACCTCCGCGTCAGGAACCGGCCTCGGGGTGCCGAGTTGAAGCGCGATGAAAGCGACGTGCGCGCTCTCCTCGACTGCCATCGCGGCCCCGAAGCATTTCTTCAAGTTCTCCCCCACCGCGATCACGCCATGGTTGGGAAGCAGCACGGCGCGGTCGCGGCCCAGGCCCGCGGCAACCTGATCGCCTGTATCGGGATTCGCGGGCGGGACATACTCCATGACCCGGACGGCTCCCCCAACGTACCCGGCGGATTCCGTGATCAGGGCCGGGATCTCACGACCCACCACGGAGAAGGCCGCCGCATACAGCGAGTGCGTGTGGATGCAGGCGGACACGTCAGGGCGGGCACGATAAACGGCCAGATGGACCGGGGTGTCGACCGACGGTTTGGCCTGTGCCATGTCTCGAGCACCATCCAGGCCGACGAGGACCAGGTCGTCAGGCTGCATGGTGTCGTAGTCGACGCCACTGGGCGTGATCAGGCACCGGGCGGCACGGGGTTCACGGGCGCTGATGTTCCCCGACGTACCGCGGACCAGGCCGGTAGTAATCATCTGTTTCGCAAACCGCACCAGGTCCACGCGCAACGCCCGCTCGGACTCCGTCATGCCGTCCTCCTTTCAGTGGCCGTAATCTGCGCGGCGCTGAAACGCTCCCAGGCCGGCTCCCAGATCTCCGCCGACCGCGGCTCATAAGCCCTCACCTCAGTGGATCGCCGCACAAGCTCGCGCGCCTGTTCGAGGGAGTCGACCAGCCCAAGCGCGATCGCCTGCAGCATCACGTTCCCGATCGCGGTCGCCTCGACCGGACCGGCTAGCACGGGCCGCTGGCCCGCGTCCGCCGTCATCTGACACAACAGGGCATTTCGCGCCCCGCCTCCCACCACATGGATCAGTGAGATCTCGCGTTGGGTCACCGACTCCAGGCGCTCGATGGTCCATCGGTATTTCATGGCGAGGCTCTCCAGCACACAGCGGACTATCGCGCCCGGATCAGCGGTGAGCGTCTGATGACTCTCGGCCGCCAACTCAACGAGAAGCGCGGGCATGTTTCCGGGACGCAGCAAACGTCCGTCGTCCGGGTCGATCACCGCAACAAATGGACCCGCTTGCGCGGCGAGAGCGAGAAGTTGGTCATACGAATAGTCGTTGCCGGCGGCGGACCAGGCGCGTCGACACTCCTGCACAAGCCAGAGCCCCATCACGTTCTTCAGGAGCCGAGTGGTGCCGGCAACGCCACCTTCGTTGGTGAGATTTGCGTTGAGCGTGGCGTCATTGATGAGCGGCGCCGGCAGCTCCAACCCGACCAGGGACCACGTCCCTGAGCTGATATAGGCCGCGTGTTTGCCGGACACGAAGGGCACCGCCGCCACCGCGGACGCGGTGTCGTGCGTGCCTGGAGCGACTACAACTGCGGCGCCTAAGTCGAGCTCGTCTCGAATCGGCCCGAACACCGTGCCCGGCTGAACCACGGGCCCGAAGATGTGGGTCGGGATCCCCAGCTGTTCGAGAAGGTCGAGCGCCCACGCGCCCGCCACGGGGTCGTAGCACTGTGTGGTTGTCGCATCCGTGTACTCGTCGACGCTTTCGGGCGTGAGCCAGCGGCCGACCAGGGCCGGCATTGTCAGCAGGCGATCGGCATCACGGAGCCGAGCGTCACCTGCGAGAACCAGGGCCAGAAGCTGGTAAATGGTGTTGATCTCCAGGAACTGGACGCCGGTGCGGCGGTAGATCTCCTGGCGGGGGACGCGCGCGGCTGCCCTTTCGATCATGCCGCGCGTGCGCTCATCGCGGTAGTGCCCAGGATTGCCCAACGAGTTCCCGGAGCGGTCCAAGAGCCCGAAGTCGACGCCCCAGGTATCGATGCCAACAGACTGGAACGCGCCTGCGCCGCTCAAACCGGCAAGGACGTCTTCACGGAGTTTGTCCGCGTCCCACTGCAGAGCGCCGGCCAAATGCACGGGGAGGTTGGGGAAGCGCCTGACTTCCTCTAACGAGAGCCGGTCGCCGTCGAAGTCAGCGGCGACGACCCGGCCGCTCTCGGCGCCGAGGTCGACCGCCACCATTCGAGCCGCGTTCATGCTCGAGCCTCTGGATACCCACTTCCCGTAGAGGCGAGTCCCCGCTCCTTGGCCACTCGTTCGACGTATCCGCTTTGACGTAGGGCCGCGATGGGATCCGGGTCGAGCCCTAGCGCCGACCGTGCCGCGACCAGGAGGGGACGCACGTCGGTCTCGTAGGCATCGGTCAGCACGCGGTGCGCGGCCAGCACGTCGCCAGACTCCTGTGCCGCCCGTAGTCGAGGCCGGTCCACCAGCAGTGCCTTGGCGTGCGCGACCTGGACGTTGATCACCGAATGAACCATGGCCTCGATCTTCGGCTCGATGTTGTGCGACTGGTCGATCATGAAGGCCACCTGGTCCGCATCCTCGCCGGCCGCCACGATCTCGTTGAAAATCAGGAAGAGCTGGAACGGATCCGCCGAGCCCACGATCAAATCGTCGTCGGCGTAGTTGCGGTCGTTGAAGTGGAAACCGCCCAGCCGGCGTCGATCCAGGAGGTGAGCGACGATTTGCTCGACGTTGACCCCCTGTGCGTGGTGCCCGGTATCGACCAGGACCATAGCCTGCGGTCCAAGGTCGACGCAGATCTCCAGAGCAGTGCCCCAGTCGGGCAGGTCTGTGCTGTAGAAGCCAGGCTCGAAGAGCTTGTACTCGACCAGCAGCCTGACTCCAGGCGATAGAGCGCTGTAGACCTCGCCCATGCACTCTCGGAGCCGGCGGCCGCGGGCGCGAAGGTCGTCCTGCCCCGGGTAGTTGGTGCCGTCAGCCAGCCACAGGCTGATCGCGGTCGAGCCGGTCTCGCGCGCGATGCTGATGCATTCGAGAACATGGTCGACTGCGCGCCGCCGGATCGCCGCCGACGGATTGCAAAAGCTGCCCAGTGATGGCGCCGGTCGCGACCCCGTGGCTCGATGCCACACGCTTCAGCGCCTTCCAGTCGGTCACTTGATCCCAGGGGATGTGCAGTGCGACGGTGGGGCAGATGCCGGTGAGCTGGTGCACGAGCCCTGCGTCGGCGAGCTTCTCTTCCACGGTCCGTGCCGCTCCGGGCTGCGCGAAAACCTTGAAGCGCGTACCCGAGTTCCCGTATCCCCACGACGGGGTCTCCACGCGCAGCCGGTTTATCCTCTCGATCAAATGCGGGTCTGGGTCGGCCATTGTGTTCAATCCAGGTGGAAGACCTCAACCAGCCGTTCATGGAAACCGGTCTCGGGGAGGATCCCACGTTCCATGATTCCTGCCATATATGCCTCCCACCGATCGCTGTCTGGGTCCGCTGCCATGATTTTCAAGAAAGCTTGGAAGTCCTCGACCTCCATGTACGCAAACAGGTCCTGCCCCTTCATATAGATGGAATAGTTTCGACAGCCGGCAGCATGCAGTGCCCGCAGCATCGCCGGCCATACCGCCTCATGACGGCTCCGGTACTCCGCCTCTTGGCCTGCCTTAACTCGCATCGTGAAGGCGATTCTTTCCATCCCTTACCCACGGTGTGATGGGCTGGGAGGCCACACGCGGCCTCCCGCCCATGTCTTTCCGGTTAGAAGTTGAGCTGGTCGATGTTGTCGGCCTTGAAGACGAACGGTGGCCCGAGAAGGACGGTTGTGTTGCTGTCGATGGTGTAACTGCCGAGACGCCCGGCGGTAAACGTCTCGCCCGCCGTTCCCTTGATCTTGCCCTGCACAATCAAGGCGGCTGTGTAGTAGGCGAGGTAACCGAGATCCTTGACGTTCCAAAGAGCGAACTCTTTGCAGGTGCCGTCCTTGACGTACTTGCGCATCAGGTTCGGAGTGCCCAGCCCGGTTAGCTGCACCTTGCCTGCCTTGCCGGTCTGCTCGAGTACCTGGGCGGCCGCCGAAATGCCGACGGTGGTCGGCGAGATGATTCCCTTGAGATTGGGGTACGCCTGCAGCAGGCCCTGAGCCTCAGTGGTGCTGACCTGCGGGTCGTCATTGCCGTAGGCGATCTTGACCAGCTTCAAACCGCTGTACTTGGAGTTGCCGGCCAGCGCCGCCTTCATGAAATCGATCCACGCGTTCTGGTTGGTCGCGGTGCTCGTCGCCGAAAGGATGGCGATCTCGCCCGTGCAGCCAGGGATCTCGTCACAGATCATCTGGATCTGGACCTCACCGATCCCCTTTGAGTCGGCCTGGTTGATGAATACGTTGCGAGCATCTGTTGCCGGGGACGAGTCGTAGCCGACCACCTTGATCCCCTTTGCGATCGCCTGCTTCAACGCTGGGGCAATGGCGTTAGGGTCGTCGGCGGACACGACGATCGCGCTCACATTCTGCTGCGTCAGGGTCTGTATGAACGGAATCTGCGCAGCGCCGGTGGCGTCAGAAGGACCGACCTGCTTGAACTGGCCCTTCAGTTCGGTGGCAGCCTCCTGCCCACCCAATGCCGCGACGTCAAAGTACGGATTGTTGACCGCTTTGGGCAGGAACGCGATGTTGAGCGTCGTGGTGCCCGGGCTCGGGCTCGCGTTACCGCCTCCACAGGCCGACAGCGCGAGCGCTGCCAGTCCTGCCAAAGCAAGTACTCCTCTAGGTAACCGCATCTCTTTCTCCTTATCTGTTGCTGGCTGCCTGCGCAAAACTTCGGCTCGACCAAGCCGATCTGATACGGCGCACGGCGGTGGGGCCGGCGACAGAAAGAATCAAGAGCGCCCCCACCAAGACGCTCTGCGTGTCTGGGCTCACGTCGGCCAGCGTGAGCCCGTTGCGCAACACGCCAATCACGAACACTGCGAGGACGACACCGGCGATTGTTCCCGCGCCCCCGAAGATGTTCACTCCACCTAGAAGCGTTGCCGTGACAACGTCGAGCACAAAGCCCTGACCGTTATCGGCTCGGGCGCTCGAAAACCGGGCCGTCAGCACCACGCCGGCCAATGCCGACAGCGTGCCGGAGAGGACAAAGAGCAGAGTCTTGACCCTCGCGACCTGAATCCCTGCATACCTGGCGGCTTCCTTGTTCTTGCCGATCGCGAAAATTTGGCGGCCGATCCAGGTCCGATGCAGAACAAACATGAAAGCCACCGCGAGCACCGCGAACACCACGAACGGCCAGGGAATCAGCGTCCCAGGCACGTAGCCGAAACCGAAATTGGTGAACGAGTCTGGCCAGCCGCTGACCGATTGCGGGCCCAGCACGACCGAGGCAAGACCTCGGTACAGCGCCAGGGTGCCGAGAGTGACCACAAGTGAGGGCAACCCGACACGCGTCACGAGCAGTCCGTTGAAGAGTCCACCCAGGGCGCCGACCGCCAGCACCAATGGAATGTCGATCCAGAGCGGCCAGCCGAGCAAGAATACGAACCCAAGCAGCGCACTCGAGAGGCCGGCCATCGACTCGACCGAGAGGTCGATTTCGCCGGCGATGATGATCAGCGCGAGCGGCAGCGCCATGATCGCCTTCTCCATCAGGTTGCTGGTCATATCCGAGAAGTTGGAGGCCGACAGGAAGTACGGCGAGAGGCTCGTCCCCAGCACGACGAACGCGAAGAGCAGCAGCACAAGGAGCGTTTCCCAACGCACCGGCAAGCGGTCCCTCAGCGCGCTCACCGACGTCCGGTTCTCGTCAGAATCCGCTGGAAGTAGTTACGAATCGCAGCATCCGTGCCGACTGCGAGCAAGATCACCGCCCCGTCGATCGCCTGAAGCCAGAACTGCGGAAGGTGCAGGATCGTGAGTGCGTTCTGGATGGTCCCGAGCAGGACGGCCCCCAGTACCGCTCCGACCACGGTTCCAGAACCGCCGAAGATGTTGACGCCTCCAACCACGACGGCCGCAATCACCTGCAGCTCGAGTCCGCTCGCGGCGGAGGCATTGACTGTGCCGAATCGAGATCCCCACAGCACGCCGGCGACCCCGGCGAGAAGGCCGCACAGGACGAAGGCGCCGAAGACAAGCCGCTGCGAAGGGATGCCGACCACCTCCGCCGCGGCCGGATTGCTGCCGATGGCATAGAGCTGCCGACCGGTCGCCGAGTAGCGCAGCATGTACGCAGCGATCGCCGCGATCACCACCGCGCAAACGATCAGGGTGGGGACTCCGAGGACCGACGAAGAAGCGATTCGGAGGTAGCTGTCCGGCAGGTCGATCGCACTGACCTGCTTGCCGCCGGCGATCAGGAATGCCAGGCCTCGGTAGACGTTGAGCGTACCCAGCGTCGCAACGATGGCCGGGACGCGCCCCACGGTGATGATCAACCCATTCAGAGCTCCGAGCCCCAGCCCGAGAACGCACCCCGCGAGGATCGCGGTGGGAACGCCCAGGACATGCTCCTTCAAGAGGTCGCCAGTCACAAACGCGACGAGCCCGACCACAGACCCCACCGACAGATCGACGTTGCGGGTCAGCACCACGGTTGTCTGGCCGACCGCGACGATCGCGATGAGAGCGACCGACAGCAGTATTTGTTCGAAGTTGGAGACGGTGAAAAACAGGGGCGCCTGAAGGGCGACCACCAGCACGATTGCCAACAGCGCCAGCAGGATTCCCAGCTCGCGGAGCCGCGCGACTAGCGCCAGGGTCCGCTCGAGACCGATACGCCCCGCGAGATTCGAAGCAGCCGGCGCTTCGGCCGTTCGGACCATCAATTCTCGGCGTGACCAGTTGCAGCCGCCATGATTCGCTCCTGTGATAGCTCATCGCGGCTGAAGCCGGCCGCGACGCGACCTTCGTGGAGAACTAACACCCGATCCGCCATGCCCATCAGCTCGGGCAGCTCGCTGGAGATCAGGACGATCGCCATCCCCTGGAGCGCGAGCTGAGAAATGATGCGGTGCACCTCGGCCTTCGCTCCGATGTCGACACCATGAGTGGGTTCATCAAGCAGCAGAACGGTGGGCTTGGTAGCCAACCACTTCGCGATGACCACTTTTTGCTGATTGCCGCCCGAGAGCCCAGAGACGCTCTGACGCACACCGGTCGAGCGAACCTGGAGCTGCTTTGAGTAGTCGGTCGCGAGATCGCGTTCGCGGCCGCGGTCCATCACGAGAAGCCGGCTGAGCCTCCTGGCGATCGGGAGACTGATGTTCTCGGCGATAGAGAAGTCAAGGATCAGCCCTTGCTCGTGGCGGTCCTCGGGCACGTACACGATCCCCAGACGCATGGCGTCCGCCGGGCTGTCGATGTTGGCTCTCTTCCCGAGCACCCACACCTCGCCCGCATCAGCGCGATCGATGCCGAAGAGCACCCGCGCAATCTCGGATCGGCCCGCACCCACCAGGCCGCCCAGCCCAACGATCTCGCCGCGACGTACCTCGAAGGAGACGTCGTTGAACACTCCCTTCCGCGTTAGACCACGGACCTCGAGCGCGATTTCACCGACGGATGCCTCCTCCTTTGGATAGAGGCTTTCGAGGCGGCGGCCCACCATGTTGCGGATCGTCTCCTCGGGGGTCAGCTCCGAAACGGCGGCGGTCACCACATTCCTCCCGTCGCGCAGAACGCTTACGCGGTCAGCGATCTCGAACACTTCGTCCATTCGGTGGTCGACGAAAAGGACGGCCACGCCGCGGTCTCGCAACTGGCGTGTGATCGCGAAAAGGCGCTCGACTTCATTGGTTGAGAGCGCAGCGGTCGGCTCGTCCATCACAAGAACACGAGCCTCTACAGAGAGCGCCTTTGCGATCTCGACCAGCTGTTGGTCCGCAACCGACAGGCCTCGCACGGGGACGTTGACCTTTTGAGCCACACCGAGGCTTGCAAATAGCTTTTCCGCCCGGCGGTGGAGCTCGCGCCAATCGACTCCACCCAAACGGCCGAGCGGCAGGTGACCGATGAAGATGTTCTCGGCGACCTCGAGGTCAGGGAACAGGTTTGGATGTTGGTGGATGACCGCGATGCCGTGATTTCGAGCCGATGCCGGCCCACGCAGGACGAGCTCTTGGCTGTCAAGCTTGAGGCTGCCCGCATCCGGGCGATGAACGCCGGCCAGGATCCGCACCAGGGTGCTCTTGCCAGCCCCGTTCTCGCCCACCAGCGCGTGCACCTCGCCAGCCGAAAGCGCTAGAGAAACATCTTTGAGCGCCTCGACGGCACCGAACCGCTTGGAGACTCCGACCAGCTCGAGGATCGGGGTGGATTGGGTCACCGACTCCCCACCAACCGGACATCCACGCCCAGTTTCCTGACCGCCGCCACGGCGTCCGCCGGCGCTCGCTCATCAGTGATGACAAGCCGCAGCCGGTCAGTCGGGCAGAAGGTGGCCATCGCCACTCGGTTCCATTTCGTGTGGTCGAAGACGCCGATCACCTCTTTGGCGGTGGCGAGCATCGCCATCTTGATTTCGGCCTCTTCGGCGTTCACGTCGGTCAGGCCTTCGGTCAGCGTGAAGCCCACCGCGCCGACGAAGGCTTTCTGGATGTTGAGCTGGCGAAGCATCAAAGTGCCCCAGTTCCCGACGAGAGAAAAAGCCTCCCACCGCACCGCCCCTCCGGGCATCAGGACGGTGATACTCGGTTGGCCGGCCAGCTCCGTGGCGACCCTGATTCCGTTGGTCACAACGGTCAGCTCTCGACGCGCTTTGAGGTGGCGCGCGATTTGAAACGCAGTCGTGCTGGCGTCGAGGGCGATGCTGTCACCGTCCTCTACCAGCCTGGCAGCCTCGGCACCAATAAGTTCCTTTTCGGTCCGGTGAAGGCGCTCGCGGACTTCGAAGGCGAGCTCAGCGCGGCTCCGGCCGCCGGTGACGGCGCCCCCATGGGTGCGAAGGACGCTGCCCTCTGTCTCGAGGATCGACAGGTCCTTTCGGATGGTCACCTCGGACACCGAAAACATCTCGCTCAGTTCCGCCACGGAGGCGCGCGCGTTCTCCTCGATCATCCCGGCGATGACCTGGCGTCGTTCGCTTGGATACCGCCGACTTTCGGATGCTTTCGTTTGCATTCGAACACGGCGACTCTAATGGCAATCGAAACTCCAGTCAACCCCCAAAATAGTCGCCGGCACGGAGCAATCCGTTGATTGTTGGTCAGTCCTGCCGCCCTCAATCAGCCAGAATTGGTCGTTTTTTGGCTTGAGCTAACCTTCGATGGGGACGCCGGCGTAGCTCAATTGGCAGAGCAGCTGTTTTGTAATCAGGTGCTCAGTCTCTGAGATCGAAATCGGCCCAAGAGGGCCTTATGACCAGCTGTTTAAAAACAACTGAACATCGCTTTTTGGACGATGCGAATCGAAGCTTACTACGAGCACTCGATGGCCGAAGAGAGGAGGACTCGAGCTGACATGCCTTGGTGATACAAGGTTGCGCTCGAGTTCGCAGACTTTTGACATAGATTGACCTAATTCGCCTATTCACGCCGCTTGTCGAAGGAAATGGCGGCCGAGCCAGATTGACCAGATCGGCACACAGATAACGGTCGCGATGATTCCAATTGCAATGCTGGCAAGGAACGGATAGTTGTGCAGCGCCAGCATTGGGTCGGTCAGAGCGCCTAGGCCGCCGAGCAGGAAAACGCCTATAGGGATCATCAAAATGCCGACACCCGTTGCGACCCCAAGGCCGGTCAGGCCACGCGGCAGATACCCCGAGTGCCCAATCAGGCTAATGCCTCCAATCCAAACCGCGATGAGAAAGTAACCAGCCGCGGCTATCGGATACCAAACCTCGGAGCCGATCCGTCCCAGGACGTACAACTCCGCGGCCACGCCGACCCCAGCCAAACCAGCGACCCCTGCGACAGCGGCGAGCCAGCTGAGGCGAGGGCTTGTCAATCGCAGAGTCGCAGCGACCGGCACTAGAAGGAGGAGCTGAACACCTCCCAGGCCGTCGTTGATGGCGCCCAGGCGGGAGGTCTGGGCACCGGCCGCTACGGCCTGAGGCGCCTCAAGTATGTAGAAGGCGAGCAGGACTGCGGTCGCCAGAATGCCGACAATCCCGCTGGCGATCGCCAGTTGCCCTGTCAAGCGCATTGAGTCAGCCTGAGGAGCGCTCCAGGTGCCCAATGCTCAGGCAGCAGCTCGTGCGGCCACGGACGGAAGCTGCGGTCCCCAAACCGGCTTGATCACGAGGGTGACGCCAACGAAGAGCAACCAGAGCAATCCGATCACCACCCCGATCGGCCCGGTAACTCCGGTCGCAGTACCGGTCAAGGCAAGCTGGATCGGAATCTCCACGAAGTGGTACCCGCCGACCAATAGCCCAAGCCAGCAAATCGGTGCTGGCAACGAGCGCGATCGTAATGCGAGGACGCTGACCGCCACGGCGGGGATCGCGACGAAGTAGCCGTCGCTGAGGGCCATCGTCTTTGCGACGCTGAAGAGCGCGACAACGCCAGAGTCTGACCCGGTTCTTTGGGCAGCATCAACCAGCGCGAATTGCATGCTGGCTCCGGTCCAGTTCACCGCCATCGTGGCGCCGGCGGATATGTACGCAAGAGTGGCAAGGATGCCCCGTCCCCGAAGGTGAACCACGAGCAGGACGATGAAGAGCGCGAACACAGTGGAACCAAAGCCTTGGCCGAAAGCCTGGATCGAGATCGCTCGCCCGTTCTGGGCGGCCCAGTCGACGATCTGCTGCGTCGAGACGTTGGAGAAGAACTTGCTCCCATCGCCAGGCAGCAACGCGGGGAGAAAGAAGGCGATCGCGGCGAGACCCGCCAGTCGACCGATGAGTGGTTGGCGCTCCGGCTCCTTGACATCCATGGATCTCTGTATCTCTCCTTGTCGAAATTTGGTCGCTGAGGAGTGAATTGCCCAGCAAATGCAAGCTAGACCTTGGGAGACACCGTGTCACCGGCCCGACGGAGGATCTTTTCTCGTCCTCGAGTCCTCCTTCTCGAGGATGACGACAGAGTCGCGCGGGCGTTCTAGGCTGACGGCACCGTGCGTGTGCTTGGCGGGCAACTGCGGGCCCTTCGAGTCCCCCTCGCTGGAGCAAGCCTGGGCGACCTAATCCTCGCGGCCCTGTTCCTTCTCGCCGCCGAGACCGAGGTTCTGACCAGCCAACGCGGGCCGACCGGATGGCAATCCATGTCAACTGTGATGAGCCTGGCGATGCTGAGCCTCGCCTGGCGTCGCAGATGGCCGCTGCTGCCAATCGCACTGATCACTCTGGTCAGCGTCGCTCAGACGGCTGCCGGGACGACGACCGCAGTGGGTATCCCGATCCTCGCGGTGTTCGTGGCGAGCTTTTCGCTTGGTGCTCACGCTGGCAATCGCGACCTCGCCATTGGCGCCATGCTGCAATTGGGGGCGATCTTCGCTCGCCAACTGCTCAACCCACGTTATTCGCTAGCCACAGTGCTTCCCTTCTTCGCCCTATTCGTGGTGGGCGCGCCAATTATCGCGGGGCGGGCAATCAAAAGCCGCGGGGAGCTTGTCCAAGAGCTGCAACATCAGCAGACCGCGCTATCGGCTGAGCGTGAGGCACGGGTCGTTGAGGCCCTGGCGGGCGAGCGCGTCGAGGTCATGAGGGAGCTCCACGACATCATCTCCGACGGAGTCGACAAGCTGGTCGATTACGTGGCGGTTGCTGAATCAGATTCCGGAGAGCGTGGTCGTGCCTCAATCGTGCAGGTTGAGAACACCGCGCGGACCGTCCTCGACGAAATGCGTAAGCTCCTGGTTGCGCTGGCACAGCCGAACGGACGAGCAGCACAGGTGTCCGACGCAAGAGTTGCGGATGAGAGCCATCGTCGCCACGAGGCAATGGATGTCGAAGATCGGCCGGCCGGAGCAACAGTATCGGGACGATACCGGACCAGCGCGCTGATCGGCCGATGGCCCCAATTTGCAGCGGTGGCGTTCTTTCTGGGCCTCCAGCTCGAACTCCAGCTCCCTCAGCACTCGATGGCGTCCGGTGCCCTTTATCTACTAGGCGGCTTTGCGATCGCTGCGCCGCTAGCCTGGTCTCGCCGCCGCCCTCTTCTGGCCGCAACGGCCACGTTGACTGCCGCTGGACTGTTTTCCGCCTTCGTGGTGCCGCTGGGTGGTTTCACTACGCCAGTCGCACTAGTTCTCGTGCCGCCGTTTTCCGTTGCGGCCTTCACCGAGAAGCGGCGTGCAATTCTCGGCCTCCTCGTCTGCGTTCTCGGGTTGGCGGCAGCGCTCGGTCCGAGCAACTTCGCTCCGGGCAGCGTTTTCGCAGCTGGGGCGTGGGTTGCGGGGAGGCTGCTGCGTGATCGCACGCGCCTCGCGACGGAACTGCGCAACACCAACCGGCGGCTGGCCGCAGAGCGCGACTCGCGGGCTCGGCAGCTGGTGGTCGCGGAACGCGCGCGGGTCGCAAGAGAGTTGCATGACGTCATTGGTCATTCCCTCACAGTCATCGTGCTTCAGGCCGGCGCCGCACGACGCATGTGGGAGTCGGACCACGAGCTGGCGGTCATTGCGCTGCAGACCGTATCTCGAGTCGCGAGGGAAGGTTTGACCGAGCTGCTGAGAAGCCTGGACTCGCTGGACGGCGAGGAGGATCAACCGCTCGGGCGGGACCGCTTGGCCAAGCCCGATGGGTTGATAGGAAGGGCGCGCCTTGCCGGTCTGGACGTCGCTCTCGCCGTAGAAGGATCTGTGGTGTCTCTCGACCCCGCCCTAGAACGCGCGGCTTATCGTGTGCTGCAGGAGGCACTTACGAACGTACTCAAGCACGCGCCTGGGTCCCAAGCCAGCGTCACCCTCCGCTACTCGGGCCGCCAGCTCGAGCTCGAGGTCGTCAACTTCCCGATATTGACGCCCCGCAGAGCCAACTCGACTGGCCGAGGTTTGATCGGGATGCGCCAGCGAGTCGTCGCCCGCGGAGGGCACCTTGAGGTTGAAGAGGAGACGAACGGCAGATTCGGTCTAAGGGCGCAGTTCCCACTCGAGGTAGGGGATCCGTGATTCGGGTCGCTATCGCTGACGACCAGGAGCTCGTCAGGGCTGGCCTGCGATTGATCGTCGCGGGAGAAGCTGACCTCGAGGTCGTCGGTGAGGCCGCGAGTGGCGAGGAAGCGATCACCCTTGCCCAGCGCGCGCAGCCGGATGTGCTGCTAATGGACGTCAGAATGCCCGGCCTGGGCGGAATCGCTGCGACCGAAGCGATCCTTGACTCGGCTGGTAGCGGCCGACCCCGCATCCTGATGCTGACCACCTTTGACCTCGACGAGCACGTCTACGATGCGATGCGAGTCGGCGCAAGCGGCTTCCTGCTCAAGGACGTCCCAGCAGAAGATCTGGTTATCGCTATCCGCCAAGCCGCACGCGGCACAGATGCGCTGCTGGCGCCTTCCGTCACGCGGCGGTTGGTCGAGCGATTCGCGTCGCAACATTCGGTCGGTTCCACAAAGCGCGACGTCTTGAGAGAGCTCACTGCCCGGGAGCAAGAGGTGCTGCGCCTCGTCGCTCGAGGGCTGTCGAACTCGGAGATCGCGGACCACCTTACGATCAGCGAGACCACTGTAAAGAGTCACGTCTCGCATGTTCTGATGAAACTCGGTTTGCGAGACCGCGTGCAGGCGGTCGTGCTGGCCTATGAGACAGGGCTCGTCACGGCTGCCGGTTAGGTACGATCGCTTCGGTAACGAGCCTTGATTGCCCTACGACGAGCGTCCAAGGATCGCCAACGCCTTGTCGCGCGGATTGATCAGACAATCGGATCCCTCCCCCCCTGCCGCGTGGCTGAGCACTATCGGACCTCACTCCAGAGCATCGAGCAAGTCTTCAACTGACCATTCATCAGCGCCGGCCGGTATTGGACCGCCGGTGAGTTGCCTCACCAGGTCGACTACTGCGGGGAGAATTACAGACACCGCATCGAGGATTTCACGAAGTTCCCCTTATGACCCGAGGCGTATTCTCGCCACCCTATTCAGAGAGATGACCAGCTGTTTTTCGGACAGGTGATGCTTTCCTGGGGACTAAATCGCCGTGCCACGGGCTTGGCCGTTTTTGGCGCAGCCTCCAATTCAACTTCGGTCGGTTTCGGGCTTGCGATACCCTCTGGAGGACGCCGGCGTAGCTCAATTGGCAGAGCAGCTGTTTTGTAAACAGCAGGTTACGGGTTCGATTCCTGTCGCCGGCTCCAACTGCGTTTTTTTCGGGATACGCTTTCTAAGGAGTTGATGTGGAAACCGACGAACGGGCTGCGCTGATCCGCCGCTACAAGGAAGGCCACCGCGCTGTGATGGACGCGCTGCGCGGCATCAGCGACGAGGAGCTGGACCGCTCGGCGAGCGGCGAGTGGACGCCTCGAGAGATCGCGCACCATCTCGCCGACAGCGAGATGACGGCCGCGATCAGGCTGCGCCGTCTGGTGGTCGAAGAGAACCCTGTGATCAACGGATATGACGAGGCCGAGTTCGCGAAAAAGCTGACGGCCGACCGACCCATCGCTCCCTCGCTCGAGGCCATGAGATACGCGCGCGAGTCGAACGTCCAGATCCTGGAGCGCCTGTCGGATGGGGACTGGCGGCGCACCGGAACGCACAGCGAGAGCGGGCCTTACTCGATCGAGACGTGGCTCACCATCTACGCGGCCCACGGTCATGACCACGCCGCGCAGATCGCGCGCTCGCGCGGCAAGAGGTAACGATGGCGACGACCCAGGGCGTACTGGAGGCGGCGCTGTCCAGGGCCGCCGCGGCCAAAGAAGCCGACCTGGCTGATCTCTTCGAGGAGCTCCGCATCCCGTCTGTCAGCACCCTGCCCGAGCGCCGTGACGACTGCCTTCGCAACGCCAACTGGTTGAAGGCGCGGCTCGACCGCCTCGGCTTCAAGACCGACGTCGTAGACGTCATCGATCACGGCCTGCCGGTGGTGGTCGGGGAGTGGAATGGACGCCCGGGCAAGCCGCACCTCACCATCTATGGCCACTACGACGTGCAGCCCGCGGATCCCCTCGACGAGTGGCAGTCGCCGCCGTTCGAGCCGGAGGTCCGCGACGGCCGCATCTTCGCGCGGGGCTGCGCCGACAACAAGGGCAACCACATGGCGACCTTGAAGGCGGTCGAGCACCTCTTCGCGGCGGGTGGGCCTCCGATCAACCTGCGCTTCCTGTTCGAGGGCGAGGAGGAGATCACCGGCGAATCCCTCCCTCGGTATCTGCGTGCAAACGGAGACAAGCTCGAGACCGATGCCGTCCTCGTCTGGGACGGCGGGTTCGACGAGGACGACCGCCCGACGCTCGCCACCGCCCTGCGCGGGCTCCTGTACCTGGAGCTGCACGCCAGCGGCGCCGCGGTCGACCTGCACTCGGGGATGTTCGGAGGCGTGGCGCCGAACCCGATCAACACCCTCGCCCGAATCATCGGCGAGCTCAAGGACCGTGATGGTCGCATCACGGTGCCCGGCTTCTACGACGCCGTCGAACCGCCGAGCGCCGAAGAGCTGGCCGGCTGGAAGAAGAAGGACCGGCGTTACGCCGAGGCGATCCTGCAGGTCACCGGCGCGCGAGCGCTCGAAGGCGAGCCGCGTTACATGGCTCTCGAGCGCACGGGAAGCCGCCCCACGCTCGACGCCAACGGGTTCGTCGGCGGGTTCACCGGCGAGGGCAAGAAGACGGTGATACCGGCCCGCGCTTTCGCCAAGGTGAGCTTGCGGCTCGTGCCCAACCAGGAACCGGCCGCCATCCTGGCAGCGATCGAAAAGCATGTCCAGCGCCTGACGACGCCCGGTGTCGAGGTCAAGGTCGAGGTGCTGGGGATGGCGCCGCCTGTGACCTGCCGGGTCGACAACCCGGCCGCCAACGCGCTCCGGGCGGCCTTCTCGGAGGTCTTCGGAAAGGAGACCGCCCTCGTCCGGGTGGGCGGCTCCATCCCGGTGTCGGTCGATTTCCAGGAGGCCGTCGGGGCCCCGCTTCTCATCAGTGGCATCGCTCAGGCCGATGCCGCGGCGCACTCGCCCAACGAGCGCCTGGAGGTGGACAATTACCTCCGCGGGATCGAGGCCGTGATCCGTTTCATCTGCAAGCTGGGCGAGCAGCCCGCCGCCTCAACCGTCTAAGTTCCGGACGTCGAACTCGGTCGCGGTGACCCTGGACGGCGCTTTCTCGCTGCTCACGACTACCAGGCCGGTCAACCAGCCCAAGCCTGGCAGCGCGTCCGCAGTATCGGTCAGGTCAGCCACCCTGGATCCATCGACGAACATCATCACGCGGGTTGACACGCCATCCGCCAGCGTGGCGCAAATGCCGACGACGGTAATCGGCGCGGGACCAGCCGTCGAGGGCGAGGTGCCCTCCTTGAGGACCCAGGGCTCGACGCCAGGCCCGCTGGGTCCGTCGCGGCGAAGTACGACCCAGCTCGACCCCCCGACGTAGAGCTGGTAGCGGACCTCGGATTGACCCGTGCCGCGCCTGCACGTCACGCCAAACCCTGCCTCGGCCGGAGTGTCGGCGGACTGCTTGGCGGTCAACGACATTCCCACCTGCTGAAGCGCCTGCCTGTATGGCGACGTGGCGGTGTGGATGAGGAAGCCGGTCGCGACGATCTCGTAACCGCTGGTGGTGATCTTGAACGTCGTCCCACTCGGCTCGAGGATCGAGGTCCCCCAGTTCGAGGCCGGATCGTGGAAGTGTTCGGAGAAGACGACCTTGCCGCGCGTGGGCGTGAATGCAGGGGCTTGCGAGACCGGTCGCGGCGCGGCTGCCGGACGCCTGGTGACGATGACAAGGCTCACCGCCATCACGCATACCACGATCACCGTGACGACCGCGACCGCCGAGGCTAACAGCAGGCGTCTCTCCTGGCTCCTGCTCGATGTCGAAACTTGGGCCTTGATCACAGTCCGCTGCGAGAGAGATCGCTCTCTTCGAAATGGGTCACCGTCACGGTCACAGCTCGAAGGTCACTGCCTGCAATATCGAGGTCGGTCAACCAGCCATCGGGCGAGCTGGCCGGTGCTGCATCGGTGAAATCCGCCACCTTGGAGCCGTCGACGAAGAAAGCGAGACGCGTGGTCA
>WNFD01004311.1_pt1 | contig 18880 bp, 25 predicted proteins | sample 5400491 | NCBI WGS metagenome assembly WNFD01 (sample SAMN13153343, study PRJNA577476) | soil metagenome | isolation source: 120 cm saprolite under Douglas fir tree site 2 hole 2 replicate 2 | place: USA:California | collected 2015-04-18 | reverse complement strand
CGCGGCCAGCGGGTGGGCGGCGGCCACCATGCCGTGCCGCGATGCGATCGTCGGACGCTTGCCATGCTGCAACATCGTATCTCCCCATAAGGCCGCGCAGCCCCGCGGATCGTGCCGCGTCGCGGGCGGGGCGGCCAGCGCCAATTGCGCCGGAGCGCCACCCGGGAGACAATCGAGGCATGCGCAGACTGGAATTCGGCTGGTTCCTGCCGACCGCGGGCGACACCACGGCCTATGGCCTGGCGAGCGCGCAGGTGGCGCCGTCGCTGCCGCTGTTCGACCGCGTCGTCGAGGCGGCCGAGGCGGCGGGCTTCGAATACATGCTGGTGCCGGTGCAGACCGCCTGCTGGGAGGCCTGGATTTCGAGCGCCCTGATGGTCGGCCGGTCGAAATCGATCCGCATGCTGGTGGCGGCGCGGCCGTCCTATATCAATCCCGTGCTGCTGGCGAAGATGATCGCGACCTTCGACCAGCTCTCGGGCGGGCGCATCTGCATCAACCTGATCGCCGGCCAAAGCGAGGTGGAGAACGCCTCGGAAGGCATCCGCTGGGGCAAGGAAGAGCGCTACGAGATCATGGACGAGGAAGTCTCGATCCTGAAGGCGTTGTGGACCACGCGCGGCCCGGTCGATTTCGACGGCAAGTTCTATCAGCTGAAGGGCGCGCAGATCCGGCCCTATCCGCTGCAGACGCCCCATCCCCGATTCTATCTGGGCGGTGGCTCGAAACAGGCCTGGGAGATCTCGGCCAAGCATTCCGACGTCCATCTCTTCTGGGGCGACACCTACGAGCGCATCCGCGCCAACATGGCCGAGATCCGCGGCATGGCGGCCAAGCACGGCCGCGACAACGACATCGGCTTCGGCATGCGCCTGCAGGTGGTCTGCCGATCGACCGAGACGGAAGCGTGGGAGTTCGCGCACGAACTGGTGGGCCACGCCAGCGAGGCGCAGAAGGCCTTCGTGAAGGAACGCTTCGCCAGCTCAGAGGCCAACCGCCGCGTGCGCGAGCTGGCGGCGAGCGGCGAGACCATCGAGCCGCATCTTTGGACCGGCATCACCCAAGTGCGGCCGGGCGCCGGCATCGCCGTGGTCGGCGATCCCGAGCAGTGTGCCGACACGCTGCAGAAGTTCATCGACCTCGGCTGCCACTCCTTCTGCCTGTCGGGTTACCTGCACGACGAGGAGGCCGAGCGCTTCGGCAAGTGGGTGATGCCCATCCTGCGCGAGCGCAATCGCGAGCGCATGCTGGCGGCCTGAGGACGATCAAATGCAACTCGCTTCCCGCACCTACGACGCCAGCGACATCTCCGCCGTCCAGGAGCTGTATCATTCCAACGGCTGGACCGACGGCTTGCCCATCGTGCCCCCCACGGCCGAGGCCGTGCAGGCCTGCCTCGACTGGGTGATGATGCCGCCGGACCAGCTCATCGGCATCGAACCGGTGCGCGGGCTCGCCGTCACCGCCGAGAAGCTCGCGGTCAACGCCGTGATGGCGGGCTGCCTGCCCATGCATTTCCCGGTCGTCGTCACCGCCTGGACGGCGATGATGCAGGAGGAGTTCCTGATGCACGGCGCCACCGCCAGCACCGGCGGCTGCGCGATTCTGGTGGTGCTGAACGGCCCGATCCGGCTCGAGCTCGGCGCGAGCGGCGGCTTCAATGCGCTGGGCAACAGCGATCGCGCCACCGCCGTGATCGGTCGCGCCATCCGGCTCGGCCTGATCAACCTGATGGACGCGCGGCCGGGCGCCATCGACCGCTCCACGCTCGGCCATCCCGGCAAGTTCAGCTACTGCCTCGCCGAAGACGAGGAGGACACGACGTGGCTGTCGCTCGCCGAGCAGCGCGGCCTGCCGAAGGAGGCGTCCGCAGTGACGGTGATGGCGGCGGGCGCGCCGCGCCAGATCATGAACGAATGGACGACCAAGCCCGAGGAGATCCTGGAAACCTTCGCCGCCGACATGCGCGCCAACCTGCGCCACTATTCGATCCATCCCGGCAACTATGCGCTGATCTTTCCCAAGCAGCTGCGCGAGCACCTGCAGGCGGCGAAGTGGAGCAAGACCGACATCGCGAACTTCATCCACGAGCGCGCGCGCATCCATCGCCGCGAATGGGCCGACGTCGGCAAAGGCGCGGTCGTGCGCGACCGCGGCGACAGGGTCTATCCGGCGCTGCCATCGCCCGATCAGCTCCTGGTCGTCGCCGCCGGTGGGCCGGCGGGCGGCTTCGGCGCGGTGATTCCGCCCTGGCTCGGCAACAAGAGCCGTGCCGTGACCTTGCCGATCGGCGCCTGTGTTGATTGCGAACCCCTGAAGAAATGACAAGAGGTGGCAAATGACGTTCCGTGTCCTCGACCCCACACCCGAGAAGGCACCGCCGGGCGGCCAGCTTGCGCCCCGTCTCGCCTCGCTGGAAGGCAAGACCATCGGCTTCATCTCCAACGGCAAGGTAGGCACCAAGGGCTTCTTCAGGCATCTCGACCGCATGCTGCGCGAGGAGTTCGGCGTCGCCCAAGTGGTGAGCCGCACCAAGTCCAACTACAGCGCGCCGGCCGACGGCCATATCGTCGCCGAGATCAAGAGCTGGGACGCGGTGATCGCCGGCATCGGCGATTGAGGAAGCTGTTCATCGTGCAGTCTGCACGACTCGGTAACGGCTGAACGTCTCCTGGTTCCCGCCTTCAGCGTCATGACCTCGCGGTTCGTGAGCGCCGCCGAGATGATGAGCCGCGTGCTCGGCATGCCGGACTACCGCTTCGCGGTGATCGGCCATCCCGTCAGCAGCGCCACCGACGGCGACCTCGAGGCGATGGCCCGGGTCGCCATCGACCAGGGCCGCCGGCTCCTGCTGCGGGCCTGACGACACTACATTTGGTAGGAACCTTTCGCAGCAGCGCGCGTTTTGGTTGCTATGAAAGCTGCAAAAGGACAGGGAATCGCGGCAGTGAGACCGGCCGTCGTCATCGGCATCCTGCTGATCGCGCTCGGCATCGCCGGCCTGCTGATCGACAGCATCAAGTTCGCCGACAAAAGAACGGTGATCGATGCCGGTCCGATCAAGGTGACGGAGGAGCGCCAGCACACCGTTGCCATTCCGACCATCGCCGGCGTCCTCGCCATCGTTGCCGGGGCGGCGCTGGTGTTCTTCGGCCGCCAGGCGCGGAGCTAAAGCGCGTCACTCGTCGCGTTAAGCAATGGGGCGGAATCCAAGCGCAGCATTTTTGCACGAAAACGCGACGCGGTAAGGCTTTTGTAAGCGAGCGGTAAGGCTTTTGTCAGCGAGCAGGCGTTCCATGGCAGTACGGGGGAGAAGGAGGAACTGCCATGCGTTCACTTTCAAGCCTGACGATCATCCTGCTGACGACCGTGACCGTGGGCGCCGCTGCCAGCTACGCCCAGACGACACCGCCGTCCAATTGCGGCGTCGAAACATGGTCGACCGATAAAATGGCCTACGTCACCGTACCGTGCGCCGGTGGCCAGGAGCAGAACAGCCAAACGGCGAAGGCTCCTGGGTCCTCGACGGAGAAGTGCGGCATCGAAACATGGTCGACCGACAAGATGGCCTATGTCGGCACGCCGTGTCCCGCCGGGATCACCTACGAGAATCCCGCTTCGAAGTAAGCGTCCGCACGAGGGAGGTCCGGCCGCCGGACCTCCCGTCGGCGGTCTGGATCAGGACCTGCTCCACAGGCGCCGCGTGGCGATGTCGGCGCCCTCGCGACAGCTCTTGAGCTTTGCCCAGACGACGTCTTCGGCGACCAGTTCCGAACCGGCGAAGGTGCCGAAGCCGCAGTCGACGGAGGCGATGATGCGGCTGTGGTCACCCACCGCATCGACCGCTTCACAAATCCGGTTGGCGACGACCTCGGGATGCTCCACGAAGTTTGTCTTCGAATCGATGACGCCCGGCAGCAACAGGAACTCGGGCGGCAGCTTTGCCCTCTTCAGCGCGGCATATTCGTGCTGATGGCGCGGGTTGGCGAACTCGATGCTAAGCGCTCCGACCTTCGCCTGGGTTAGCACCGGCAGGATGTCGGCCAGCGGCACATCGTGGATGTGCGGCCCGTCGTAGTTGCCCCAGCAGCAGTGCAGGCGAATGCGCTCACGTGGGATGCCAGCCAACGCCTCGTTCAGCGCGGCAACGTGCACTTCCGCCACCTTGAGGAACTCGGCAACGCTCTTGTCCTGGAAGAGCACGGTGCGTTCCAGTGCAAGGTCGGGCGCATCGATTTGCAGTACGAACTGGCGTGCGATCAACTCGTATTCCTTGCGCATCTGGCGCGCCAGCGCGAAGACGTAGACTTCGTGGTTGTCGTAATGGGCGTTCAGCAGCGTCGTGGCGATGATGCCGGGAGAGGCCGCCGTCATGAATGTCCCGAGCGGTGACGATGGCAGCTTGTCCAGCGCCGAGCGAAACATGCGGCACTCGTCTTCGGCCGGCGCGAGATCCTCGTAACGGACCTCGGCGATCGCCTGAGGAGCATTCGACACCTTGCTGCGCCTGGGATAGCGATGGGGAAGCTGCGCCAGGAGCGCGGGGAAGTCCGTATAGTCGCGTGGCCGGGGCCGCTTGGATTCGCCGCCGAACGCCGTCGTTCACGATGTCGGCGCCACTTGCCATCTGCCGCTCGACCACGTAGCGCACCGCGCTCTCACTCTGCCGCCTGAGCTCGGCGCGATCGACCGTTTCGCCCGCCTCGTCGCGGATCAGGAGGTCGGTCAGCACTGCGTTGCGCGGCAGGCTGCCGACATGTGCGACGAGGATGCGATCGTCGCTGCGGCGCATGGTCAAATTCCCCAGTCTTCTAGCCAAGCGGCCAGGTGAAGCGGATGTTGTTCTTGGCCAGGCCGTCGAGCACGACCTGCACGCCGCCCGATTTCATCATCCATTCCAGCCGATGGTCGCGGTATTCGCGCCGGATCGCTCCCGACGCGACACGGGCCGCGGCATCGCCCATGCGCTCCGCCGCCGCCTCGTACTCGCGGAAGGTCGCCGCGACCGACGGCCGCGCCCGGATGCGCTCGCGCCATTTGGCCAGCGGCGACTCCGCGGGCGTTCCGTAGCCGTAGTGGAACGAGCGGTTGAGGTAGGGCGCCACGCTGAGATCGGCCCAGCCGAAGCTTGCGCCGTTGAACCACTGGTTGGCGCCTAGCCTGTCGGTTAGCCAGGCCTGCAGCTCGGCCGTCTGGCGCGCGGCGGTTTCCTTCATCTTCTCGGCCTCAGCCCCCTCGGCCCGCTTGAACCAGCGGATCTCGCTCAAGCCCCAATTGATCGCTTCGTAGAGCGTATCGCAGATCTCCTCGATCATGCGGGCATTGGCGCGCTGCGCGGGTTCGCGCGGCAGCAGCGGCGGAGACGGGAATTTGTCCTCGAGATATTCAAGGATGATCGTCGAGTCGAAAATGTGGGCCTCGCCGTCGATCAGCGCCGGCACTTCGTTGCGCGGGCTGGTCGCGGCAAACTGGCCGTCGGCCCTGCCCGAGCCCAGCGCCGGCGGCGTCTCGACCTTGAAGTCGAGGCCCTTCTCGCGCAACGCGATCTTGACCTTCTGGGCGTAGGACGACAGCGGATGTTCGTAGAGCAGCATCAGGGAAGCTCCAATCGGACGGCCACTGCGGCGCTGGCGATCACGGCGATGTCGTTACCCTCGGGGTCGGGCACGTCGAGCCCGCCCTTGACCGCTTTCACCGTGACGATGCCGTGCGGCAGCGAGGCCCGCACCTTCTCGAGATCGACCTTGTCGGGCTGCTGAACGCCGATCGTGACGTCGACGAACATGGCGGTCTTGGCGTTGACCCCGAGCGTGCGGATCATGGTGAGGGAACTGTGGTGCAGCGCGTCCTGCACGGCACGCAACGCCGCCTTGGTGTAGTCGCCGCCGTGCAGATCGTTGCCGGTGCCGAGCTCGAGGATGACGCGTTTGTTGGGCATAATGGCCTCCTCAGAGATCGAGCCGCACGATGGCGGCCGCCTGGGCGATCACCGTCTTGTCGGTGCCGGCTTCGTTGGCGATCTCCAAACCGCCCTCGACCACGTTCACCGTGCCGCTGCCGTGCGGCAGCACCGCCAGCACCTGCTTCTTGTCGACCTGGTCGGGCTTGGGCACGCCGATCAGCACCTCGACCTGCATGTCGTCGCTCGACTTGCCGACCGCCCCCGCGACGGTGAGCGAGTTGTGCCACAGCGCGTCGCGCAGCGCGCGGACCGCGGCCTTGGTGTAGTCGCCGCCACGGATGTCGGTGCCCATGCCGATCTCGAGAGCCACCCTCTTCAGCGCCATGACAGCTTCCTCCCGGCCTTGCGTTGGACGCAGCAAGACGGCCGCACAGGGCGGCCGTCCTTCCTCCTTACAGTCCAAATGAGGCGGCGTTAAGCGCTACTTGCTGCGCGCGGCGTCGATGCTCCACGGGCCCGGACCGGCCGCCGCGATATAGAGGAAGACGAAGCAATAGAGCGCTGCAAGCTCGCCGCCGTTAAGGCCCGGGTAAAGGCCGCGCGGCGCATGGGCGTAGAAGTAGGCGACCGCGGTCATGCCCGAGAGGATGAAGGCCACCGGCCGGGTGAACAGGCCGATGACGAGCAGCGCGCCGCCGATCAGCTCTAGGAATCCGGCGATGCCGGGCAACGACGACAGATCCAGATTGGCGAAATTCGGCACGACCGGGAACTTCAGAATTTTTGCCGTTCCATGCGCCAACAACATCAGCCCAGCCATGATACGCAGGATGCTGAGCACGCGCGGCGCCCATGCCACGGCGATTGCGTCGACATTCGTCATGATGCACTCCCCACAATTGAACGCACGCCAATCATGTCCGCGGCGCGAACTTCCGACAAGCGGTTGCTACGGTAATCTGGTAACGTAATCGTCAGTGAGGCGGGCGCCCTGTAGTGCGGTCTGCGCTCAAGCGACAGGAGCGGGCGGCCCGGTCGGATGCGGCGGCGGTGGCGGCATGTCTTCCGGCACTGGTCCGCCGGGCTGCGGCATCTCGGGCGGAATCGGATCGGTCTTGGGTTCCGGTGGAACCGGCGGCGGCTCGCGCGGTGGTGCTGATCGCAACATCAACTCTCGCTTTCCAAAGAAAGGGATGCCCGCCGATCGACGGGCATCCCTCCCTCCTTAGGACGAATGGCTATTCGTCGTCCCGCTGCTGCTGCTGACCGGGCTTCTGGCCCGGCTGCTGGTTGGGCTGTTGCTTCTGACGCTGCTGCTGCTCGCGCTGTTGGCGCTCGCGCTGCTGCTGGTCACGATCCTGTTGGGACTGCTGTGGGTTGCGGTCCTTCGGATTGTTCATTGCTAGCCCTCCATCCTGTGGCAGCGGCACCCGGAATGGACGCCGCTGCCAGAGAAACGCCCCCTCGCCGGAACGGGTTGCCGGTCCGTTCGTTCTCCCAACACAGCCCGACCACAAGATATGGGAGACAACACGTGAGAAGGAAATCTGCACTTGCCGTGCTCGCCGTATGTTGCATCGCTATGTCAGGCGGCGCCTTCGCGGCCTCCGAAGCCGACTGCGCCGCCCAGTGGAAAAGCGCCGATGGCAACGGCGACGGCGTGCTGGTTGGTCCCGAGGCGGACCGTTATCTCGCCTATTACCGCGTTCGCGCCCAGGTAACGCCGGCCGACGGACGCATCACGCAGGCCGCCTTCATGCGGGCCTGCCGGAACGACGTGTTCATGGCCAAGGCGCCCGAGTCGGGCGCGCCGTTGAAGGGCGCCAACAGCTTCACCGAATCGCAGGCCAAGGATCGTGCACTCGCCGCCGGCTTCACCAGCGTGTCCTCGCTGGTCAAGGACGGCGGCGGCATCTGGCGCGGCACCGCCATGAAGGACGGCAAGAGCGTGAAGGTGGCCGTCGACTACAAGGGCAACGTCGTCAGCAACTAAACCCTCGACCAGGAGAAGCCGTCATGAAGACCATCGCATGCGTCTACGACGCCTATGGCCAGGCCCGCCAGGTCGTGGCCGACCTCGAGGATTCTGGCATCGCCACCGCCGACATCAACCTGATCGCCAACAAGTACGTCTGCGACGAGACCGCCCGCATCGACGAGCCATCGGCTGCGGGTCCAGGCGCCGGCGTCGGCGCCGCCCTGGGCGGCACGGCGGGCCTGCTCGCCGGACTTGGCGTCATCGCCATTCCCGGCCTGGGACCGGTGGTGGCGGCGGGCGCCTTGGCGGCGACCGCGGTCGGCGCCGCGGCCGGTGCGGCGACCGGCGGCGTGGTCGGCGCGCTGGTGAGCGCCGGCGTGCCGGAGCAGGAAGCCCACGTCTACTGCGAGGCGGTGCGTCGCGGCGGCACGATGGTGAGCGTGCGCGTGCCCGACAACAAGGCGGACTACGTCCTGCAGATCATGAGCCACTGTGAGCCGATCGATGCGATGGAGCGCCGCACCGTGTACAGCGGCGAGGGCTGGAAGCGTTTCGACCCGGCGGCCGCGCCCTATCGTCCGAGTCAGGCTGAAATCGACCGGCTGCGCCGACCTTACATTCGCTAGAGGCCGCGCCTGCCGTGCCTAGTTCTCCGGCACCTTGCCGATGCGCTCGACCGCGAGCCGCAGCCGTGCGGCGTCGCGGTCGAGAAAGACCTTGAACTCGGGCGCGTCGAGATAGGCGATCGGCGTTTCGACCTTGGCCATCGCGTCCTTGAACTCGGCATCCTCGACGGTGCGCCGGACCGCATCGCGCAGCACCGACATCACCGCGGGTGGCGTTGCCGCGGGGGCAAACAGACCCGACCAGATGTAGAAGGTGGCGTCGTAGCCCAATTCCTTCATGCTGGGCACATCGGGCATCGAGGCCAGACGCTTGTCGCCCCACACGGCGAGCGCGCGCATCTTGCCTCCCTTGATTTGGCCGATCGCCGCCGCCGGGCCCGAGGCCAGCGCATCGATCTGGCCGCCCAGCAATGCCGCGACCGCCGGTCCGCCGCCCTGATAGGGGATGTGGAAAAGCTTTATGCCGGCGGCCTCGGCGAAGATCTCCATCGCCACGTGCAAAGTGCCGTAGACGCCCGACGAGCCATAGTTGATCGTCGCGGGCTTGGCCTTCGCGGCGTCGACCAGGTCCTTCAAGGTCCTGTACGGCCCGTCGGCGCGGACCACGAGCACGGTCGGATCGGCGCTGATCAGCGCGATCGGCGCCAGCTGGTCGAGCTCGTAGGCCGGCGGGCGGCCTTGCAGGCGGTCGGCCACCGGCAGCACCGAGATCGACGACAGCGCCATCAGGATCGTGTAGCCGTCGGGCTGGGCGTGGGCGGCCTGGGCGGCGCCCACCGCGCCGCCGGCGCCGCCTTTGTTGACGACCACGACCGATTGCTTGAGCAGCCTGCCCATCACGTGCGCCACCGGCCGGCCGGTGATGTCGGCGACGCCGCCCGGCGGAAACGGCACGATCATCTGGATGGGCCGGGTCGGAAAGATCTCCTGGGCGGCCGCCGGCAGCGCCGGCAGCATCAGCGCGCCGGCGATCAGCGTGCGCCGCTTCATTTCGCTGCCGTGGCGCCGCCCTTGGCCGCGCCGGCTCGGGTGCCGGGATAGCTGGCGGTGAAGCCGAACTCGGTCACGAGCGCATTGGGCATCATGATCTTGTCGAGATCGGAGAGGCCGGCCGTCTTGGCCGGTTTCAGTCCCAGCGTTAGCGGCCCCTTGGGCGCCTTCCAGTCGGCGATGAAGGACGAGACTGCGTCCAGCGCCTTCAAGGTTTCAGGTCCCTGTCCCTCGGCGAAGCTCGCGAGGGCCACCAGTGCCGTCTGCACCATCTCTTCCGGCTTCGCGCCTTGCTCCTTGGCCATCGCCGGCACCAGCTTGGACAGAAGCCCGCTGTCGTCGATCGTCAGCGAGGCGGTGCGCAGCTTGCCGTCATCCTTGGCGCCGGCCATGCCGGCTTTGTCGCTGATGCCGTCCATCACCAGGGAGAACACGATCTTGGCCTGACCGCGCAGGCTGACCTCCAGCGTCTTGAGGGTCAGCACCTTGGCCGCCGGATCGATGCGGTAGTCGAGCGCGATGTCGACCGGCACGTTGGGCACGCCATAAGGCTGCAGTGCGGCGAACATCTCGTCGTCGCCCGTCATGCCCTCGAGCTTGAGCTTGGCGAAGCGCGGCGTCTCGTCGTCGTTGGCGTCCTTCTTCATGCGGTCGAAATCCATCTCTTCGACCGTCACCTTCTGGATCTTGACCGTGCTCTCCTTGTCACCCGTCGCCGGATTGGCCGGCACCACGGCCACGACGTCGTTCAGGATGAAACCCGAGCTGCCGAGCGGCTCGGCGCTCGCATAGCTGAACTTCTTCAGCTCGAACTGCGGCTTGATCTCCTTCTCGAAGCGCTCCAGCCCGTTTTGCGCCCACGATCCTGCGGCGAACCCGAGCACCAGCAGCGCAGACAAGATTCCTGACCAAATTGACCGCATTAGAAGCCCCCGTCGGTTGGCCGACGAGCGTAACACTGCCCGGTTGCAACGGCGAATCGGCAAGCGATACCGTATCGACGTTGTCAGCTTGCTGCGCCAAGCTGGCGGCGAACCACCAAAGCAGGGCACCATGATCCGCGAAGCGCGTGCCGAGTGGCGCCCGGTATCCAAGGTGCTGAACACCGAGATCATCCTCAAGACGACATTGAAATAGCGCGCCACCCAAGTGTTGGGGTCGAGCCAAGACGGCAGACCCCATCTAGAGGGCCGGACATGGGCTAAAAGGGTCGGCAACGACTCGATGCTGGCGGTGTTTAGTTCCCCGAAAAAGGGGATCCAAACATGACAGCTCGGCCGTATCCGGAAAAAGACCGTGATTCCCCGTCAACCGACCTGCACCTCTCCGAGGAACTGGCGGCAGCGCTGCGGGCGGTGGTGATCGCACGCGACCGTTTGATGGCGGAGAGTCCGCAGTCTGCCGACTATCAAGCCGTGCTGGCCGATTACCTCAAGGCGGCGGTGCACCACTTGGCGATTCTCGCTGTTGCCCAAGCGCAGCAAAACGAGGTGCTTTCAGCAGAGGTCGCCGAGCTTCGCGCGCAAGTCGACGCGCTGCGGCCGGTGGTGCACTGATGGGCACCCAGCTTGCCCTGCCGGCGCATTGGGCGCGCTATTTGCCGAGCTATATCGATCCGGTCGACCGGTTGGTGGCGCTGGACAAGGATGTGCAGCAGGCCCAAGCCGACATCCGCGACATCCTCGACCGGCTTGCCGAAAAATACGGCGCCACGACACAGGACGTGGCCGTGGCCATGCGCTCGATCGACGACACGCTGGGCGATCTGCTGTACGAGCGCCGCCGGCTGCTCGAGCACGACATCGAAGATGGCGACCCGGTCTAAGCGCATCGCGCTTGCCGGTTCTAAGGCTGCTCATCCAGCCATTGGCGTGCGGCGTGCAGTTCGCGGAAAATCTGCAGCGGCCGGCGGACCTGTGCGGCGCCGGCGAAGATCTGGGCCTGCGCATAACTTTCATCGGACGCCGCGACGATCGCCACCGGGCCGATCTGGCCGTGCTGGGCATAGAAGACGACGCGCTGGCCGAGCGCTTTCAGGTTCTCGTCGCTGAGCGCGTTGGGCGTATGGGTGATCTCGAAGATCTTGCGATAGGCCATGGCACCGTCGGCGGTGACGCCGGCGAAATACTGCTCGATGTCGGCCACCGTCACCTCGTCCTTGGCGACGGCGACGACGAGCCGCTGGGGATGAGAAACCGTCCAGTGCACAGGCATGGGTCCAAACTAGCATTGTGAGGCTGGCGCGACCACGCCGGATCGCCGCTGTCGGGACGTCGAGCAGTGTTGCCCGCGCCGTGTGCCCCTCCTAGAGTTGCGCCGGGGATATCGAAGAGGGGACCTGCCATGGAAATCAAGGACCTGCGCCGTCGCGACGTCGTGTCACTTTTGGGGAGTGCCGCTGCCGTCGGCGCGGCGGGACCGGCCTTCGCTCAGGCCGAGCCGGCCAAGCCCGGCCAGATCGTGGTCAACCATTCCGGCGGGTCGATGGGCACGGCCATGCGCAAGGCCTTCTTCGCCGGCTACGAGAAGAAATACGGAATCCGCGTGGTCGAGACCAGCCCGGCCGATTTCGGCAAGCTGCGCGCCATGGTCGACTCGGGCAACGTCGAATGGGACATCACCGAGATCGGCGGTCAGGACGCCATCCGCGCCACCAAGATGGGGCTGGTCGAGAAGATCGACGACAAGGTCGTCGACCGCTCGAAATATCCCGAGAAGGCGCGCAGTCCTTACGTCTTTGCCTCGTCGGTCTACACCACCATCATCGGCTATCGCACCGATGTGTTCAAAGGCGGCAGCCATCCCAAGACCTGGGCGGAATGGTGGGACGCCAAGAAGTTTCCCGGCGCGCGTTCCATGCGCAACCACCCGACCGACAATCTCGAGTTCGCGCTGCTGGCCGACGGCGTGCCGAAGGACAAGCTCTATCCCATCGACTTCGACCGCGCCTTCAAGAAGCTCGACGAGATCAAGCCGCACGTCACAGCCTGGTGGTCGACCGGCCAGCAGCCGGCCCAGCTTCTGCTCGACAAGGAGGTCGTGCTGGCGACGGGCTGGAACGGCCGCTTCTACGACATCATCAAGAAGGGCGCGCCGGTCGAAATCGAATGGGGCGAAGGCGCGCTGAAGCAGGGCAGCTTCGTCATCCCGAAGGGCGCCAAGAATGCCTACTGGGCCCAGAAGATGCTGGCCGAGATGTCGGTGCCCGAGCAGCAGGCGGTCTATGCCACCGAGCTCGGTTACCCCGGCCTCAACCTCGAATCGCTGAATTTCGTCGACGCCAAGGTGAAGCCCTATCTGCCGACGCAGTACCTCGACAAGCAGTTCTGGATCGACGATTCGTGGTACGCCGAGAACGGCAACAAGGCGCAAGAGCTGTGGAACGCCTGGATGCTGAAGAAGGCCTGACGCATTGGCGGCTAGAATTGGGGCGGCCAGAATCGGGGCGGCAAAATCGGGGGAGCTCCGCGTCGAGGGACTGACGCGGCGCTTCGGCGACGTGGTGGCGCTCGACGGCGTGTCGCTCGACATCGCCTCGGGCGAGCTTTTGACCATCCTGGGGCCGAGCGGCTCGGGCAAGACCACGCTGTTGAAGGTCGTCGCGGGCTTCGAGAGGCCGGATGGCGGCCGCGTGCGGGTCGATGGCGAGGACATCACCACGGTGCCGCCGGCCAGGCGCGATATCGGCATGGTGTTCCAGAACTACGCCCTCTTTCCGCATCTCACGGTGCAGGCCAATGTGGCGTTTCCGCTGGAGATGCGGAACGTCGGCAAGGCCGAGATCGAGCGGCGCGTGGGCGAGACCCTGGCCCTGGTCGAGCTGGCGGGCTACGAGGCGCGGCTGCCCAAACAGCTGTCGGGCGGCCAGCAGCAACGCGTGGCGCTGGCCCGCGCCATCGTCTTCAATCCGCGGCTGCTGCTGCTCGACGAACCGTTCGGCGCGCTCGACCGCAAGCTGCGCGAGACCATGCAGCTCGAGGTGCGCCGCCTGCAGCGCCGGCTCGGGCTCACCACGATCTTCATCACGCATGACCAGGAGGAGGCGCTGGTGCTCTCCGACCGCATCGCCGTGATGAACCGCGGCGCCATCCAGCAGGTCGCCACCACGACCGAGATCTACGAACGGCCGGCCAACGATTTCGTCGCCGACTTCGTGGGCGAGAGCAACATCTTCCATGGCATCCTGACCGAGCCCGGCGTGATCACGCTGGCCGGCGGACGACGGATTCGGGTCGACGGCGCGGCGGCGATCGGCGCGCGGCTGGGCGTGCTGATGCGGCCCGAACGCTTTGCCATGAGCGGCACGAACTCCTTCGCCGGCGAAGTGCTGGAGGCGGTCTATCTCGGCGCCTCGTTCAAGCTTCGGCTGGCCTGCACCGACGGGCTGGAATTGATCGTCCGCCAGCCCGCGCGCGGCCGCCTCCCGGCCGCCGGCCAGCGCATCGAGGTCGGCATCGAACCGGACGCGATTCATGTTTTTTGAGTCTTTGCTGGGGGCGCGCCACTCCAGTGGCGCTTCTTTCATCGCTATGAGCGCCACTGGAGTGGCGCGCTCCCAGCCATGAACAAATCGATCCTTCCGGCGACGCCCGCCCTCGTTCTTCTGCTCGTCTTCTTCCTGTTCCCGGTCGTGCGCATGCTGGGCTTCAGCGTCGAGGCCGGCAGCTTCGAATGGTACGCCAAGGCGCTGGGCGAGGGCCTCTATATCGGCGTGTTCTGGAACACCTTCGAGATCGCCCTGCTGGTTACCGGCATCTGCCTGCTGCTGGGCTATCCGCTGGGCTTCCTGATCGCGACCACGACGCCGGCTTGGGCGACGGCCGGCTTCATCTTCGTGCTGCTGCCGCTGTGGACCTCCATCCTGGTGCGCACCTACGCCTGGATGGTGCTTTTGGGCCGCAACGGCGTCTTCAATCGCTGGTTGATCGATGCCGGCATCATCACCGACCCGCTGCCGCTGCTGCACAATTTCACCGGCGTGCTGATCGGCATGGTGCACGTGCTGCTGCCCTACATGGTGCTGCCGATCTACGGCGCGGTGCGACGGCTCGATCCCGCCGTCGTCGCCGCCGCCGAGGGGTTGGGCGCCTCCAACTGGCGCATCTTCTGGCGCATCCATCTGCCGCTGACCCTGAACGGCATCTTTGCCGGCTGCGTGCTGGTGTTCGTGCTGTCGCTCGGCTTCTTCATCACGCCCGCGCTGCTGGGCGGCGGGCGCGTGATCATGATCGCCGTGTTGATCGAGCAGGAGGTGCGGCAGACGCTGAACTGGCCGTTTGCCGCGGCGCTGTCGGCCGTGCTGCTGGCCTTCACGCTCGCGGTCTATACGCTGGCCCAGCGCTTCACGCGCACCGAGGCCCACTCATGAAAAGAGTGGCCCTGGGCCGCCGCGTGCTCGTGCTGGCCGGCGCGGCGATCTATCTTTTCCTGATGCTGCCGCTACTGGTGGTGTTCCCGATCTCGCTGAGCTCAGCGCCCTACATGCAGTTCCCGCCGCCCGGCCTTTCCTGGCAGTGGTACGAGCGCTTTGTCGGCGACCCGCAATGGATCGATGCCACCTGGCGCTCGCTGTACATCGGTGCGGCAACCGCGGTGCTGGCCCTGGCGCTCGGCGTGCCGCTGGCCTTCAGCTTGGTGCGCGGCACGTTCCGCGGACGGACCCTGCTCGACCGCCTGGCGCTCGCACCCATCATCGTGCCCACCATCATCCTGTCGGTTGCCGTCTATGGCCTGTTCGCCAAATTGAAGCTGATCGGCGCGTGGTACGGGCTGGTCGTGGCGCACACCGTGCTGGCGCTGCCTTTCGTCGTGCTGGTGATGACGGCCGGCCTGCGCGATTTCGACCGCAGGCTGGAACAGGCCGCCGAGGGCTTGGGCGCCAGCCGCTGGCGGACGCTCGGCCGCATCACCCTGCCGCTGCTCCGGCCCAGCCTGGTCTCGGCCGGCTTGCTCGCCTTCATCTCCTCGTTCGACGAGCTGGTGGTGGCGCTGTTCCTGGCCGGGCCGAACATGACGCTGCCCAAGAAAATGTTCGACAACATCCTGATGGAAATCGATCCCACCATCGCCGCCGTGTCGGTGATGCAGATCCTGCTGGTGGCGCTGGTGATGGTCCTGATCGGTCGCTTCGGCCGGGGCCTGAGCGGCAGCGCGCGTTGATGGAGCGAGAAATGGCCGAGTCGGTGTTCCACAAGGATTTCAAGGCGATGCCATGGTGGTGGGAATGGTGGCATCCCACCAACGAGCTGTCGCAGGACCCGCCGCGCAAGACCGACGTGCTGGTGGTAGGCGCAGGCTACGGCGGGCTGTCGACGGCGCTCGAGCTGGCGCGCTCGGGTGTCGAGGTCACGGTGCTGGAGCGCGGCGATTTCGGCGTCGGCGCCTCGACGCGCAACGGCGGCGCCGTCAGCGGCGGCACCAATCTCGGCAAGGGCTTCTCGGGCAAGGGCGTCGAGCGCGATCCCGAGGAATGGAAGAAGGCCATGGCCCGCATGTTGGCCGATGGCGCGGAGTCGCTGACGCAAGTCCAGACCGTGATCGAGCGCGAGGGCATCGAGTGCTACTGGCGCCTGTGGGGTCGCTTCGTCGGCGCCTATACGCCGCGCCACTATCGCGACTATGAAGCCAAGGTCGGCACCTACAATGCCAGTGCCGGAGCGGGCACGCGCATGGTGCCGCGCGAGCGCCAGCGCGAGGAGATCGCGTCGGACTACTACTACGGCGGCATGGTGGTCGACCGGTCGGGCCAGCTCCATCCGGCGCTCTACTACGGCGGTCTCCTGAAGGCCGCGCAGCGCGCCGGCGCCAGGCTGTGCGCTGAGTGCGACGCCGAGAAGATCGAGCGCAAGCCCAAAGGCTCAGGGGGCGGCTTCCGCGTGCTCACCAGCAAGGGATCGATCGAGGCGCGCGAGGTGGTGATCGCCACCAACGGCTATACCGGCGACGTCACGCCGACGCTGAAACGTCGGCTGGTGCCGGTGGCGAGCCATATCATCGCCACCGAGGAGATCGCCGAGGACCTGGCGAAAAGCCTGATCCCCAAGGGCCGCACGATCAGCGACAGCAAGCGCGTGCTTTGCTACTACCGGCTCTCGCCCGACAACAAGCGCGTGATCTTCGGCGGCCGCGCCCGTTTCACCCAGGTGCCGCCGGAGGTCAGCGCACCGGTGCTGCACGGCTACATGGTGGAGCGCTGGCCGCAGCTCAAGGGCACCAAGGTGACCCATGCCTGGACCGGCAATGTCGCCTTCGCCTTCGACTACGTGCCGCACATGGGCACCGAGCAGGGCATGCACTACCTCATGGCCTGCAACGGCTCGGGCGTCGCGATGATGAGCTATCTCGGCTACCAGACGGCGCGCAAGATCGCCGGCGGCTCCAACGCGCCGGCCAACGCCTTCGACGAGCGCCCGTTCCCCACCATGCCGTTCTACTCGGGCAACCCCTGGTTCCTGCCCATGGTCGGCGCCTGGTACAGGACGCGTGACTGGTGGGACCGCCAGACGGCATAGTGCGGTCCGGGGGAGTTCCATGAACTTGCGCGGTCTAGTTTTTGCGTTGGTCTTGGCGTTGCCGGGCGGCCTGTCGTCGGCCCATGCCCAGATCCCGCCGGTGCCGCCGGGCTGGCAGCTCGAACGGGCGGTGCTCTTAAACCGCCATGGCGTGCGCGCGCCCATCGAGGCGAACGCCGAGCTGGACCAGCACGTCGCCACGGCGTGGCCCACCTGGCCGGTGCCGCCAAGCTTCCTCACGCCGCGCGGCGCCGAGCTGATGCGGCTGATGGGCGCCTACTACCGCGTGCTCTATGGCGGGCGCGGGCTGGTGCAGGCCGACGATTGCCCACCCGCCGGCACGGTCGCGGCGTGGTCCGACATCGACCAGCGCACGCGGGTGAGCGGCGTGTCGCTGCTCGCCGGCATGTACCCGCGCTGCGCCAACCTCGCGCCGCGTAACCAGAACGACCCGTCGGTGCCCGATCCGTTGTTCCATCCTGGGCCCTCGCCGTCCTGCCCGATGGATGCCGCCACCAACCGCGCGGCAATCCTGGCGCGCATCGGCGGCGACTTCAGCTCGGTGATGCGCGAATACGCCCCGCAGCTCGCCGCCATGCAGGCGGTCCTGTGCCCAACCGGCGTGGCAACCGGCGCCCGGCGCTGCGGCCTGTCGGCGACGCCGCCCTCGCTGGAGGTGCGCCCCAATGGCGAGGTCAAGATGAAAGGGCCGTTTGGCCTGGGCGGGACCGCCGCCGAGACCTTCCTGTTGGAGGCGGCCGAAGGTTGGCCCAAAGAGCAGGTGGCGTGGGGTCGGCTGGCAGATGACGCCGCTCTGATGAATCTGCTGTCGATCCATCGACTCACGATCGACCTCACGCAGAAGACCCTGCCGGTCGCCCGCCAAAAGGGCTCGAACATGCTGGCCCAGATCGTGGCCACCCTGCAGGACGGCCACAAATTCCCCGGCCGGCCGGCCGTCGCCGAGCCGGTGCGCTTCGCGCTGCTGGTCGGCCATGACGAGAACATTTCCAACATCGAAGGACTGCTCAGGCTCGGTTGGCAGATCCAGGGTTTTCAGGCCAACGAGGCGACGCCCGGCGGTGCGCTCGCCTTCGAGCTGTTCCGCGAGGCCAGCACGGGCCAACGCTATGTGCGACTGGCCTACTACGCCCAGACCCTGCAGCAGATGCGCCAGGCGACGCCGCTGACTTTCAACGACCCGCCCGGCCTGCAGGCCGTCGACCTGCCGGGCTGCGAGGCCTATGCCCGCGACAAGGCCTGTCCGCTGGACCGCTTCCTCGAGATCGCCCGGGCGGCGATCGATCCCGGCTGCGTGTCGATCAAGCCGTAATGCTGGGGGCGATGGCGCGTTGGGCGAGGCTGGTGTCGATGCAGGCCTCGTAGGGAACGTCGCGCTTGAGCGCGCCGGCCGCGCGCATGGCGGCGTGCAGGCGGTCATAGCCCTCGCGGCGGATCACCGGGTCGGGCCCCCACAGGCCAAGCCCGCGATAGCGCTCGATGGCGTTGGCAAAGATCGTCTCGTCCACGCCGGGGAAGTAGCTTTTTAGCGTGCGTGCGATCTCGCGCGCCGGCGTGGCGCCGAACCAGCGCAAGGTGCGGTGCATGCCGCGGGTCATCCTGAGAAGCTCATCGGCGCGCCGCGCCAGCGTATCGCGCCGCGTCACCAGGGTGGTGTAGGCGGTGAGCCCGCGCGATGCCGCCGCGTACCAGACATGGCCCGCGCCCGAAGCGATCAGCTCCTCGGCATAAGGCTGGAAGAGCTGCGCGGCGTCGAGCTGGCCGGCGCCGAGGGCGGCGGCATTCTCCGCCATGGTCGGGCCGCACACGCGGTCGAGGCGGTCGATGTCGATGCCGGCGCGCCGCAGGTCGT
>WNFD01003410.1_pt1 | contig 18882 bp, 21 predicted proteins | sample 5400491 | NCBI WGS metagenome assembly WNFD01 (sample SAMN13153343, study PRJNA577476) | soil metagenome | isolation source: 120 cm saprolite under Douglas fir tree site 2 hole 2 replicate 2 | place: USA:California | collected 2015-04-18 | reverse complement strand
GCGAAGGCGTTGATCCGGCGACGGCCAAAACCGTCAGAGCTGACTTTGACACCCTGATGAGGGTCCGCGACGAGGTCAACAAAGCTCTGGAAGTCCCGCGCAAGGAAAAGATCATTGGCACCGGACTGGAAGCCGCCGTTACCATTCACGCTCCGCAGGACGTCTATACCTTGCTGACTAAATATGCGAACGATCTCCGATTCCTGCTGCTGGTGTCCAAAGCTGAAATTAAACTAGCCGCCAACGGGAACCCAGGTGCCCCTTTGCACGTAGATGTAACCAAGGCGCCTGGGCAGAAGTGTGAGCGCTGCTGGAACTACTCAACCGAGGTGGGCAAAAGCGAGCGCTATCCAACGGTTTGTGAGCGCTGCCTGGCTGTTTTGGAGGAGCTTGAGAAGAACGAACCTCGAACTGAAGAGCCTCGAAATGAAGAACCGGGTGAAAGTGCTTCATCGCACGCCTGAACTATGCGCAAGTATCACTTAATGATTGCCGCGATTGTCGTCATTGTGGATCGGCTGACCAAGGCCGTGGTGGCCGACCGTATCACCCTGCATGACAGTGTTGACGTGGTGCCGGGAGTATTCCGTCTCACACACGTCCAGAATCAGGGCGCAGCCTTTGGCTTGTTTTCTGACTCTCCGTTTCCCTGGAAAGTGGCGTTGCTGATTCTGTTTTCAGTCGCCGCTCTGGCCGTGGTCTCCGCCCTTCTCTGGAAGAATGGCAATGCACTGAACGCGACTGCCATCGCCCTATCGCTGGTCTTTGGCGGCGCCGTCGGCAACCTGTGGGACCGCGTGGCCAGTGGCCGCGTCATCGATTTCCTGGATTTCTATCTCGGCCAGCATCATTGGCCGGCGTTCAACATTGCTGACAGCGCCATCGTGGTCGGAGCGCTCCTGCTGCTGAGTGAGATCTTCATGGCGCCGCAGGAAGAAAAAGCCGTCAGCCAGTAAATACCGGGTACTTCAGCCAACTAAACGCCGGCGCTACGTCTTCTGTTGGGAGCTAAAACAGTTTCAACGTAGAGCCGTAGCTTGCTACGGCTCCAGGAAATCGCAATCTTATGCAATCTTCGGGGCTGCCCATCCACAAAGCGCCGAAGGCGCGACACAAATCTAGCCCCGTCCGTTCCCGAGGCGCGCCAGCGCTGAGGGATAAGGGCGGGGTAAGTTGGGCGAAAAGAAACCACCGCACTGCCGTAGGCAGGAGCGCAGCGTCAGCGGAGCGATACAGAGACTGAAAGCCTTAGCCCCAGAGGACTTTCTAAGACATTTTTCCGCAGCCTTTCACACAATCATTCCATCCATCCCGCTGATAAGGTAATCTGCTGTAGCCTCACGCCCGCATGCGTAGATATCAGTTTCTAATTGTCGCCGCCGTAATTGCGCTCGACCGCCTGACCAAATGGCTCGTCATCAAGCGCCTGCCCGAAGGCCATGACATTGCCATCCTTCCCGGCGTGTTTCAGCTTTCCCATTGGGAGAACACCGGTGCTGCCTTCAGCATGTTCGCCGACTCCTCATCGCCGTGGAGAACACTGGGGCTGATCGGCTTTGCCGTTGTCGCCTTGGTGGTAGTTTCGTTTCTACTTTGGAAGAGCGGTAGCGCGCTCAACGCCACCACGCTGGCTCTTACGCTGATCATGGGCGGGGCCCTGGGTAACTTGTGGGACCGCATAGCCCGGGGAACCGTAACCGACTTTCTGGACTTCTATATCGGCCAGCATCATTGGCCTCCGTTTAACCTGGCCGATAGCGCAATCGTGGTCGGTTCCCTGCTACTGATATGGAAGATCATGCTCGGCCCCCAACGCGAAACCAGGCGTTAGCCATCCAGCCCATTATTGCCCAGGCATCAGGCTAACAGCTTGTGAAGAAAAGGCTCTCCAACCGTGTCATCCTGAGCGCAGTCGGAGCAAATGCGACGACGTAGTCGAAGGATCCCGAGAATGCCGATCGTCACCATGCCGCATCAGGGAGTTCTTTCGAGACAAATGTCTCGAAAGGATGCAGCCCTAAGGTTCACTGCGAAAACGAACTCGAACTGTCAACGCACTAATCGCCATAGGCGCGACCACAAGTTAGCCCACCCGGAGGCGGGCGAATGCGAAGCCGTAAGGGTGGGTAGGCAACAAATCAATCCGAGCCCCGGAGGGGCGACACATTTTTCGAACCTGTCAACCAACCCGCCGCGATCGCGGCTACGGCGTCTGATTCTCCGCCACACTCTTGCTGTCTGCCTTCGACGGATACAGCAACTTGTACAAGACAGCATTGCGCATGATGGCCTGAACGTATTCCCGTGTCTCCGTGAACGGAATCGACTCCACAAACTCTTCCACGCTCTTGAAGTTTCCATTCTTGCGCCACTCATCCACGCGGTCTTCACCGGCGTTGTAGGCAGCCAGAGCATATTCCACCTGGCCGTCATAGTGGTCCACCATATGTTTAAAGTAGCGTGTGCCCAGCTGTAGATTGGTATTCGCCACCAGCAGTTCGTCACTGTTGAAGTGGTGGATCTTCATCTCCTTAGCCAGATTCTTTCCCACAGTCGGCAGCAGCTGCATCAATCCCATGGCGTTAGCGCGTGAGATGGCGTTGGGATTGAACTCAGACTCCTGCCTGATCAAAGAAGCCACCAGATAAGGATCGAGGTGATTGAGCGCGGAATCGCGGCGCAGCTCATCCCAGAACGGACGCGGGAACAGCCCTTCCCACACCGGCCGCGGAATCTGGCTGACTTCAGCCGAGAAATAACTTGGCACAGCCCGCTTCAGGCTTTCGATGGCGCGAATGTAGCTTCCCTGATCGCCATAAACTTCAGCCAGTGATTTCGCCAGCCATGGCGGCGATCCGGCGCTGGCCGATTGCAGCTCTTTCACCGCGAAGTCATATAAAGCGCCGTTGGTACCGGCCTCATCGAATCCAAGTTTGGCCAGACGGGCGCGCGCCAGATTGGCGTAATAGAAATAGCGGTAATTCTCGGAAAGCTTTTCGTAGTAGGCGCGGGCTACTGCCTTGTCGCCTTCATCTTCAGCAATGCGAGCACGCCAATAAATCGCCGCCGGAATCTCGTTCGAGGTCGGATAGAGAGTCAGTTGCTCTTCGAACAGCCGCTTGGCATCATCCTTCTTGCCCAGACGATAACTCAGCCACGCCGTCTTCCAGTGCGCGTATGGAGAAAAGCGTCCATTCTGCTGGCGCTGGTAAATCTCAGCATAGAACTTGGCGCCGCTCTCAAAATCGTTCTTGAGCATGTACATGTTGCCGGCAGAAAGCAAGGCTTCCTGAAACCACGGGCTGTCCGGAGCAGAGTTGCGCAGTTGCGCAACGTACTCGGCATGCTTGTCGCGATCATCCTTGTCACGGGAGACCTCTGCCAGAAAATACAGCGCCTGGGCTTTCGCATCCTCCGTGGCAGCCTGGTTCTGCGCCAGGTTCTCAAACAGATGCTGCGCATCATCACGCTTGCGGGCGCGATAGAGCGCCGCACCGTACTGCGCCTGCATGGCCGCCATCTTGTCCGGAGGGGCCTGTTCCAGCAGCCCGCTCAACTCATTCACCGTGTCCTGATAACGGCGCGCCTTGAACAACAAATCAGCCCGCGTGCGGCGCTGCTCAAACGTTCCTACCGGACTGGGCTCTCCCAACCCGCGCAGCTCGATTGCCGCCAGGTCAGCTTCAGGGCTGGTAGGCATTTCAAAGTAGATGCCGTGGAAAATGGCAGCCGCTTTTACAGCGTCGTTCGCCTTCGCGTATGCTCGGCCCAATGCCAGTTCAATATCAGCCTTGGCGGGCTGGCGATGCTTCTCCAGATACCCCGCCGCCTTGTCCCCCTGATTGGTGGCGATCAACGCATTCGCGTAAAGCAAGTTGACTTCGTGTATGTTCAGCGAATCGGGATACTTCGGCTCGAAACCTTCAAGCGTCTTGATGACTTCTTCCTCATTGCCTTCGCCCTGCCATGCCGACGCCCGCAGCCAATCAAGATAATCGCCCAGCAGAGGTGCAATCTCTTCCGCGTGCTGCCAGGATTCGCGCGCCGACGGGTAATCCTTATCGAGATAATGAGCGTAGCCCAGTACTGTCCATGCCAGCGGACCAGCATCATCCTTGCGATGGCGATGCGCATAATCCTGCACGCCCGCATACGCTTCCGGCGTGCGGTTCTCAAGCAACTGCTGCGCCATGGGCTTCAGATCAGCCGAGGCAACAAACGCCCGATTGATATGCTTGAGTTTGCTTGTTGAGCCCGCAGTGCTGGCAGATTTCTTCTGGCCAGCCGCGGTCTTTTTCTTCTGGCTCGTTTTTTTAGAGGTCTGGCCGAAGACGTTTACGGCAAGGAAAAGCAACACCAGAAAGCAGAATAAAGTTTTAGTTCTCACTACCACAATTTTCCTTCAAGTTTTTCCCGGCACACTATTGCGGGAAACTAACTCCCATCAGCGAGACATCACTGTCCGCCAGAATCCGTATCAGTTCCTGCGTAAAGTAATTGGCATCCGCCACCGGGCTGTCACCATAGCGCTTGTCATACGTCGCGCGGCTCTTCTCAATGTCTTCACGCAGGCGATCATACAAATCGTGGTTCTGCTTGCCCTCAGCCACTTTGGGCTGGTTATAAAGCTTGATCTCCTCCACCAGCAGTTTGGCGAATCGCTTGGCCTTCTTGTGCAGGTCAGCTTCTTCACCGGCCGGCGTAGACATTGGCGCAGCCACGGACGAAGAAGCCGCCCCTGCCATCGAAGAGCCTGAAGCCGCTGCCGCGTAGACTGGCTCAGAGTCTTCCACCTGCATGGGCGCTGACATCGCCGCAGACGCTGCGGCGCTTCCGCTTTTGCGAACCGCGCAGATTTCCAGCCACAGCGCGGCAAAGCGCGTCAAGGCCGTCATGCCTGATGCGTCCATCGGACCCGACGCATTAAGCCCGCCGTCAGCATAGATCAGCGCGGCAACTTTATCTTTGACTACCAGCGGCAGGACCACGCAGTTGTTCTGTGCCGGTGTGCGCACCAGATCGGCAAAGCCCGGATCGAACTCCGCAATCGAACCGGCGGCGATCATCCTGCCCTCCACAGCCTGGGCCGCGAGTCCGCCGGATGATTCCAGACTTACGTTTCTGATCGCGTCATTATCATCAAACCCAATCCCCTGCCATCCGTTGGCCGCACCGCCCTTCACCACAAACAGGGCGACCCGGCCCGCAAACCGCGCAGTACCTTCCAGCAGATGTCGTAGTATTTCCGATTGCGAGTTCCCTTCCTGGACGGCCGCCATGGCCCCACTGAGCAGATCAGTGGGCGAGGACCCCGGCGCCGGATTAAGCATTTCCAGCTCTTCCGTGGCGCGACGGGCAATCTCACCTCGAAGCCTGGGCAGTACGGTGTCCAACACCTCTGCCACTACTTCTTCGATGATGGATTGAATTTCAGACGGACGTGGCATTCTTCTCTATTAGTTCTACGCGTTTAGCCGCGATTATAAGGTTTACCAGATCGCTGTCAATCTGCGAGGTTACTGAAGTGAGCACCTCTAGTATCTTAGTAGTGACGCTGGCCTCAAGCCAATAAGCGATCTGTTGATTCAAGCATAAAACCGGAGGTCTCTAAGATGAAACACGGGGTTCTGCTGCTGGCTGTGCTCATGGCTGCCTTGCCCGCCAAAGTCGGCTCACAGACCAGTCATAAACGGGCAACGCCAGTCATCAGTTCGCCGGAGGAGATCGCCAAGTCCATCCAGAAACTGGAGAGTGACCTGCGCATTGCCACCATGAAGGGTGAAGCCTCCTGGTTCGAGCAGCATCTGGCAGAGAATTTTGTGGAGACCGACGCCACCGGCAAAGTCAGCAGCCGTGCGGACATGATCAAGCTCTATAGAAACACTCAGCCGGAATATGACTCATGGAACCTGAGCGAGGGTACGGCCCAGACCTTCCATGGCAACACAGTCATTTTGACCGGCAAGCTCGATCTGCAAGGCACCGTTGACGGCAAAAGCGTTTCCGGGACGTTCCGCTTCACGCGCGTCTGGATCAAGGCAGGCCTGGACTGGCAATTGGCGGCAGAGCAGATGACGCACATCGCCGGCTAGCACGAAGAACAGATGGTCTCACGTCCCCGCAAACTTGGTTCAAACTGAACTTACTTTTAAAAAGACGAGCCGAAGCGGCGGATATCCGTTTTGGAAAAATCGTTGCCCTTGAAAAGCAACGGCTCGCCTGTCACCTTTGCCAGAGCATAGGCAAAACAGTCTCCAAAGTTCAACTTGGCCTGATGCCCGCTGCCCCTGCCGAAGTCGCGGTACGCTTCACGTGCGATCTGCGCTTGTTCTACAGTGACCGGTTCGATGATCAATTCCGCTTCCCGCAAAAGATCATCGAGGCGGCGGCTGGCCACCGGATCGCGGCTGGCGTCAATCACCGCTGCAGTTTCCACGTAGTTGGCTGCGGACAGTCGTCGTGTAAAGGTGTCGGCAATGGCCTGCGCATACATTCTTGCGTCCGGCTCGTCCCGCAGGATCGCGATAAGTGCTGACGTGTCCACGATCACCGTGGCAATCCTTTTTCGTTGTACAGCAACTCGCCGTGGTCAACGGATCGGTAAGGCTCTTTGATGTGCGCAGCGCATTCCTTGCCGATCTTAATGAGCCGGTCGGCGAGTTCGGGTTTGCGGTCGCCCCGTAGCCGGGCCAACCTTTCTCGCACTGCTTTGATCACCGCCTCGGTCAAGCTCTCACCAGTCAGCTTGGACAGTTGCTGCGCCAGCTTGTGCGCCTCGTCATTTTTGATGTTAAGCGCCATTTTCCACCCTTATACCATTAACTTCTACCATTCTACAACATTAGGGCGTTCCAGGGCTAGCGCCGTTCCAAAAGACCCGTCCCTACTCCACCACCAGCTTCCCCACCATATCTTCATGGTGCGGCCCGCAAATCACCCCGCACACCACTTTGAACTCACCCTTGGCTTTAGGGGTAAAGTTGACTCTGGTTGTTCGTCCGGGTTGAACGGACTCTTTGATGCCCAGCTCAGGAACGTCAAGGCCATGCTGGACGTCAGCGGTAGTTACGTCCAGCTCCACCGGTTCGCCGCTTTTCACGTGAATCACGTTCGGCTGAATATCATATTTCTTCATGACCACGCTGATCTGCTGGGCGGAAGTTTGCGGGGCCTTCTGGCATCCCCCGGTGAGAATCAGTAGACTGAATACTACAGGGACCACGATCGAGAGCTTTTTCATAAGATGAATGGATGAAGGTGCTTGCCTTGTAACATTTGGGCGTATTAAGCATCGGATCCCGTATGGAAGTTTTTTATTTCTTTCGCCCCTTCCAATCGTCAAAACATAGTAAATTATTTTGAGTCGGAGTTGCATGGTAACCATCCAAAAGAAGGCCGAGGAAGGTATCACCGAAGAGCTGGCGCTGGTGCACGCTGCTAAACGCGGCGATCTTGAAGCGTTCAGCCAGTTGGTGACACGGTATGACCGGAATATCTTCCGAATCGCGCAGCATATTACGCACAATGAGGAAGACGCCCAGGACGTAGTCCAGGACGCATTCCTTAAGGCTTATACGAACCTTGCCCAGTTCCAGGAGAATTCAAAGTTTTATACCTGGCTGGTAAGGATCGCAGTCAATGAAGCCCTGATGAAGCTGCGCAAACGGCGGAACGATCGCACCGTTTCGCTGGATGAAGATGTGGAGACCGAAGAGGGTTCCATGCCGCGGGAAGTCGCGGACTGGTCGCCCAATCCGGAACAGTTATACGGACAGTCTGAATTGGGAGACATCCTGAAGAAGACCATCCAGGGACTGCCACCGGGGTTTCGCACCGTCTTTGTGTTACGCGATGTTGAAGGGCTGTCCACGGAGGAAACGGCGGAAATGCTGGATTTGAGCGTACCTGCGGTAAAGTCTCGACTTCTGCGTGCCCGCTTGCAGCTTCGTGAACGTCTGGCAAGATATTTCAAGGCTAAGCAGGATGGAGACGTCAACCAGTGAAATGCAATGACTTCTTAAAGGAGCTGTCCGATTACCTGGACGGCAGGATTACTGAAGAACTTAAGGTCGAACTGGACGAGCATCTCCATTGGTGCCACGAATGCCACGTGGTCATGAATACCACCAAAAAGACCATCGAAATCTACCGTGACAACCAGATTTATGAGCTTCCCACCGGCCTCCGGACCCGCCTCCATGACGCGATTATGAAAAAATGTCGCGGCCAGCAATCAAAGAAAGACGCCTGAAACATCCCCAATCGCATCTTTTTGTTTGATAACAAAGGACTTAGCTCATGAGTTCCAAAATGCGCCTGCAGCTAAGTTTCCAAACAGCAGCTTCGAACCTTTTCGAGCAGCCCTGAATCTAATGCTTGTGAGTACGACAGATATGTGATTTATGTGTACCATCGGTCATTGTCCTGTAGTACACTATTCCCGGTTAGCAGTTGGGCTTCCGGGTTGGTTATCAAATGACCAGATTTGACGGGGTGTGATTATGGCAAGTTTGTTTGATGTGCTGTTTGGCTGTCACCACAAGAATTTCAGCTTTCCGATCACCAAAAAACCAGGCCAGCGCCGCTCTGAAGTGGCTTCGCTGACGGGTACTTATGTCTGCTGCCTGGATTGCGGCAAAGAGTTTGCCTACGACTGGCAGGAGATGAAGGTGATTGAGGGCATTCCCCAGCGGTTTAAGAACGTGGCGCCGAGCGCTGCTGAGTCGTTCGCCAGCAAATAATTTCTGCGACTTAGGCAATCTCGAAGCCAAAGTTCTGGCCGGGTCTCCGGGAAGGTTTGCTCATAAGGCAGCTTTCACCCCGCAAACGAAATCAACTACGACATGGATACTATTGAAACAAAGCCGCTTAGGTGGTCCGAAAGGGTCATCAAGCGGCTTCCTGGCGCTGCCACTAAATCGCGGAACTCTGAATCTTCTCAGATTTGACCCAGATTTTACTTCTTAGTCCGGATCACTCTGTGTCATGATGACTTCAACAGCAAAAAACAAAGGAGAACGGATGACTCCTACTTCCGGTAAGCAGATATCGCTAGCCATGAGAACATTTTGGAGAAAGATCAGTGCCCGCAACATCAAGCTGGTCCAGTCTACTTGCTCGCAGTGCAACTCATTTGTCGGCGCCAGTCCCAGCCCTGAGCTGCTTTCCCTGGCGGAAAAAGTGCATCACTGCTCGGGATTGATGCCCTCAGTTCCACTTACATACCGATCCTGAACCCAGCTAATGCCCGCGTGATCGGGCTGTAAAAGGCTTATGTCCATTTTTCTGAGCGGCAACTTTGCGACAGCTCACAACGAAACAGGCGGCCAAGGCCGCCTGATCTGTTTCCACTCTATCGTCCCTGCCAGAGATTTCGTCCAAGTTCGAGACTAGGCTCCTGCAAACGCGATGAGGTTTCCATCCACATCCTGCACGATGAAAGTGCGGGCGCCCCACGGCTCCGTTCTCAATGTCTGGTGAAACGCGACTCCCGCTTTCTGAAACTCCAGGAAGAGCGGCTTGGCGTCATCGAGCGTGAACGTCGCAGAAAGGGCGTCAGGTTCCCTGGAACGAAATCCGCTGTCGAACACGGGCCCGCTGACTCTTCGCAGATTCAGCCGCCCCCCATCACGAGCAATCTGAGCGTAGAAGGGCGGTTCTCCATAGGAGAACACGAGCTTGAAACCAAGTTGGTTGACATAAAACGCGCTGGCGGCTTCGAGGTCCGAGACGAAAACCTGCGGCTCCGACGCTACGATGATGGAAGTACCGAGGGTGGAAGCGGGTGACTCTTTCATGCTCCTGACTCCCTTGATCAGCGCCGGCCAACTCTCAAACCCGGATTTTCGGGCGACAAGCTCCTGTGCATCGCAGAGCTTGAACCCGGCATTCAGGACTTCTCTTTCAGACAAGTCTCCGAAACGGGCTAGAACGGATCTGATTTGCACCGCGACAGGGTAATAGCCTTCGCGGTGCCAACGCAGATATAGCTTGGCTTGCTTTCTGAGATGTTCGAGATTCGACATGGGCGCTCTACAGTTGAGATTGTCGTAGGCGGGCAATGCCCCTCCGGCTTGTGAGCCGATGCGCCCTACAGCAGCCAGAAAAATGCTAGACAATTCGATTGCGTGAGTCAAGACAGGGTTCGGGGTTTTATGAGACGGCTTCGGTATCTTTAGCCCCGGCTCTTCAGTCATCGTCAATGAAACAGTCATCGCAATGAAAACAGGCGGCCCGAGAGCCGCCTGATCTTTTTTGCGCTTGAAGAAGATTAGTTGTTATCACGCCGTTTCAGCGTTGGGCGATCGTCATCCTTCTTGTCATCGCCATTCTTGTCTTTATTAGTGCTCGCCGTGCGACGCAACGTCGGTTTATTCGGATTGCTATCATCCACCTTGCGACGATTTTCAATGGAGGCGAGCCGTGATTTTACGTCGTTGAATTCAGACGTAGTCTCAATGTACTGATCTTTGGCCGGCAGAATGGTGGCAATCTCTTCCTGCGTCTTCTGAATGCGATCAGGAGTCTGGGGATGAGTTGCAAATGCCTTAGCCAGCGATCCCGGCTTCTTCTTTTCCTGGGCCTGGATCTTTTCAAAGAAGTTCACAAACTCATTCGGATCGTAACCGGCTTTGTACATGTACTGCACGCCCAGGTAATCCGCTTCGGCTTCAAAGCCGCGCGAGAAGCTGAGGAACGTCAGCGGCAGACCAATGCCGGCCGCCTCACGAGCTGCATATCCAATGCCGCCGCCAACAAAGATCAGCGGAATCGTCATGATGTTGGCGAGCTGCGAACGGGTGGCGCCGCGTGTTGCATGGCGTGCGGCGACGTGGGCAATCTCATGCGCCATTACGCCGGCGAGTTCGGCCTCATCATCGGCCGCCAGAATCAGGCCTGAATTTACGTAGAAGAAACCGCCTGGCAGCGCCATGGCGTTGATTTCATCAGCGTCAACCACCTTGATGGTGAACGGAACTTTCGCGTCTGAATTGCGGACCAGGTTCTGGCCTACGCGGTTCACATATTCATTGACCACCGGGTCCTGGATGAGCTTCATGCTCTGCTCAATCTGCTGGGCATACTGTTTACCCATCTTGATTTCGCTTTCGGTGGAATACCAGTCCATGCCGCCGAGCTTGCGGTTGCCGATGGCATCCACGTCTTTCTTGCTGCCATCGTGCTTGATTTTCTTTTCTTTCTTGTCCTTCTTGTCTTTATCTTTGTCCTTGTCGCTGTCCTGATCGCTGCTTGAGGACTGATCGTCAGCCGACGTCGCCGTGGTCGGAGGTGCCTGCGTCTGGTCGCCGCCAGGCTGCTGCTTTGACGATTGATCAGACGCCTGTGGCTGCGATGCTTGTGGCTGCGACGCTTGCGTCTGTGGCGCCTGGTCGGAAGGCTGCGCTTTCTGTTTGTCGTCCTGGGCAAATGCTGAAATGGACAGGGTGGTTAGAGCCAGAATAGAAGACAGCAGCAGAGCACGGATTTTCATAGGCACACACTCCTGCAAGGACGGGGCCTTACGGCGATGTCAATACAATCATTATACCGCTGGCTCATCTATAACCTTGGATTTTATCCTTGAACGATTGGATGCTGCTTCTTTGCGGTATTTACCTGCCGTTCGCGTCAGGAATCAGTAAAGTCTGTGTAAACTTCTGGCCGCACAGGCCTTATCCGGTGGGGCTAAGTAGAAGAAGATTGTGGTTTGCTGGTTGTCAGATGAAGGATCTCCACCCGCTCGGCCCGCCATTCCCCCGCTTTGTCCTGATTGGCGATCACCCGGATCTCCTGCCCTACTTCCAGACATTCCATGCGACAGCTATGCCGTTGCGCCACCGGCACGCCACTGCCAAACTCAATGAGCGCGTGCGACACTTCAACGCGCCTCAGCATGTGATTGCGTCCCTGAACAAAGATCCAGCCGGGTGTTGTGGGCACTGACAGGGGCGGATCAATCACGGTGCCCTGGAAGACACCGGCTGTACTCCATCCTGCCACAGGCAACAGAAGAAGCGCGAAAATCAGGACCACCGCCCAGCTACAGCGCATACTCATTCTGATGCTGCTGTACTGGGCGGCGTTCTGCCTTAGTCGTAATATTCCAGCCCTAGATGTGTAATGAGCTGTTCGCCCCTGAGATAGCGCAAAGTGTTCTTGAGCTTCATGAGCTGGATGAACAGATCGTGTTCCGGATAAAGTCCCGGGGCCGTCATGGGAGACTTGAGATAGAAGCTGAGCCATTCCTGTACGCCCAGACCGGAAAGCTCTTCACAGCGCTTTGCCAGATCAAGGAACAGAACCAGGTCCAGAGCGATAGGCGCTGCCAGAATTGAGTCGCGGCACAGGAAATCGACCTTGATCTGCATGGGATAGCCCAGCCAGCCAAAGATGTCGATATTGTCCCAACCCTCTTTGTTATCACCACGCGGCGGATAATAGTTGATGCGCACCTTGTGGTAGAAATCCTTGTAAAGCTGGGGGTAAAGCTCCGGCTGAAGAATCTGATCCAGAACGGACAGTTTGGACTCTTCCTTGGTCTTAAATGACCCCGGATCTTCCAGCACTTCGCCATCGCGATTGCCCAGGATGTTGGTCGAGAACCAGCCACTCAGTCCCAGCATGCGGGCCTTGAAACCCGGAGCAAGAATGGTTTTCATCAGCGTCTGACCGGTCTTGAAGTCCTTGCCGGCAATGGGCGCATGGTTCTTCTTGGATAGCTCCATCATCACTGGAAGATCCACCGTCAGGTTCGGTGCGCCGTTGGCAAATGGGACGCCCTCTGAAAGCGCCGCGTAGGCGTATATCATGGAAGGCGCAATGTTCTCGTCATTCTTCTCCATGCCTTCTTCAAACGCTTTGAGTGAGGCATGTACCGCACTGGGCTGGAGATAAATTTCCGTGGAGCCGCACCAGATCATCACCAGACGCTCCGCGCCTGATTCTTTCTTGAAGGCCTTGATGTCCTCCCGCAACTGGTTGGCGAGATCCAGCTTGTTCTTGCCCTTTTTCACGTGCTGGCCGTCCAGCATCTTCACATAGTTGCGATCAAACACAGCTTTGCGCGGCTTGATGGACGTCATGAACGGCTTGATCTGGTTGAGCAGGTCTTTTTCCAGGACCGCCGCATGCATGGCGGCTTCATAGGCGTCTTCTTCAAAGATGTCCCACGCGGTGAAGACAATGTCATTCAGGTCGGCGAGAGGAACAAATTCCTTGATCTTGGGTGAGCGGCCTTCCGTGCGTTTTCCCAGACGGATGGTACCCATTTGCGTCAACGAGCCAATCGGCTGCGCAATGCCTTTGCGTACGGCCTCAACTCCGGCCATGAACGTGGTTGCCACCGCGCCCATGCCGCAGATCATTACGCCCAGCTTGCCCTTTGCCGGAGCTATTTTGAATTCCTTTGTCTCTTCCGTGGAGGATTTGGGTGCCATTAACTTTGCGACCATCCTAATAAGATCTTGGTATAAACGTCACTTCGAAGCGCTCGCGCACCCAAACAAAATGACGCGAAGCCGAAATCGATCTTCGGCCCCGGGACGCTGCCAGCAACGTCCCCATAACGAACCAGACTGTGATTGCAAACCCGTTATCTTCTCGCATTCAGCACCGTTTTGTAAACCGTGCAGTGCTGAAATGCTGCTGTACCAGGCTGAAGCCTCAGGCTGTAGCCTGCATGCGGTTCTTCCAATGTGACCGCACAAACCAGAAAATTCCCGCCAGAAGAATCACGATGATCACCGCATCCAGGCGGTGCAGCCAATGCTTAAGACGCGGATCCGTATCCCAGTGCTCGCCCAGCTTCATGCCGAACCACGCCAGCGCAAAGCACCATGGCCATGAGCCGACAAAGGTGTAAATGTGAAAACGTGCACGAGGCATGCGTGCAATGCCGGCAGGCAGCGCAATAAACGTTCGAATCACCGGCAACAGCCTTGCAATGAAGACAGCGGCAGCGCCGAACTTATGAAAGAAACGGTCAGCCACGTCGAGATCATGGCGATTGATCCATAGATAGCGCCCATACCGCTCCACCAGCGGACGTCCGCCGTAATGGCCGATCTCATAGGCAATCACCGATCCCAGATTGCAACCGATGGCGCCCGCCGTCGCCACCCAGAAAAGACTCAGCCTGCCGGTGTAGGTCAGGTATCCGGCGAACGGCATGATGATTTCAGACGGCAGCGGAATACAGGCCGACTCAATGGCCATCAGCGCCGCTACGCCAAAATAGCCTGTACTGGAGATCACGCCGACAATGATCTTGGCCAGCACTGCGATGATTTTTTCTGTCATTCGATGGGTTTACTCATTCGATGGGTGTGTTCATTCGCTGTGGTTGCTCATTTGATGGGGCTGCTCACTCTGGGCTGCTCATTCTGGGGTGCCAATTCAAAGCCGCCTTCAGTGAAGCCTGGGTCAGAATTCCTGTGAATCCTGCGTAAACGTATAGCCGGGCAAACTCATCCCCTCATCCATACGCGAAACTTTCACGCGAATGCTCTCCGCCTCTGGCGCGTCTTTGCTCGCCGGACGCAGCATGGCGTACTGGGTAAACAGCTCACTGTAGACCTTGGTCACAAGGAAGTTGGCGCCGTTCTCATCATTACGCCACACCTGCCCTGCCTGAACGTTTTTGACCATAAAGAACAGAGTAATGATTGCCGTGCGGGAAGGTCAATGGCAACGAACCATATACATCACAGGTGGGACGTCTACGACGACTTATAAGGGCGAGGCCGACTGGCGCGCCGAGCCCGTCGCAACAGGAGCATCCACTAAGCAACCACGAAACTCGCGCTGAAGGCGGTTTGGAGCGCAGCAACAAAATTAAAGTCCTGGCAATTTGCCGCTGAACAGCTCTTCGATCTTCGCCGCCGGCACGCGGACGCCCACATAGAAGCTGCCAAAGATGGCGTACATGGCGCTCACTTCGTCAAATCGCATTTCGTAGATCAGCTTCTTGAAGATCACGGGATCGTCGGCGAACAGATCAACGCCCCATTCCCAGTTATCGAAGCCGATGGACCCGGTGATGATCTGCCGGACCGTCCCTGCATATCGCCGACCCACCATGCCATGCTCTTCCATCTGGCGCTGGCGTTCTTCAATCGGCAGACTGTACCAGTTCTTGTCTTCGCCACGGCGGCGGTCCATGGGATAAAAGCACACATAGCGCGAAGGCGGAATCTGTGGGAACAATCGCGGGCGCATCGCCTCCGTCTGCCGCTCAACCGTATCAGCGACGGCCGCGTCCCACTCCGGCGTATGCGGCGTGATCCCCTTCTCCTGCAACGTCCGGTAAAGTTTGAGCGACGACTCGTACAATCCCAGTTCGACCACCGACACGTAGGACGTGGTCTGCTCCAGATAGTCATTCAGCCTGAGCCGTGCGATCTCCAGTTCCACATGCTTGAGATGATCAAAAGAATTGCGGAAGTGTATGAGCATCAGGTCGGCCTTATGACCCAGCATGGAAAATAACGCGCTCTGTCCGGACACATGCTGCTCCAGTTTGGTGAGCGCCGCGCCGGCTTCAGCCAGAATCTCATGCTGCTGAGCGGCCGAAAGCTTGCGCCATTCCGCCCAGCGGAAATGGAACATCTGATGCAGTACGCTGGAGCCTTCCAGTGTGAGTGGGACTGCGTGCAGGGTTTCAGTTTGTGTCCGCGTCTCTGCTTTACCGATGGATGCCATGCTTTTCCTCTGTTGTGATTGTAGCCCGGGTGCTTTAATTTTATTCTGCTATGCCCACCGCTCAACGCAAGGCCGCAAAATCCTCTGGCGCCAAAAAATCCGCCCTAAAACCTAAATCCAGCGCCAAAGCCTCAGCCAAAAAGACTTCTGCCGCTAAAAGCGGCGCCGCAAAGACTTCTGCCACCAACGCCACCGGAGTAAAGCCCAAGCCGGGATACAATCCCGTGGCGCCGGAGCGCGTCCAGGAAATCCTTGCCCGTCTCGATCGCCTTTACCCGGGCGCCACCTGCGCCCTGACCCACAAGAACGCCTGGGAACTGCTGGTGGCAACCATACTCTCCGCGCAATGCACAGATGCCACCGTGAATAAAGTCACGCCGATGATCTTCAGCAAGTATCCCACACCCCAGGCATTCGCTGCGATTACGCCGGAACAACTCGAACCCGACATCCGGCCAACCGGCTTCTTCCGAAACAAGGCCAAATCAGTAGTAGGGGCGGCAAAAGAAGTGGTCGCCAACTTCGGCGGTGAAGTCCCCAATGACATGGAAAAGCTGCTGAGCCTGCCGGGCGTGGCGCGCAAGACTGCCAACGTCGTCCTGGGAACATGGTTCAAGCTCGGCGTAGGCGTGGTGGTTGACACACATGTACACCGCATCTCGCGCCGTCTGGAACTCACCAAAAGCAATGACGCCAGGAACATCGAGCAGGACCTGATGAAAGTGATCCCGCAAGCCCGCTGGATCGATTATGCGCACCTGATCATTCATCACGGACGCGCGCTGTGTATCGCCCGCAAACCCAAGTGCGCGGACTGCGGCCTGGAAACGCTCTGCCACGCCGCCGACAAGACATGGTCAACTGTGGAGATACATAAGGACGCAACGCCGGCTTAGATCGCGGGTAATGCGACTGAACATCCACCACGGAGAAGCGAGATTGCCAAAATCGCCGGAATTGCCAAAATTGGTAATTGAGAAGACCGCTGCAACGGGCAATGCTTTCGCCCTGACAAAAGGACGCTGCATTGAAGGGGCACAGCTTTAGCTGTGCCGTAAAATTCACGAACAAGTTGGGCTTTAGCCTCTGAGGGCTGCATTTCCCCGGTCAACACTATGAACACCATAACCCGCGCCGTCATTCAACATCTCTCAATAATTCTTGCTTTCTCCACGGCTGCCTTTTGCCAGGCTCCTGCCTTCATCACCGACCCCGCGAAGATCGCGTCTAAAGAAAAGTTCGACGTCCAGCAGATCAGCGTGGACAAGCTCTTCATGACGCGCAACATCGGCCCCAGCACCTGGTCGCCCGACGGGAAGCAGATCGCCTTCGTCAGCAATATCACCGGTCGCAGTAATGTATGGCTGGTCTCATCTGAAAGCGGCTGGCCAACACAGCTTACCGTCAGCGATCAACGGCAGATCAATCCGGCATGGTCGCCCAACGGACGCTGGATTGCCTACAACTCTGACGCTGACGGCAACGAGCAGTGGGACATCTTCATCGTCTCGCCCAGCAATGGCCAGGTCATCAACCTGACGAACACGCCGGCCGTGTCTGAGGAAGCTTTTCTCTGGTCGCCCGATGGTGAGCGGCTGGCCTACAGCGTGAAAGCCAAAGAGTCGCCCAACTATGAGATCGATGTGATGGAAGTCGCCACGAAAAAGGTGACCCACATTACTTCCAACACGGCTCCCGATCTGAATAACTTCGTCGCTGCCTGGTCGCATGATGGCAAATGGCTCGTCTTCAATCGCGCCTACGCCGCTGAAAAAAATTCTGACATCTTCATCGCCGACGCATCCAGCGGCAAAGCCACCAGGCTCACCACGCACACCGGAGACACAATCTATTCCGCCACGAACATAGCGCCCGATGGAAAAACCATCCTGCTTACATCCAACGCCTACAATGGCTTTTCCAATGCTGCCCTGCTCGATGTTGCCAGCAAGAAAATCACATGGCTGACGGAAGACAAATGGGAGATCAATAGCGGCCAGTTCTCGCCCGACGGCAAGCTGCTGACCTGGACCAGGAATGCCGATGGCAATTCTGAGATCGTGACCTATGACCTGGCCACGCGACAACCGCGTCCGTTGCCGCTTCCTCAGGGCATTAACCGGCTGGCCGGGTCGGAGACAGCTTTCTCCAGCAAAGGTTCCGGCGGCGCGCGTCTGCTCATCAACCACGATGGCCCCAACTCACCCAGCGACATCTGGGTCTATGACTTCGTCACTGGAAAGACGCATCAAGTAACGCATTCGCTCTCAGCCGCGGTACGCAGTCAGGACATGGTTGAGCCGTTTCTCATCCACTATCCCAGCAAAGACGGCAAGTGGCAGATCTCGGCCTTCGTCTACGTTCCCTACAATGCGCAGCGCAATGGCAAGAATGCCGCCATCGTCTCCATTCACGGAGGGCCCACTGCCCAGACAGTCAACAGCTTCAACCGCAGCACGCAGTTTCTGGTGAACCAGGGCTTCTTCGTCATCGCGCCCAACTATCGCGGATCAAGCGGCTACGGCAAGGAATTTTCCGACGCCAACCTGCATGACATGGGCGGTGGCGATCTGGAAGACGTCATCTCCGCCGCTGACTGGCTCATCAAAACTGGCTTTGTGGACGCGAAGAAGATCGCGGTGATGGGCGGAAGCTACGGCGGCTATCTGAGCATGATGGCTGTCACCAAGGCGCCCGATCGCTGGGCCGCCGCCGTGCCGATTGTGCCTTTTGTGAACTGGTTTACCGAAATCGAAAATGAAGACCCGATGCTGCGCCAGTATGACATGGTCACTATGGGCGACCCGGTCAAAGACAAAGCGCGCTTGCAGGAACGGTCACCCATCAACTTTGTCGATCAGATCAAAGCGCCGCTTCTGCTGCTGGCCGGAGGACACGATCCCCGCTGCCCACGCACTGAAGCTGAGCAGGTGGCTTCAGCGTTAAAAAAACGCGGCGGCGTGGTGGAATTAAAGGTCTACGAAAACGAAGGCCACGGCTTCTCTAAAATTGAGAACCAGATTGACTCCTATACCCGCATCGCCGACTTCCTGAAGAAGTATGTGCCGCCGGAGAAATGTGGATGCAATGTGTACGATTGAAGGCAGCAATTGGCAATTGGCAAAATAGCAAAGACAATTGTTAGACTGCATGCGAACTTGTAGAGCTATTTGCGATCATAAA
>WNFD01006240.1_pt1 | contig 18888 bp, 18 predicted proteins | sample 5400491 | NCBI WGS metagenome assembly WNFD01 (sample SAMN13153343, study PRJNA577476) | soil metagenome | isolation source: 120 cm saprolite under Douglas fir tree site 2 hole 2 replicate 2 | place: USA:California | collected 2015-04-18 | reverse complement strand
CGACCTTCTCGGCCGAGACCTTCGCCTCGACACGGGACAGCACCGAAGAAAGGAGCTCGAGGGCCGAGCTCAAGTAGGGTTCGTTGTCCTCCAGCGGCGCGGTGAAGGGGTTCGGGTACCACGCCGAACCCGCGGCCTGTGGCGCGAGGTAGGCGACGCCCGGGACCATCACCTCGCCGGCGATGGTCATGATGTCGGCCGCGCTCGCACCGCGACCGTGGACCAGGATCATCGCCGCACGCGCACGATCCAGGCGTTCGCCTGCTTCCAGCACGGATTGACCCTGGTGAGGACCGGCCATCTACTTCGTCGCGAAAGTAACGTATTGCGTGACATGACGCTGCAGGCCGGGTCTTTCAACTACGCCAACCCGCGCGCGATTCATTGGGGTGCGGGTTCGCTGGCCCAGCTGGCGCCGGAGCTCGATCGACTGCAGGTCACGCGAGTCGCCATAGTCACGACCCGTTCGCTGGTCACCGAAGGCAACCTGCTTGGCCGTGTTCGCGGCGCGCTGGGCGGCGCGGAAGCACAGACCACGGAGGTCGTCGGCCAGCACGCGCCGATGTCCGAGGTCGAGGAGGCGATCGCACACACGACCGAAATCGGCGTCGACGGCATCATCAGCTTCGGGGGCGGGAGCGCCATCGATGCAGGCAAGATGATCGCGGTCAGGCTCGCGGATCGACATGGCCTCGCTTACCGCGGCCTTCCCCACGTCGCGATCCCGACCACGCTCTCGACTGCTGAGCTCGCAGGCAGCGCCGGCTACACCGATGGGTCGGGCGACAAGTCGGGGATGCGCGACGTGCGGCTTCTGCTCGACTCGGTGATATATGACGCCGAGCTCACGCTCGGCACCCCCATGTCGCTGTGGCTGTCGACCGGGATCAGGGCGCTCGACCATGCGGTGGAAGGCTTCCTTGCCGACGGATCCCATCCCTTCTCGGACGTGATGGCTCTCGAGGCGGTGCGCCGCCTGTTCGTATCGCTGCCACGCGCCAAGGCAGCTCCCGACAATGTCGACGTGCGGACCGAGAACCAGCTCGCGGCGTGGTTCTCGTTCACGCTGCCGGGGCCGTCGGCGACTGGGCTCAGCCATGTGATGGGCAAGCAGATCGGGGCGCGACACGGCATTCCGCACGGCGTGACATCGTGCTTGCTCATGACGCACGTGATGCGTTACATAGAGCGCGCAAAACCGGACCGCATGGCGCTGCTGGCGAGGGCGACGGGATCGGGCCGAGACGCGCCCGTCGACGTGCGGGGGCTCATAGCGCTGCTTGGACTGCCGCAGCACATCGCCGAGTTCGGGATCGGCGAGGCGGAGCTGCGTCGCGCGGCGGATGAGCTTGGCGGCCGCTATCCGGCCAAGGACCTCCTGGAGATATATCTAGCCGCCCTCTAAAGTGCCACGCCCCACCCGGCCCTTCGGGCCGACCTCCCCACAAAGGTGGGGAGGTGAATTGACTTACCGCGTGTTGGCCCGGGTGGCGGCCACCTGCGGCCGTTGCAGGCCGGTCACCGACAGGATCTGATCCTCGCCCAGCGAGTCGTCTTTGAGGAGCGCGTGGGCCAGGTCATCGAGCTGGCCGCGGTGCTCCGTCAGGAGCCGGAGAGCCTCCGCAAAGCACTCATCCGCGATCCGTTTCACCTCGGTGTCGATGTCGCGTGCGGTGGCCTCGCTGTAAGGGCGGGCCACACCCAGCCCGTTGGCCGAGGGATCATCGTTGAATGCCAGCGGTCCGATCTTCGGGCTCATCCCCCACCTGACCACCATCTCGCGCGCGATCATCGTGACCTGCTGTAGATCGTTGGAGGCGCCCGTGGACGCAGTCCCATAAACGAGCAGCTCTGACGCCCGGCCGCCCAGCGCGCCGACGATGCGAGCCCGCAGGTAATCCTCGCCGTAGTTGAATCGGTCGTCGATCGGGCTCGAGATCGTGACGCCGAGCGATCCGCCGTGCGGGATGATGGTCACCTTGCGCACCGGGTCGGCGCCGGGCACGAGGAGTCCGAGGAGCGCGTGACCAGACTCGTGGTAGGCGATGCGTTCGCGGTCGCTCTGCGAGAGCATGAGATGGCGCTCGGTCCCAAGCAAGACCCTGTCGATGGCCTCGTAAAAGTCCTCTTCGTTGACCGTGGTTTCGCCTTTGCGAGCCGCGCCCAGGGCAGCCTCGTTGACCAGGTTCTTCAGGTCGGCGCCGACGAGGCCCGGCGTCCTACCCGCGATCTCGTCGAGATCCACATCGGGAGCGAGCGGCACTTTCACCGCGTGAATCTTGAGAATCGCCGCCCGGCCGCGGCGATCCGGCGGCTGGAGCGTCACCCGGCGATCGAAGCGACCCGGCCGCAGCAGGGCCGCGTCCAGGACGTCAGCGCGGTTGGTGGCGGCGAGCACGATCACGCCCTTGCCGGGCTCGAAGCCGTCCATCTCCGTGAGGATCTGGTTGAGGGTCTGCTCCTGCTCATCGTTGCCGCCGATCCGGAACCCAGAGCTGCGGCTGCGGCCGATGGCGTCGAGCTCGTCGATGAAGATGATCGCGGGCGCGGCTTTGCGCGCTTTGTCGAAGAGGTCGCGCACCCGGGACGCGCCGACACCGACGATCGCCTCCACGAACTCCGACGCGGATTGGCTGAAGAATGGAACCTTGGCTTCGCCGGCGACGGCACGCGCCAGCAGCGTCTTGCCCGTCCCAGGCGGCCCGATGAGGAGGACCCCCTTGGGCACGCTGCCACCAAGCTTTTCGTACTTCTGGGGCTCGCGGAGGAAGTCGACCAGCTCCTGCAGCTCTTGCTTGACCTCGTCGATCCCCGCCACGTCCGCGAATGTGGTGGCCGGACGCTCCGGGTCATACAGCCGCGCCCTGCTCTGGCCGAAAGACCCGAGCAGACCACCGGCGCCTCCCGCGCTCTGTGCCCTTCGAATCAGGTAGATGAACCCAAAGACCAGCAGCAGCGTCGGTCCGAAGCTGAGCAGCAGGGTCTGCCAGAGGGGCGGCGGAGGGTTCTCGGGCTTGGCGTTGATGGTGACGCCGTGCTGCTCCAGGAGCGGCTCCAGGCTGTCGTCGGCAAACGACGGGCGCTGGGTGATGAAGTGGGTGGCGGTGACGGAGCTGCTCGGAGATTCCTTGATCGCGGTCTTGGTCACGCCCGTGATGGCGTCGCCGGTGGTCGTCACGCTGACCACGTTGTCGTCGGCAACCTGCTGCTTGAAGACGTTGTAGGGGATCGTGATCGTCGTCGGCTGGGCGGGCGCGAAGAGGACGTTGGTGACGAAGATGTTCACGACCAGGAGGATGCCCAGGGTGATCCAGAAGCGCCAGGACCGGAATGGGTTCCGAGGCACCGGAACGGGGGTATTGGCCTGGCCCGGCGGCCTGGCCGGTGGGCTGGGAGCCGGCCCCCGTTGAATCGCCATGCGATGACCCTACGCGGTTCTAGAGCTCAACGACTCGCCGCTAGTGGCGGCGCGGCTGGGCCCTCTTCATCCAGGTGTCGAGCCGCAGGGGCCGCCCGCCCACTGCAAGGACCTCGCGGCCGGCGGCCAGCAGCCCAGGCTCCACCCCGGTCTCGGAACGGACTTTGAGCCAGCGGATGCCGGACAACACTTCGCTCGAGAAATGAAGCACGGGCACGAAGCCCACTTGAGGCACTGCCTTCTCCGCGGGGATGGCAACGCTGCCGATCCAGACTCTCGACAGGCCTTCGTCCCGCGCCCGAGCGGCGATACCGGCCATCAAGGCTCGAAACACACCCTTGCGCCGGTGCATGGGCAGCGTCAAGCAGTTCCAGATGTACGCCTCGCCGGCGGCAGGCGTGATCTCGAGGTCCATCTCGCCGATCCATTCGGCACCGCTCGACAGCCAGCCGTAGCCCGCGAGGTCGTCGCCAAACCAGGCGCCGAAACAGCGGCAGCCGCGGGCGAGTCGGGCGGCGACGAGGTCGCCATCAGGCCCCATGGCCTCAGCGATCAGCGATGACGCCGACGCCGAAACCTCCTTGATGACCGGGCCTCGGACCTCCCCGCTTGGCGGGGAGGCCAGAGCCCACAGCGTCGACCGGATCAGAACGAGAAGAAGAGGTGGCGCACCTTGTGAATCACCTCGGGATCACCGGACGCGGAACCCCCGGGGTAGCGGCCGAAGAACGTCAACACATGGTCTGCCGCGCTATCGAAATGGAACAGCGCATCGCACCCCTCGAAGTTGCCCTTCTCGGCTTCCGATGCCCATTTGCCGTCCTTGATCGTCGCGCGCCACTTGCCGCCCCACGGACCTTCCGTTTCGATTCCGTACTGAGCGTCCACGCCCGCCGCCACCTTCTGGTCGACCGTGTACATCCAGAAGATGAAGGAGTAAGGCAGGATGAGCCCGGCGGTCGCTTCGTCGATGGTCGCCAGCTTGTTGCCCAGGCCGTATTCGATGTCGTAGGGGTGGACTCCGTAGTCCATGATCTGAAACGTGCCATAGAAGCCCGCCGGGACCGGTCCGGCGAACGGGTGGTACACCATGAACCCGGTCCACTGCTCCGGCGTGAGCGCTTGAAGGATGCCGTCGAGCTTCTGGGCGTCCTTCTTGAATCGGTCGAGCGCCTCTTCGCGAGGCAGCTTGCGGAAGTCGAGAGCGTGATCGTTGAGCGTCTCGCCCATCACGGGCAGGCCGAGGGCTGTTCCATCTTTCCCCGCCGTGGCCGCGTCCCAGTTCTTGAAGTATCCCTCCATGACGTCGATCATGTGACCGACCAGGTCGCGCGTCTCCCATCCCGTGCAGCGCGTCATGACATTCCAGTTTTTAGGATCGGAGACCAGGCGCGTGAAGTTGGCGCGGTCGCGGCGCATGACGGTCATGACCGTGTCCTTGCCCTCCGCCGACATCGGGTTGACCGGAGCGATCACTGCGGTGCTCATAAGCTAATTTCCCTCCCGAGGTCTAGATTTGTCGACCACCCGAATCCCTAATGTCCCGCGCCGCGCGCCGCGGTGGTCGGTACGACGATGGGCGGCAGGTTGAACTTCAAGTTCTCGCGCCGCCCTTCGTACTGGGGCGGCAGCTGCAGCGAAGAGCCGAGCGTGTCGGCAGGCTCGTCGACCGTGAACCCAGGCTGATCGGTCGCGATCTCGAAGAGGACGCCGCCAGGCTCGCGGAAATAAATCGAACGGAAGTACTTGCGCTCGATGACAGGCGTCACGTTGCGGCCGGACTTGACCAGCACCTCTCGCCAGTCCAGCTCGTGGGCGTCGTTGCTGGCACGCCAGGCCACGTGATGGACGGTGCCGGCGGCCTCTTCACCGACCGGCGCTTCGGGCGCATCGAGCACGTCGAGCAACGAGCTGGGGCCGCCGGCCCCGGTTTCGAAGCGGGTGCGGTTGCCCTCCGACGCCACCTTGCGAAAGCCCATTGTTTCGGTGAGGAAGTGGATGGTGGCTTCGTCCGATTCCTCGGTCACCGTGACTGAATGGAAGCTCCGGATCTGGTGATGGGGATCGACCGGTCCATCGGGCCATGGCTTCCAACGTTCGTCTGACGCCTCGCCGGTGAGCTCGACCTGGATGCCGTCGAAGTCCCTGAGGACCAGGGTGTCGATGCCGAAGCGGATCGTCCGCGTGGCCTCGACGCTGAGCTCTCGCAGGCGGCCGGCCCAGAACTCCAACGAGCGTCCCGGGACCGCGAACGACACCACGGTCACCTGCCCGCTGCCTGCCGGCCGCCAGGGGAGGTGGGGCCAGCCGAAAAAGGTCATCGCGCTCCCAGGCGTGCCGAGATAGTCGCCGAAATAGATGTGGTAGGTGTCGGGCACGTCGAAGTTGACTGTCTTCTTTATGAAGCGGAGGCCGAGGACGCCGACGTAGAAGTCGACGTTCTTCTGGACGTCGCCGGTGATGCATGTGACGTGGTGGATTCCGGGAACGTTGGCAGGCACCGCGAGTTCATGTTAGTGCGTGCGGTTGTGTTCGGAGGACTCCTCTTCGATGCGGTTCCAGATCTCGGCCGCAAGGGGTTCCTTGAGCTCCTCCTGGATGTGCGCGACCAGGCCGATCGCCCGCGCCATGACCGCCAGCCCGCGGCCGACCTGCCAGGGGATCTCGAGCTCGCCGAGGATCGCGCCAATCGCGCCGGTCGCGTTGACCGGCAGCTCGCGACCGTGCAGGCGAGTCGCCTCCTCCGAGATGAGCCGCATCAATTCCACGTAGCGCCCGGAGAGGCCGTTCTCCTTCGCAATCTCGAAGAGGCGCTCGGTCCGCGGATCGACAGGTTTATGGATGGGGTGCCCCAGCCCGGCGATGGGCTGCTTCGACTTCCTGTAAGCAGCGACTATGCCGCGCGCAACCTCGCGCAGGTCGGCTGCTGCCGGCGCTGCGGCAAGGGCATCCTGCAGCGTTCGGGCGGCCTCCTCGATCGAGCCCCCGAAACGCGATCCCATGCCCAGGATGCCCGCGGCGACCGCGGCCTGCAGCGACTCGGGGGCGCCGAAATAGGTAAGGCGCGCCGCGATCGCGCTGGGCGTCATGCCGTGCTCGACGAGCGTGACGGCGATGGCGTTGAAGACGGTGGATTCTTGAGGCGTCGGCAGCCGGCCCTTCAGCTCCAGGAAGGCGAAATCTCCAAGCGAGGTCTTGCCGATGAGGTCGACCAGTTCGTGTCCCTGGACCACGATGCGATCAGCGGTGCTCCAACCCAGGTCGGATCTCAATCGTTTTCGTTTCGCGGTCATGGGCGCTCCACGGTCAGGCGGGTCTTGTAACCACTTTCGCCGAAAGTGTGCTCCGGGATGAGATCAACCTTGGTGCGAAAGATCAGGGTGGAGTGAATCGCGTCCTCGATCTCCGCCTGCAGCCTCGCATCGCCGTCTTGCCCATCCGGCACCTCGACCTCGATCGGGACCGGCGGCTGCACGCTCACGTCTGTGGTCTTGCGAATCACACGCGCGCGGCCTGTCACGCGCGGCCGGAACGTGCCCACCACCGCCAGGATCGCCGAGGGATACACATTCACGCCGCGCACGATGAACATGTCGTCGCGGCGGCCGATGACGCGCATGCGGAACGTGGCGCGGCCGCACTTGCACGGAGAGTCCTCGATCCTGACGAGGTCGCCACCGAGGAAACGCACCACGGGCATCGCCTCGCGCGTGAGGTGTGTGTAGACCATCTCCCCGACCGCGCCGGTCTCGATCGTCATCGGCTCGCGCGAGTCAGGATTGACGAGCTCAGCCCAAACGTGGCCACCGCCGCAGAAGTGCATCCCCTGCTGTTGCGGGCATTCACCGAACAGTGAGGGAGCGATGTCGCCGATTCCCATCACCTCGGTCACCGTCGCCCCGAGGACGGTCTGGATGTGGTCGCGAATGGCGGGGATGCCGCCACCGGGCTCGCCGCCGGTGACGATGTGCGTGAGTTCCATCGAAGATGGGTCCGCCTCGGACTTCTCCAGTCGATTGGCCAGGTATTGCGCGAACGACGGAGTCGAGAGGAGCGTGTCGGCGAGGCCGGCCCTCAATCCGAACAGGACGCGGTCGGTATCGCCGGGCGCGACCGGCACGGAACGAGACCCGATTCGCGACAGCACAAAATGCGTGTGCCCCGCCACGAATGGCCCGGCGCCAAAGGTGGTCAGCACGCTGCTGTGGTCGTGGATGCCGGTCGCGAAGTATGTGCGACTGCCGATGACCGTCCACGTCTCGATGTCAGCTCTGGACAGCGCGAGCACACTGGGCGCGCCGGTCGTGCCGCTGGTCTGGTACACGCGCTTGACCTGCTCGGGGGGCACGCAGAGGTTGCTCCCGAACGGAGGCGCCTCGTCCATCGCGTTCTTGAGCTCCTGCTTCGAGCTGAAGGGAAGGCGGGCGAGGTCCTTCAGCTGCACCTGCGCCTGGCCGATGCCCGCGTCGCGGAACTTGCGCGCGTAGAAGGGGGACCTCTCCATGAGATACGCGAACTGCTTCTCCCACGCCGATGCCGCGCGCTCGAATGCTTGCGCGTGCGTCTCGGTCTCGACCTGGCGCTCCCAGATCGGGTCGCGTTCGCAGGCGTCGTCCTGCAGCCGGCCTTCTCGGGTCATGCCAGCGGGGGCCCGTCTGGCATCTGCGCCTCATCGACCCACGTTCGCAGATGTGTCTCGGCGATCTTCCCCGCTCCCCAGACCGCGCCCCTGGCGTCTCTCAGGCTGTCCTGGGTGAGATTGCGAACCCGTTTCTCGACGGCCGCCACGGCCTCGTCCGCGTTGCGCAGTCCGTCGGTCACGTACCCGATGGTGGCGCCGGCGTTGCAGACGAAATCGGCGAGGGCGGGGATGCGGCGCTCCTTGAGGACATCGAGCGCACCGGCGGTGTAGGGGACGTTTGCCCCCGGGGCCACCACACGGGCCTTCAAAGCTCGCGCGCGGGGCTCGTCGATGACGCCGATGCGCGCGCCGGGGACCAAAACGTCCGCTTCGACGGCGAACAGGTCCGCGGCAGGCCGGACCTCGACGCCCAGGTGCTCGACAAGGCGGTCACCGTACTGTTTGCGCAGCTCGAGCAGCGCGTCCACATCGAAACCCTCCGGACGCCGGACGCACCCGTGGATGGTGGAGAAAGCGATGAGCCGGGCGCCGCGCATGGCCATCTCGACCGCGGTGGCGCCTCCGACCTTGCCGAAGCCTTCGATGGCCACCGTGCGTCCTTCCAGACCGCCGAGCGCCGTATCGGCCGCGGTCGCAACTCCGAGCCCGGTGAGAAAAGCATCGAGCGGCATGCCCATGTAGTCGGTGTGCATCAGGTCGGCCTGGTCGGTGCCGGGCAGTGATCGGAAGTCGTCCGGCACGGTGCCGAGGTCGGTGGCGGTCAGGAACGTGGCCGACTCGACCAGGGGCCGGATCTCGTCGACGTAACGGCGGACGGCGTCGTCTCGGTCAGAGGCCGCAGCCTTGATGGCTCCCTTGGCCCCGCCGAAATTGGCACCGAGGACCGCGAACTTGTACGTCATCGCGCGCGCGAGCAGTTGCGTCTCGCGCTCGGTCACGTCGGGCGCGAGCCGTGTGCCTCCGGCGCTGGTGGGGCATTCGAGGTCAAATGAGATGAACGCGTCGACGGTCTTCAGGCGGAGGGTCTTCATCGGACTCCACTAAGGTTGGCACGATGACCGGGGCTTTGCTCTTGACCACAGTGGTCGGCAGCTATCCCCAACCGGACTGGCTCGTCGACCGCGCGATGCTCGGCAGCAGGTTGCCGCCGCGAACTCGCGCGCTGGAGATCTGGCGGGTCGCGCCCGAGTATCTCGAACAGGCCCAGGACGACGCGACGGTTCTGGCCATCCGAGACCTGGAGCGCGCTGGGATCGACATCATCACCGACGGCGAGATCCGCCGGGAGAGCTATTCAAACCGTTTCGCGACCGCCCTCGAAGGGATGGATCTCGACCATCCGGGCACCGCGCTCGACCGCACCGGCCATCCCAATCCCGTGCCGCGTGTCGTGGGGCCGCTCCGGCGCGCGCGCCCAGTCGAGGTGCGCGACGTCGAGTTCCTTCGCGCGAGCACGACGCGCACCATCAAGGCGACGCTGCCGGGCCCGTTCACAATGTCGCAGCAGGCGCAGGACGACTACTACCACGACGAAGAGGCGCTGGCGATGGCGCTTGCGGAAGCCGTCAACGGCGAGGTGCGCGACCTGTTTGCCGCAGGGGCGGACGTGGTCCAGCTGGACGAGCCGTACCTCCAGGCACGGGCCGAGAAAGCGCAGCGATTCGCGGTGGCGGCGATCAACCGGGCGCTGGAGGGGATCGCCGGTACCACCGCACTGCACACCTGCTTCGGGTACGCCCACATCGTCCATTCGCGGCCGACCGGCTACCCCTTCCTCGAGGACCTCGCCGGCGTGACCGCGCAGCAGATCTCGATGGAGTCCGCCCAACAGAAGGTCGACCTGTCGGTTTTGAAGAGCCTTCCGAACAAGACGCTGATAGTCGGCGTCCTCGACCTCGCCGACGACAGCCCCGTGGAGGACGTCGACACGATCGTCCAGCGGATCCACAACGTGCTGCGGTTCGTGCCGCCGGAGCGGCTCATCCTGGCCCCGGACTGCGGGATGAAATACCTGCCGCGGGCGAAGGCTTTCGGCAAGCTGACGGCGCTGGCGCGGGCGGCGGCCAAAGTTCGCGCGGAGCTCTAATAAAGCCCCTCCGGGGCCCTCCCTTTCTTTCCGGCCCCTCCCCCACCGGCAACACCGGCGGCCAACTTAACCCTCGTTCGAAGACCTGCCAACCCTGCCTGTTAAGAGTTTGATAGCGTTTGATACCGTCAGATTCGTATCAATTCGGGGTGCGATTGAGGAACGCGCCGAACATCGGCGCGGTGAACGCGATGCGCGCTCGCTCCGGGCGATAGACCAGACCTTTCTGGATGAGGGCGCTCACCGTGGGCTGGATCTCGTTGTTCCGTTTGTGTGACGCCTGCTGCAGCTGCTCGATGGTCGCGCTCTCGCCGAACGACGCAATGTTGCGCATCAGCAGCCGCTCCTGCGGCGAGGCACGCACGTAGCGCGCCCGAAAGAAGCCCGCGTCGAGGGTCGCGAGGATGCGCGGCCTCAGCCGGCGCAGGTCAGCCATCGTGATGGTGTCGCCATGCGAACCGGTCCACAACGCGTCGCCGTAGACCTGGATGAAGAATGGATAACCGCCGCTGTCCGCCATCACCCCGTCGACCACCTCGTCCGCATAGCGGCGTCCCAGCCGCACCGCCGGGTCCATGAAGGCGGCCCTGTCCTCCGGCGGGCGCAGGTTGCCGAGCTCTTGCGTCGCAAACATCCGCTCCGAATAGCTCTTCGAGCGCGAAAGGTTGTCGACGACTGGCGGCAGGCCGCAGAGCATGAGCATCAAGGGCAGGCTGTGTTGCTGCACAGCTGACGTGGCGCTCAGCAGCGCGCTTAGGGTTGGCGTCCCCGGCCGCTCCCGCACCACGTGAAACTCGTCGTAGCGCAGCACGAGACCCTTGAACTCGCTCTTCAGGCAGAGCTCGCAGATGTGGGTGAGCGCCTCCCGCAGGTCGTCATCGAGGCGACGTTGTGGTTCGCCGCGCCGTCTCTTCGTGTCGACGCTGACCCTGAACTCGCCATAGCTCACGGTCAGCGCGCCCACCAGGTCGATCGCCACCTGGAGCATCTGACCGGCCCTGTCCTTCAGCCGGGCCGATAGTGAAAGGCGGCGCAGCGCCCGGTTGACGTCGGTGAGAACCGCGCTCGCGAAGGCATGGGGCTCGGCGTCGGGCTCCGAGAACTCGCGGTCGACGACGATCCAGCCGGCGGCTTCGGCCTCCGCCTGGATGCGGTTGAGCAGCACTGTCTTGCCGACGCCGCGCAGGCCTGTGATGAGCACGTTGCGGGGGTGCCGGGGGTTGCGGAGGAAGGCCCGCACCGCCTCGATCTGCTCCTCGCGATCGCCCAGGTATGGCGGGTCGATGCCGTTGCCCGGCCGGTAAGGACTTGGCGCCCAGGCGGTCGTCATTTGATTAGAAATGATAAGTCCCGAAACTTATCATTGGCCGATCGAATGAGTCTAGGCCCGCGGCCGGCCCAGGTCCGGGGCTCGCGCCGCCGCCACCAGGATCGGGATTCCGAGCACCAGCCCAAGGCAGGTCAGGGACAAGGCCACGCCTGCCACGATGGCGGCCACTCTTGACCAGGACGCGCGGACCGAGACGCCCACAAGGGCGATGACCGTGGCGGTGAGCAGGAGGACGAAGGCTGCCGCGAGGGCGCGGTGTGGAGACGCCAAGCACGACCAGCAGGAAGATTCGAAGACCTGGCGAAGGCGCCAGGGGCGCAGGTTGCGGAGGAATCCAGTAGCCAGGCGGCTGTGGCAGATATCCGGGCTGCTGCGGCGGGGCCATCGATTCGCTTCGAGGTCGCCAACGCATGCCGTCCCACCACCACTGGCCGTCCGCCGACCACTGCGGAGGCGCGCTCGGTGGCTGCTGCATCGCTTCATTGTCGCGATTGCGTTCCCAACGCCCCACGCGGGACCCGCACGCGATCCCGACCTCCCTGTGGGACTTCCACAGGGTGGGGAGGCTACACCGTAGGCTTGGCCTGAGTCAGATGACAGCCAACAGTCCGGATCGTGGCGCCACTCTCGAGGTTTGGCCCGAGCTGCCGTACGAGGCCTGGAAAGACACGCTCGCGACGCTGCACATGAACCTCCAGATCGTGGGCAAGGTCCGGCTTTCGCTGACGCCGTTCGAGCCGCAGTGGGCCAACGTTCCGCTGTACTTGAGCGCGCGCGGATTGACCACGACCCCGATGGAATCGGCGGACACGATCTTCCAGGTCGACGTCGACCTCATCGACCACCAGGTCGTGATCGCCACCGCCCGGGGCGAGATCCGCCGGGTGGCTCTGACCGCTCGCCCGGTCGCCGACTTCTATGCCGATTTCATGTCAAACCTGGGCGCGCTCGGCATCCGCGCCGGCATCCGGCCCATCCCGGACGAGGTCAGTGATCCGATTCCGTTTGCGGAGGACTCGGTCCACGCGACGTACGAGCCGGAATGGGCGAATCGATTCTGGAGGGTGCTGTCACAGGTCGACCTCGTGCTGAAGGATCATCGTTCGCGTTATCGGGGGCGGACGTCGCCCGTGCACTTCTTCTGGGGTACCTTCGACCTGGCGAATACCAGATTCTCCGGCCGTCCGGCCCAACCGCCACCGGGCGCCGGGCTCATCGCACGCAGGTCTGCCGACGCCGAGCTGGTGTGCGGCGGGTTCTGGCCGGGAGACCCGCGGTTTCCACAAGCCGCCTTCTTCTCCTACACCTACCCCAAGCCGGACGGCATCGAGCGGCAGGTCATCGAGCCGAAAGCGGCCGCCTGGAGCACGGACCTGGGCGAGTTCGCCCTTCCTTACGAGGATGTGCGCCGGAGCGAATCGCCTAAAGAGGCGATCCTCGAGTTTCTCGAGAGCACTTACGCCGCCGGTGCCCGGTTGGCCGGGTGGGATCGGAGCCTGTTGGTCGAGCGGGCCGGCTGAGGCCGCCCGTCATCCGCGCAGACGTTCGAGGACGACCACCGGGATGACGCGCTCGGTGCGCTTCTGGTAATCCAGAAAGGCGGGCCAGACTCTGGCCTGCTCGATGTAGAGCCGGTCGTGTTCAGGTCCGCCGGCGATGACTCGGGCGCGGGCTTTGAACGTCTCCGTCCCGCCATCCTTCGCGACCTCGACCTCGACCTCCGGGTTCGAGCGTATGTTTCCAAGCCAGTTCGGATTCATGGGCGCGCCGCCCTTCGAAGCGATGACGATGTAGTCGTCGCCATAGCGCCGATAAACCAGCGGGGTGGTGATCAGCTCGCCGGTCCTGACACCCTTCGCGGTCATCAGCAGCAGGTGGTTCCCAAACGGCCCCACGCCGAGTCCGTCCTTCGCGTGGAACTCGTCGATCGTCTTCTGGTTGTAGGGAGTGGCCGGCACGCCTAGAAATCTAGCGCTATTCAGTTCTGCCGGTGTCGTGGCCGTTGGCGAGCGCACGAGCTCCATTCGCCGCCTTTGATCTCATGACCAGGACCGGGGCCTGCGAATGCGCCGCCAGGTACGCGGCGGTTGAGCCGAGGAACAGGTTGTGCAGCGAGCTGTGCCGGTTGCTCCCGACCACGACCAGGTCGGCGCCGCTCTCATCAGCGAACTGCACGATCTCCTCGCCGGGGCTTCCCGAGCGGACGACGATCTCCAACTCGACGCCTGTGCCGCCCAGCAATCGCAGGACGTCCTGCTTGACCTCGGACTCCTGCTCGTCCAGGGCCTGGACTATCGAGGCGTCAGCGTTGCCTGGGGCCATCATGGCCGTCGCTGGAATGTGCCGAACGTAGACGACCAGGACCTTCGCTCCGATGCGGGGGGCCAGGTCGGCCACCTGCTCCAGGCCTCGGGTGCTTGCCGGCGACCCGTCCGCGGCCACCACGATCCGCTTGATCCACCGCGACCCACGGTAGCCGTAGGTTGTTTCACCACTTTCCATCGTGTGACCTCCTAACGTTTCAGTGCACTTAAGAGGGGCGGGACCGGAAGGATCCCGCCTCTCTCCCCCGCTTCAGCTCATGCCATCGCGCGGCTGCGTTGCGTCGCGAGCAGGCTTAACGCCCACGGGCTCGCGAACAGGATCACGGCCAGCACGGCCGGGATGAGCTCGAGTCCGCCTGCCTGCCTTGTCGCGGCGTTGAGCAGTCCGCCAAGCGCGATCAGCACGCCGAGGATGTACGCGGTGGATGCGGCGGACGTCTGCGCCGTTTCACCAAATACGAACGGAGTCACGAACAGGATGACTCCCAAACCGACGACGACCCAATCTTGCCAACGATTCCATGCCGTCATGGCAGCAACCTCCTGGGCACGACCTCGGATCTTTGGAATGCGGCGGGCGCGCCCTCCGGGGGCCCGCAATCCAGGCCTTGGCACAGAGTCGACCAGCGAATCGGTCGAGACGAGTCGTGGTCTCAAGCCCTCTTCGCTCATCTGATCAACCTCCTGCGAAAAGCCACCAACGTGTACTGGGCGCACGGGAAATCTCTCCCGCACGACCTCTAACGTTTCAGTACACTCAAACAAACCGCAGTGGCCCGGCACCCTATTCCGCGTCAGCCTGACTTCGTGGTCCAGCTGCGCCGGACCCAGCACGCGGTCCGGACCCGGCTCGACGCCGACCTGGCCGCGACCGGCCTGACCACACCTCAGTACACGGTCCTCGCGGCGCTCGAGCGGGAGGGTGAGCTCTCCGCCTCAGACCTGGCGCGAGACTTCGGGATGAGCGCACAGACGGTGAACGTTCTGGTCAAGGGCCTCGAGTCGTGTGGGCTGCTGCGCCGGAACCGGCATCCGGATCACGGCCGCATCCTGCTCGTGAGCCTGACCACAGCGGGTAGGCGGGCCCTCGACAGCGGCCGAGCTTTGGCCGTGGACATCCAGGATCGGCTCCTGTCTGGTCTGAGCGCTTCAGACCGCCGCCTGCTCATGCGCCAGCTGAAGGCGATCGAGAAAGTGAGCACTTGATGCTCACCCACAATCGATCTGGCAATTACCGGTTCCTGGCTGCGGAAGGACGGCCCTTCTCGGGAGGCGCGGTCGCCGACGAAGGCTACGACCTCGTCCATGCGAGATTCGAGAGCCCTCTTCCCCTTGAAGCCGGTCTGGCTGCCGCGTCGCGACACGCCGCCGCGGCCGGGAGGCCGGTTCTCGCCATCACCGGTTTTGAGCTCCGCATTCCGAAGCCGTTGACGAACGCGGCGTTCGAGAGCTTCAACCAAAGATATGTCACGAGCTTGAGAAATCTCGGCCTGGAGGTTGATGGGCTCCGACCGGCGGCGCGCACCAACGTGGCGGCGCTGGCGGGCGCCGTCTCGGAGCCGAGTGTGTATGCGGTGTCTTACACCGTCCCCGGGGGCCGCGCTCGCCCTGGATTTGTGCTGTCCGGCGCCCCCGAAGATGAGGGCGATGACACCGCCACCAGGCTGGATTCGATCATGCGAGTGCTGTCGAGTCGGCTGGAGACTCTCGGCGTGGCGTGGGATGACGCGACGGCAATCCAGCTCTATGGGGTCGACGACTTCCAGAACCTTGCCGTGGAAAAGGTTCTGACCAGGGTCGGGCAGGCCGCGGTTCATGGGATCCGATGGTTCCCATCGCTCCCGCCGATCGAGGGCTTGAAGCTTGAAATCGACGTCCGCTCTGCAGGGACAGAGCTGGTCCTGCCGGCGCCTTAAGCCGACCGGCGTCGTTTGAACGGGCAGCTGACGAGATGGTCGTTGACGACGCCGACGGTTTGAAGCAGCGCATAGACGATGGTGGATCCCACGAAAGTGAAGTTGCGACGCTTGAGGTCTTTGCTCAGGCGGTCGGACAGCTCCGTCGTGGCAGGCAGGTCGGCGAGCGTGCGAGGGTGGTTGACGATCGTCTTTCCACCGACCCAACTCCAGAGATAAGTCGCGAACGACCCCAACTCGGCCTGCACTCGGAGGAAGGCTTGCGCGTTGGTGCGGGTGCCGTAGATCTTGAGCCGGTTCCGGATGATGCCCGGATCCTGGCGGAGCTGCTCGAGCCGGCGGTCGCTGAACGCCGCCACCTTGGCCGGCTCGAAATTCGCAAAAGCCTGCCGGTATCCGTCGCGGCGATTGAGGATGGTGGCCCACGACAGACCTGCCTGGGCGCCCTCCAGGGTCAGCATTTCGAAGAGATGCCGCTCGTCGTGCGAAGGGACGCCCCATTCGTGGTCGTGATAGTCACGCATTGCCGGCGAGCTGTTCGCCCATGAGCACCTAAGGTCGCCTGGTGCGGGTGGCTTAGGCAAATCGAGGCCATCGTAGGTCGCGAAGCAGACGTATGGTGGACGGGGTGCGGAAGGTCTATCGGGGGCGAGATGTAGAGGTCAGCTTTGACCTGGACCTCTGCGTCCATGTCGCCGAGTGCCTGCGCGGGGAGCGGCAGGTCTTCCACCTCCACCGCCGACCATGGATCCTGCCCGACCTGGCGGCCGCGGACGAGGTGGCCGAAGTCGTACGGCGGTGCCCGAGCGGGGCCCTTCTCTACCGGCGCCTGGATGGCGCGCCGGATGAGGATCCCGCTGGGCCGACCACGGTCACGCCGATTCGCGACGGGCCGCTGCTGGTGAGCGGCAAGGTCGAAGTCCGGCGTGAGGACGGCACCGTCGAGACCCTGCCACGCGCGACCCTTTGCCGCTGCGGCGAATCGCAGCACAAGCCGTTCTGCGACAACCAGCATCTGGCTGCCGGTTTTCGCGCACCGGGGATTGCCTTTCGAATCCATCTCAGCCCGGTGCGATCTCAACTGGACAAGCCGATCAGCAAGGTTGAGGATCCGCGCGGCCGGACGTGATCAGAATCGGCCGGGATTCGTGAACACGCGGATGTGAGCGCTCGAGCGCGGGCCCTGGGCGGCCGGTTGAGCATCTCTGTCAAGCCGCCTCGCGACCCTGGCTTCGCCGCCCTCCGCCGCGCAGCGCGCGCCGCCGTGGTCATCCCGCCGGCGTTTGCGTTTGCCGACCTGGTTCTCGGCGCACCGCAAAGCGTCATCTTCGTGATGTTCGGCTGCTTCTCGCTGCTCGTGATCTCCGACTTCGGTGGCTTCCGGCGACCGCGGGCTCTCGCCTATCTGACCGCCACCCTGGTTGGCGCAGTGCTGGTGGCTCTCGGAACCCTGGTCTCGACCTCTCCGTGGCTGGCGGCCGTGGCCATGTTGCTGGTTGGTTTCGTGATCTCGTTCAGCCGCATCTTCGGCGGCTATGTCGCCGCGGCGAACATCGGGATGCTCCTCGCTTTCGTGATTGCGGTCACCATCCCCGCCTCGACCGACGTCATTCCGGCGCGCGTCGGCGGCTGGGCGATGGCCGGGTTGGTTTCTACGCTGGCAGCCGTCGCACTCTGGCCGCGCTTTGAGCGCGTCGCCATGCACGGCCAGGCAGCGAAAGCACTGCTTGCCACTGCCGACCTCGTCGAAGGCATGCAGTCAGCGGTCGCTGAGGGCGAGTTCCAGCGTCTGAAAGAGAAGGCACGGACGGCTGCCGACCTGGCTCGACAGGGATACGCATCGATGGCCAAGCGCCCAGACGTTCCCGCCCGGCGCGACCGTGCGTTCGCCCAGCTCCTCATCGAGCTCGACAGGATCGTCCGTATCATCGAGCGCCCGTTCCACGAAGATCGCCCCGCGGTGCGTCCCGGCCTTACCGAGGGCGACCGTCTTGTGGCCTCCGTAGTCTCAGCGCTGCGTGCCAGCGCGGGCGTGCTGACCGGTGGGACAAAACCGGACGTCCGCGCCATCGAGGTGGCGCGAGCAGAGCATCGCGCGGCGCTGGACCATTGGGCGGCTGCGCAGCTGCGGGCTGGCCTTCCAACCGAGCAGGTGCTCGATGGGCTCGATTTCGACGACACCCTTCGCGTTGCGTCGTACCTGACCTTCGTGCTGGGCTCCAATGCGATCATCGCCGCCGGCGGGCAGCCCGATATCGGCGATACGACGACGCACGTTCTGCGGACGATCCGAACCCACCTCGAAGCGCCGTCGACGGTCTTGCAAGACAGCCTTCGGGTGGCGATCGGCCTGGCACTCGCCGTCTGGGTCGCGCGCACCCTCGATATCTCGCATGCCTTCTGGGTCGTGTTGGGGACGATCCAGGTCTTGCGCAGCAACGCGCTTGGGACGGGCCGCACCATCATCCTCGCGGTCGCGGGCAACGCGATCGGGGTCGTCATCGGTGGGCTGTTCGCGGTGGTCGCCGGCAATCACCCTGCGGTCATGTGGGCCGCGTTTCCGATCGCCGTCTTCGGCGCCGCTTACGCGGCAACGACGATCGGTTTCATGCTGAGCCAGGCCGCCTTCACGATCAACCTGATCATCGTTTTCAACCTGATCTCGCCGGCAGGCTGGCAGGTTGGACTGGTGCGCATCGAAGATCTCATCGTTGGCGCCGTCATCAGCTTGCTGGTCGGTCTGCTGCTCTGGCCTGGGGGAGCCCGCCGCGAGCTCGCGCGCGCCGTGGCGAGCGTTTATCGGAGCCTGGTTGCGTATCTAGACCATGGCTTCGATCGCGTCCTCGGGTTCGAGCCTGCAAGCGGGGTGGACCCGGCTCGGGAGATCGTCCTGCGCGCGCGGGATCGCGCGGATGCGGCTTTCGAAACACTTGTGACCGAGCGGGGCGGCGGCTCGTTCGATCGGGAGACGGCGGCGTTCCTGCTGTCTTCGGCCAACCACGCCCTGGTCGCCGGCGACCTTCTCGAGTTGATCGCCGGCGTCATGGGCTATCAGGCCGGCAGCTGCGCGGACGGTGCCGACGAGGTTCGCGTGCAGGTGCGCACGTTGATGCGCGCGTACCTGCGTCTCGCAGACCGGCTGAATCTATCGCCCGCCGCGGATCCTGAATCC
>WNFD01002994.1_pt1 | contig 18892 bp, 25 predicted proteins | sample 5400491 | NCBI WGS metagenome assembly WNFD01 (sample SAMN13153343, study PRJNA577476) | soil metagenome | isolation source: 120 cm saprolite under Douglas fir tree site 2 hole 2 replicate 2 | place: USA:California | collected 2015-04-18 | reverse complement strand
ACAGTACGAGCTAGGGCAGGGCCAAGCTAGCCCAGGTCAGACGAGGTTGGTGGGCGGGCGAGGTCTGGCGAGCTGTCCTGGAGCCAGCGCAGTGGTTCGGGCTCGTCGAGTCGCGTTGGAGCTTGACGGCCAGGTAGGAGCGCAAGAAGATTGTGCGATCACTTTGATCCAAGGGGGGTATCAGGTGACACATCCGAACGAGGATTTGATGCGGGAAGGCTTCGCGGCTTTCGGGCGCGGCGACCTCGACGCACTGCAGAGCCAGTTCTTCGCCGAAGACATCCGCTGGCATTTCCCTGGCAGGAGCCCTTTCGGCGGCGACCTCGAAGGCGTGACCGAGGTGATCGGATGGCTTGGCCGGAGCTTCGAGGCCTCGGGCGGCACGATTCGCCTCGAGCTGCACGACGTCGTCGCCAATGATGAGCACGCCGTGGCGCTCTTTACGGCCCGCGCCGAGCGGGCGGGCAAGCATCTTGAGGACAACACCGTCCAGATCGCCCATATCCATGACGGCAAGGAGACCGAGGTCTGGTTCTATCCAGCTGACCTCTATGCCACGGATGAGTTCTGGTCGTAACCGCCATCGGGCCTGTAGTGAGGATGACACACACTCAGGGCGTTGGACCGACCGGACGGGCTCTACCCTGCCGCCCTTACCGTTACGACAGCGTGCGCTGCTACCGCACGCATCAGGCGAACGATCCACTGCTGGGCAAGCCGATCGAGGCCAAAGCGAAGCGAAAGGGCCGGGCTGAGAAAAGGTACTCAGCAGTCCCTACCGCCGGGCCTGGAACCCAAGACGGTTGTCAACACTCACCGCATGCCGCACGTTGCCTGGGAAGACTTCGTGGCCTGGGGATGGGCGAAGCGGAACGTTGTCAAGGACGCGCATCCGCCTCGCGTCGTCCGCAAGGGCCGCAAGGTCTGGACAGTCGCTCAACTTCAGACCTTCCTGCAATGCGCTCAGTCAGACCGTATCTTCGCGCTTTGGGTACTCGAAGCCATGTCTGGGATGCGGCGCTGCTAGCTGGCGGGAGCCCGTCGCGACTTGCTCGACCTGGACGCAGCGGCTTGGCCTTGACTCGGAGGACTCGACCGAGATCATCTAGCAGCGAGGAGGGAAGCACCACTTCGCGCGCGCCCGGGTATGAGTAATTTGCAGGAGGGAAGGGCGAGCGACTGACCTGATCGGAGGGCGCTTCGATGAGCGAGTCAGAAGACTTCACTCGGACGCTGGAGTAGCAGCGGCGGGCCAACGACGCGATGTTCTCGGGCGACGCTGGGCCGTACATGGATATGTGGTCTCGGAGGGACCCGATCAGCCTGTTCGGTGCCTGGGGACCGTGCAAGACGGGTTGGGATGACATCAGCCGTACGCTGCGCTGGGTCGGGACCAGGTTCGCCGACGGCCAGATGAGCTTCGATCTTGACGTCGTCCACGTAGGCACCGATGTCGCACACACGGTCGGCTACGAGCAGGGCCGGGTTCGGCTTGATGGGGGACCGCTGGCACCGATGCTGATCAGGGTGACGCACATATATCGCCGCGAGCCCGACGGATGGAGAATTGTGCACCGGCACGGTGATTTCGCGCCGCAAGACGAGAGCCCGGCGAGCTAATCCCGGGCGGGGCTCCCGAAGCCTGAGCCCGGCGACGGGCCAGCGGCGCCGCCTTGACCTGGAAGCCGGAACGCTCGCAACTGAGACCACGAGGGTCGTCGTCGACGGCAAGGTGATCGAGTCGGGCGGCAAGACCGAAAATGCTCAGCATGTCCTGGCACTCGATCCGTTCACGCTGGCCGTCCTAAAGATGCACGTCGAGAAGCTCGACCAGGTGCGGCGAGAGTTCGGGCCGGACTACCACGATGACGTCGTGCTCTCCTCCTGGGAGGACAGCAGGCCTCCGCACCCTGACCCGATCACCCGCCGGTTCAAGAGACTGGCCGCGGCGGCTGGCCTGCCGGAGATCGACCTTCACGACGTGAGGCACAGCTACGCGACCGCAGGCCGCGATGCGAAGATCGACTGGAAGGCGCGCATCGGGCATGCAGACGTGGCATTCACATGAAGCAGTACGTCCAGACCGACCTGGAGGCCGATCGCCAGGTGGCGAACACGCTCGCGGAGCTGATCATCGGCGGCTCGCTCGCCTCCATAGAGATCGCCGACGAGACAGGCGACACGAGCAAAGGCGCAGCATGAGAAGGCGCCCGTGCACAAACTACATGCCAGAGGCCCTCTCCATGTTCGGAAAGGGCCTCTGGCCTTGGTAGCGGGGGCGGGATTTGAACCCGCGACCTCTGGGTTATGAGCCGTACGACGCTTGTCTCTGCAGTCTCGCGCAGTCTCCCGTCACCGTGTTGACCTCGGCAGACTACTGCGAGAGGTCGTTTCGGGCCTTCTGCGTCTCCCCCGCCTCAGCCCGCCCCGCCATATCTCGTGCACAAATCTGTGCACAAATCGGAATTCCACAGGCTGCGGGTAAATGACCTTCCAACATGCGTGATCGCGCATGATCGGCTGTCAGTTCATCCCGTCACTGTTGGCCTCGCCTGAATCGGGAACAGGGCGCGCCGATGCCCAGGCGGCCTGCATCCGGGCCGCCGGGACCTTCAGGCTGCAACCCGCGCTGACCGCCGGACGTCTATGGGTTAAGTGCTCCGCACCAGGCGGGACCCCTGACGGAGGAGAAGATGTCAGTGCTGAAGGCCGCCGCCCGCCGGGCACCACAGTGGTTGGCGGCGCTGATCCTCGCTGTCGCCGCGACGGTCACCGCGGGATGTGGTGCGGTCACGCTGCGGGCCGTGAGTACGGGTTCGGCCGCCGTTGACAGTAGACCTGCGGCCCGGGCGGCCACGCCGTTGTTCGCGAGCACGCTCGTGCCCACCCACGGCGGCACGGCCTAGCCGGTAGGGCTGTTCTCGTCCGCGACGGGAAGGTTGTTGCGGCAGTTGGCCGGGCCGCCGGCCGGGGCGTCCGATCTGGTGCTCGGCGTCCACGGCGGCTGGGTCTACTTCGCGGCGACGTTGCGGACCGGCGCGCTTTCCGGCGTGTGGCGTGTGCCGCGCACCGGTGGCCCCGCCCGGCTCGCGCGGGCAGGAGCGACCGACTACGCGCTGAGCCCCGATGCCCGCATGGCCGCCTATGTGGTCACCGTTGACCAGGGCCCGACCACCGGACCGGGTCACCGGGCACCGCAACACGATCGTCATGGTCACGAACCAGCGGGTATACGACCCGATCGGCGTGACGAACCTCGCCTGGACCTCCGATGACAACCACCTGGCGGTGGAGGTCCAGTACGCGGCGTTCGCGAGGACGTGATGGTGTTCAACGCCCGTACCGCGCGGACAATCCGCGACGGGCGTAAGGCACCGTGCCCCGGCGGCTGCGCCGCGAAGTTCCCCTCCTACCTGCGCACCGGGACGCTGACTTACCTCACCGACCAGTTGCTCCCCAACGGGACCAGCGCGATCACGCTGGTGAGCTGCGCCGGCGGTAACCTGGCGAAGCTGGTCACCATGTGGGACGGCCAGGGATCACCGCCTCTCGTGCAGGGCGAGTGACCGACACCGCAGGGTGCGGCGATCTGGGCCCTTGAAACCCAGGCATGCGCCAGCGGCCGGTTCACGGTGCGGGACACCATCTGGCGGTGGTCGGGCGGCACGCCCGTTCATGTCAGCACATTCCCGCCGGTGTCGGTCACGCAGCCGCCCTCCGGGTACGGGCTGACCGACATCGCCTGGTAGCGCGCGTCACCAGCACCAGACCTTCCACCGGCACCGTGACCAGCTAGGGGCCGTCAGACCTGGCGACCTCGACCCGAAGCGGCGTCAACGCTAGCTGTTCGTGCACGGCTGATCCCCCGCGGGAAAGGCAGAGAACCTCCCGGCGGTCGTGAAGCTGATGTGGACGCCTGGTCCGCCAATTCCTGACGACGGGCTGAGATAGAGCCAGTATTCATCAGTGAGGGCGACCGTCCAGGCGTGACCGCTCAAGTTACCGGACCCGTGAGCGTCGGTCACACCGGCGGCCCAGGACTGGTAGCCGGTGCTGCCCGCACAGTCAAACCCGGTCAGAGTGTATCCAGTGTGCGGCCTACCGCCGCTTATGTGAGCGGATAGCACGATCTGTTCCAGCCCGCCGGAAAACTTGGCGGAGACGATTGTCACCGCACCGTTCAGCGCCCCGTATGAGGGCAGCGTAACCGTCCTGCTGGATAGCGCCAGTGGGACAGTGCCGGGCGGAAGCGAGGCGGCCACCGAGCGCGGATGTCGTTGCAGCGCTGCCACCTCCGCGCGGTAATGGACGGCGACCGCGATCGCCACGGCCAGCGCCGCTGCCAGCAACCCAACCGCCAGCACCCAGGCAACCCGAGAGGAGATGGTTCGCGGCTCAGCGGAGATCGTGTCGACCGGCTCCGGCTTCACAGGACAATTAGAGACTGGCGATACCCGCAGGTCAACAAGCCAGTGACTGGCGGTTGCCTGGCTGGGCGGCTCAGGACCGGACCGGGCGCTGCGAGTAATGTTCAGCTCCTGGACCATACAGGGTGAGGTCCCGGCTCATGCCGGGGCTTGTACCAAGCCGAGCGGCACCCCTCCGCGAGCACCACCGCGCCCTGATTGCTACGCCGATCCTCACAGGCCTGGCTCCCTGGTTGATCGCCATGCCGTTGACCACCGATTTCGTCCATACACTGGGCAGTGTGGCTGAAGGGTGTCATCGCCCAGGCGATGGACACGATGGCGCGTCGGCGACCGTCGAAGCTGGCCGGTGGGATGCCGGAGGGCGCAGTACGGATCGAGTCGCTAAGGATGGGGGACGTCGCATCTGCCGTCGAGCTCGTCGCGCGTGTTCTTCGGGTGGATCCCGGTGACCGCGGCGAGCAGTTCGCATCCGACATCACCGATGACTTGCGCCAGATGTTCGTGGCCAAGGCGAACGGTCAAGTAGTTGCCTACGGCGGGGTGGCCGAGCTGGCAGCGGATGAGGCGGCCCCGGGAACTCCGGCTGGCTGGTACCTCAGCGGCGTTCTCGTGGAACCGGTGTGGCGACGTAAGGGTATCGCCACTGCGTTGACGCGGGCCCGGCTGCGCTGGGTTTTCGCCCGCACCAACGAAGTGTTCTATGTGACTGGGGCGGATAACATCGCCTCACTTCATCTTCACGCGGCTCTCGGTTTCCAGGAAATGAAGCGCTTCGGGAGCGAACGGTCCGTGGCTGGCGTGGACGTGTTGTCGCGGCTTGCCAGAACGGCGGCCTACCCTAACGTCCGCCAATTCACCGACCAGGAGTGACCGCTGATTACTAAGCTCGTTGGTGTCGGTGGTGGTTGTCACCGCGCCCCTCGATGGGAACTACTGGCATGTACGACGGCTGACCGACCGCAGCTGCTAGGCCAACGTGTCTGCGGTCGTGCATGCGAGCAGTTGTGCGCCCTCGTGAGCCGGTCAAACCCGGCGATCCGGACCACATGCCCAATGGCCAGCGGCTCCTGCATGTCGTCGCCGACCGCATCCAATGGCAGACCGCACTCGAACAGGCCCGCCGGAGAGCCGCCGAGGCCGGTCTTCCGGCAACCGGCAGGGCGGCATGAGCACCCCCGAGCGGGAGGTGCCCGCCGCTGACCCGTTCGCCGGTCTGCCGCTACTGATTCCGGTCCCGCAAGCGGCCAAGTTGATAGGCATCAGCCGGGCGAGATCGTGTTGCAGCGAGGAGGACGACGAGCGTCACGAGTGGCCCGGCGGCAAGCCGACCCGGACCGCAGGGAGCGCCAGCGACCAAGGACCGGAAGCGGCGCGGCAGGGTGCACTGAACGTCACCCGCCTTTACAGGCTCAGTCTTTGGTATACGTCGCGGCGGTGGCCGACCGTCCCGACGATGACGACGCGGGCCTGGTCGTCTATGGCGTAGATGATGCGGTAGTCACCTGCTCGTATCCTCAGCCAGGGCGGATGACCCTGGAGGGGTTCGCAACCTGCGGGCCGCGGATCGGTGGCGAGGGCGCGCATTTTGGCCAGCACATCGTTACGAGCCTTGGGGTCGAGCTGGCGTAGGGCCTTGCGGACACGTGGGCGTGCGTCAACGGTGTAGGCGGCCACGGCGCGTCAGCCTACAGCCCGAACTCGGCCTCAAGCTCCTCAAGGGGAATCGAGTCACCGGGCTCGTTCATCGCGGCATCCGCCTCGGCGGCGTCTTCCGCGTCCTCCGCAGCACGCAGAGCGTCGAGAACTGATTCGGGGACGATGGCGGCTACGCGCTCGCCATGGATGGTGAGATGAGTGATGACGCCACGGCGAGCCAGTTCGACCGCCTGCTCGACGGCTGGGCTGCTGACCGGAAGGTCATGTACGGGCTCGCTCATGGACACGAGTGTACTAAGCGACGGCACATTGCGCCGATGGGCGTATTGAGCGAGTCGGTGCATCTTCCGCATGCCTTCCCGGCGTCGCGGCGCGGCGCCGCCTTGACCCGAGGGGCCTGGTCTGCTCGGCTTGCCCAGGTCGATGGCGGGCGGGATGATCAGACCGACCTGGAGGCCGACCGTCAGGTCGCGAATACGCTCGCCGAGCTGATCATCGGCGGCTCGCTCGACTCCACCGAGATCACGAGTAAGGCGCGCGGGGGACCAGGCTGCGACGGTCAACGGGTACGCCAGCGTGACGACGTGACCGAGGGCGCGTTTACAAATCCGTGCACAAACTACATGCAAGAGGCCCTTTCTCTGTTCGAGAAAGGGCCTCTGGCCTTGGTAGCGGGGGCGGGATTTGAACCCGCGACCTCCGGGTTATGAGTAGGCCGCGCGCTATCCCAGCCCATCTCGGCCTGTCGCTCAACACCTATGCTGGCCTCGGCCGACGACACGGTGCGGTCTTAACCTGTCTCACCATGTCCGGCTCGTTCCGAGGGGTATTGGTCACAATCACGGTCACGAGGGCGGGCATCCAAGTCGGCCGAGCTACTGCTTAGAACATCCGCCAGAGAGCGCGCTCCCGGAAGCCGATGTCCTCGCGGGTGAGCAGCTGCTTGACCTCGAACCGCTCCGTCTCGATGCCCAGGAATCGAGTCCGCCGAACTCGGTGATGACCCAGCGGAGGACTCGGCCGTGGGTCCGGCGGGTGCTGGCTTGCTCGGCGCCGCGCGGCGTGACGAGGTGGGCGTCTGCGGCCTGGCCGAGGGCGACGTCAGCTGCGGTCGGAGTGATGGAGCCTAGGCCCTGCGCGCCAACGGCACTCCCGTCCCCGACAGCGCGGCGAACTCACCATCAAGATCGGCTGCGCCGGCAAGAGCCCTCTGTCGCTTCGGTCTATCGGGCGTTCGCTGAGGCCGAAGATGCTGGAGGGTTGGCATGATGGCCCAGGTGGCTGTCTTCTCCGGGTCTGCATTGCAACCCGGCCGATCGCAAGTGCTGATCAGCTGCTACACCCGGCAACAGAGGCGTCGGTCACGGCGGACATGTCATCCAGATAGCGCCGTGCACAGATCCGCGCCGTGCCGGCCACACCCTGAACGGCCCCCGGCAAGGGCCGGGCTGGCGGAGCTTTGCTCACTTGAGTGAGGGGCATAGTGCCAGTATGGCGATGGAGATGCCTGAACTGCACGTGGGGCGTGGTACGGGGTTTGGGCCACTGACGGTGTTCCCGGTCTGGACGGGCGCCGCGGCGCCCGCCGGGTTGGTCACGGGACGGGCGGCCCACGTGGACGTAGCCGAACGTGCCGACGGCCCTTCGGTCGGCGAACTGGTGGTCACCAACGTTGGCGACCGGGTGGCGTTGCTTGTTGAGGGTGAGCTGCTGGAAGGCGGGTGGCAGCACCGGGCGCTGATTCATGACGTGATCTTGTCCCCCGGAGTGTCAATGGCCGTCGCGGTGGCGTGTGTGGAGCACGGCCGGTGGGCTGGCTCATCCCCGCTCAAGCGGCGGGCCCGCCGGGCGTCGGCCAGCGTTCGGGCCGCCCTGCATGCAGCCTCGCCCGGCATGCAAAACGATGTCTGGCAGCGGATCGGGCGATACGACGCCGCTCTCGGCGGATCGCCGACACAGTCCTACGTGGATCATCTCGACCGCCTCGCCCACCTCGCTGATCCCGGCCTGCTGGACTTCGGGGATGGCGTGAGCGGCCTGATGAAGTGTGCGTCAGCTTCCTCTCCTGCCGGGACAGCGTGGTGTCATTGCCGGTGTCGCGGGCCAGCCGGTGTCGCTGGAGCTGTACCCGTCGAAATCCGCGCTGGCTTCCTACGCGCACGAGACGTTGACCGGGTTGCTGCTCGATGCTGTCGCGTCCGGGGCGCCTTCGGAGCCGACACCCAGCCGCCGTGCCCGGCGGCTCGCTAGCTGGCTCGACGGGATCCACGCTGAGGCGCAGCCTGGCGTCGACGCAGGTGCCGGCACTGCGCTCAGCGTCACCACTGAGCACGTAGCCGTCAGCGGCGTGAGCCTGGCCGAACGGTGGGCCCATCTGACTGTGCTCAACCGTCATCACCCCCTGCTGGAGATCGCGTGAGGAACGAGGCGCCCGTGAACGCCCGGTTGACATCTGCGCAGACAGATCGCGCCGCCGGGGTGCTGCTTGGGATGGCCTGCGGGGACGCCCTCGGCGCTGGCTACGAGTTCGGTCCGCCGCTGGGAAGCGACCGTGCGGTGGGGATGATCGGCGGCGGCGGTTTCGGATGGGCTCCCGGGGAGTGGACCGACGACACCTCGATGGCTGTCGCCATCGCCGAGGTCACCGCGGACGGCGGCAGCCTCCGCGACGAAGCGGCCCTGGACATGATCGCGAGGCGGTGGGCTGACTGGGCCCGCTCCGCCCCGGACGTCGGCGTTCAAACTCGTTCCGTCCTGGCCAGCGCCGGATCGCAGCCTTCCGCCGGGATGCTGGCTGAGGCCGCCTCAGCCCACCATGCCCGCACAGGCAGATCGGGCGGCAACGGGTCGCTCATGCGCACCGCCCCGGTCGCGCTCGCCTTCCTGCACGACCCCGGCGGGCTGGACGGCGCCGCCCGCGCGGTGTCGGCCCTGACCCACCATGATCCCGAAGCTGGCGAGGCCTGTGCCCTCTGGTGCCGGGCCATTCGGCACGCGGTCCTGCACGGCACGTTCGACCGGCTCCGGCGCGCCGCAGTCTCCCTGCCTGCCGGCCGGGCCGCGGTGTGGACAGCCCGGCTGGATCAGGCCGAGCGTTATCCCCCCGAGCATTTCGACCGCAACGGGTGGGTGGTCCAGGCTATGCAGGCCGCCTGGTCGGCCATCATCAGGACCCCCGTACCGGGCCACGACCCGCACGCCGGGTCCTTCGCAGCCCAGCACTTCCAGCACGCTCTGGAGGCGGCAGTCCGGGGCGGAGGCGATACGGAGACGGTCGCGGCGATCGGCGGCGGCCTGCTCGGCGCCCGGTGGGGCGCCTCTGCGGTCCCGCTGGCGTGGCGGCGCATCCTGCATGGCTGGCCGGGCATTCGCGGCCGGGATCTGATCGCCCTCGCGCTTCGCAGCGCTCAGAACGGCCAGTCCGGGCCAGACGGATGGCCACGCGGCCGCATGTTCGATTACTCCGCGTAGGGAGATACCAGTACGCTCGCCGTCCACCCACACGACCGCTCGGTTCTGCTCGGCGGCGTCGATGCCGTGCGGAAGCCGACGGCGTCGATGCCGTCGTGTCGCTGTGCCGGCTTGGCAGCGCCGAGGTGCCAGCGCCGGGTGTGCGCCCCCCCGATCACGTCGAAGTATGGCTGATCAACAGCGCCGACCCTGGGCGCAACCCCAACCTGGATCTGGTGCTTGCCCAAGCCGCCGACACTTTCGCAGCACTCCGCGCCGAGGGCCGGACGGTGCTGGTTCACTGCGTCGAGGCGGTCAGCCGCACGCCTGCCATCGTCGCCCTCTGCGCAGCGCGGCACCTCGGTTTCCCCGTGCAGCAGGCACTCCGCGACGTGCGCGCCGTCCTGCCCGCCGCACGACCCAACCCCGCCTTCGCGGCCGCCCTCGACCGGCTCGGCTCGGCCGCCGCCCCTGCTCCTTGAAGCGAGGATTCCCCCGGCCTTCCCTCAGGGCGGCACCTGACTTTGGAGGCTGCCGCTGTAGGGCGGCGAGCCGCCCAGGTGATCCTATGGGAGGGCAAGTCAGCTTACCCGCGCAACTCCCGGGATTGACCCGGGCGGCAGGCGATCAATGTGGCGGACAAGTGCCATTGCCCGGAGCCGCTTACAGCCGAACCAGGTAGCCGCGGGCTTGAAGTCCGGCTCGGACTTCACGATCCTGGACACTGTGGCTCTGCGGGAGCGATCACTGACGCGGCCATGCTCCCGGACCGGACTCTGGACTGATCTCCAGGCGGGCTCTCTGTGTTGTAAATCGAAGGGTTCTCAGACACCCGCCCGGCGGGGCCGCGATCCTGATTTCCGGCCGACGGTGACTGCCTGAAAAGGTGTTGAGAAGCCGCGTGTCGAACAACTCCGGAACCGCCGTTTCCCACACGGTCAGAGGGTGGCGCAGGCTCTTGCCGACATCGCTGGCGCCGATGATGACGACCTGCTCGCGCCCGAGCCGACGAACCTGACCGGAGCCGGGACCGTGCAATCACTCCGTAGTGGCTCGCTCCCGCTCCCAGCGAGCAACGTAGCCGCTGCGCCTACGCGGCTTCTTATCCGTTGCGCCGGGCTGCCGACCGACCGGCAAACCTTCGCGCTTACGGCGCTCGAGCCCGGCCCTGGTCCGCTCCGAGCGGCGGCGGGACTCCTCGGCGGCCATCCATGCGTACAGCGCCGCGAGCAGTTCGGCCATTCTCGGGTCGGCCGTCTCAGTCCACGGCTCTCTGAGGGACCAGACCGCCGTCCCGTGGCCGGCGAAGCGGCGGAGGGTGGCAAGCGTGGCCTCGACACCTTCGCGGCTCACCCGGTCCAGGGCCCAGACAAGCATCACCTCGAAGCGACCGAGCCGTGCATCGGTGAGCGCCTGGCCGAGCATCTCGCGGTGTTTCGTGCTGCCGTTGCTCGCGCTCACCTCGAACACGTACTCGCGGGTGATCTCGAAGCCTTTCCGTTGCGCCCACCGCCGCAGTTCGTCGAGCTGGTTGGCCGTCTCCTGCTCGGTTTTGGAAACCCGACACCAGATCGCGCACTTGGTCGTCATTGCTCGTCCGGCTCGGGAAGCACCTCGCTGAGCCCGACGCCCAGGACCGCGGCGAGGGCAGTCGCGGCGGCCTCGCTGAGGCGACATTCATTGCGTTCGACCATGGAGACCTGTGGCTGGTTGAGGCGTCAGTCGAGGCGAAGCGTGCGGGAGGACACCTCGGATTGGGTCAGCTCGGCGGCCTCCCGTGCCCGCCGGACAGCTCCGCCGTCTAAGCTCAATCCGCCGCCAGCATCTCGAGCGCGTCGCAGGCTTCCGGGCTCATCGAACGCCATGCGAAAAGTATAAACATGCGGTCGCATATTTACGTGAGGAACCGCCGGGCGGCCGCGTTCGTGACCACGGTCGGCGAACCGGAGACATTCGTGAAACGGCGGGGACGTTTATTTACCGTGCGGTGCCCGAGCCCCAGTGGACACATTCGGTGTCGCCGCCCTAGAGCGGATCCGGGCGCGGCGTGCTGCCAAGGTCGAGGTCCTGGATGTCCAGCGCGGGGACCTGGCTGGCGCGGGCTGCCGTCTCGTATAACATTCGCCCCGGGTCTTTCCCGCAGCGGCACGTCGCGGCGGGACAGCACGCGTTTGATTGCCGCTCGGGTGGCGTTGGTGTTCTCCCGGCGCCGCTCGGCGCCCGTCGGCAGGACCGGGGCGGGCAGGCGCTCACCGCGGCGCGGGTGCGGTTCCGGGTCGTAGGCGCCCGCTGCCCCACAGCTGCTCGAGAACAGCGGCGATCTCGTCTCCGGCGATGCCGGCGAGGCGCCAGCCGGCGCCGAGCTCGGCGAGCATCCGGTCGAGTACCCCCGGCGTAGCCGCGGCGGGTGTTCGGGTTGGCACACCGCGGGGAGGACGGAAAGGCATCGACGGCGGCCTGGACGGTGGTGGCGTCTGGCTCACGCTGTGGCCGCAGCTTCGCCATCGCTGGTCCCCAGCCGATGTACCGGATAACGTGCCCGAGTCGGGCAACCGGCGGCACGCCGGTTCCCGCGCGCTCGCCTGGCTGTCGTAGTCCGTGTACCGGATAATGGGCCATTATCCGGTCGTTACGCCAGGCGGTCGTCGTTCCCGGAACAGCAGCTAGGCTCCGACAGTCGCGAGAGCGTTGGCTGGTGGACGGCGATGTCGGCCCCGGTCGCAGTGACGATGACGTCACCGTGAACGGGGACATGCCCCACCGATTCGGTTAGGTGCAGTGGAGGTACGAGCGGCGCGTCGTCGCAGACTGACACCGTGATCTGCGGCCTGAACAAGATCGCCGAAGAGATCCGCGCCCTGGTCAATGAGAGCGCGAAACAGGGCGCCCTGCAGGCACGCGTCGCCGACGACACCCGAGCGCTGCGCCACAGGTACGCCACAGCCAACCCGTCTGACGCCCTCGAACTCACCCGGGCCGAGGCGCTTGAGCAGCGGATGGACGACTGCTGCCCGCGGCCCGGGCAACCCGCGCCCTGCCAGTTCGAGCCATGTCCTGCCCCGCAGCCTCTCCACGAGCAGCCAGTCCCGTCGCAAGTTCCTCAATTCGGCCCCCAGCCACAAAGTAGGCGGGTTAGCTCCATGCCTGACGGGGGGAAACCTGACCCCCGGAACTGAAGGCTGCACCATTGGATCGCCGCCGCGTCGGCGGGAGGCTCGTGGTATAGGAGCCGACACCGGGCTCCTGAGAAACTCCCGGTCCGAGGAGGCTCACGATGTGGCCAGCAGCACACCACCTCAGCATCCGCGCTTCCGCTGCCGACGCCCTCTTCGTGTCGGCGCTACAGCGTTCCGATGATCCAAGCGCCGGCCAGATCCGGCAGGCCGTCGCAGCAGCCATCGGCGCGTTCGATTACTCCGGCTGCGCCGAACGGGTGGCGCAGGAGTTCGGCGACCATCCCGAGATCGCGGCCACCCGGATGCGCTGGGCCCGCACCGTGGCCGACGAGGTGATCGGCCATCCGGCGGCGGCCTAAGGCAGGCCCGCAGGACCCCATTGCGTACCTGCGTGGGGAATCCGCCGCGGGCCTGGGGGGCGGGAACCCCCTCCCCGGCTGCACGGCCCCAAGTCCTCACCCCCCGGGACGGGGGCCTGCGGTCCGGGCCGGATACGGGCCATGGGACCCGCCGCGGCCGCGACCAGAAACGGTGTGCCGGGACAACTGGCCGGACAGTGGACGCTGGCCGACGAGGACGGGTCGGGCACCAGCAACTCATCCAACTCGGCGCGCTGCCGGCCGTCGAGCAGGTGCACCCGCGTCCAGGTCAAATATGGTCTAGGCGGGTAGGCCGAGGCACCTGGTGACGCCGCCAAGCCGGCGAACTCGCCGGGGGGCTGGTTGGTGACCGTTCAGGTGCCGTCGCCGTTGGAGAACGCGACCGCGATCGACTGCCAGCCCGCTACCCCGGTCAGCGCGATGTCGGTGCGGCCGTTGCCGCTGAAGTCACCGGTCACGACCTTGACCCCCGGCGATGACGCGAGGCCGGCGAATTCGCCGGCGGGCTGGTTGGTGACCGTCCAGGTCGAGGATCGGTTCGTCCGCGTGGCTTCAACGTTGTAGTAGGGGTGCCAGCAGCGGATACTGCGTAGTGCTGGAGGTAGTAGCTGGCCGCGGGAGGGTTCATGAGCGCCACCGTCGATGAGCAGGTTGCGACAACTGTTCGCGGGGCCTGCCCGCACGATTGTCCGGACACCTGCGCCATGCTGGTCGCGGTGCGCGATGGTCGCGCGGTGGAGGTGCGGGGGGACCCCGGGCATCCGTTCACCCGGGGCGGGTTGTGCGTGAAGGTGAACAACTACGTCGATAAGGTCTACAGCCCCGACCGGGTGCTCTACCCGTTGCGCCGCACCGGCCCGAAGGGCAGTGGCCGGTTCGGCCGGGTTTCCTGGGACGAGGCGCTGGACGAGATCGCCGGCAGGTTCCGGTCTGCGGTCGCCGGACACGGCGCGGAGTCGATCATGCCGGTCAGCTACCTGGGTACTGAAGGCATCCTCAATGGCCTCAACGTGGGAGACCCCTTCTTCAACAAGCTCGGGGCCACGATCACTGAGCGCACCTACTGCGACTCCGGCGCCTGCACGGCCTACACCATGACGATCGGCGCGACCGCGGGGGTGGATCCGGAGAGCCTGGTGCACTCCCGCTATATCCTCATCTGGGCCTGCAACATGATCTCGACGAACCTGCACCTGTGGCCGTTCGTGGCCGAGGCGCAGCGCCGCGGCGCGAAGGTCGTCGTGATCGACCCGGTGCGGCACCGGACTGCCGCGCACGCGGACTGGTACATCCCGATCCGGCCCGGCACCGATGGCGCGCTCGCGCTGGCCATGATGAACGTCATCATCGGCGAGGGGCTCACCGATGAGGCCTACGTCCGCGACTACACGGCCGGTTACGACGAGCTGGCCGGGCGGGTGGGGCGCTACACCCCGGAATGGGCGTCAGAGCAGACCGGGATCCCGGCCGGGGACATTCGCACCCTGGCCCGGGAGTACGCCACCACCCAGCCCGCGATGATCCGCATCGGAGTGGCCATAGAGCGCCAGGCCGGGGGCGGGCAGACGGTGCGCTCGATCGCCTGCCTGCCAGCGCTGGCCGGTGCCTGGCGCCGGGTCGGCGGCGGGTTGCTGCAGTTGCCGCTGTGGGCGTTCCCGGTGAACTGGCCCGCGCTGATGCATCCGGAGCTGGCCAGGCCCGGGACCCGGGTGGTCAATCAGTTCCTGCTGGGCCGGGCGCTGACCGGGCAGCTGGGCCTGGACCCGCCCATCACTGCGCTGATGGTGTACAACTCCAACCCGGTGGTGGTCTGCCCGGAGCAGGACAAGGTGGTCGCGGGCCTGTCCCGGGAGGACCTGTTCACCGTGGTCAGTGACCACTTCCTGACCGACACCGCCCGCTACGCCGACCTCGTGCTGCCGGCCACCACGCAGCTCGAGCAGCACGACATCATGTTCAGCTGGGGCCACTTTTATGTCACGCTGAACACCCCGGCGGTCGAGCCGCTCGGCGAGGCCATTCCCAACATCGAATTGTTCCGGCGCCTGGCCGCCCGCATGGGCTTCACCGAGGAGTGCTTCATCCGCACCGACGAGCAGATGCTCGGCGAAGCGTTCGACTGGTCCGCGCCGGCCATGGCCGGCATCAGCCTGGAGTCGCTGCGCCGGACCGGCTGGGCCAGGCTCAACCTGCCCTCGGCCGACGAGTACGCCCCCCACGCCGAGGGCAACTTCCCGACCCCGTCGGGCAAGGTGGAGTTCCGCTCATCGATCGCCGCGGACGTGGGCAACTTCGTGGTCCCGCTGTTCCGGCAGGGCTCAAATGAGTTCCAGCCCGGCGGCACGGTCGACCCCCTGCCGCACTACGTGCCGCCCCGCGAGACGGCCGGCACCGGCTACCGGCTGAACCTCATCTCCCCCAAGTCGCATGCCTACCTCAACTCCAGCGCCGGCGACCAGCCCGCGCAGCGCCGCGTGCAGGGCGAACAGGCGGTGATGGTGCACCCGCAAGACGCCGCCGAGCGCGGCGTCGCCGACGGGCAGTACATCCGCGTGTTCAACGACCGCGGTCAGTTCGCAGCACTGGCCCGGATCACCGACGAGATCGCCCCCGGAGTGGTCATGGCACCGATGGGAGCCTGGCCCAAAAATGCGAAAGGCCACTCCACGGTCAACGCGGTCACCCCGTTCGTATTCGCCGACCTCGGCAACGCCCCGACATTCTCCGACACCAGGGTCGAGATCGAGCCAATCTAACCGCCAGCCAGAGGCGCAGCGTGCGCTCGGGGATGCCGGTGCTCGCCCCGCGACACGTGCCAGCGGGCAGCCCACCTCGGACTGTGCCCCGCAGTACTTGCCAGCGGGCATGGGCCTGTTCTCGCTGTGCCACAGTCAGAGCTGCCAGCCTGGCAGGCGCCTCATCCCTGGGCCACCCGCAGCGAATGCCGCCCAGACAGCATTCCGTCCGGGCGGGCATTTGCCGCAAGTCAGCATTCCGCAACCTTGGATCTGGAACAGGGCTCCCCGCATGGCGGATGGACCCGCAACCACCCCGTAGGGCATTCCGGAAGTCGTTCCACAACATATGTTCCATAATGACCGTACGGAGCTGAATTACGGTACGCTCTCCGCATGGAATCCGGTACCGGCCAGTCTCACCGGGGCCTCGACCTCGGCTACGCCCGCGTCTCCACCACCAGGCAGAGCCTGGAACGCCAGCTCGACGCCCTGGCCGCCGCAGGCATCCCCGCCGAGCGGACCTGGGCCGACAAGAAGACCGGCGCGACCGTCGACCGGGACGGCCTGAACCAGCTGCTCGGCTACGCCCGGCCCGGCGACACGATCGTCGTGCACACCCTCGACCGCATCGGCCGCAACCTCCGCGAGGTCCTCAACCTCGTCCACAACCTCGCCGGGCGTGGCATCGGCGTGCGGTCCCTGGCTGACCCGCTGCCGATCAGCACCGCCGGCGAGGGCCTGGGCCGCATCGCCTTCCTGCTCCTGGCGCTGTTCGCCGAGATGGAGCGCACCTTCACCGCCGAGCGCGCCGCCCACGCCCGCGCCGTGGCCGAAGCCAGTAACCGGCACGTCGGCCGCCCCGTCGCCCACCCCGCCGACAAGATCGAGTACGCGCGCCTCCTGAAGGCCCAGGGCAGTTCCCTCGGGGCGATCGCCGCCAAAACCGGCATCCCGAAGACATCGCTGCACCGATACCTCAGCCGCCAGCCATCCGCCTGCGAACCGGCCGGGACCACGAGGCCAGCACAACCGTGCAGCGCACATGGCGCATTATCTTCGATAGCGCGGCAGCGCATCCGCAGCGCGCACAGCTCGGATCCAGCGGGGCAGGGGTGAGCGGGATCGGCATCGAACCAGCGCTGGATGACGTGCGTACGCCCCTGTATCTAAGGGCTCGCAGAGGATTAACCCGTAGCCTCGCGTTCTGGCTGTCATTGTTGTGGTATGCGGGTTGCGGAGGGGTTTGAGGAGTCGCTGGCAGCGAAGTTGCAGGTGCTGTTCCCGCACCTGGACGAGCGGCAGCGCCGTCTGCTGCTGGGGGCCGAGGCGCGGGCGCTGGGTCACGGCGGGATCCGGCTGGTGGCCCGGGCCGCGGCAGTCCGGGAGGCGACGGTGGCGCTAGGGGTGACCGAGCTGGACTCCGGGGAGGAGCCGCTGGGCCGGGCCCGCCGGCCAGGCGGGGGGCGCAAGCGGGTGGCTGATGTGGACCCGGGGCTGCGGCCGGCGCTGCTGGCCCTGGTCGATCCGGGTACCCGGGGTGATCCGATGTCGCCGCTGCGGTGGACGACGAAATCGACCCGCAACCTGGCCGCCGAGCTGACCCGGCAGGGGCACCGGGTCTCGGCGGACACGGTGGGCGATGTGCTGCGGGAGGAGGGGTTCAGCCTGCAGGGCAACGCCAAGACCATTGAGGGCCGCCAGCACCCGGACCGGGATGCCCAGTTCCGCTATATCAGCGGCCAGGTGGCCGGGCACCTGGCCGCCGGGCAGCCGGTGATCAGCGTCGATGCCAAGAAGAAGGAGAAGGTCGGCAACTTCGCGAGTAACGGAGCGGAGTGGGAGCCCGAAGGCCGTCCGGTCCGTGTGAACGACCATGACTTCCCTGACAAGGAACTCGGCAAGGTGGTCCCGTACGGGATCTACGATGTGGCGGCCAATACCGGCTGGGTGAATGTGGGCACCGACGGCGATACCGCGGCGTTCGCGGTCGAGTCGATCCGCCGCTGGTGGCAGGCAGTAGGTGCGCTCGCCTATCCTGACGCGGGCAGGCTGCTGATCACCGCCGATGCCGGGGGATCCAACGGTTACCGCACCCGCGCCTGGAAGGCCGGGCTGGCCGCGCTGGCTGCCGAGACCGGGCTGGAGATCACGGTGTGCCACTTCCCGCCCGGCACCAGCAAATGGAACAGGATCGAGCACCGGCTGTTCTCCGCGATCTCGATGAACTGGCGCGGCCGGCCGCTGACCAGCCATGAAGTCATCGTCCAGACCATCGCCGCGACCACCACCCGCACCGGCCTGACCGTCCGCGCGCAGCTCGACACCGGCTCCTACCCGGCTGGTGTCAAGATCAGCGACCAGGAGATGGCCGCCCTGCCCATCACCCGCCACGACTTCCACGGCGACTGGAATTACTGCCTGCACCCGGACACGGGCCAGGCCCGCGGACCCGCGGAACCAGGGCCGCAAGCCCCCACCGGATGGGACCGCGCCACACTGGCTCACCCCGCGCTGACCGGGCTGCCCCGCAACGACCTGCATGATCTGGTCGCCGCGCTGGCAGGCCCCTGGAGCACCCAGCGGGAACAGGACCGGAACCAGCGGCGGGGCAGCGGCCGGCAACGGGCACCCGGAGCCGGCCCCCCTCCCAAACTGACCCTCGCCGACCGGGTCCTGGCGACCCTCCTCCACCGGCACCTCGCCCTTCCATGCCCCCTGCTCGCCCAGCTGTTCGGGGTAAACCGGACCACGATCAGCCGGGCGATCCGCGACACCCTGCCACTGCTGAACCAGTACGCATCTGCCATCCCCGAGCCGGCAACCACCCGGATCCACACCCTGGCAGACCTCCACGCCTACGCCGCCGCCAAGGCCGCAACTCTGGCACAAGAGACCAAATCAGCGTGTTAATCATCTGCGAGCCCTAACGACTTGGTGCGCGATAGCAGGATGCCCGGCGTAACCGGGTGATCTTGGCGTGCCGGTCTGGAATGACGGACGGCCGCGCAAGATCATGAAGATGTGTCGTCAACATGGGCCCGCGCGGCCTTGTCGCATCGTAT
>WNFD01023407.1_pt1 | contig 18894 bp, 12 predicted proteins | sample 5400491 | NCBI WGS metagenome assembly WNFD01 (sample SAMN13153343, study PRJNA577476) | soil metagenome | isolation source: 120 cm saprolite under Douglas fir tree site 2 hole 2 replicate 2 | place: USA:California | collected 2015-04-18 | reverse complement strand
CCAGAGGGTCTCAACTTTCAGGCTCGCCACTGCCACGGAGGCCAGGCCGCTGCCACCATCGATCGACTCGCCGAAGATCACCTGCTTACCGTCGCGGCTCCATGTCAGCCAGCTCGGCGATGACTGAATTTTCGGCGTAAGGTTTTTCGGCTCGCCGCCATTGGAGGAAACCAGAAAGATGTCCCCACCGACCGAACCCTCGTCGCTCATCAGGCCGCCAATGAAGGCCACGGACTGGCCGTCGGGCGACCACGCGGGATTGGCAATCTGCAGCGGCGGCTTGTGGATGGAGACCATCTTTCCGCCCGCCGCATCGAGCGTATAAATCTGTGCGATGTACCAGTTGTTATCGCCGTTGCCATGGGCGGCGGTTACCGCGAATCGTTTGCCGTCGGGCGACCAGTCGTATTCATAAACGTATATATCGGCGGGAGAGATCTGCCGCAGCTTGCCGCCGGCTGCATCCACCAGGGCGAGCCGCTGCTCGGTGACCGCCTCTTTGATCACGCCGGTCTGCACCGTCTCCGCGGCCAGCGGACCGGCCACTCGGTCGGCGTTTTCGATGAACAGCAGAGCGATGGTTTTGCCATCGGGCGACCAGCCCGGCGTGGAAAGAAATCCTTTTACATCGGTGAGTTTCTTCGCGGGGCCTCCGTCGACGCCGGCGACATAAAGCTGCTGCTGACCGGGTTTGGCCGCGTCCGAAAGGAAGGCCAGTTTGCTTCCGTCGGGCGACCATGCGACCGCGCCCTCGGAAAAGGGTGCGGTCCCGTTGCCGGCGCCGATACGCTGCGGACTTCCGCCCGCTTTCACCGGGGCGACGTAGATCGCGGAGTTGCCGGTGGGTTTCCCGTTCTTGTCCACCAGATCTTCCACCCAGGCCACACGCCGGCCGTCAGGGGCAATGGCGGTCTGCTCAAATCGCTTCGCGGCAAACAACGTGTCGATCAGGCTGTTCGCCGGCGCTTTGGATTGCGCCGGCTTTCCCTGCGCAAGACCGAAACCCGCGCCGAGACTGACAATCAGAAGAGTGCGAAGAAATCTGAGCATGACGCTGACTCCTGGATGATGATTGCAAATCGGACTAACCACAAAGGTCACGAAGTAACACAAAGGAAAAACGGCTCGCCCGCGCAGCTCACGAAGAAACTCCGGAACTTTTATTCCGTCTGCTTTACCTTTGTGTTTCTTCGTGACCTTTGTGGTTAATTGTTTTGGTTACGCCTTCACGAAATCGATATACCCGCGCTGAACATCGACGCTCACAAGTTTTGCGCGAATCCTGTCTCCGACGTCGGCGCCTTCATGACCACGAGCCAGAATGCCTTCCACGTGCGGCTTCAGCACCCGGACGAACGTCCCCTTGGGTGTCACCCCGGTCACGATCGCGTCGAAGACCTCGCCGATTCTTCCGCTCACGGCCACAGCCGCAATCTGCTTCGAGACCTTGCGTTCGACCTTGCGCGCGGCATCTTCTTTCAGCGTGCAGTTCTTCGCGACGGCCGCCAGATCGTCGTCGGTATAGGGCGGTTTCGCTTTTGCGATCACGGCCTTGAGCAGCCGCTGGGTCAGCAGGTCGGCGAAGCGCCGGTTGGGCGCCGTGGAATGGGTGTAATCCTGAACGGCCAGGCCGAAGTGTCCGATCTCAGGATCGCCGGGCCGCTGCAAGACATACTCGCCGGGGCCCATCAGCTTGACCACCGACAGGGAGACGTCGGCGAAATGCTCAGGGTCGGCCGCTTTGCGCCGCATCAGCATATCGTTCAGCGCTTTCGAGTCGGGCTGCGCCGGAAGTTTTTCATTCACCCGGGCCGCCAGTTCGACGATCCTGTCCCAGCGCTCCGGCGTCTTCACCACCCGACGGATGGAAGAGGCTTTGTTCTGTTCCAGCATGCGGGCCACCGATCCGTTGGCGGCGATCATGAAATCTTCGATCAGCTCCGTCGCCCGGTTTTTCTCCTGGCGGACGATGTCCACGACCTCATCCTTCTGTATTACGGGACGCGTTTCGGTGTTCTCGATGTTGAGCGCGCCGTGCTCAAAGCGGGCATTCTTGAGCGACTGGGCGATTTCATCCTGCAGTTTGAGCTGGGCCTGAAGCTCCGCCGAAGCGGCGACCTTTGCCGGGGCGGGCCCCCGGTTTTCCAGCCACGCTCCCACGCCGTCATAGGCCAGCTGCGCCCGGTTGCGCACCAGGGCGCGATAGACGTCCCAGGTCTTCACCGAGCCGTCGCTGCCCGCGGTGAATTCAATCACCAGGCAGAGTTTGTGGTCCACTTCCAGCAGGGAAGAGGTGTCGGTCGACAGGGCCTCGGGAATCATGTGGAAGTTCTTTACGCCGGTATAGACGGTCGTCGCTTCGCGGGCGGCGTGAACGTCGATGGGCGTATTGTGCGCGACAAAGATATCGACATCCGCGATGCCGACCAGCACGCGCGCGTCGCCGTTCGGCAGCCGCTCGGCATACTCGATCTGGTCGAGGTCCTTCGAGGTGTCGTTATCGATGGACGACCAGAGCAACCCGGTCATGTCGCGGATTCCGTCTCCGGCCGCGACCGCCGGCGGGCCGGCCTTCAGCGCGGCAAGCTGCTGCTGCACTTCGGGCGGGAAGTCCGGTTGAAATCCGTTTTCAAGCATGGCCTGCCTCGCGGCGGCCTGTAAGTCAACATGCGGAGCATAAGGTCTGTTCATAAGGTTGTCGGGAAAAAGCGTATCACGAATCTGCGCTTAGCATTCAGCAATCAGCACTCAGCACTCAGCCATGAAACATTCTCGTGCGGCTGGAAAAACCTCTCGTCGCAGCGCGACGAAGCCGCAAACAAAACCCCTCACCGCAGAGACCGCAGGGGGCGCAGAGATACGCAGGAAAAGCAAAAGCAGGCCCGAGAATGTTTCATGGCTGAATGCTGAATGCTGAATGCTGAGTGCTGAGTGCCGCGCGCGTGAGCGCGCTGCTATCTGCTCCTGTAATTTCCTTCCATCCTCTCAGCCGTCAGGCGGACGACCCGGCGGGACTCGTGGGAGGGACGCTTCTCTTCGTAGCTCAGAAAATCGAGAATCACCTGCATGGCGTCGCGATAGCCCTGCTCAATGACGGGCCGCAGGGTTTCTCCGTCGAAATCGAGAATCATGGCGGGCAGGGGCTTTTCCGGAGCGATGTTGAAGGACTTGATGTAGCGATAGTGCTGCGTTCCGATTTGCAGTTCAAGCTGTTCGGGCTTCACTCCCATTTCGGCGGCATAGCTGGTGCAAAGCCGGTTTACGTTCTCGAGCATCATCACGTCCGACTTGAAGTTTTTGGAGATCAGAATATCCACCGCCGACACTCCGACATCCAGAAAAGTCTTCACCACTCCGGTGTCGTCGTTGCCTGCCAGGGGGGTGACCATCACGAGAAAGAGGACGTCCGCGCCCAGACGAATCGCGGGCAGAATGGGCTGGTTGGTGACGATGCCGCCGTCGGTCCACAGCCGGCCTTCCATGAGCACCGCTTCGTAGGCGAAGGTATAGGCGGAAGAGGCCACAGCCGCCTGCACCAGATCGAGCGGGCACTCCACTTCGTTTCGGACGAATTTTTCCTGCACGTCCGGGTGCCGGATGAGTTCTTCCGGAGAAACGTTGGAGAAGTATCGCGCCGCGCCGTGCTGCAGATCGGTGGCGGTCATGATGACCCTGATGCCCGAGTTGCGCAGCAGGTCTTCGGGAATGCGGGCCCGCAGAAATTTGGTGCGTTCAAAGTTGTTGAACAATCCGGTGCGCAGCGGCATCCGCAGAAAACGATGGCTGAGTTTGCTCAGCGGCACACGGAAGATGCGGTAGATGGCCCAGCCGAAAAAAATGACCGCCGCGACCGGCAACCCCACGCTGAATTCGTAAGCATGGTACCCAAAATGGATTTTGGTGAAACCCAGAAAAAGAATGACGAATCCCAGCACCAGCAGATTGGCGCCGAACGAAATCCAGGCTTTGCGCCGATCAGGCTGCCATGGACGCCCGCGGACGTAGTTCAATGCCACGTAGCCGATGTAGGAAAGCCGATCGGAAAATAAAAGAATGGAGCCGCCCGCCGCTCCCAGGGCGAACCAGGTAAGCTTGGGGTGATGGGGATGCAGGGTGACTCCCTGGTCGTTCATCCATTGCCAGAGAAAGTTGCCGATACCCGCCGAAGCGGCCACCAGTCCGGCCAGAAGAAACATGTACTTCGACCAGTCGATGCCCAGCATGGAAGGAGTCAGTTCCAGCCACGAGCGCACCAGAGTCTCGGCGTTCCCCACCTCTCCTTTGGCATGCGCGGCGAACGAGGCGGCATTGATGCTTCCGATCGAGGTGGCGGTCACGATCTGCGTAGGGACTTCCGCATCCTGAAACGCCATCAGGACACCCGCTTCATACGCGCCGCGCGCCCCGCCCCCCGAAAGCACCACCCCCACGCGCGAAGTGAATACAGGATTCGGTCCCCGGCCCGCAAGCTGAAGACGGAATTCTTCGCGCTGGAGGTCAAGCTCTGTTTTTCCGGATGTTGGTTGGTCAACCATTGGACTGAGCCACAGCATACAGCTTCTGGCTGCCAGCTGCCAGCGGCCGGCCAGGGCTTTCGGCGCCTGGCTTTCCGGATTGCAGGTAGTTGGTATTTGGTACTTATTGAGCGGGCAGCGGTATTGGTGTCCGCTGCCCGCCATTGGATGTTTATGATTTAGTTTTTATTCGCGTTTATTCGCGGCTAATCGCTTTTGCTAATCCATCTCCTCCATCTCTTCACCCTCGCCGCCGTCACCACCTGCGCCGCTCTTGATCTCCACCGGCTTTCCGGTGAACAGCGTGCTCGCGCCGTGTTCGGTGGACATCTTATTGAAAGTCGCCACGTCGTTGGCGAGCAGATCGTTGATTTCCTTCAGGTGGGTATCGAGGTCTTTGCGCAGCTCCGCCGCCTCTTCGACGACGTCGCTCTTCGGAGCTTCGCCATAGGGTTGCATGACCTCACGCATCAGCCCCTGGAGGTTGTCGTGGAACCGCTGGAGATAATGAATGTTGTCCTGGCCAAAGGGCTGTATGTCGGTGTTATAGAGCGAGTTCTGCAGGGTGGTAATCTTCTTGTCGAGCGCGCGGGCCGCTTCCAGAACGGGCCTGTAGTCTGCGCCTTCCTGGCCGTCGCCGCCGCCGAGCATTTCCTGCATGGCCGTAATCTGTTTATGCAGATTGGCCAGGCGGTTCAGTCCGTCGTTCAGGGCCGAGACCTGATCGCGCATTTCCAGCGCCACCTTTTGCTGGGTGGCCTGGGCCGCGGCATCGTGCTGGAAGCGGGGATCGTTCTCGACCTGAATGGTCTGCGTTTCGGTCTTGCCGCTATAGGTGACCGCCACCTTATAGCTGCCAGGCAACGCCATGGGGCCGGTGTTGGGATCGAAGAAGAAATCCTCCTCGTCCCGTTCCGGAGGAGTTCCCAGGAACGTGAGGCGCTTCGGTCCGTCATAACGCAGGTTCCAGACAACGCGATTCACTCCGAACCGCGCCGGGCCGTACATGGTGCGAACCACCTTGCCGGATGAATCGCTGATGGCGATCTTCACCGGAGTACGGTTCCTGCGGCGCATCTCGGGCGTGATTTTTATCTCCGCGGGAAGCGCATAAGTAATGACACCGCCATTGGGGGGATTGGGAGCGACATATCCTCCGGAAGTAAAGCCGCGCTTGTTCCAGTTGTGCCAATTCACCGCCGTCAGCGGAGTGAACACATGGAACTCGCTCTTCGCCAGATCGGCGTGGGTGGTTTCTTCCAGGGGAGTGATGTCGTCGAGCACAAACAGGCCGCGACCGTGCGTGGCCACCACCAGGTCGTGACTCTTTTTGACGAACTTGATGTCATAGACCGGCGCGGTGGGGAAGTTGTTCTTCATTACAGCCCAGTGTCCGCCGTCGTCGGTGGAGTAGAAGACACCGGTGTCGGTGCCTGCCGCCAGAAATCCTTTGTGGTTGGGGTCTTCACGGACCACGCGCGCCGGATCTTCCTGCGGCAGGCCTTCCGCGATGGACGTCCAGGTCTTGCCGCCGTCGTGGGTCTTGTACGCGTAAGGCTTGTTGTTGTCGACTTCGTGGAAGTCCACGGCGATGTAGGCGCTTGCCGCGTCGATGGGCGAGGCTTCGATCTGCTGCAGGCGTCCCCATTGCGGCAGGCCGGGAATGTTGGCGGTCACGTTGCTCCAATGCTGCCCGCCGTCGGTTGTGACCTGTACCTGGCCGTCGTCGGTTCCGGCCCAGATGATTTTTGCGTCGAGCGGCGAGATCGAAAACGAAAGAATCGTGCCAAAGGTTTCCGCGCCGCTGATGTCGTACCAGATGGCGCCGCCGCTGGTTTCCTGCTTAGTCTTGTCGTTGCGTGTCAGGTCGGGGCTGATCGCGTTCCAGTGCGCTCCGCCATCGGTGGATTTGAACAGCACGTTGCCCCCGATGTACACCTCATTCGGATCGGTATAAGAGACGCCGATGGGCGAGGTCCAGTTGAAGCGATATTTCAGGTCGGCGGGCTTTTTATATTGCACGCCGTGCGAATAGGGCCGGATGCTGGTGTTCAGGCCGTTCTGAGCGTTCAGTCTCTGAATCGATCCGTTCTGCGAATCGGCATAGACGATGTGCGTGTCGGGCCCGCGCGCCGGGACGATGTATTCGCCGTCGCCGCCCACGGCGGTGATCCAGTCCGCGCCGGTGATGCCGCCGCGGCTCAGGCTGTTCGAGGGGCCACACCAGCCGTTGTTGTCCTGCAAGCCGCCGCACAGGTTGTAAGGCGTCTGGTCATCCTGAGCCACGGAGTAGAACTGTTCGATCGGCAGGTTGTCGAGATAGCGCCAGGTCCTTCCCGCGTCGGAGCTGATATAGACTCCGCCGTCGTTTCCATTGATCATGCGGTCGGGATTCTCAGGGTCGATCCACATCGAATGATGATCGGGATGCACGCGCTGACCGAGGGTGCGCGCCGTCTTACCGCCGTCCTCGGAAAGCATGATGCCAAACGAGAGGAAATAAACTTTGTTCTCATCTTTCGGAGAGACCACCAACTGGCTGAAGTAGAAAGGCCGCGCGTTGAGGTTGTGATTATTGCTGACCATCTTCCAGTGATCGCCGAGGTCGTTCGAATCCCAGCTTCTTCCAGGTGCTGCCGCCATCGAGCGAACGAAAAACGCCGCCGGTTGTTCCGCCGCTTTCGAGCATCCATGGGAAGCGCTTCAGCGGCCACATTCCGGCGAACAGAACCAGCGGGTTGCCAGGGTCCATGATCAGCGAGCTTACGCCCGTGGTGTCGTCCACGTAGAGGACTTTCTGCCAGTTCTTCCCGCCGTCTTTGGTGCGGAAGACGCCGCGCCCGGAGTTCGGGCCCCACAGATGCCCGAGCACGCCGACATAGACAGTGTTCGGGTCGCGGGGATCGATGACGATGTTCGAGATCTGTCCGACTTCCATCAGGCCCATGAAGTTCCAGGTTGTGCCGGCGTCGGGAGAGAAGAAGATGCCGCGTCCGGTGATCACGTCATTGCGGGGGTTCGATTCGCCGGTTCCCACCCAGATCAGGCTGGGGTTCGAGGGAGCGAGCGCAATCGCGCCGATCGAAGCCGTGCTCTGTTTGTCGAAGATCGCTTTCCATGAAAGGCCGCCATCCTGGGTGACCCAGACACCGCCTCCGGCCGCGCCCGCATAATAGAGGTTAGGTTTGCCGGGGACGCCGGCGACTGCGGAGACACGCCCGCCACCCACAGCCGGGCCGAGGTTGCGGAAGCGCATGTTGTCGAGCGGGTCTTTGGGCTTGGAGTCCGCGGGTTTTGCCTCAGAGGACTTCGCTTCGCTCCCGGTATCGGAGGCTGCGGGCTTCGCGCCTTCGGTTTTGGGCGGCGTCTTGCGCCCCTGGGCGACCACACAAATCGCAAACGCACACACTGCGACAATCAGGAAAAACGACTTCAATGACATTTTCATCAGAATTAGCTCCAGCTAAAGGGGGTAAGGAAGGCGAACCGCGAATGATACAGCAAACCGGGGTGTAAGTGGGGAAGACGATTTCGAGCCTTAATAAAACTTAACGGAAGCACACAGCATTCAGCCATGAGACATTCTCGTAAAGAACAGAAAAAACCTTCACCGCAGAGAGCGCAGGGATGCGCAGAGATGCGCAGGAAAAGCAAAAGCAAAAATAGAAAATTGAATGTCCGTTTCCTTCTGCGTTGCACCCACTTTCTCTTTGCTTTTGCTCTTCCTGCGTATCTCTGCGCATCCCTGCGCTCTCTGCGGTGAAGGTTTTTTCTGTCCCTTACGGCTGAATGCTGAGTGCTGATCATTAACGAGCGCTGAACCCGGTCCCCATCTCCTTCAGATGGGCCTGAACATTCTTATGAATGGTATCGATGGAAATACCCAGCCGTTTGAACTCCGGGTCCTGTGAATCCCAGTATTTGATCAGCGACTCCGCGCGTTTGTATTCCTGTTCGATGGTGGAGTGCTCCACCCCGCCGCCGTCGCTGCCCAGCATGGTGCGCACTCCCGCTTCCAGCATGTACTTGAAGGGATGCTCCGCGAGAATCTTGTCGGAATCGGGGCCGGTCAGAAACTCCCGGACCGGGTCGCCGTCTCGCAGCTCTTCTTCCGCCGTAAGGTGCTTCGCCAGGCGGTCGGCGAACTCCTTTGAGTAGTACGACCGGGTGGAGATGTTGCTGGCCAGATTGACGTCGGCCTCGATGCCCAGTTGTTTCATGGCCAGCGCATCGCTGAAGTCGGCGTGGGTGACGTGTCCAAAACGAAAGACGATAAAATCGCCGATCTCCGGGATCTCGGATTTCAGCTCGCTGACCGCCTGAATCAGCTTCTTGATGTTCTTGCGCGACTGCACCACGTGGACCGGCTGGTTCTCCTTATCCATATAAACGGCGGGGAAGTACTCGAACGGATCTTTTCCGGTTCCCTTGAATTGGTAGGTGGCCCCGCCTTCGCCCACATGGGTGTGGACCAACAGCCTGCCCTTCCATCCGAGCGTCCTGCGCTCGCGGGCCGCCGACAGGACTGCGCGCACGAAGGTCTTGTAACGATTCATCCCTTCACCCTGGTTGTCGGATGCGGTCGCCGAGGTAAAGCAGGTGATTTCGGGCGCGGCGGTGTCGATGCCAATGACTCCGTTGAAGTAATCGGAACGCTGGTCTTTTTGCAGGAAGCTTTTGCCCTGGTTGTCTCTTCCGAGTAAAGCATTGCGAATGTCTTCGGGAGGAGTGACGGCCGGCGGCTCGATGTTGTTCTTGTTCTTCTTCAATCCGCAGCTTTCAGCTCCTCCATATTGCAGCCATCCATTGTCTTTGGCTCCCAGCTCGCTGGTGTGCGTCATCAGCAATATCTTTACCTGGGGAAGAGGTTTGCCGAGCGCTTTGAAATGTTCGTTGTTGAGCAGCGCTTTTCGCGGATAGACGAAGCATCCGATGGCCCGGCTTCTTTCCGCGACTTTGGAGCCGTTGCCCCATCCGCCGACGAAGCTCATGAACTGCTCGGAATAAGCGGTATTGGTCAGCGCCAGTTGCAGAATGGTCGCGTCGCACATCGCATCGCCCTCCCGGGTCCAGGCCGCATTGTCGTTCGAACCGCCGCCGTACATGGGGACAAGGTAGCTGCTTTCGACGGTCCCGCGCACGGCATAGGCGCTGTCGAACTCCGTCCAGGGCGTGGCGGTCAGCACGCGCTCCAGCGCGGCATCGATCTGGCGGTCGTCGAGTTTGTTGGCGTCATGCCAAATCTTCAGTGTCGCGAGGGTGGCGGCGGCGACGCGGCTGTTGCCTGACAGGTCCGTCTGCGCGGCCAGCCGTTTCCACAGCTCACGTCGCTTCGCGGATGAAATCGCCGCCAGGTTGCCGGGGTCTTTTAGAAACGTCGCCGGGTCGGCATAGACCTGAAACGGGAGAATCCCAGTGGTATGACTGTGCGCATCAAAATAACGGACAGGAGGCGGATCTGGTTCGGCTTTATCGCAGAGACAACAGGACGAAAGGGAGAGCAGCGCAAGAACGGCGGGAATCGCGGTCTTCCGCAGGGCGAAGTTTCTCATCATGGAACGTACTCCAATCCGAGCGTTCAGTGCTCGCTGTGAGTTTGCGGGAACGCCGGTGCGTCAGGAATCATACTCCTTCGGAGGCGGATTGGAAGCCGGCGTTTGGAAAAAGGAATGTGAGACGGCGATTGCCGCCCCATTTCCACCTCACCTATTGTCATACCGAGGTTCTCTTGCGTGGGCGGGCAGGGTCCCGGAGCTTCAGAATGACAGTGGGTGTCGAATGAATGCAAATTCCGGCTACGGGAGCGGGTATCGCCGCAGATCCTTCATAGGATAGTGTCTGACGTTGTCTGTAATCAGGGTGAACTGGTGAGTAATCGCTACCGCCGCGATTGTTACGTCGGACAGCGCGAGAGTGATTCCCCTCTTTGCGTAGTCTCGCTTAAGAACTCCTGCGAGACGCGCGATCTCCCAGGTGACGTCGTAATACTCCAGGCTTCGCAGAAACGCCTCTGTCTCTCGTTCCTCGTGAGGCCTCAGACCCACGTAAACCTCCGACACCTGTATGGAAGAGCAGGCGAGAAGGTGGCCTTGCAGAAGCAGCTCTTTGAGCAATTCAAAGCGTCCGCGCTTGCCGTTCAGCGCGTCAATAATGACACTCGTGTCGAGGAAATATGTGGTCATCCGTTCGCGCGGGCGGTAACTCTTTGCAACCGCCGTTCGTCTTCCCTGCGAAGGTCTTCCACCCACCGGGCCGCGCCCTTCTTAAGCTCGGGGTGGTCTTTGTCCTTCCATGATCCTGATGCTTTTTCCAGAGTTTTAAGCATGCGGAGCCGCTTCAGCTCCTTTCGCGCCGCTTCCGCGAGGAAGCCACTGCGACCGCGTCTGCCCACCAGCTTATCGATTTCGCCGGCAAGGTCCGCGGGGATGACTATGTGGGTGCGTTTGGTGTTCATACCGACCTCAATGGCCACAGAAAGGCCCACTGATATGTTAACAAAGTATGGGCCTGAGTCAAGGAAAACGAGCTACGATCACAATGATGTTCGGCTATCGTCACAACCCCCAAATCCTCTGCTTCCTCCGCTTCCTGCGCGTTTCAAGGTTTTGGGTTTTGCTTTTGTTGTTCCTGCGAGCCTACGCGCCTGCGTTTGTTCAGCGTGCCGTCGCGATGATGTGCACCAGCAGCAGGGAATCATCGAGACATCCGGCCATGGACCAGATATTTTCGTACCCCTGGACAGATTCGATGTCGCTGTCTTCCACGGCTTCAGTCAGTGCTTCTTTTGAAAGGTTGAGCACGGTGCTCAGAGAAGTGACCGCGCTTTGCACGGCCTGCTTCGGGTCCGGCGCGGCAGTCTGCCGGATGTGGATCGCGCCCAGATGCTCAAAAAACAATGTGTAAAGGGTCATTGGTTATGTCCATTATAGTCGGGTCGTGCGCGGAAGGTGGGCTGGGGTCCTTCGCCGTTGGAGGAGGACGGAAATTTCAGGCGTGCGCTGGCCGCTATATGGATGGGAGAGGATTCATAAGTACGGCCTGGCCCCGAGGGCGCGCTTTGGCCGCCCATTGTTCCGAAACAAGAAAATTTTTCGCCGGGTATTCCCGGCGGCCCGATTTTGTAATATCGTCTTTACCATCAGAGCGATGACGACATGAGCAAGTTCCTACCTCTCGGGCGCGTTTTTCAGGACATCCGCTTCGCGCTTCGGACGATGGTAATCCATGCTGAATTTTCGGCAGTGGTCGTGCTGACCCTGGCGATGGGCATCGGGGTGAATACCGCGATTTTCAGCCTGGTCAACGGGGTCCTGCTGCGTCCCCTCTCCTTCGACCGTCCCAACGAACTGGTCAAAGCTCTGAACCGCAGCCTGCCGAAAGGCGGGTATGTTGCCCTGCGCGAACGGCTGCAACGGCTGGATGTTGCCTGCTACGCCCACGAGTCGGGCTTCAATCTGACCAACAACGGCGAGACGGTTCGAGTGGTCGCCGATGGCATCTCCTCCAACTTGTTTTCCGTGCTGGGGGTGAAGCCGATCCTGGGCCGGGATTTCACGCGGGAAGACGAGTTGCCTGGCAGGCGCGAGGTCATCATCGGCTACAACCTGTGGCAGTCGCAGTTCGGCGGCGACCGCGGTATTATCGGCAGAAACGTGATGCTCGATGACGTCGGCCACGAGGTCGTCGGCGTGATGCCGCAGGGTTTCAATTTTCCTGGCTCCAGTCAGATATGGGGCGCGTTTGACGTCAATCCGTCGGCCGACGATTTTTGGGGCTGGGGTTATAACGTGATCGGCCGCATGCGTCCCGGCGCCGATCTGGCGGCTGTGCGCGCCGAGTTCAAAGGTGTCTTTCCTCAGGTCGTGAGCACCTTTCCTTTTGCCGTGGATCCCCACCTGGTTCCGGAAGCGGATGTTTCTCTGCTTCAGCAGTATCAGGTGGCCGGGGTGCAGAAAATGCTCCTTATGCTGCTGGCGGCCGTCACGGTGATTCTTCTGGTGGCCTGCGTGGTCGACCGCCCGGCAGAAAGAGATGGCGGTGCGCTCCGCGCTGGGCGGCAGCCGCGGACGAATCATGTCGCAGTTGCTCACCGAGAGCGTGATCCTGGGTCTGGCCGGAGGAGCGCTCGGGCTGGCGCTGGGCTGGATCAGCCTTGGATTTCTGAAGAGCATGATGCCCGCGGACACGCCTCGGCTTGCCGAGGTCGCCATCGACCGGCATGTGCTCGCATTTTCAACCATTCTTTCTTTCGTCGTAGGCCTGATTTTCGGCACGCTTCCGGCGGTTCATGCATCGCGCCCGGATATTGAGCAGGTGCTGAGAGCCAACGCCTCGACGTCGGGAGCGAGCCGGCGACGCAATCAGACTTCCGCCATCCTGGTGATTGCGGAAATCGCGATGGCGGTTGTGCTGGTCAGCGATGCCGGTCTTTTCATCAAGAGTCTGTGGCGGCTTTCCAACATGAATACCGGGGTGCTGCAGGAAGAACGCCTGCTGATCGGCGAGCGCGGCCCTCGCGGACACTCTGCCGCTGGAAAATGCTTTCGGGGGCCTGATTGCGGCAAAAGACCAGCCTGAATCCGTCACTTCTCCCTATGCGACATGGACGTTTACGGTGAGCCCCGGATACCTGAAAACCATGGGCATCCCGCTGTTGCGGGGGCGGGATTTCACCATGGCCGACCGAAAGGGCTCGCCCGCCGTGGTTCTGGTCAGCAGAAATCTGGCCGGGGCAATGTGGCCGGGGCAGAATCCCATCGGTCAGCTGGTTAGTTTTGCCACGCTAAAAGAAAAAAGGGAATGGAGCACCGTGGTCGGGCTGGTGGAAGACGTGCAGCATTATTCATCCGTGCCTGGCTTTAACAGCGGCGCGCGCGGCGATCTTTACTTTGCGTCGACCCAGGGTACCTCCATGCTTCCTTACTTTCTCAATATCGTCGTGCGCAGCGAAGGCGATCTGCCCGATATGCAGAAGCAGGTCGCGGGCGCAATCGCCCACATCAATTCCAGTGTGCCGATGTCAAAATGGCGGACGATGCGGCAAATCGTTTCCAGGTCCACGGCGACGAACCGTTCCACCACGCGGCTCTTCGTGCTCTTTGCCGGACTGGCCCTGTTCCTGGGCGTGGTGGGCATCTACAGCGTGATTTCCTATACCGTGATCCAGCGGACACGTGAAATCGGCATCCGCATGGCCCTGGGGGCGGACCGCCCGCAGATTCTCAGAATGATCGTGCGCCACGGAGCGATCCTGGCGCTGATCGGTCTGGCCCTGGGAACCGCCGGAGCCATTGCCCTGAACCAGGTGATCAGCAGCCAGCTCTATGACGTGAAATCCACCGACCCGCTCACCTATGTGATCGTGGCGGCGCTGGTGGCCATCGCGGCGGTTCTCGCGACCCTGGTTCCGTCGTTCCGCGCAACGAAGGTGAATCCCACAGTGGCGTTGCACTGCGAATAGCGGGTTAGCAAATAGCAATTGGCAATTAGCAATTGGCAAACAGCAGCTAATTGCTAATTGCTCACTCCACTCGCAGCAGCTTCCGAAGATTTTCCCGCAACTTCGAATCCGGCTCCTTTTCGCAGGCCGTTGCCAGAACGGATTGCGCTTCCGCGGGCCACGTGTCGCGCTCCCATGCTTCGAAGGCTCGCACCGCCATGTTGCGATTGCGGACTACCGGGCTTTGCAACCCGGTCCGAATCAGCGGCCAGCCTCGTCCTGGGAATCGGCTGAGATCCTGCAACACAGAATCCAGGACGCGATGAGCTTCATATCCCGGTCCCAGCCCCATATCGTTTGCCGGACCGGAGGCGATCTCCGCCAGCGGCAGCGAGTTTGTGACAAGTGCGATAACGTTATCAATGCGGTCCGCGTCAGTCTGCTGCATCAGTTGGAACCAGCAATTCGAGGTCAGGGGAGCGGCTTTGACCTGGGCGAAATGTTCGGCCCAGGTATCGATGCCTAAATTCCGCGCCATCTCGGCGGCAAGATAGAACTGATGGGAATCGGCGGATTGCAGACCTTCTTCCATTCTGGGCCGCCAGACTTCAGCCCGCAAGAGCTGCCTGCAATGCAGACGGAGCTTGTCGCGCAGCTCCCGGGTCCATCCGCGGGTCAATCTCGGCTCCCAGCTTGTGTCGTCTTCGTGCAGAAAGTCTGAGACGGCCTGCACATTGAGAAAGTGCTGAAGATCGAGGGTTCCCGCGCAGGCGACATGTCCCAGCCACGATTGAATCGCCTGGGGAGCGTGCTCATAGTCGTCCATTCCGGGGGCCGGTCCCATATCGAGCAGGCCGGCCATCAATCCGCCCGCGCCATCGAGCAGCTCGCGGTCGATGATGGCCGCGCGCAGCGCTTCATGCAGGCGGCCGGACCTCGCGCAGATCAGGGCCAGATAGTTGTCCATGACCGAGTTGCGGAAGCCCTCGCGCACCATCCACGCCTGGATTTCGGGGTTCTCTGTTCCATCCAGGCGCTCCACGATCTGGATGCGCCCCCAGCCGTGCACTTTTTTTGCGATCTCAAACAGAGCCTGCTCCGGATCTTCCACCAGACGCGTGAGGGCGACGGCGGCGAACAGAGTGAATTCGTCATGCGTGGCCAGGGTCCGCAGAAGATGCAGGTCATCGTTCCTGCTGTTTCCGCCTTCGTTTCCACTCGAGCCCAGGAGCAGAATGCCGAACTTAACCGCCTCGCGGCGCGCCGCGCGGGCGGCGAAGCAGCGGCCCACCTGGGCGATCTGCGTCTGCCAGGAAAGCCGGAAGGTTTCCGACAGCATTTTCAGAAAGGCATCCGCCATGGAAAGCAGGCTTTCGGCATTCGCGGTTTCATCGAGCGCCCTGAGCGAATCGTCGGTGGGCAGAAGTAACAGGACTTCCAGCGCGTTCATCAGCTTTTTGCATCGCGCGTTGAGTTCTGCCTCTCCGCCGCCCATATGATGGCCCATCACACCGTCGAGTGCGCCGGGCGCCCATCGGACCGCACCGGGCTCCTTGATTTCATCCGGCAGATCGTTCTGTGAAGGATTGTCGCGGATGTGGAGATAGAGAGAAGGAGTCTCGCCCCATGGAGGCGTGAGGCCTTCGAGCGACCACAGGTTTGGATCGGATGGTTTGGACATAAGGAGGATCGACTACAGTAGTTTAAATGTTTGGCGTCGGCAGTGCCCGAGCGAACCGCAGAGACGCAGCTTGCTACGTCTAAATGCAGGGAAATATGAATTGCAATCATTTTCCCTCCTTAATTCTTCTTCTCCGATGCCGATATCAGCAGATAGACGTCTTTTTGATTCAGGAGACCCGCGATGACCGCAATGCAAGAGAACGCCGGAGACGCCAAAGTGAAATCTCCGCGTCCCCGCTGGCATTTGATCTATCTGCTGCTGGCGGTCTTTGATATCTGCACGGTGGCCCTGGGTTTGTCGATGAACCACAGCCTCGTGGCCCGGTTCAACGAGTCTGTGGACCAAAACCGTTTCTGGGCGAGACAGCTTCAGGGATACAACGAACTCGGCCGGCTGGCCAGCGCCGTCGATGCGCCGGGCAACGACGTCTTCGACGATCACGATGTTCCGCTCCAGTCGGCCCGCATTCACACCGCACTGGAACGCTTTGAACAGCGGCTGAATCAGATTCGCGCGGACATGTCGGACATCCGGAACAGCCGCATGCCGGAACTTGCCGGCGATCTCGAAAAAATCGAGACTGCCAATGCCGAGGTGGTCCGGGAAGCGGAGCTGATCTTCTCTTACTTCCGCGCGGGCCGGCCGGAAATGGCCGGCCGCCGCATGGCCACCATGGACCGCAAGTTCGACCTTCTGAACCAGGCCTTGTCGGACGAGCGTACGAGAATCAGCGAGATCCAGCTCGCGGCCCTGGCCACCCAGCAAAAGCTGGCCCACCAGCAGCAGAGGCTGGAATTCCTGATGGGAATCCTGCTGGTGGTCATGGTCACCGGCGCTGTGTATTATGTGCTTCGCCTGGCGCGCCAGATGGAGCAGGATGTCCGCGAAAAAGAGCAGCAGGCCATCGAGATGCTCGCCGCCCGGGAGGCGGCGGAAGCGGCCAATGAAGCCAAGAGCATTTTTCTTGCGACCATGAGTCACGAGATACGCACTCCGATGAACGGCATTCTGGGCATGACCGAGCAGGTGCTCGACAGCGAACTCTCGCCTGAACATCGCGAAAGTCTGGCCCTGGTCAAGCTTTCCGCCGATTCTCTGCTTTCGGTGATCAACGACATCCTGGACTTTTCAAAGATTGAAGCCGGTAAGCTGGAGATGGAATCGATCGCCTTCGATCTGCGCGAGAGTCTGGGCCAGACCTTCAAGGCGCTTGGGTTCCGAGCTCACCAAAAGGGCCTGGAACTTGTCTGCGACATCGATCCCCGTATACCGGAACAGCTTCTCGGCGACCCGGGCCGTCTCCGTCAGATTCTGGTCAACCTCGTCGGCAATGCCGCCAAGTTCACCGAGCACGGAGAGATTTTCGTCAACGTCGTCATGGAAGAGCGCACCGCCGACGGCGTTCGTCTTCGCTTTATGGTCCACGATACCGGAGTGGGGATCGAAGCCGACAAACAGCATGTGATTTTTGAAGCCTTCTCCCAGGCCGACGGATCCATGGCCCGTAAGTATGGCGGCAGCGGACTCGGTCTCACCATATGCACCAGGCTGGTCGAAATGATGAACGGCCGCATCTGGGTTGAAAGTGAAAAAGGCGCGGGCAGCACTTTCCACTTTACCGTTGCGCTGGGCGTTCCGGAGACGCCGGAGGCGCCGGTGACGCCTCTTCTTCCGAAAGAGCTGCGTGACATACGCGCGTTGGTGGTGGACGACAATTATACGAACCGTCGGGTCCTGTGCGGGATGTTGGAGCGGTGGGGGCTTATACCTGTCGCGGTGGATGGCGGCAAGGCGGCGCTGGAGGCGATTGTCGCCGCCAGAAGCGGCGGCCGGCCTTTTCCTCTCATCCTCGTGGATGGGCAGATGCCGGAAATCGATGGTTTTACTCTGGTGGACCAGATCAGGAGAGACCCGGATCTGATCGACGGCACCATCATGATGCTGACCTCATCCGCACAGATGGGCGACGCCTCACGCTGCCGCAGTCTTGGAATCTCAGCTTATCTGGTCAAGCCCATACGCCAGTCGGAGTTGCTGGATGTCATCTGTCGCGTGTTGCAAAAAGGAGAGCGGCAGGAGCAGCCGGTCGCCGACGCTCAGGGAACAGCGGAAATCCGGAGCCTGGAGATATTGCTGGCCGAAGACAACAAAATAAACCAGGTCGTAGCCGAGGGCCTGGTGGAAAAGTGGGGACACACCGTGACCATCGCGGAAAACGGCGTAGCCGCTTTGAGAGCGCTCGAGAACCGCAACTTCGATCTTATCCTGATGGACGTGCAGATGCCGGAGATGGGTGGCATGGAAGCGACTGCCGCGATCCGCGCAAAGGAACGAACCACCGGCAGGCACATTCCTATCATCGCCCTCACGGCGCACGCCCTCAGCGGCGACCGTGAACGCTGCCTCGCGGGGGGCATGGATGGATACGTTTCCAAGCCGCTTTCCAGCAGTGAATTGAAGAACGCGATTGACGCGGTCATGATGCTCGACTTCGTGAGCAAACCGTCGAGCGTTTTGGATATGGCCGACCAGGTTCCGGCAACGGGTGTGCAATCCAACCCTTACCACTGATCAACACTGATACCGTCGTGAGAGTGTGTCTCAGGGCCAGGTACAGGGCGGTCACGGACTAATGCCCGAGCTACGCGCCCTTTCCGCCCGATACCAGCTTATGCGCTTCTCCATCCCATCGCCACGCCGGTTCGCCGGTCAGATGCGTACCGCCCAGCCACACATCGATTCCGCCGTTGAGACTCGCCCAATCCTCTTTGCCCGCCAGCAGTTGTCTGCCTGCCTCTGTAGATTTTTTCAGCAGCGCCGGCTGTGGACCGGACGCCAGACCCTCAATCCGTAAAAAGACGGATGTATCGCCCCAAGGACAGGCTTCAACTTTGCGCGTAGCCATATAGAGGTCGCGTTTCGTCCGGGCGCCCGCTTCCGACGCCTTCAATATCTGCCACTGAGTGCGGGAGAGGCCATCCTGCACAGAGGGAAACTCTTCAAAGAAGCGCAGCAGCGCGGCGCGCAGAAACGGCATTTCAGGAAACTCTTGTTCCGGCCGATGAAAGCCCGCCAGTGCAAACATCTCACTCGGGTCCGGTGCGCGAAACGCCCGCCATACTTCCTTACCCACGGACAACTGCATGGTTGAGACTGTGCGTCGCGTAGGAAACAGCCGCATCAGTTGCGTGGCAGATAACTGACCGAGACCGAAGAACGGCTGCACGCCGGGATAGGAGTTGATCTGAATCAGGCAC
>WNFD01002387.1_pt1 | contig 18899 bp, 12 predicted proteins | sample 5400491 | NCBI WGS metagenome assembly WNFD01 (sample SAMN13153343, study PRJNA577476) | soil metagenome | isolation source: 120 cm saprolite under Douglas fir tree site 2 hole 2 replicate 2 | place: USA:California | collected 2015-04-18 | reverse complement strand
TGGCGCGATTCCTCAACGCGCCGCGCGGGACCTTCCCAATCTTCCGGAATTCCAATTCTCCTGAAATCGCTTCGTGGCCGATTTCCAAGCAGGCCGCCTGGCGGTCGATGAGGTGAGCCGATGATGGATACGGAAGCCTTCCGTGAATTCAAGACCGGATTAACATTCCTCCGAGACAACTACGCTGTAAAAGCCCTTCCGCATATGCGGCGCGCAGTGGACCTGGATAAGAACAATCCCTATTACATGTCCTACCTGGGCGTGGTGCTGGCGCGCTCGGAGAGCAAATGGGGCGAAGCGGAACGGTTATGCGATTCCGCCGTTCGAATGAAACGGAACCAGGCGCAGCTCTACCTGAATCTCGCCGAAGTGTACGCTGCCGCTGGGCGACGCGACGACGCCGTCGACGCTCTGCAAAACGGGCTGAAATATGCGCGCCGCGATATCCGGCTGACGATTGCAATGAACAAATTGACACCCCGCCGGTCTCCCGTGCTCAGCTTCCTCGGCCGCAGGAACCCGATCAACCGGCAGCTGGGAATCCTTAGACACCAAGCGATGCGCCTGTTCGGGCAGTCGTCTTAAATCGATCTCTCCACCCCCAAACACAAGAACGGGCGTCCCGATTACCTTGGGGCGCCCGTTCTTGCTTTTATCCGCTTGATGGAATCGCTGAGGGGGACGAATAGACTAGCGCGAATTGCCAGGGCCAAAGTTATAAGAGTGTTGAATTCCCATTTCCATGAGGATCTTGATCCCGATGCCGAACATGCCGGTGGGAAGAGCGTCCCTTCGAACCACTTCCGCAAGGTACTCGCGAGCCATGGAAGCGGGATCCTTCGAATACGGCATGGTAACGAAGAGCCGCATGCCAACTTCATAACCAGACTCACTGGACTGGAAAAAGACACCGGAGCGGGAAACGCTGACCGAGCCGCGCATATCTTCAAAGTGGTCTTTGTTAGGGTCGGAAGGACGGATGCGCATAAGCTGCGTTATCTTGCACCGGCGGCTGCCGCGGCGCTCCGTACGGGAAAACGGCTGCTTTGTGGAACTTCCTGTTGGATGATTTTTGGTCATCAGATCGTGCTGGGTCGCCATGAGGAAAGCCATCTTTCCGGAAAACTGCCACACACCATCCGAGAAGATTGTAGTCCGTGGGCGACGCGCAAACCTATAGTGGGAACGTACCTGGTAGGAAGTAGGACGTTCCCGGGAAAATCGTAGTACGGAAGTACTAGAAAAGGAAGGGAGGAGGCTGTGGAAAAGGAGTGGCAATGTACTGACAGGGAAGCAGAAGAGCGAGAGTAGTTCCAAATTGAGGCGGAGCACCAGGTTTGGTACCAATTCGAGACCGGGAAGGCGGGAGCCGGGGCGCACCTGGGGACTTAAATGGTGCTTTTGTCGGGAGTTTAGAACCGATGGAGGGGATGGGCGGAAAGGAAAGCGCGGCTGCAAAATTGCATCGGGGAGGTGAACGCGTGGGGCTCCAACAAATCGCTGATCATGACGGCTGGCTTAGGCATGAGAGCGCCGACTCATGGAGGATGTCCCACTATGAATACAGGAACGCGCCAGATTTTGCAGGTAGCAGAGCCGGCCCCAAAGAGAAACCATTCGAATGGCGAGCTCCGAACAACCATAGGGGCGAGACAAATTGCCGCGCGGGAGAACGGCGGCGCAGTTGTGGGGCGGAAGCCGCGCGTTTTTGTGGCCGCTGGGAATCGCCTGTTGAAAGAGGCGCTTTCCCGGATGCTGGTCGAGAGCGGTGGAATCGAAGTGGTCGGAACGGACATCGCGGAACCGTTCCGGGCGGAAGACTTGCTCAGGGAAGAAACGGACATCCTGATCCTGACATCGGGCGGAAACGGAAACGAAGATCTGACTGCGGTCCGAATGGTACGGACGACCGCTCCCAAGGTGCAAATTCTTTTGATTGGCGTTACGGGAGAAGAAGCAGATTTTCTGCAGTGCGTGCGGGCGGGAGTTCACGGGTACCTGCCGCGAGACGCTTCGGCGGACGACGTAGTGGAAGGCGTCCGAGCACTGCAAGGGGGCGGGGCAACCTGCCCAGGCACATTGTGCGCAACGTTGTTCCGGTATTTCGAACGAGAAGCAACCTGTTTCCCTTCTGCGAGCGCGCACCAGCGGCTGGGATTAACGCGACGCGAACAACAGCTCATTCCTCTGATTGCCGAAGGGCTCACGAACAAGGAAATCGCCAATCGCTTCTGTCTCTCGGAGCAAACGGTGAAAAACCACCTCTATCGAATGAAGCACAAAATCGGCGCAGAAGATCGCCTGGGCATCGTACAAGTTTGCCGGGCGCAAGGATTCATGCCGTAGTCTTCAGTGTTCAGTGGTTAGTTTTCAATTCTTAGTTTTTGAAGTTCGGTTTTTGACGTCCGGTCTTCTGTCCCCGAATTGCGGGCGTTTCGGCGGTCTGCCATCCGATCTTCCCCATTCACCTCGGCCCTGGCGCTCTGGACGCAATCCGCGGCCTGAGGATCAGTTTGCGCAAAATCCACTCTGCCGCCAATGACCGCCGTCTCAGAAAAGGAGCCTCAAGACGTTGGGATAATTTCCGAGTTGGCGACCATCCACAAATTGGCCGAATCGACGACTTTCTGGTGCCCAATCAGTCTCTCAATTCATGAAATGCGGAGTCCTCAACAGATAAGGACATTCTGCGCGCCGCATGAGTCATGAAGCCAAAGATCCGACTGTATTGGTCTCTCGGAGGCATAGCCGCCCCTTCTATTCTTCGCGCAGTGTCTTGGCCGGGTCGATCCTTGCAACTCTCAGGGTAGGCACAATTGTTGCGAGAAGCATTACCGCGGAGAGCGTCACCACTGCGAGCAGGATGGTCGGTGCGTCATACACGCCCACGCCGTAGAGAACGCTACGCATAGCGCGAAGCGCGCCAGCGGAGAGGATCAGTCCCACGACCAATCCAAGAGCCGCAGCGCTGACTCCCGACCGGCCGATGTGGATCATCGCCTTCTGAATCGTCGAACCCAGGGCGATGCGGATGCCGATCTCACGCGTTCTTTGCGCTACCATGTTCGCCACCAGCGCGAAGATACCAAGCGCGCTCAGCAATAGAGCGAGCGATGCCATGGCAGCCAGCAGAGCGACCTCGATCCTTTGTGTCGCGAGCGTCGCAGCCATAAGATCCTTCATATTGTAAAAGCCAGAAAACGGCAGGTTGGGATCGGCGCTCGCCAAAGCACTCTGCATCTGGGCAGTCAAACCTTCCACCGGTCGGGCGGTGCGAACAATCCAGCTAGGCTGGAACCACACGTGAAGCAACGAGAGCTGCCTTGCCTCCATTTGCGCGGCAGGAACGTACATTGTTTCCTCGCTGGTGAGAGGTGCAACAGGATCAATTCCCGGCGCCATGGCCACATTCTCTACCACTCCGACAATCATTGTGTCCTTATCCAGGTAACGGCCAACTGCACTTGCGCCATGGAAAAACTTGCGCGCGAACATCTGGTTGACAATAGCTACCCGCTGCGTACCCGGGCCGTCTGCTTCGGTGAAGGAGCGCCCCGCCAGGACCGGAATCTGCAATGCACCGAAATAGCCAGGGGTGGTGTATATCGTATCCGCCATGGCCTTCTGCCCTGCTTCTTTACCATCGCTGATGGCTATGCCTCCGGTAATCACCGTTCGCTCATACGGCAGGCTCAGGCCGACAGCGGCCTGCTGCACTCCTGGAATCTGCCGCATGGCGGCCGTGCTCTCGTCCAATAAATTTCTGAAGGCCGCTGGATCGTGGAAGCGGACGTCGTCAAGCGATGCTTTGGCGGTCATTATTCCGTTGGGATTGAACCCTGGCGGCAATGTCTCCAAGTGCACCAGAGTGCGGATAAGCAGGCCGGAGGCGGCCAGCAGCACAACGGTAAGGGCAACCTCGCCAGCGATAAGCCCCTGGCGCAGACGCAGGCTGCCGCCTCCGGCCACGGCGCGGCTAGCCATCGATGATCGTAGGTCCACATTCCGACTTGCGAGCGCCGGAAGCATGCCGAATAGGACGCTGGTCAAAAGCGAGGCGGCCAGCGTGAAGCCCATCACGCGGCCGTCGAGGGGAACCCCTGCAACAGGGAGAAAGTGTTCAGGCAACAGCAGCAAGAGGCCGCGCAGGGCCAGGAAGCTCACACCGATGCCAACCGCTCCGCCCAGAAGTGCCAGCAGCAGGTTTTCGATCCAGAAGCAGTTCTGGATCTGCCAGCGCGAGGCTCCCAGCGCCAGCCGCGTGGCTACTTCCGAAGTGCGCCGCATCACGCGCACCAGCGTTAACCCGGCCAGATTGGCGCAGGCGATCAGCAGGATAAATCCCGCTGCCAACAGCAGCGTCAAGACCTGCGGACGCAGCCTAGCCGTTTGCGCCTTTTGGAGAGGAACGGAATAGAACATCACGTGCGCGCCTGGGTTGTTCTCTAATTCATAGCGCTGAGTGCGGAGCGACCAAGCGCGGTTAATTTCGGCATCCGCCTCCCGCCAGGTCGCGCCATCGCGCAGCCGGGTGATGGACTCAAAGTTCGTTCCGCCGCCTTCACCCTCGCGGCTGGGTTGGAGCGCTGTATATAGGTCGGCGTTCAAGGGAGTGGCTGCGCCCTCCGGGAGCACACCGATGACCGTATATGGCTCGCCTTTCAACAGAACGGTCTGGCCCAGAATCTTGGGATTAGCGCCGAAGGCGTTGCGCCACAAGCCATAGTTCAAAATGGCCGTCTTCGGCCCATGCGGACGGTCTTCCGCATCCGAGAAATTGCGCCCAATGATGGGATGAATGGCCAAGACATCGAGGTAGTGCGCCGAGATGCGTCCCGCGTGAACATACTGCACCTGGGAACCCGCCTCTAAGTTGACGCCCGAAGCTCTTATGCCCGAAACAGCCGATATCAGGGCGGGGACATTGTCTCGCAGCAACTCCCATTGCTCACCATTCAGGTGATGCCTCTCATCTGAGCCTACGGGCCCTGTCACCTGCGTGTAAATCGCGCCCATCCGTTCAGGATGCGAATAGGGTAGGCTCTCCAAGAGGAGCGCGTTCACAATCGAAAAAATTGCCGTGTTGGCCCCGATAGAAAGCGCAAGGGTAAGGACCACCGTAACGGTGAAACCGGGGTTCCGTGCTAGCATGCGCAGACCGAAACGAACGTCCTGCCAGAGGTGATCCCACCAAAGCCAGCGACTGGATTCGTAAAAGCGCTCCTCGGCTTGCATCACGTTGCCGAAGGCGCGGCGCGCGGCGGCTCGCGCCTGCTCCTCACTCAAGCCCTGTTCCTTGAAGCGCTCGATCTCAAGCTGTAAATGCGCCTCAATTTCGGCACTGAAGTCGCTCGCCGTCCGCTTTCGTCGGAACATGGCCCTAGCCCTCCTTCGCCTCCGGTCCGAGAATCCGTCCAATGGCCGTCGCGAGCCGCCTCCACCGCGTGCTCTCTTTGACAAGCTGTTTTCGCCCGGCCTGGGTCAGAGTATAGAAGCGAGCTTTGCGGTTGTTTGCGGAAGTGCCCCAGCGCGCCGCAATCCATCCCTGCGCCTCCAGGCGCTGGAGCGCGGGATAAAGAGCGCCGTGTTCGACCAGCAGCGCATCTTCCGATGTTTGCTGAATGACCCGCGCGATGCCCTGCCCGTGCTGCGCGCCGAATACCAGCGTGCGCAGGATGAGCAGGTCCAGCGTGCCCTGCAACAGCGCCAGCCGTTCTTTTTCCTCTCGGGTAGGCATGCGACCCAAGCCTACGCGCCTTCAGGTAAGTTGTCAACCCAAAGGAAATGGAAGGACATGCTGCCCAGGGAATCCTGGGCTTGAGGATGACTTCGCGGCTCGGTTTGTGCGATTCTTTGTGCTCACTTGAATTTGAGGACAGAGAACGATGCTGAAAAAGTTCAAGGATTTGACGGAAAAAGAGATCCTGGCAATTGCCATCGCCGCGGAAGAGGAAGACGGCCGGATTTATGGAGAGTTCGCGGATGCGCTGCGGGACGAGTATCCATCGACGGCGCAAATGTTCGAAGAAATGCGCGCGGAAGAGGTAGTCCACCGCGACCGTTTGTTTGAGATGTTCCGGCAGCGCTTCGGCGACCACATTCCGCTGATCCGGCGGGAAAACGTAAAAGGATTCCTGCAAAGGAAACCGGTATGGCTGGTCCGGCCGTTGGGCGTGAAGGTCGCGCGGAGGCAAGCGGAATTGATGGAGCTGGAAGCGAGCCGCTTTTACGCGCGAGCGGCAAGCAGGACAACCGACGTTTCTACGCGCGAATTGCTGAACAAGCTTGCAGACGAGGAGAGAAAACACGAGCGGACAGCCGGTGAGCTGGAGGAAAAACATCTTCACGCCAGCGCGAAAGCCAAAGAAGATGAATCGCACCGCAAGCTGTTTTTGCTGCAAGTGGTGCAGCCGGGTTTAGCGGGTTTGATGGACGGATCGGTTTCGACGCTGGCGCCAATTTTTGCCGCGGCGTTCGCTTCGCACAAGAGCTGGGAAGCATTTCTAGTGGGGCTGGCGGCTTCGATTGGCGCAGGCATTTCGATGGCTTTTTCAGAAGGGCTTTCCGATGACGGTTCACTGACGGGGCGGGGCTCGCCGTGGCTGCGCGGCGCAGTGACCGGCTTGATGACCACAGCGGGCGGAATCGGACATACGTTGCCGTTCCTGATCAGCAGCTTTCATGTCGCGACGCTGGTGGCCGTTATCGTCGTGGCGATCGAGCTGATGGTGATCAGCTACATCCGGCACCGTTACATGGATACTCCGTTCTTGCAGGCGTCGTTTCAGGTGATCGTCGGTGGCGTTTTGGTTTTCTTGACCGGATGGCTGATCGGCAGTGCGTGAGCTACAGCGAACTCCTTCTGAGTTGATAGCACGTCAAAATTCGCGCAAACCTGATCGCACAACGTTCGAATTATTAGTCGGAGTGGGCTCCAGCAGGAACTGGCGCGGGAGTGCGACTGAAGGTGCGCCGGAGCCATGATTGCAGGCGATCCATATAGATGTACACAACCGGGGTAGTGAAAAGCGTGAGCATCTGGCTGAGGATGAGGCCACCGACGATAGTGATGCCCAGCGGGCGGCGAAGCTCGGAGCCAACACCTGCTCCCAAAGCCAAAGGCATGGCCCCGAGAAGTGCGGCCATGGTGGTCATTAAAATGGGCCGGAAGCGCAGCAGGCATGCTTTGTAGATGGCTTCGACGGGTGACAATCCCTCTTCCCTTTCCACTTGCACCGCAAAATCAATCATGAGAATCGCGTTCTTCTTGACGATGCCGATCAACAAGATGATGCCGATGAGCGCGATGATGTTCAGATCGGACTTGATGAGCTGGATCGCGAGGAGCGCACCGATGCCCGCGGACGGGATGGTCGAAAGAATCGTGATGGGATGGATAAAGCTTTCGTAAAGAATTCCGAGAACGATATAGACGGCGGCGAGAGCGGTGATAATCAACACCGGCTGATTGGAAAGAGAGTCCTGAAAGGCCTGCGCGGTGCCTTGAAACGTGGCGTGAACGGTATTGGGCACGCGAATCTCACGGCGCGCTTGCTCAATGTGTTCGACAGCGGGGCCGAGCGAAGCGCCTGGCGCAAGATTGAACGAAAGAGTGATGGCCGGGAAGATGCCCTGGTGGTTGACGGAGAGCGCGGTGTTGGACGGCTCGTAGTGCGCAAAAGCGCTGAGAGGAACGAGCTTGCCGGATTTGGACGGCACGTAGATGGATTTGAGCGCTTCGGGGCTTTGCTGAAATTCAGGAGCGACTTCCATCACGACGTGGTACTGATTCAGTCCTTTGTAGATGTTGGAGACCTGGCGCTGGCCGAAAGCATCGCCGAGAGTGTTGTCAATGTCCTGAACAGCGACCCCGAGACGGCTTGCGGTGTCACGGTCAATGACGATGGAACTTTGCAGGCCATGCATCTGCTGGTCGGAGTTGACATCGCGGAGCTCCGGGACTTTTTGAAGGCGCTGCATGATGATGGGAGCCCAGTGGGTGAGGTCGCTGAGATTGTCCGCTTGCAGCGTGTACTGATACTGGGCGCCGCCAAAACGGCCGCCGACGTTGAGATCCTGGGCGGCTTGCAAGTACAGGGCGGCGCCGGGAATTTTGGCACTCTTCGAACGAATGCGCGCGATGACCTGATCGACGGAGAGCTTGCGCTCGCTGAGCGGCTTGAGCTGGCCGAACATGCGCGCGGTGCTGCCACCGCTGCCGCCACCGGTGAAGGATATGACGCTATCGACCGCGGGGTCCTGCAAGACGATGTCCGTGAATAGCCGCATTTTCTGCGACATCGCCGTGAACGAAAGATCCTGATCGCCCTGGATGAGCCCACCGAATTTGCCGGTGTCCTGTTGCGGAAAGAAACCCTTGGGTGTCTGGACAAACAGGTAGATGTTCAAGCAAACAGTTCCGAAGGTGACCAGCAGGATGAGGAACTGGTGGCGAAGAACCCATCGAAGAGAAACATCGTAGGTGCGCAGCAGGCGGTTGAAGGCGTTTTCGGAAAACCGATAGAGACGATTGTGCTGGCCGGTTTCGTGGCGAAGGAAGCGGGCGCACATCATGGGTGTAGTGGTGAGCGAAATGAGCAGCGACACGGCGATGGCCACGCTGAGGACGACGGCGAATTCACGGAAGAGGCGCCCGACGATTCCACCCATAAGAAGAATGGGAATGAAGACCGCGATGAGCGAAGTGCTCATGGAAAGAACCGTGAATCCGATTTCACTCGCGCCTTTCATCGCCGCTTCGTAGGGCTTCATGCCACCTTCGATGTGCCGAGTGATGTTCTCGATGACCACGATGGCGTCGTCCACGACGAAGCCGGTACAGATTGTGAGCGCCATCAACGAGAGATTGTCCAGGCTGTAGTGGCACAGATACATGACGCCGAAGGTGCCAATGAGCGAGAGCGGAACCGCGACGCTGGGGATGATGGTGGCCCACACGTTTCGGAGAAAAGCGAAGACTACGAAAATCACCAGGACGATGGAAATCATGAGCGCGACTTCCACGTCATGGACGGAAGCGCGAATGGTGGTGGTGCGGTCGACGGCAACACTCAGGTGAAGCGAAGGAGAGATAGAGGCGCGGAGCTGAGGAAGAACGGCCATGATGCGGTCGACAGTCTCAATCATGTTTGCGCCGGGCTGACGGAAGACGGCCAGGAGGACCGCGGGTTTCCCTCCCGAGAGGCCCAGATTACGGTTGTCTTCGACGGAATCGACGACCTCCGCGACGTCGCGCAAGCGTACGGGAGCGCCGATATGTCCAGCAACGATCAGGGGCTGATATTCGTAGGCCTTAAAAAGCTGATCGGTGTCGGAGACGGCCCAAGTTTGTTTGGAGTCCGAGAGCGCGCCCTTGGCGAGATTGGCATTGGCCGCTTGCAGCGATCTGCGAACGGTTTCCAGGCTGACGCCGTAGCTATTCAGCTGGTAGGGGTTCGTTTCGACGCGGACGGCAGGGCGGGCGCTGCCCCAGGCGAAGACCTGGCCGACGCCTTCGACCTGCGCGAGCTTCTGGGCAAGGATGGAATCAGCGGCGTCGTAGATCTGCGGAGGTGGAATGTTATCTGAACTGAGCGACAGGAGCAGGATCGGGGAATCAGCGGGATTGACTTTTCGATACGTGGGCTGGCCGGGAAGATCGGCGGGAAGCTGGCTGCGAGCGGCGTTGATGGCGGCTTGAACATCGCGGGCGGCGGCGTTGATATCGCGATTGAGATCAAATTGAAGAGTGATGCCGGTGGAGCCGAGGCCGCTCGAAGAAGTCATCTGCGTGACACCGGCGATGCGGCTGAACTGTCGTTCGAGCGGCGTGGCGACGGCGGAAGCCATGGTCTCCGGGCTCGCGCCAGGCAGCCCGGCTCCCACTCCAATGGTGGGAAAATCAACCTGCGGGAGCGGCGCGACGGGCAGGAAACGAAACGCGACGGCACCCGAAAGAAAAATAGCAAAGGTGATCAGCGACGTGGCCACGGGCCGTCGAATGAAGGGCGCGGAAAAGTTGGAGGAAAAGTTCACGCGCTAGTCTCCGTGGGCCGGCTCTTCGATGGGATTGCCGACGTGAAATGCGAAGCGGCGTCCGAGCCAATCGAATGCCAGATAAACAACCGGCGTGGTGTAAAGCGTCAGCAATTGGCTGAGGATGAGGCCGCCGACGATGGTGATGCCCAGCGGGCGGCGCAATTCAGAGCCGACGCCGGCGCCAAGCGCGAGCGGCAAGCCACCCAGCAGTGCGGCCATGGTGGTCATCATGATGGGCCGGAAACGAAGCAAGCACGCTTCGTAGATGGCATCCAGCGGCGCCTTCCCTTCCTTGCGCTCGGCCTCGAGCGCGAAGTCGATCATCATGATGGCGTTTTTCTTGACGATTCCGATGAGCAAAATGATGCCGATCAGCGCGATAACGCTGAATTCCGTGCGACAGAGGAGCAGCGCGAGAATCGCGCCGACGCCGGCTGACGGGAGCGTGGAGAGAATCGTGATGGGGTGAATGTAGCTCTCATACAGAATGCCGAGAACGATGTAGACGGTGACGAGAGCAGCCAGAATAAGGACGGGCTCGTTGGCCAGGGACTTGAGGAAGGCGGCCGCGGTGCCCTGAAACGTAGCTTGAACGCTGGGAGGCATGTTCAATTCCTGCTTCGCGCGATTGATGGCGTTCACGGCGTCGCCCAGCGCTCCATTGGGAGCCAGATTGAAGGAAAGAGTGACGACTGGAAATTGCCCCTGATGATTGAGCGCGAGGGCGGAGTCGCCAGGGTCGAAACGCGTGAAAGTGCTAAGCGGAACCTGCGTGCCGTTAGAGGACTTTACGTAAATGTTTTTCAGCGAATCAGGATCCTGCTGGAACTGCGGATCGACTTCCAGGACCACGTGATATTGATTGAGCTGAGTAAAAATCGTGGAGACCTGGCGCTGGCCAAAGGCGTCGTAGAGCGTGTTATCGATGTCGGCAAGAAGAACGCCGAGGCGCGCAGCGGAGTCGCGGTCGATGGTGAGCGAAGCGAGAAGGCCCTGGTTCAACTGGTCGCTGGCGACGTCGCGAAGCTCGGGAAGCGATTTCAATTTGTCGATGAAACGCGGAGTCCAGTAGGCGAGTTCCTTGGCATCCACATCTTCGAGGCTGTACTGGAATTGCGTGCGGCTGACGCGGTCTTCGACAGTCAGGTCCTGAACCGGTTGGAGGAAGAGCGAGACGCCATCCACCTTGGCGAGTTCGGGCTGAAGGCGGCGGATGACATCGGAAGCGTTGATTTGGCGCTGGGCGAGCGGCCTGAGATTGATCTGGATGCGGCCGCTGTTCAATGTTGTATTTGTGCCGTCGATGCCGATGAAAGAGGAAAGGCTTTCGACCGCTGGGTCTTTGAGAATGACATCGGCAAGCGCCTGCTGGCGACGGGCCATGGCCGCGAAGGAACCGTTTTGCGGGCCTTCGGAGACGCCGAGAATGACGCCCGTATCCTGCACGGGGAAAAATCCTTTGGGAACGTAAATATAGAGAAGAATTGTGCCGACCAGAGTGGCGACGGTGACGATGAGCGTGGTCGTGCGGAAGCGGAGCACGAACTGCAGCGTCCGGCCATAAAATGCGATCACGGAATTAAACGCATCTTCGGACTTGCGGTAAAACCAGCCTTCCTCTTCTTTTTTCTGATGACGGAGCAGCTTGGCGCACATCATCGGCGTGAGCGTCAGCGAAACAAACGCGGAGACCAGGATGGTCACCGCCAGGGTGACGGCAAATTCGCGGAAAAGACGGCCAACGATATCGCCCATGAAGAGAAGAGGAATGAGCACGGCGATGAGTGAGACGGTGAGCGAAACGATTGTAAAACCGATCTGCTCGGAACCTTTGAGCGCGGCCTGGAGCGGCGATTCTCCTTCCTCGATGTAACGGCTGATGTTTTCGATCATCACGATGGCGTCGTCGACGACGAAGCCAGTCGAAATGGTCAGCGCCATGAGGGAAAGGTTGTTGAGGCTGTAGCCCAGAAGATACATCACACCGAACGTGCCAATCAGAGAAAGCGGAACGGCGATGCTGGGAATGATGGTGGCGCGGAAGCTGCGGAGGAAAAGAAAAATCACCATCACGACCAGCGCAACCGTAAGTACCAGCGTGAATTGCACATCCTCGACGGACGCGCGAATCGTCGTCGTGCGGTCGGTCAGGATGTCCACGTTAACCGCGGCGGGGAGCGCCGCCTGTAGTTGCGGGAGGAGTTTTTTTACGCGATCGACCACCGCGATGATGTTCGCGCCGGGCTGCCGCTGAATATTGAGAATGACGGCAGGATCCTGATTGGCCCAGGCAGCCTGCCTGGTATTTTCCACGCCGTCGACAACGGTAGCGACGTCGGTCAGCCGCACGGGCCCGCCGTTGCGATACGCAATGATCAGCGGACGGTAGCTGTCGCTGGAAACGAGTTGATCGTTTGCGCCGATGGTGTAGGCCTGGTGCAAACCGTCAAAAGTGCCTTTGGCCTGGTCGACGTTGGACTGACCCAGAGCGGTGCGCAAATCTTCGAGACTGAGGCCGTAGGAAGCCAGCGCCGTAGGATTGGCCTGGATGCGCACTGCCGGACGCTGGCCGCCACTGATGCTGACAAGCCCAACTCCGCTGAGCTGAGAAATTTTTTGAGCGAGAGTGGTATCCGCTAGATCTTCGACTTTGGATAGCGGAAGGGTTTTCGATGTGAGCGCGAGCGTCAGGATCGGCGCGTCAGCGGGATTGATCTTGCTGTAGATCGGGGGATTGGGGAGTCCTTGAGGGAGGAGATTGGAAGCGCTATTGATGGCCGCCTGGACTTGTTGCTCAGCGACGTCGATATTCAAGTCCAAATCAAACTGGAGAGTGATCATCGAGCTCCCGAAGGAACTCGTGGAGGTCATCTGATTCAGGCCAGGAGTTTGGCCAAACTGGCGCTCCAGAGGAGCGGTGACCGAAGAAGCCATTACTTCGGGGCTAGCGCCTGGATAAAACGTTTGTACCTGAATGGTCGGGTAATCGACCTGAGGCAGCGCCGAGATGGGCAATTGGCGGAAGGCCACCCACCCCACGAGAAGGACGCCAACCATCAAGAGGGTGGTGGCGACCGGCCGCAAAATAAACGGCCGTGACGGGCTCATCGCGGGGATCCTCCAGCATGGCCCTTCGACGGGCTCCCGGATTTTGGCGCGCCTTGGGCGGGAGACGGAGACGCCGGACTGCGGCCAGCGCCGCTTGCACCGCCCGAGGGGCTGGGATTGACTTTGGTCCCATCCTGCAGCTTGTCCTGGCCATCGATGACCACGACGTCGCCGGGATTCAAGCCCGCGCTCAGGCCGACGCTGTTACCGGTAGTCTGCGCGATGGTGACGGGAGAAATCTTCGCGGTCGCGTCCTTGGTAGCTGGGTCTTTAGCGACGGCATAGATGTAAGTACCCTGGGGGCCGCGTTGAATGGCGGCGGCGGGGACGATGGTGAGATTGTGCTTTGTATCCACGAGAAGGTGGACATTGACAAACTGATTGGGGAAAAGAGCGTTGTCGGCGTTGGTAAACATGGATTTTAGCTTGTAAGTTCCAGTCGTAGGATCAATCTGATTGTCGATGGTTTGAAGTTTTCCGCTGGCGATTTTTGCCGTGTCGTCACGGTCGTAGGCATCGACGACGAGCTGAACGCCCGACCGGAGCTTTGCATTCACGTCGGGAAGCTGATCCTGCGGCAGGCTGAAAATCACCGAGATGGGCTGTAGCTGGGTGATGACAAGGAGTCCGTTGGTGTCGGTGGAATGCACGATGTTGCCGGCATCGACGAGACGTAAACCGATGCGGCCGCTGATCGGTGCCGTGATGCGGGAATAAGTGAGCTGGAGCTTGGCGTTGTCGATCTGGCTCTGATCGGAGGCGATGGCGCCATCAAACTGGCCGACCAGTGCGGCCTGTGTATCAAGTTGCTGCTGGGGAATGACGCCTTCCTTAAAAAGAAGTTTGAATCGTTCGAGATTTACCTCCGCGTCTCTGCGCTGAGCCTGATCTTTGGCGAGCTGCCCCAGGGCCTGTGCGAGCTGGACCTGGAAGGGACGCGGATCGATTTGCGCGAGAAGGTCTCCTTCGTGGACGAACTGGCCTTCCTTGAAGGCCACACTGATGAGCTGACCGTCCACGCGACTGCGAACCGTGACGGTGTTGAAAGCGGTGACCGTGCCAAGACCATTGAAATAGACAGGCAAGTCGCCACGCTGGGCGGTGGCAACGACTACCGGGACGACCATGCCGCCAGCGCCAAACCCTCCCCTGCCCTTGCCGGCTGCTGCGGGCGCGGCGGGGTCGGCTGCCTGGCTAGCGCTCCTCGAGTTGCGGTAATACCAGCCACCTAGGGCGACAGCGCCAAGGACGAGTACCCAAAGCCACCGATGGCTCTTCGAAGGCGCGGTGGCCGACGCGCTGCCGGTGCCCGGATCGGGAAGATCTATGGACTTGGTCTGGCCCATCCGTTCGCTCCTGTCAGGAAAGAAGTTATGCGAGAGAGTCTGCCGAAAGCAGGGCAATCGCAAGTAGACGCGGCAGGGCTACGGCGTCTGGTACCTGCAGCCTACCGGAAATCATTGCCTACGCCTAGATAAGACGGCTCTTGGAGGCGAATGGTTACGAGGCGCATTGAAGGTACCAGGAGATACCGGCTGGGTCACTGGGGCGGTCTGGCCGGGATAGGAACTCCGAAAATCCTCCCAAATTCAGGGGTGCAGAATTCGACGGGAGAACGTAGACTGTCGCGGAACGATGTTGGCTTCGAAAAGTGGAGCCAGGGATTCGAATGGAGAGAAAAACGACATGATCAAAGGCTTGATTCTGGGGATTTTGTTGGGAATCCTGCTGGTCGCTGGAGGCGTTTATTACTATTTCTCTTCGGGACACGCCCCGGTGGCAACGTCGGCGCCACCGATCCCGTTTGAAAAGAGGCTTTCGCGCGTGGGACTGCATGCCTATCTGGATAAGCTTCCGCACCCTGCGCCTCAAGTAGCGGCGGATGAAGCGAACGTGATTGCCGGTGCAAAGATTTACAAGGAGCAGTGCGCCACATGCCATGGCCTTCCCGGCGAGCCCAAGACCGTGGTCGCGCAAGGCATGTATCCGGCACCGCCGCGACTCTTTCAAGGCACGGGTGTGACGGACGACGAGGTGTGGGAGTCGTACTGGAAAGTGGAAAACGGGATTCGCTTGTCGGGAATGCCTGGATTCAAGGATCGCTTGACGGAACAGCAGATCTGGGAGGTCGCCGTTCTCGTAAAGAATGCGGACAAGATTCCGGAATCCGTGAAAAAGGAACTCGCGGCGGGCGCGAGCACTCCGATGGAAATGGCAATGCCAGAGAATCGGCCCGCAAAACCCAAGAAGAAATAGACCGGGTTAGACATTGGACGTCAGTTAGTGGCAAGCGCCGCTGCCGGAATCGGTGAAGCTCTTCCCCGCTTCGGGAATGAATTGCCAGTCGTAACCGCCGGCTTTGAGTGTGAGCTTAAGGACGCCGAAAGCGTCAGCGTTGCGCAATTCGCTGTTTGGTTGGGTCTTACCGAAGGGGCGATGATTTTTTCCGCCTGTGCCAACGACAAATTCGAGGATTCCGCGTTTTGCATCGGCGAGGCCATCGGGAGTCTGCGGGGCGAACCGCTCGTAGTCATGGTCGTGGCCGTTGACGACGACGTCAGCATTGGCCTCATAGAGCGCTTGGAAGAGTGGCTTAACGGTAAGATCGTTGCCGTGCGCGCTGCCAGAACTGAAGAGCGGCTTGTGCCAGTAAGCGAGCGAACAGGCGGCGGGATGCGCGGCGAGATCCGCGCGCAGCCATTTCTCCTGCGGTGAGCCTGCTTCACATCCACCAACATCCTTGCATTCGCTGTTCAGCACGATGATGTGCCACGTTCCGAGTTCGTAGCTGTAATAGCCGGTCTTCGGGTCGCCGGCAGCAGCGCCAAAATAATCAAAATAGGGCGTGGCACCGGAAGAATGAAATTCGTGATTGCCGGGCGAGGGGCGAGTACGCGATTTGGTGCGGCCCCAGGTCTTGTCGTAGCACACGAAATTCTCTTTGCTGCCGTCTGGATAGGCAAGGTCACCGACGGCCATAACGGTGCCGGGGATTTGATCGACTAGTTTCGCGGTAGCTTCCGCGCCGGAGAGATCCTTGCAATCGGCGATGTCCCCGGCACCGACGAGGATAGAGCTTTGATTGTTTGGCGGGGTAGAAGCGGATGATTTTGGGCGCTCCTGGGCAAAGCCAGCGAAGAAGCAGCTGAGTAGAACAATCGCCAGAGTAAGAGCTGACTTCACGCGAACCTCACGAGAAATTCGCAACGCATCAGACCGGTCATATGGGACATCGTTGGACATAAACACAGCTTAAATCTTCGTTGAAAACTCCACGTTGAGAAAAAGGGGCGACCGGAGACCGAAGGAACGCTCCTTGGATGCTCCTGGAACTTGTCGCAGGCGAAGAGGGGGTACCCCCACCCCGGGTGGTTTTTGGCAAAGAGTGCGGAAGCGATTGAAAACAAAAGGGTTGAGTTTTCGGGGAATGCAAGAAAGTGCAAAAGAGTGCGCAAGAATGTGAAAAGAAAGGGGATAAGGTGTAAGGGATAGGGAATGAGGCCTGCGGCCTGTCGGCGCTGAGTTCCAGAATGGGAATTGTTGACACACACCCCGGCAGTTTTCGTAAGAGCGGCAAACACAGGACTTACAGTATACGGAACTTGGAAGAGTGCATAAGCGGTTGAAAATAAAGGACGGAATTAGAGGAGTTTGGCGCGTGATTGGTGTGCGAGAACGGGAAAGGACGGGGCGCAAAGATACTGAGGGAGTGGGAAGGACCGCGTCCGTGATTCGGAATTGTCCATGGTCGTCGGTAACAACCTTCCTTCCTAGCGGGAGAAGTTCGACGAGCGCGCCCTGCAAGGCGGAATTGCCCGAATCCTTTACAGTTCCGGTGATCGTGCCCTTGCCCGATTGCGCATAGACAGGTGCGTTCAGTGCCAGCGAGCAACTGAGAGCGAGCAGAAAACCTAGAAGACTTCGCATGAATACTCCTTCCGAGTGAAATTCGAGGCAGGGCGCGTTTCAGGGCAAACGATCCGAACGGCCCACCTTCGCTAACAGGATTTCCGCCCTCGAATTCTTGGGCATGCCTCGAATGATTCTGCGGAGGAGTAAACGCCAGACTTGTGACAGCGAGATAACGGAAAAATGAGAAGAATGTGAATGAAGGATACGCCCTGTTCATAATCGCCCGGGAGGGCGAGCAGTCAGACGATTAAGGGGTGAAATTATTCCTGAGCGGCCTTTCTGGGCTGGAGATAGAAATGGATCGCGGGAGTAAAAACGAGCGAGAGCACCATGGAGCTAAGGATGCCGCCGACCACAGCGATGGCCAGCGGCTTCAGCATGGCGGAACCAGCCCCGATGCCGAAAGCCAAAGGAAGCATGCCAGCGACGGTGGCCAGCGCCGTCATAGCAATGGGGCGCAGGCGGCGGCGGCCGGCCTGGATCATGGCTTCTTCGGAGGAGAAGCCGAGGTCGCGGAAGCGATGCTCGGCGTCCAAGAGGAGAATGCCGTTCTTCGCGACGATTCCGATGACCATGATCATGCCCATGCGGGAAGCGACATTGAAGGAGGTCTTGGTGATAAGCAGGGCCAGAAATCCGCCGAAGCTGGATAGCAACGCGGAGGCCAGGATTGCCGTGGGCGCGGAGAAAGTACGAAATTCGAAAAGCAGCACGGCAAACAGGAGCAGCAGAGCCAAAAACAATACCATCAACAAATCGCTGGACGATTTCTGTTCTTCGGCATAGAGACCGCCATATTCGACACGGATGGACGAAGGCAAACGCAAATTGGCCACGGCTTTCTGTACCGCAGCGATGCCGCTGCCAAGGTCCACGCCTTCGAAGCGCCCGGTGACTTGTACCAGACGCTGCAAGTTTTCGCGACGGATTTCCGTCTCGCCGGGATCCATGCTGAGAGTCGCCAAAGAGCCTAGAGTTGCGGTCCGCCCGGTCGAGCTTGTCAACAGAGCGTTACTCATACTATCGAGCGAAGAACGGTTCTGTTCGGGAAAGCGAACGCGAATCGTATACGCACGGTCATTGAGAATCACGGGGGTTGCAGCCGGCTCACCTTCGAGAATGGCAGAAGCATCCACGGCCACTTCCTCGGGAGTGAAACCTGCGCGTGCGGCCACCGTAGGATTCACCTGGTAGGTTACCGCCGGACCGCTAATGGTATTTTCGACTCCGTTGAGGACATCCACGACGGGGTGGGGGTTCCCTCCGATCTTGATTTTGTCGAGCGCATCGGCGAGGCGCGGCGCGGTTTCATTGAGGAGCTTGCCATCCTGCGCAAAAAGCTTGATGACGACGGGCTCGGGCGCGCTGGTTAAGTCGCCGATCATGTCTTGCAGGAGCTGAATGAACTCGACTTTCGTGGCCGGTTCGGTCGATTCAATCTCGGAGCGGATGTCGGCGATGATGTCGTCAATGTCGCGCTTGCGATCTTTCTTGAGTCTAACGGTGAAATCCCCGTTGTTCGCTTCGGTGACCGCAGCCAGCCCCAGTTGCATGCCGGTGCGGCGGGAAGTGTTCTCGACTTCGGGCGTGGACTTGAGAATTTCCTCAATGCGCAGGAGGATGCGGTTGGATTCGGCAAGCGAGCTGCCCGGCGGAGTGAAGTAGTCGAGAATGAATCCGCCCTCGTCCATCTCAGGGAGGAATTCCGTGCCGAGAAAGCTGTAGCATAGCACCGAAAGAGCGATGACCACGATTGAACTCACGGCCAGCACCCAGGGCCGCTTCAAAATGGCTCGCATCGTCCGCGCATAAAACTCGACGATGCGTCCGAAAAAACCGGA